>Ga0307374_10006706_pt1 | contig 17973 bp, 18 predicted proteins | sample OX3MG_FD_202532 | JGI IMG/M metagenome (GOLD analysis project Ga0307374, IMG submission 202532) | Soil microbial communities from Risofladan, Vaasa, Finland - OX-3 | ecosystem: Environmental > Terrestrial > Soil > Coastal area > Acid sulfate soil | place: Finland: Risofladan, Vaasa | collected... | reverse complement strand
GTCCCCGTGCTCGACCGCATGCTCGGCGGCACCGTCGGCGTGATGGGGGACTGGCGCAGCGCCGTCGACGTGGCCATGAGCCGGCCCGATCTGGTGGTCGTCACTGCCGCCGGCGACCGGTTCTCGCACACGGGGTGGTTGGTGCGCGCCGGAGGCGTCATGGACAGCGCCGCCGCGGCCGAGGAGTCGTCGCGGCAGGCGGCCGAGGCCCGGCAGGCGGCCGAGGCGGCAGCGGCGTCGCTGGAGTCGGCCCGCCGGCAGGCTGCCGAGCGGGCGGCAGCGCGCACCGAGGTGTCACGGCAGGTAGAGCGGGCCGGGGAGCGGCGCCTCGCCCTCGATACGGTGGGCGCACGGATCCGGGACGAGCTCGAGTCGCTCAGCCAGGAGTGGGCCGAGGCCGCCCGCCTCCAGGACCAGCTGGCCGGGCGGCTGGAGAACGACGCTCTCCAACTCCAGGAGCTCGAGGACAAGCTGAGTGGGCTGGCCGCAGCGGCCGACACGGCCGGTCGGCGACTGGCTGACGCGCAGAGGGCCAGGCGCCACCTCGACGAGCGGCGAAGCGCCCTGGCCTTCGCACGCGGCGATCTCGACGTGCGAGCCGGAGCCCTGGCCGAGCGCCGGACGGTCTTGAACGCTCGTCTGGCCGAGGTGGAGCGCCGCCTGGCCGGTCACGTGGCCGAGCGGGCTCAAGCCGGCGAACGGCGCCGTGGCATCCAGGCCGAAGCTGCAGCCGTAGATCGCCTCGACGTGCTGGTGGCGGGCACCGGGGAGCGCCTTGGGGCGGTGCTCGAGACCTTCCATGAGCTGCGCGCTCGCCAGATCGACGAGGTGCGGGCCGGGGGGGCCCGCCTCGAGCAGCTACGACGCCAGAGGAGCGACGCAGATCGGGGCCTCGGAGAGGTGCGTCAGCGCCTGCAGGGGCTGGAGCTTGAGTTGGCCGAGTCCGGTGTGCGCCACGAGGCGGCCGTGGAGGCACTGCGCCGCGAGCTCGGCTGCGAGCCGGCGGACGCCGTGGGAGCCGCCTGTCCCGATCTCCCCGACGGCACGACGGCCCAAGCCCGGGCCACCGCCTTGGCCACGGAGCTGGCTGCGCTGGGGCCGGTGAACCCGTTGGCCCTGGAGGAGCTGGGATCGCTCGAGGAACGTCACCGGTTCTTAGAGGAACAGGTGGACGACGTGCGCAAGTCCCGGCGCGAATTGCAGCAACTGATCCGGGAAGTGGACGACGAGATCATGCGGCTGTTCACCGAAGCCTTCGCCGACGTGAACGCGCACTTCCAGGTGCTGGTGGGCGCCCTGTTCCCGGGCGGTACCGGGCACCTCACGTTGAGCGAGCCCACCGATCTCCTCGACACCGGAGTCGAGGTGGAAGCCCGCCCGGCCGGGAAGAACGTTCGGAAGCTGTCGCTGCTCTCGGGTGGCGAGCGCTCTCTGGTGGCGCTGGCCTTCCTCTTCGCCGTGTTCCGCAGTCGGCCGTCGCCCTTTTACTTGATGGACGAGGTCGAGGCTGCGCTCGACGACGTCAACCTGCACCGCTTCCTCGACCTCCTCCACGAGTTCCGGGAAGAGGCGCAGCTCATCATCGTTAGCCATCAAAAGCGCACCATGGAAGCGGCCGACGCGTTGTACGGCGTGACCATGACTCCCGGCGGCTCCTCCAAGGTGGTGAGCCAGAAGGTTCGGCGCGCCACCGGGGACGAAGCACCGGCCGCCGCCGCCGGCTGAGCGGCGTCGGCAGCCCCGCTCCGGCACATCGGTAGGCTCGCCCCGCCATGCTCGCGCTCTGGATCACTCTCGTCGTCCTCGCCGTGGCGCTGGCGGTGCTGGTCGGCCTCGGGCTGCGGAGTCGCCGCCGGTCCCGTGGGCGCACTCCGGCGCCTCCCGCGCAGGCGCCTTCCGCGCAGGCGCCTCCCGAGGCCCAGCCCGCCGAAGCCCAGTCCGCCGAGGCCCAGCCCGCCGAGGCCCAGCCCGCCATTCCCGATGCCGCTCAGCCGGAGCTGCGCCAGCGTCTGGGCAAGACGCGTGGGGCGCTGTCGGGCTACATGCGGTCGCTCCGGGCGCGAGGGTCGGTGGACGACACCACGTGGGACGAGCTCGAGGAAGCCTTGCTTCGTGCCGACGTGGGCCTGCCCACGACGACGTCCCTGCTCGATGGCCTTCGTGGGCGTGTGCGGGCCGGGGAGCTGCGTGGCCCGGAGGAGGTGCTCCAAGGCCTTCGTTCCGACCTCGAAGCCTGTTTGACTGTCACAGGGGGAGGCCTCACGCACGTGCCGGACGCCACCAACGTCTGGCTCTTCGTTGGCGTGAACGGCGTAGGGAAGACGACCACCATCGGCAAGGTGGCCAAGCAGCAGACGGCAGCGGGTCGCTCGGTCATCTTGGCGGCTGGAGACACCTTTCGGGCCGCCGCCGGAGCGCAGCTGGCCATGTGGGCTGAGCGTGCCGGCGTGGAGATCGTGCGAGGTGCCGAAGGGGGCGATCCGAGTGCGGTGGTGTTCGATGCCGTGCAGCGCGCCGCGGCGCGGGGCCACGACCTGGTCCTGGCCGACACGGCCGGCCGGATTCACACCAAGGTGAACTTGATCGAGGAGCTCAAGAAGATCCGCCGGGTCGCCGAGCGCCCGCCTGGCACAGTGTCAGAGGTGTTGCTGGTGCTCGATGCCACCACAGGCCAAAACGGTCTGGCCCAAGCCCGCCAATTCCTGGACGCCGTGACCATCACCGGCGTGGTGTTGACAAAGCTCGACGGCACGGCCAAAGGGGGCATCGTCGTCGCCATCGAGCGCGAACTCGGTGTCCCGGTGAAGCTCATCGGCGTGGGCGAGGGCCCCGACGACCTGATTCCATTTGTGGCGTCGGAGTTCGTGTCGGCCCTCTTCGAGTGACGGCACCGGCGCCTTCGAGCCTCCAGTAGCCTGAGAAACCGCATGTTCGACGCCCTGTCCGATCGACTCGACGGCATCCTCGGCCGCCTCCGCAGCCGGGGACGGCTCAGCGATGGCGACATCGACGAGGCGTTACGCGAAATCAGGACCGCCCTCTTGGAGGCCGACGTCGAGATCGGGGTCACCCGGTCGCTCGTCGACGGGATCCGCGCCCGCCTGGTGGGCGAGGCGCTCTCGAAAAGCCTGAGTCCTGCGCAGCAAGTGGTGAAAGCGGTGCACGACGAGCTCGTGCGGGTTCTAGGCGGCGAGACCCTGCGCATCTCCTATGCGCCATCACCGCCCACCGTCGTGCTGCTGGCCGGTCTCCAGGGATCGGGCAAGACCACGACATCGGCCAAACTGGCCCGCTGGTTCCGCCAACAAGGTCGCAATCCGATGTTGGTGGGCGCCGACCTGCAGCGCCCGGCTGCCGTGGAGCAGCTGGGCATCCTGGCCGAGCAGGCCGGTGTCCCCATGTTCAGCGAGCCGTCGGATCCCGTGGCCGTGGCCGCCGCCGGGCTACGCGAGGCGCTTCGCCTGGGGCGCGACGTCCTCATCGTCGACACCGCCGGACGCCTGGCCATCGACGAAGAGCTCATGGACGAGGTTCGTCGCGTCTCCGGCGCTCTGTCGCCGCATTACACGTTCCTGGTGATCGACGCCATGACAGGCCAGGACGCCGTCGGCACGGCGGCGGCCTTCCACGCTGCCCTGGAGCTCGATGGCGTGATCCTGACCAAGCTCGACAGCGACGCCCGGGGTGGTGCCGCCCTTAGCGTCAAGGAGGTGGTGGGACGTCCCATCGCCTTCGCCTCGACCGGCGAGCGCCTGGCCGACTTCGACCAGTTCCACCCGGATCGGATGGCTAGTCGCATCCTGGGAATGGGTGATGTCCTCAGCCTGGTCGAACAGGCCGAGCGCGAGTTCGACCATGACGTGGCCCAGGACGGGGCAGCCCGGCTCCTCGAGGGACGCTTTACGCTCGAGGACTTCCTCGCCCAACTTCAGCAGGTGAAGAAACTCGGCTCGCTGGGCGGCATCCTGTCGCTGCTCCCCGGGGTGCCCAAAGAGCTCAAACAGGCCGACACCGCCATCGACGATCGACAGGTGTCGCAGGTCGAGGCCATCATCCGCTCGATGACTCGCCAGGAACGGGCCGAACCGGCCGTGATCGACGGAGCCAGACGAGTCCGGATCGCCCGCGGTAGCGGCACCTCCACGCAGGAAGTGAATCAGCTCCTGCGACAATTCAAAGAAGCCCAGGCCATGATGCGGTCGCCGGGCATGCTGTCGGGGATGCTCGGCGGGGCCAAAGGGGCGCGACTGGCCGGGGCCCTCGGGCGTTCGAAGGGGAATCCGCTGGCCGATCTGGGAGTCGCCGGGGGTACAGGTGCTACCTCCGACCTGGGGGACCTCGGATTTTCAGGCGGCCCCTTCGGGTCGGGGATGGCCCCGCCCAAGGGGGCTGGCGGCGGAGGAAAAGCCGGCGGCACCAAGAAGAAGAAGGGGGGCCGGGTCACTCCCAAATCGGGACGCCCGGGCCGGCCAGCCTGACCTGTCGGGCTCACCGGTTCGCCGGTGGTGCCGCCACAGGCCACAATAGGAGGTCCTCGCCCCGTCGGGCCGAGGCCCCGACGACCGAGGGAAGTAGGGAGTTCGACGTGGCAGTGAAGCTCCGCCTGATGAGGATGGGCAAGAAGAAGCAGCCGACCTACCGTTTGGTGGCGGCGGACGGGCGTTCGCCGCGCGACGGTCGTTTCATCGAGATCCTGGGTACCTACGCCCCTCGCGGCCGGTCCTTAGCCGAGCCAGAGGCCGTCGTGGAGATCGACAATGCCAAGGCCCTCAAGTGGCTCCGCCAGGGCGCCCAGCCCACCGAGCGCGTTGAGAAGCTGCTGCGCCGATCCGGTGCCTGGGACGAGTTCACGGCGACGGGGGCCAAGTGACCGACGTCGCCGGTGAGCAGCCCGCCTCGCCGGGCAACGAAGCAGACGAGTTCGAGCCCTCGGAGGACGCCAACCGCGTCGTCGATGCCGACATCGACCTTGACGAGGACGACGAGTTCGAGGACGAGGCCGATCTCGAGGATGACGACGACGAGCTCGACGAAGACGACGACGATGACGACGACGAGCTCGACGAAGAGGACGACGCCGGGAACCGTGTCGACGGCGGTCGGGCCAGGGTCGTGCTCGACTACATCACCAAATCGATCGCCAGCGAGCCTGACGCCGTGGTGATCGAGGCGGACGACCGCGGGCGCACCATGCGGTTCCGAATCCACGTGGCCCCCGGGGACATGGGTCGGATGATCGGCCGCCGAGGCCGGGTGGCCCAAGCCATCCGTACCCTCGTGCGTGTAGCCGGATCGCGTGACGGGGTGGACACCAACGTCGACTTCGTCGACGACTGAAGGCCCCGAGGGCGGCCAAGGGTCCCTTCCCGAGACCGAGGGAGTGCTCCTCGAGGTCGGCCGCGTCGTGAAGCCCCACGGTCTGCGGGGGGAGACGGTGGTCGAGCTGGTGAGCAACAGGCCGGAGCGTTCTACACCAGGCGCTTCGTTCTCGACCGCATCGGGGACCCTGCGCATCCGGTCGGCGCGACCGTTCCAGGGTCGCTGGCTGGTCTTCTTCGACGGCGTCGAGACTGTCGGCGCGGCGGAGGCGTTGCGCGGCGTGGTGCTGCGCGCCGCCGCCTTGGATGATCCTGGGGTTCTCTGGGTCCACGAACTCGTTGGCGCCCAGGCCGTGCGAGCATCCGACGGCCGCCCGGTGGGCAGGGTCGTGGCGGTGATGTCCAACCCGGCCAGCGACCTCTTGGAACTGGAGGACGGCACCTTGGTCCCGTTGCGCTTCGTGGTGGAGCACCAGCGTGGGAGGGTGGTCCTCGATGCACCTGAGGGGCTTCTCCAGGAACCTCGGCCGTAGGAACATCGGCCCCAGGAGACCTCCCCGCCATGCGCATAGACGTCTTCACGATCTTCCCCGAGATGGTCGAGCACTACTGCACCGGCTCGCTCCTGGGGCGTGCTCGTCACCAGGACGTCCTCGACCTCCGCGTCCACGACCTCCGCTCTACGGCTGGTGACCCGAGGCGATCGGTCGATGACGCTCCCTTCGGCGGCGGGGCCGGCATGGTGCTGGCCCCGGGCCCCATCTTCGGCGCTGTGGAGTTGGTGGATCCCCCCCGTCCCCTGTTCCTCCTCGGCCCCGGTGGCCGCCTGCTCGATCAAGCCTTGGTGGAGGAGCTCGCCGCCCTTCGTACGTCGGCGTCGGCCGGGTTCTCGTTGCTGTGCGGTCGCTACGAAGGGGTGGACCAACGGGTGGCCGACCACCTGGTCGACGGAGAGATCTCGATCGGGGACTATGTGTTAGCCGGGGGGGAGGCGGCCGCCATCGTGGTGGTGGAAGCCGTGACCAGGCTGCTTCCCGGTGTGATGGGCAACGACGCCTCGGCTGAGGAGGAGAGCTTCGGGTCCGGCCTGCTTGAGTATCCCCACTACACACGGCCTGCCGAGTTCAGGGGCTGGCCGGTGCCCGACATCCTGCGCAGCGGCGACCACGGGCGCATCGCCCGCTGGCGCCGGGCCCGGGCTGTGGCCAGGACCATCGAGCAGCGCCCTGAGCTGATCGAGGCCCGTGGGGGCCTCACCGACGAGGAGCGCCGGCTCCTCGAGGAGCTGGACCCCGGAACTGCATGAGCCGGCTGTGCGCCGACCGCCGTGGGGCGGCTATCCTGGCTCCTTCCGGGACCCGGTCGGGCCCGCCGTGCCCGGGTGCCGCCGGTCCGGCGCAGGTCGCACGGGCCGCTCCAGATCGACCTGTGAAGGGACGCGCCCAATGAACCCGACCGACATCGTCGACCGCGAAAGCCTGCGGGACGACATCCCCGACTTCCGCCCTGGCGATACCGTCAAGATCCAGGTGCGGGTGGTGGAGGGGAACCGAGAGCGGGTCCAGGCGTTCCAAGGCGCAGTCATCAGGCGCCAGGGCACCGGAGCCCGTGAGACGTTCACCGTCCGGAAGGTGAGTTTCGGAGTCGGCGTCGAGCGAACATTTCCTGTGCACTCACCCGTCCTGGCCAAGATCGAGGTTCTGACTCGTGGCGACGTGCGGCGAGCCAAGCTGTACTACCTACGTGGCCGGGTGGGTAAAGCGGCCAAGATCAAGGAAAAGCGGGCGGCGCGCTCGTAGCTCGCCCGACACGGGCGGACGCGCCAAGCTCCACGGATATGAGCGAAGAGGACCTCGAACGCTACGAGGCCGAGATCGAACTGGCCCTCGTCCAAGAGTACCGCACCGTGCTCCCTCTCTTCCGCTACGTGGTTGAGACCGAGCGGCGGTTCTACCTGGCCAACGAGGTCAAGGTCTCGGTGCGCGATGCAACCACGCCTACTTGTGTCGAGATCGAGCTCGACGACGCGTGGGTGTGGGACATGTACCGGCCGGCGCGTTTCGTCCCGAACGTGCGGGTGCTCACTTTCAGGGACGTGAACGTAGAGCGACTGCCCGACCGCGAGAGCTGAACCGTGTCCGACGGCCGCCGTCGCCTCGGGGCACAGGGCGAGGAAGCTGTGGCCCAGTGGTACCGCGCCCGTGGCTATGAGGTGCTCGACCGCAATTGGCGCTGCCCCGGCGGGGAGCTCGACCTGGTCGTAGCTGGGGACCAAGGCCGGGTCCTGGCCTTCTGCGAGGTGAAGACCCGCTCGACGACAGCGTTCGGTTCCCCGTTCGAGGCCGTGAACCCGGCCAAGCAGCGCCGCCTGCGCCGCCTGGCCGGCCAGTGGGTGCAGGGCCGCAAGCCACCTTGGCTGCAGCCGCTGCATCTCCGCATCGACGTCGCCGCCGTGACCCCCGGACCCGGGGGCACCCTGGTCGTGGACGTCATCGAGGACGCGTGTTGACGCCGGGTGCCGTGCCCGCCATGCGCTTCCTTTGGAGTAGGTGCGGACTCGGTCGCTAGGGTGTCGACCCGTGAGCACCGAGACGATCCTCATTACGCGTGACGAAGGCGTGGTCACGATCACGCTCAACCGGCCCGAGCGCAAAAACGCCGCCAACGGGCTCATGTGGCAGGAGCTGTACGAAACATTCGCCGACGTGGCCCATCAACGCCAGGACCGGGTACTGGTGATCACTGGTGCCGGGGACGCGTTCTGCTCCGGTGCCGACATCGCCGATCCCTCGGGAGTGAGCGGCGACCCTGAGGATCCGCATCTCGTCCGCATGCGTTTCCTGGGCGAGGTCATGCAGGCTTTGCACGATCTCCCGAAGCCGACCATCGCCAAGATTGGGGGGATCGCCGCCGGCGCTGGCCTAAGTCTGGCGCTGGGTTGCGATCTGACAGTGGCGTCGGAGGCCGCCCGGTTCTCCGAGATCTTCTCCCGCCGTGGGCTGTCTGTCGACGGGGGATCGTCGTGGCTGTTGCCGCGACTGGTGGGGCTGCACAAGGCCAAGGAGCTGGCGTACTTCGCCGACATCCTCTCGGCCGAGGAAGCCGCCTCCTATGGTCTCGTGAACCGCGTCGTGCCGGCCAACGAGCTCGATGTTTTCGTAGACGGCTGGGCCCGGCGCCTAGCTGCCGGACCGCCCATCGCGCTGTCGATGACCAAGCGGCTGCTCAACAGCGGATCGATGGTCACCATGGCGCAGGCGCTCGAGGATGAGGCAAGAAGCCAGACCATCAACTTCTTTACGGAGGACACAGCCGAGGCGATGCGGGCGTTCGCCGAGAAGCGTGAGCCCCGCTTCCGAGGGCGCTGACCGACCCATGGGTGGCCCCGACCGCCGGATCCTGATCCTGGCGCCGATGCGGTCCGAGCTCCGCCCGGTGCTGAGAGCCATGTCGAGAGGTCGGCGCCGACGTGGGGACCAGGTGGCCCCTTCCCGCGACACCTGCTCTCACGTGACGGCGTCGCTGATCGGCGTGGGGCCCGATGCTGCCCGCCGGTCGACCGAGCGGCTCCTCGGGGAAGGTGGCTTCGACCACGTCGTCGTGAGCGGCATCGCCGGAGGCATCGACCCCGCCTTGGCCGTCGGATCCCTCGTCATCCCGTCCACAGTGGAGGATCTGGCCAGCGGCCGACGCTACGAAGCGACTCCACTTGGTGACCATCGCCCCGATGGCGTCATCGGCACGACGCACGAGCTCATCCTCGACGAGGGGCGCCTGGCCGCTCTAGTGGAGCGAGGGGTGGTTGCCCTCGACATGGAGACTGCGGCGGTCGCCGATGTGTGCGAGGCCCATGGTTGCCCGTGGTCGGCGTACCGGGTGGTGAGCGACCGTCCCCAGGACGGGCTCTTGGACCATGGCGTGTTCGAGATGCTCGAAGCCGACGGCACCGTCCACCTGGGAAGGGCGATTCGCTACGTCGTCGCGCACCCGGCTCGCATCAGGCACCTGGCCCGTCTGGCCCGGGATTCGAGCGCCGCCGCCAGCCTTGCCGCTCGGACGGCCGTGGCGGCCTGCGACGCTCCGTAGGTCCAGGACCAGAAGGACTAGTCGCCGGACGGGCGTTCCGACTCGTCCACCGTGACATGAGCGGCCACGAAGAGCTTCCCTCCTACGGTCACAGGCTGTAGACGCACATGGATCGGGACCAGGATGCCTTCGGCCGTCTCTGCTTCGGGATAGAGGCCGGGATCCATCTCGCGATCGCGCGGCTCGACCTGATAGCCACGGCGGTAGGCCTGGTGACCCCACCGGCGATCGGAGGGCACGAGCATTTCCACGAACTCCCCGGCGATGTCGTCGGAGCCCATGGCGAAGAGGTCTTCGGCGGCGCGGTTGAGCCCCAGGACGACACCTTGGTAGTCGACCACCACCACAGGGCTGGTCCCAGCGGCGTACTCGGGCACGGCTTCGAGTACTTGAGCGGGGATTTCGAGCGAAGGCATCTCGTCGGCGGTCACGGCGGGAATCTCCTTGTGAATCGGTACACTGTTCACCGTACAGGCTTCGACTTCGGCCCCGGTCACTCAGGGAGGAGGCGATTCCGACAGCTCGGCCGTGGCTTCGCCGATGGCGGTGACGACGTGGCTGTCGGCGGAGGTGAGGCCGGCCTCTCCCGGGGTCCGCCAGAGCTCGGGTATCCGCCACACGAGCAGTGCCACCCCGATCAGGCAGGCGACGCCGCCGGACCATACGGCGAATTGCGGGCCGCCGATGGCCGCCGCCGCCCCTGTCTCGGCATCGCCGAGCCGGGGGCCTCCCGCCACGACGCCGAAGAAGACACCCGACAGGCGGCCTTGAAGATGTTCGGGAACGGTCGACTGCAAGATGGCCTGGCGGAACACGGCCGACACCACATCGGCCGCGCCGGCCAGCACTAACAGCGAGAGCCCGACCCAGAGCACCGGGACCAGGCCGAACACCGCCACCGAGGCACCCCAGACGCAGACTGACACCACCACGGCTCGACCTTGGTGGCGGACCCGGCTGACCCAGCCACTCAGGACCGATCCCACCAGGCCCCCCAGGCCCGGTGCGGCGTAGAGCAGACCCACGACTCCGGCGCCGCCACCGAAGAAGCCGGTGCCAAGAGCTGGGAACACGGCTCTCGGCATGCCGAAGATCATGGCGTCGAGGTCGATCCAGAAGGTCGAGGCGAGCAGACGCTGGCCGCGCAGGAACCGGAACCCTTCGACGATCGACTCCACCCCTGCTCGGCGCCCACCGCCTTTGGGCACCAACGTCGGAAGGGGGAGTGTCAAGGCAACCGACAGGCTGAAGGTGCCGACGTCGATGGCGTAGACCGTTCCCAGCCCGGCCACCCCGATCAAGAGGCCGGCCAGAGAGGGGCCCACCACGAAGGCCCATTGCAGGTTCATGGTCTGGAGCGCCACTGCTTGCGTGATGTCCTCGGGCGGCACGAGCATCGTCACGGCGGCGCGCCTGGCCGGGTTGTTCACTCCCTGGCCCAGCGCCGAAGCCGCCGTGCAGGCGAAAAGTGGCCACAGCCGAGGGTGGGGCACGAAGGCATTGGCGGCCAGGCCACCGCTGCAGGCGGCCATGAGCAACTGCGAGAGGACAAGGATCCGTCGTCGATCAGAGGAATCGACCAGCGGGCCACCACCGATGGACCCCACCAGGAGCGGGAAGAGCTGGGCGAGGCTCACCAGGCCGACCATGAAGCTCGAGTGGGTCAGCCGGTAGGTCTGGAAGGAGACACCCACCACGGTGAGCTGGCTGCCCATGCCGGACACGAGTTGGCCCGCCCACAGGTGCCGGAAATGCCGGTGGCGCCGGAGAGGGGCCAGGTCGGCCACCAGGCGCGCCATATGCACACGGTAGCCCGAAGGCGATGCCGTCCTGCTGTGCCGGGACCTCGTCACACCCCGCCGATATGGTCGACATGGCGTCACGCGTGGCCGCGCCAGGATCCCGAGGCCCTCCACAGTGCAGGACCGGGCGGGGACCCGCCTCGGCCATCAGGGAGGTTCACGTGCTCGCCAAGATCCAGTCCGCCACCCTTTACGGCGTCGAAGGTCGACGTGTCGATGTCGAAGTGCATGTCTCTACCGGCCTTCCGGCCTTCACCGTGGTGGGGTTGCCGGACCCGGCCGTTCGTGAGTCACGAGACAGGGTGAGAGCGGCCGTGCTGTCGAGCGGCCTGACCTGGCCCGCCCAGCGGCTCACGGTCAACTTGGCGCCATCTAGCCAACGGAAGACGGGATCCGGGTTGGACCTCCCGATGTGCATCGGCGCCTTGCTGGCCGGTGGTCGTGCGCTGGCCGGAGCAGCCGTGACCGACACGGCGTTCATCGGCGAGCTCGGCCTCGACGGCAGTCTGCGCGCCGTGCCCGGCATCGTCCCCATGGTGGCGGCACTCGAGACCCCCAGGGTGGTGGTGCCCCTGTCGTGTCTGGCCGAGGCCCGGCTCGTCTTCCCGGCGGCCAAGGGGGCGAGCACCCTGGCCGAGTTGTTGTCGGCGCTGCGGGGCGAAGCAGCGTGGCCCGATATGCCCCCGGCGCCGACGGTTTCGACCTCAGCGGTGCCAGACCTCGCCGAGGTGAAGGGACAGGTCGTCGGTCGTCGCGTCCTCGAGATCGCTGCCGCTGGTGGCCATCACGTCTTGTTTGTCGGGCCCCCCGGGTCGGGGAAGACCATGTTGGCCTGTCGGCTGCCAGGGCTCCTGCCGCCGCTCGACCCGCAGGAGGCGCTCGAAGTCACCCAGATCCATTCCGCTGCCGGCGTGGGACTGGGGGGAGGGGCACTCGCCGATCGCCCACCCTTCCGGGCCCCGCACCATGGAGCCACCGACGTATCGCTCATCGGCGGCGGATCCTCGTGGATGCGGCCAGGTGAGATAAGTCTCGCCCACCGAGGGGTGCTGTTCCTCGATGAGTTGGCCGAGTTCCCGGCCACGCTGCTCGACGGCCTACGCCAACCGCTCGAGGAAGGGATCGTCCGTATCCGGCGGGCCCGAGGGGCAGCCGACCTTCCGGCCCGGTTCTTGCTGGTCGGGGCCATGAATCCATGCCCGTGTGGCGAGGGCACCATCGCCGGAGCGTGTCGGTGCAGCGAGGTGGCCCGAGCTCGCTACGAACGCCGACTCTCGGGGCCGCTGCTCGACCGCTTCGACCTGGCCGTGTCGCTTGGTCGGCCCGATGTCGGCGATCTGCTCGGTGGGTCATCCGGCGAACCGACCGCCATGGTGGCCGGGCGCGTACGCCGGGCTCGTGCCGCGGCCGCCGGCCGGGGAGTGCGCTGCAACGCGGCACTCGACGCAGAACAGCTGCGGACGCTGTGCCCCATGTCGGACCCGGCCCGGGCTCTCCTCGAGCGCCGTCTGCGTGCCGGAGCGCTGTCGGCTCGTGGGCTGCACCGCGTGTGGAGAGTGGCTCGCACCATTGCCGACCTCGATCAGGGCGCGCCGGTAATCGCCGAGCAACACGTGGCTGAAGCGCTACAGCTCCGGGCGGCTCGCGACGTCCTTGTCCCTGGGCGTAGATGATGCGGGAGCTGGCACCCGACGAGATCTGCGCCGCAGCCCTCGCTGGCCTTGGGATGTCTCCGGCCCGGCTCCGCCGGGTGCTCCACGGATACTCGCCACGCCTTGCCTGGGACCTGATGGTGGCAGGACAGCACCCCGAAGACCCTGATTCCCGAGCCCGGCCGGTGGCAAGCGCCGTCGTGTTGTCCCAAGTGGCTGATCGATGCCGGGCGGCTGGCGTCGACGTTCGTCTGCTGGGGAGCCCTTCGTATCCGCCGCGGCTGGCGAAGGACCCTGAAGCACCAGCCGTCTTGTTCACGAGCGGGGACCCATCGGTGCTCGAAGGCCGAGCCACGGTCACCGTCGTGGGTACTCGGAGTGCAACGTCGTCAGGACAAGCCACGGCACGTCAGATGGGTAGGCAACTCGCCGCCGCCGGCGTCGTCGTTGTCTCGGGCCTGGCGCACGGCATCGACATGGCGGCTCATGCCGGTGCCGTCGAAGTCGCCCTGGCGCCTCCTGTCGCCGTGTTGGGCACGGCCCATGACGGAAGGGCGACCCCCGAGCAAGTCCGACTGCGCACGGCGGTGTCCGACACCGGGGCGGTCATGTCGGAGCTCCCTCCGGGGGATCGAGCAGCTCGCTGGCGTTTCGCCGTGCGCAACCGCGTCCTAGCCGCCTCGGCCGACCTGGTCGTGGTGGTCGAATGCCACGTCGAAGGTGGGGCGCTCCACACCGCCAGGGCTGCCCGGCGCCGCCGGCTCCCTTTGGCGGCCGTCCCGGGCCCTGTGGGTAGTCCGGCGTCGGCGGGGACCAACGCGCTGCTCGTGGCCGGCGCCAACTGTGTGCGCGACGCCGGCGACGTGCTCTCGTTGCTGGCGCAAGCGCCCACTGGCTCACCTGCGAGCCGACCCGCCGGCCCTGAGGATCCGCCGCCCAGGCCGGCCACGTCGCGGGGGGCCGCCCTGGGCTCGACCGAGGCAGCCGTATTGCAGGCGGTGGAGGATGTGCCGAGCAGTCTCGAACAGGTCGTCGTCCGGGCGAACCTAAAGGTGGGCACGGTGGCGTTGGCTCTCGAGCACCTGGTCGACGCCGGCCTGGTGGAGTCGGCCCAGGGGTGGTGGCAGCGCAGGCGCTACAGCTAGGGTGCCGCCCCCATGGCCCCCTTGACCCGGTTCGGGATCCGGTTCTCGCTTTCGACCGACTCTCACGCCGGGGCTATCACCTTCGACGAGCTGGCCCGGGTGGCGGAGGCGGCCGAAACAGCGGGCTTCGACTCGGTGTGGGTCTCCGATGACCCTTCGGCCGTGCGTGCGCCCGGCAAGGGCGCCCTGGAGGCCTACACCCTGCTCGGGGCACTGGCGACGCGGACCAGATTGGCTCGGTTGGGAGCACTGGTGAGCCCGGCTCCACTGCGCCCACCGGCTTTGCTGGCCAAAGCGGTAACGACCATCGACATCCTTTCGGGCGGGCGCGCCGTCCTCGGTCTCGGGACTGGTCACCTCGGGGACCACGACGATGAGTGGGACCGGCTCGAGGAGGCCGTGATCATCTGCCGCCGCATGTTCAGCGGCCAACCAGCGTCCTACGAGGGCCGCTTCTACCGCGTCGACGGTGCCGCCAACCTTCCTGGGCCGCGACGATCCGGCGGGCCCCCCATCGTGATCAGCGGCGACGACGAGCGATCGCTGTCCCTGGCTGCAGTCCACGCTGACGCTTGCGCCATCACCGGGCCACTTGTCCACGTGCGTCCCAGCCTCGAGATCCTGCGGCGCCGTTGCGAGGCGGCCGGTCGCGACATGGGGTCGCTCAGCACCGCGTCGATGGTCGACTTCCAGCCTGGGGTACCCGCGTCCGGCGCCGCCGTGGCTGCCGTGGCCGCCGTGGCGCCGTGTTTCCAGAGCGGAGTGGCAGGGGTCATCGTCGAATGGCAGGCGGAGTGGAGCCCGGAGACGGTTGTACGCATGGGGCGAGCCCTCAGCGAGGCCTACGGGCGCTTGGAGGACGGCGATTGAGGCCTTCAGCCTCAACTCAGCGCCAGGAGCGGATCAACCGATGGGCGTCCCAATGCCTCTGCCGTGGCCGCATTGGTGAGGGATCCCGCCAGGGTAGCCAGCCCGGCACGTAGACCGGCATCGGCCTCCAGTGCAGAGCGCACGCCATGGGTGGCCAGTGTGACCACGTACGGGATGGTGGCATTGGTGAGGGCGTAAGTCGAGGTGTGGGGGACGGCGGCGGGCATGTTCCCTACGCCGTAGTGAAGGACGCCGAATCGTTCGACGACCGGGTCGTCGTGCGTCGTCTCGACCGAGGTGGCGATGCAACCCCCTTGGTCGACCGCCACATCCACGATCACCGATCCCGGTTTCATCAGCCGGACCATTTCCTCGTTCACAACCACGGGAGCCCGGCCCCCGGGCACGAGCACGGCTCCGATTACCAGGTCGGCGTCGGCCAGCGAGCGCTCGATGACCGCTCTGTTCGAAGCCAGCGTCATGATCCGGCCGCGGTGGATCTGGTCCACGACACGAAGGCGATCCAGGTCTCGATCGATGAGGAATACCTCGGCCTCCATGCCCTGGGCGATCCAGGCGGCATTGAGCCCGACCGTGCCGGCACCGATTACCACCACCCGTGCAGGGCGCACCCCCGGTGCTCCCCCCATGAGGACCCCCCGGCCCCCCTGGGCCCGCTCGAGGAAGTGGGCGCCGACCTGGGGCGCCAGACGGCCCGCCACCTCGCTCATGGGGGCCAAGAGCGGAAGGGCTCCTGACCGGCTACTCACGGTCTCGTAGCTCAGAGCCGTTGTTCGCGCCGCCAACAGCGCATCGGCCACCTCACGGTAGGCGGCCAGGTGCAGATAGGTGAAGAGGGCGAGATCGGGGCGAAGTAGGTGGAACTCCTCAGCTTGGGGCTCTTTCACCTTGAGCACCAGATCGGCGGCCCAGGCGTCTTCGGCCGACACGATTTCCGCCCCGGTGGCCTCGAAGTCGCCGTCGCCCAGCGCCGACCCTGCGCCGGCTCCGGCCTCTACGAGCACTCGGTGGCCGTGGACGGTGAGCTCCCGGGCACCGTCAGGGGTGAGGGCAACCCTGTTCTCACCGGGCTTCACCTCGGCGGGGACACCCAGGATCACGGGGTGGACGTTACCTCCAGCGTGGCCGCCGCGAATGCGAGGGGTGATTTCCGGGGTGCCGCCGGTATCGGCCTTGGCCTGCGTTCCCGGATCATGAGGCGGATGGCGTGGCGGGTGGCTTTGGCGATCGCGGTCGGGCTCGGGGGATTGACCGCCGCATCTCTGGCGTCAACGGCGGCCCAGGAGGTCGCCATCCGGGCTCGTGTAGCCCTTCGCCCAGCCACGGTGTCCGTCACGGTGCGATCGGGAGCCCCGATCTCGGGCGAGACCGTCAACCAGGATCTGGTCGGGGTGGATGGCCCCGGCCCGGCCGCTGCCACCGTGGCCATGGCGGCTGTCGGGGTTCGCTGGGTCAGGACCGATGTGGGTTTCGAAGGCTCCTACGACTGCGCCACGAGGACGTGGGACCCCACCGCCCTGGATCGTCGTGTGGACCAGATCCACGCCGAGGGAGCACAGCCCTTGTTGATCGTGGATTACACACCATCGTGCCTGGCGCCCTTCTCGGCAGTACCGGCCCCCGGCAGCATCAACTACGAGCCGCCCGACGTCGGGACCCAACCTGGGGGGGCTAGCGACCAGTCGATCTGGCAGCACCTCGTGACCGAAATGGCGACGCACGAAGTTGCCCGAGGCGTCCGGGCCTTTGAGGTCTGGAACGAGCCGGACGGGACGTTCTGGTACGGAGGCCTACCCGGTTACCTCCATCTATACGCCGACACCGCTCCTGCCCTCGAGGCCGGCGCTGTCGCCGCGCACTGCACGGCGGATCTGCACTGCGGCATCGAAGTCGGTGGACCGGCTCTTGTCTTCCCCGATTCCAGTTGGCTCGAGCCGTTTCTCGCCTATGTATCGGCGCAACACCTTCCGCTCGACTTCGTCTCGTGGCACTACTACGGGGACTACCCGTTGCTCGGGCCTTATGGGCCGATCCCCGCCCCACCCGGCGGCGGCCCCCCGCCGTGGTACAACCCGGCACTGCGGGCCCAGACCTACGGCGCTCAGGTGGCCATGGTGAGGGCCCAGGTGGAGCACTTTCCCCTGCTGCACCCTTTGCTTTGGCTCGACGAATGGAACGTCGACGCCGGGTACGACGCCCGTCAGAGCGGTCCCTATGACGCCGCGTTTGCCGCCGCCGTCCTCGATAGCGTCCAATCCCAAGCGCTCGATCGCATGGCGTTCTTCGATGTCGCCGACTCGCCCACCGATCCTGAACAGAACTGGGGGATGCTGACCGGCGCCAACCAGCCGAAGGCCGTCTACTGGGCCTTCACTTTCTGGCACGCCCTGGCTCCTGATCTCCTCCCAGTGGTGCTCTCGCCACCAGGCGGTAGTGCCACCGCTGCCGGGGGGATCGGGGCCGTTGGGTCGAGATCTCCCGACGGTGTGGTGACCGTGCTGCTCTACAACTTCGTTCCCTACGATCCGACCGGCTCGAACGGAGTGTCGCCCACGTCGATCTATGACCGTTCGATCGTGCTCCGGGTCGACGGGCTGGGTGTTCGCACTTATCGCTGGTCTAGGAGGCTCGTCGACGGTGCGCACAACGGCGCCATCGTCGGATCCGGCGCCGTGTCGGGAAGCTCGGCCCAACTAACGTTCCCGGTGGCCGAGGACGGCGTGACCCTGGTCGTCCTCACCCCCTCGCATTGATCGGCGGCAGGCTGGACAAGGCTCACGACTGCACGCGATCCGGGTGATCTCAAGGGAAGGTAGCCTCGTCGGCTGCCGCCACCGCATGTCGAGTGGTCCCCTAGGCTGGAGAAGAGAGGTGAGCCGGTGAGCGCCACGCGCATCGAGACGGATTCGATGGGACCCATCGAGGTGCCCGACGACCATTACTGGGGCGCGCAGACAGCGCGCTCCCTGGTCCACTTTCCCATCGGCGACGACACGATGCCCAGGGCCATGATCAGGGCATTCGGGATCCTGAAGGAGGCGGCGGCCACCACCAACGCCGACCTGGGCAAGCTCGATCA
>Ga0307374_10006704_pt1 | contig 17982 bp, 20 predicted proteins | sample OX3MG_FD_202532 | JGI IMG/M metagenome (GOLD analysis project Ga0307374, IMG submission 202532) | Soil microbial communities from Risofladan, Vaasa, Finland - OX-3 | ecosystem: Environmental > Terrestrial > Soil > Coastal area > Acid sulfate soil | place: Finland: Risofladan, Vaasa | collected... | reverse complement strand
ACGCCGCACTGAGGATCTGACGCCGCCGCTGAGATCTGCCCCGGGACCGGCCCCGAGGAGCCCAGGACCAGGGGCGGTCCGAGGAGGTCCGGCTGTCGGACCCCGGGGCGGGTGGATAGCATCGGGGAAACAGGTGTCACTTTGAGGAGGGGACGTGAAGGCCTACGACCGGCTGTTCATCGGTGGTGAATGGGTGACCCCCGCGGGGACCGGCACCATCGACGTGATCAACCCGACGACCGAGGAAGTCGTCGGCCGAGTTCCCGACTCCACCACGGCGGATGTCGACAAGGCGGTGGCCCTGGCGCGCGACGCGTTCGACAACGGCCCCTGGCCGCGCATGACCCCGGTCGAGCGGGCCGAGATCCTCACCAAGGTGTCCCAAGCCATTCAGGCTGACATGCAGGGCTTCGCCGAGCTCATCACCATGGAGATGGGATCTCCCGTGGCGTGGGGCACCATGGCGCAGGTCTTCGCACCCACGATGATCCTCGACTACTACGCCGGGCTGGCTTCGACCTTCCAGTTCGACGAGGTCCGCCAGGGACTGATGGGCGAAGTGCTTGTGGCCAAGGAGCCTGTCGGCGTGGTGGGGGCGATCAGCCCCTGGAACGTGCCGATGTTCATCGCCGCGGCGAAGCTCGCCCCCGCCCTCGTGGCGGGGTGCACGGTCGTGTTCAAGCCCGCGCCCGAGACGCCGCTCGACGCCTTCCGCCTGGCCGAGGTATTCGAGTCCGTCGGCCTACCCAAGGGCGTCCTCAGTGTGCTTCCCGCCGGCCGCGAGGTCGGTGAGCACCTGGTCCGTCACCCCGGGGTCAACAAGGTCTCGTTCACCGGTTCGACCGTGGCAGGCAAGAAGATCGGTGGCATCTGTGGCGAGCAGCTCAAGCGCTTCAGCCTCGAGCTCGGTGGGAAGTCGGCGGCTGTGCTCCTCGACGACGTCAACCTCGCCGAGGCCCTGCCCATGCTGCTCCCCAACGCCCTCATGAACAACGGTGAGGCCTGTATCGCCCAGACTCGGATCCTGGCCCCGCGCGACCGTTACCAGGAGGTCGTCGACGCCCTGGTCGAGTCGGTGTCGGCCATGAAGGTCGGCGACCCGCTCGACCCCACCGTCGAAGTGGGCCCCCTCGTCGCCGAGCGCCAGCGCGACCGGGTCGAGGGCTACATCAAGCTCGGCCAGGAAGAAGGCGCCAAGGTGGCTCTGGGCGGCGGCCGTCCGGCGGGGATGGACAAGGGCTGGTTCGTCGAGCCCACCGTCTTCGTGAACGTCGACAACTCGATGCGCATCGCCCAGGAGGAGATCTTCGGCCCGGTGCTGGCGGTCATCCCCTACGACGGCGATGCCGAGGCCATGTCCATCGCCAACGACTCGAGCTACGGACTGTGTGGGTCGGTGTGGACGAACGACCCCGAGCGCGGCCTCAAGATGGCCCGGGGTGTCCGGACCGGGACCTACATGCTCAACAGCCCCATCCCCATCGACTTCTCGACGCCGTTCGGCGGCTACAAGGACTCGGGCATGGGCCGTGAGTTCGGGCCTGACGGCCTCGAGTTGTTCCTCGAGAAGAAGTCCATCAACCTGCCGGCGGGCTTCAGCCCCTCGGTCTGAGCCAGCCCACCGGGCGTCACCCGCCTGGTGTGATCATCGGGAATTCTGATCTGGACTGCTGATCGAGACATCTGAACGGTGTTCGTGTGCTGGGGCCTTCGGGCCCCGGTGCCGCGTCCAGGGTGCGGCATCCCCGGCACCGCGTCCCCGGTGCTGTGCGTCAGCCTTGGGGGGCGGTGACCCCCATCTTCGGGGGACTCGTCGGCCACGTTGGGGTCAGAGCCCGGTAGGGGGTGGGCGCGTGGCCGGTGTCCCAGCGGTGGGCGGTGGCGTCGGGGTCAGGCCGGTGTCGGAGTCCGCCGCCGCGCACTGCTCACCCAGTGCGTGGACGAGCAGGGACTCGGGCAGGTGTTCGCTCTCGGCCAGGGTGGCCATCAGGGCCTGGTACTGCCCGGCCTCGCCTGCTGCGATCGAGGCGATGGGGAGGGCTTCACGGAGCTCGGTCACAGCTTGGGACTGCTGAGCCGCCGCCTTCTGCGGGGTGGGGGCGTGCAGGGAGGCTTTGTACAAGGTGATGGACCGCTCGACGTGCCGGCAGGCCTGGCGGGCCAGTTCGGTCCCGTTGTGACTGGCGCAGTCGGCCAGGCCGAGCCCGAGCACCGCCATCGTGCACAGCGCCAACCAGGCGCGCCCGGCGCGGAGTAGTCCATTCCGGTCCCTGCGACGTAAGCCCCGCCGCGTGGAGCGGCGACAGATCATCCGTCGAGCCAACCCGGGGCGGCGTCGAGCAGGTACCGGCTGACCGCCAGGCAGCGGTCGAAGACCTCACACAAGAGCTCCTCGCCGCCGAGGACCCGGGCCAGAGAGACCGGGTAGCGGGCCACGATCGACAACCGTCGCTCGGGCGCGTCGGTCGCCGAGGCGAAGGAGTCGATGGCCGACACCTCGAGAGGGAGGTCGATCCCGCCCACCCCGGCCAGGTCGATGGCCAATCGCAGGAGGTCCGGTCCATGGGGGAGCGGGGGGAGCCCCCAGGTGAAGGTCAGGGGGAAGTGGTACTCGTCGGGGGGCTCGGCGTCCTCGGGGAGGTCCACGACGGCGTCCTCGAACGACAACAACGTCCGGGGGTCGACCTCGAGGGCCAGGTGGAGGTCGAGGGGCCCACCGCATCCCTCTTCGGGGTGCAGGTCCACCTCCCAGGTCTGGCGCAACGAGTATGTCTCGACGAAATGGCGCTCGTCATGCACGTGGAAGCCGTGGTGGTCCGAGTGGTCCTTCAGGTCGGCGACATAGCCCGCGACGTCGATGACGGCCACAGTGACCAGAGCCTACCGGCTCTGCCGCGGCGTCCCGTCGGGGTGACCGGGTGCCGGTAGGGTCCCCGAGGTGGACGACGACCAGCTCCTGGCGCTGTGCCACCGGGCGGTCGACGCCGTGCCGGTGGCTCTTGCACCTGTCGAGGACTGGCGGCCGCGCGGCGAGCGGCCCGGGCAGTACGCCATCGACCTGCTCGCGGACCGAGCCGTCCTCGAGGTTCTCGGGGAGGCGGGGATCGGGGTGGTCTCCGAGGAGAGCGGCGTCCACCGCCCGGACTCGCCACTGGTGGCGGTCATCGATCCCGTGGACGGGTCCACGAACGCGTCCCGGGGAATCCCGTGGTACGCGTCGAGCATCGCCGTGCTCGACGACGACGGGCCCCGCGTGGCGGTCGTCGCCAACCTCGCCAACGGGTCCCGGTATCACGCCGTACGCGGGGGAGGGGCGTGGCGCGGGACGACTCGGATCGCCCCCTCGGGATGTGGAGCGCTGCGTGAGGGCATCGTGGCGATCTCGGGGATGCCCAACCGCCACCTCGGGTGGGCTCAGTTTCGGGCTTTCGGCGCGGCGGCGCTGGAGCTCTGTGCGGTGGCCGACGGCACCCTCGACGCCTTTGTGGTCGGGACCCACGCCGCGCTGGCGCCGTGGGACTACTTGGGGGCGATGCTTGTCTGCCAGGAAGCCGGGGCGGTCATCGGTGAGCTCCAAGGTCGCGAGCTCGTGACCCGGGACCACAGCGCCCGTCGGGCGGTCGTGGCGGCGGCAACGACGAGTCTCCTCGAAGAGCTCCACAAGGCCGCCACGTCGGGTACTTCGCCTGCCCCGTCGTGATGGCCAGTCGACGCCGGATCCGCCGCCAAGGTTCGCCGCGCCCGGTCCGCTTGCCCCACTACCGGGCCGACGGCCAGCCCAAGACCCGCTTCGCGTCCGAGCAGGATGCGAATCGTGCCGCCTTCAGCAGCCGTCTCGACCTCGGCGTCGACCTGGCTGTCTATGCCTGCGACATCTGCGGAGGTTGGCACCTGGGCAACAGCCCCGAACGGTGAACTCGACCACTAAGTCCCGGAGACCGGTGCCCGGGCCCCGAGCGCCCAGACGCGGTGGGGTATCGCCAGCGGCTCGCCCGGGAAGTCCTCCCGGAGAAGAGCGGCGAGCTCGGCGTCGAAGTTGGCGACGGCGTCGGGAGGAAGGGAGGCGGCCACCCCGGCACTGGCGCGAATGCGCCCGCGCCACGCCTCGTGGCTGTAGGAGACGTCCACGTCGAAGGAGAACGTCTCGAGCCCTGTGAACCCCACTTCGGCCACGTCGAGGGTCCACAGCGGGTACATGCCCAACCCGCCGGCGAGAGGCCACTCGGGATTGTGCTCGAGGATGAGTACCTCGGTGGCGGCCACGACGTTTCCCGGCAAGGGGAGCCAGTCGAAATGACAGATGACCAGGGCACCGTCGGGTACCAGGACCCGGAGACACTCGGCAGCAGCAGCCGGACGATCGAACCAGTGCCAACACTGACCGGCGGTGACGACGTCGAAGGCATCGTCGGGCGAATCGATGTCCTCGGCCCGGCCCACGCCAAAGTCGACGTGGACGCCCTCGCTCGCCGCGAGCCTACGAGCTTCGAGAAGAAGGGGCTCGGAGGGGTCGATCCCCACCACCGAGGCCCCTCGCCTTGCGAACCCACGGGCCAGGGTGCCCGTGCCGGTGCCGAGGTCAAGGAGGCGTTGTCCCGAGCGGCCGATGCCCATCGTCGCCAGTCGGACGAAGAGCTCTGTCGGAAACCCGGCCCGGTGCGCGGCGTAGTCCTTTGCCGTCTTTCCGAATTCGACCCCCACGGACCCGAGTCTCGCGTGGATCGACCCCGGCGCCGTTCCGACGCGCCGTCCTCGGCGAGTCGGAGCATGACAACGCCACCATCATGACAACGCCGCCATATGGTGAACGCTTGAATCCATACGGCGCCAAGGAGGGTGTTTCCCATGACAGACCCCAAGGCGAGTCGCCCGCACATGCCCGGCTACGGCATCGCCGGCCCTGACGAGGGGCGAGGCCTGTTGCCCTGGACGTGGGCCGAGGAGCGCCTCGTGCGATCCCACGATTACTGGTTAGCGACGGTGCACCCGGACGGCGCTCCCCACGTCATGCCCGTGTGGGGAGTGTGGGAGCACCACGCCGCTTGGTTCAGCTCCAGTCCCCAGGCGCGAAAGGCGAGAAACATCTCGGCAGATCCGCGGGCGGTGATCTCGACGGACAACCCCCTGCAGCCCGTGGTCGTGGAAGGAGTGGTGCAGCGTGTGGGGGACGATCACGACATCGAGCGGTTTACGACATGGGTGAACTCCAAGTACAGCGCAGATATCGCGGTCGCCTTTTTCGCCGAGAATGCGTGCTTCCGGCTCGAGCCGCGCCGGGTCTTCAGTCTTGACGAATCTGACTTCACCGGTTCACCCACGCGCTGGCTCTTCGGGGAGGGTGATCTGTCAGGGGGAGCGACTCCTGGATGACCTCGCCGTCTTGGCGATCATCACGTGGCACGGTGAGCGATGCGCCACACTGTTGGGAACCGACCCAATAAGCCGCCGGGCGCCTTTCATGCCTCTGGATCCCACCACGATGAGGTCGGCGTCGACCGATTCCGCCACGCTGATCAACACGTCGGCGGGAGCGCCAGGAACGGCGTGTGTCGTCACCGGGATGGGCGCTACCCGCTTGGACACCTCGGTCAGCAGCTCTTCGCATGCGCTTCGCACCTCGAAAGCAGTGAAGCCGGGGTCGGGTACGGCAACAACGCCGGTATGGGCCACGGCAACCGATGTGGCTGGGTCCCTATATGCCGAGACCAAATGGAGGCTCGCTGCGCAACGCTGGGCGAGGTCGACCGCAAGCGCTACGGCCCCCGTCGCGGTGTCCGAGCCGTCGGTTCCCACAACGATCTCGCTAAACATCAAAGCTCCCTCCGACGGTCGAGTACGGCGTCGCAATAGTGACATCAACGCGTGAGACGCGCGTCCTTTCGAACCTCTTCGCCCGCACGGGCGATCCGATTGGAAGGTTCGATGAGCGCGGTACGATTGGCCCGGGACGGGCGCTTAGCTCAGCTGGTAGAGCAGCTGGCTTACAACCAGCAGGTCGGGGGTTCGAGTCCCTCAGCGCCCACTCGAAAACTTCCTGGCCAGACCCGTGGGTGCGATTTCACACCCGCTCTCGTGCCCAACAGAAAACCCAACATCCGAGCGGGGAGCACGGTTCGTGGGGTGGCCCGAACTCGAACTCGGCTGCGATGTCGATCAGCTCGCCCTTTTCACCCGGATGTCGACGTGGAGCCCGGCGGCGCCGAGCATGTTGACGAGGCTGTCGATACTGAACAGGTCGACCTTGCCTCGCGTGAGGTCGGAGATCCGCGGCTGCGTCACCCCGAGCCGCTTGGCGGCCTCCGACTGGGTCATGCCTGACGCGGTGATGTAACCCACGAGCTTGCGCATGAGGGCGGCTCGGATCTTCAGGTTCTCGGCCGTCGCCGGATCCTCTCCGAGTGCCTCCCAGACGCTCTTGTATTGCTTGGTTGTCACTTGTGTCCCTTCCCTCTCGCAATCTTCATCATCTGCTGATACCGGCGCTTTCCGAGGGCAAGCGCGGCCTGCGGAGTCTGCTGGGTCTTCTTCTGGAAGCAGTGCAGCACATACACCTCTTTCCCGACGCTCGCAACGAAGAACACCCGAAACGCTCCACTTGACTCACGCACGCGGATCTCCTGGCACCCCGGCCCGACCGACGGCATGGGTTTGCAGTCGTGTGGGGCGTCCCCCATCTGCACCAGGTAGAGCTGGTAGCCGGCTCGGTGGCGTGCCACCGTAGGAAAGGCACGAAGTTCCTCGTCAGAGCCCCCTATGAAGGTGACTGGCTTCACCGTGCAGAGTATACAAGACTTTGTATCGATGCAACTACAGACCTGGGTCTCCAAGGCGGGCGTCGGACCTCGGGAGCGGGCATGATGGTGGTCCTGTTCGACACCACCTGTCACCCTTCGCGAAGAGACTGGACCGCCCACCGCGTCGACCACTCACGGTGTCGGTTGCACCATCGGCGACAGACTGAGATCGCCTCACCGGTACACCGCTACTACGACCCAGTGACGGAGCAGTTCGTCAGCGTCGATCCTCTTGTGGACGCAACAGGGACTCCATATGCGTACGCTGGTGGAGACCCAGTAAACGGAGCCGATCCGAGTGGGTTGGCCAAATGTGGGTGGAATCCGTTTTGTTACGTCGGTAGCGGAGTGATCAAGGCGACGCACTGGGTGTGCGCTCAGGATCCAGCCGCAGTCATTTGTCCGAACTCTGCCGCCTATCAGCCTCACAGCATCTTTCCATCAACCTCTCCGTCGTGTACCGCGAGAGGTGTTATCGGATCGGCGCGTCCCAACTTCAATGACCCTGCAGAGTCACCCGGCGAAGGATGGGAGTGGCGAGGAACTGGGTTACCGGGATCAAGCAAGGGGAGTTGGTACAACCCGAGCACTGATCAGAGTCTTCACCCGGATCTTGAACACCCTGGGCCGATCGGACCGCACTACGACTACAAGGTCCTGACACTGACGGAAAATCAATACGAATCCGCCCGGGTGAGGCAGTCCCTGAGTTGCCATCAGTGTCAGAGGTACCTCCGATCGAAGAGTTTCCGATCGGCGGCTTTGGATGATGCCAGCGGGGCTCCTTGACCTCGGTGACCCTGGGCGGGCGTGGGTGAGAGACTCGCTTGCGGCCGGGAAGTTGCTATCTCGACATGTTCTAGGTCGGCTAAATATTGACGAGGGGTCGACATTCGCTCTGGGCCTGAGCGAGGAGGAGGGGCACGACCAACGCGATCTGGAGCTTTCACTCGGTGATCTTTCGGAGTCGTTGTTAGAAGCAAGTGCCGAATCACTACTTGCTCTGATTACCGAATTGCGGAACAAAGGGAATGCTCATTTGTTCGTCGTGGAGAACGATCTCGCCAAACCTGATGACCCAGCAATTGTCGGGCGCCCGTTGGGATCAGTCGTGTTCGCTGCCGATACTGTCTATCATCTACAAGACCTCGCTGACCTGGATACCCAAGATGGACTGATCAAGTTCCTCGGCAGCTCAGCATCTGGTTACCCGCTCAATGGATTTGTGATGCGGTCAAAATCCAATGAAGAACTTTCGCAGGCATTCAGAACAAAGCGACTTGGTCCGGTCATTGCCGGAATTGACGCCATCGTCAACTCCGTGTTCGACAATTCTGGTTTTTCGGTGTGGCTGCCGAACATCGTGTTGGAGCAGATATTTCGTCAAGCATCTTGACAGGACTCGTACCGCCGAGTCTGGTTTCGGCTGGATTCCAGTGTCTCGGCGAGTCGTAGTAGCCGCCTATCAATGAGATCATTTCCACAGCTGCCCGAGATTGTCGCTGGGCCGATCGGAAATCCCACTGCCGTCATCGGACATGGACCAGGTTGGTGCTCTCGGATTTGAGCACCAACGGGCCCGGGGCGGAGAGCTCGTTGATCCCAACACGCGTCCCAACGATTGTGAGTCATGGCGTCGCTGTGCGTCGCAGACATGTTCAATGAACAGCCGCAACACCCGATGTCACCTGCGATGACGCAACGAGCTGCGACGGAGTGCCCGATTCGAGTCCCTCAGCGCCCACCGACCAACCATGAAAGCCTAGCCAATCGGTCCTGAGCACGCCTCGGACCAGTCCGACGCACTCGACGGACCAACCCTCTTCCAGGGCCACCCCGCACATAATCGCAACGCCGAGTGATCCCGGATGGCGGTGGGCCCAGTCGAGACGGCACTTGCGGTGGGCAGGAGGGGCTCATCTCCCGGACGAAGCGACAGAAGGGGGAATCCCTGGTTCAGGGTTCTCCCCGATACCCAAAAGACATGGCTCCGTGCAAGGCTGACCGAGTGATTGAGGCCCGGGGGCTCTCCAAGCGGTTCGGCAACGTCGTGGCGGTCGACGACCTGTCCTTCGACGTGAGTCCGGGTACCGTCACCGGGTTTCTGGGGCCCAACGGGTCTGGCAAATCGACCACCATGCGCATGATCATGGGCCTCGACGCACCGGCGTCGGGCTCGGTCACCGTGCTGGGCCGGCGCTACCACGACCTCCCCTGGCCGATGCGTGAAGTGGGCGGGCTGCTCGAAGCGCGGTCCATCCATCCCGGTCGCTCCGCCCGCGCCCATCTGCTCACGCTGGCCCGGAGCAACGCCATCGCCCGGGCCCGCGTCGACGAGGTGCTCGATCTCGTCGGTCTCACCGCGGTGGCCGGCAAACGGGCGGGCAAGTTCTCACTCGGCATGGGCCAGCGCCTGGGCATCGCCGCCGCCCTGCTGGGCGACCCGGGAGTGCTGCTGTTCGACGAGCCGGTGAACGGCCTCGATCCCGAGGGCATCCGCTGGGTACGCACGCTGTGTAAGCAGCTCGCCCGTGAAGGTCGCACCGTGTTCGTGTCGAGCCACCTGATGGCCGAGATGGCGCTGACCGCCGACCACCTCGTGGTCATCGGTAAGGGCAAGCTGATCGCCGAGACCTCGGTCGCCGACTTCGTGGCCGGCAGCTCACGTCAATCGGTCAAGGTGCGCACGCCGGCGCCGCACCAGCTGACCGACGCCGTGACCAATGCGGGCGGGACCGTCATCTCTGATCCCGACGGGTCAATGGCCGTTGCCGGGCTGTCGGCATCAGAGGTCGGTGACCTGGCCGCGTCGATGGGCATTGCTCTGCACGAACTTACTCCGGTCGCCTCATTGGAGGACGCCTTCATGGAGCTGACCGACGAAGCCGTCGAGTTCCGGGGTGGATCGTGACCGCCGTGTTCGGGGCCCCGACCCCATTCGTCATCGAGCAGCCACCGGGCCGCGCCGGTCTGCGCCGCGCCATGGCCGCCGAGTGGACCAAGCTCTGGTCGGTCCGCTCGACCACGTGGACGCTTGTCGGCACGGCGGTGGCCGTGGTGGGCTTGTGCGCGCTGGGTACCGGCACGGTGAACCCCTCGGAGATCATCGACGACCCGACTCGCCGGAGCTTGATCGGGGTCCTTCTCGGCCAGCTCATTTTCGGGGTCCTCGGTGTACTGGTCATGAGCGCCGAATATGGGACGGGCACCATCCGCGCCACGTTGTCGGCCATCCCCCGGCGTCCCGTCGTGCTCACGGCCAAGGTCGTTGTGTTCGGAGCGGTGGCGGTGGTGGTGAGCGAGGTCCTCGCCTTCAGCGCCTTCGCGCTCGGCCAGGCCATCTTGTCGGCCAAGCACGCTGTCGGGACGAAGGCGGCGGCGGCGCAACGTGCCCAGCAGCTCGGGCTCAAGATCCCCCACAACATCCAGGGCTTTCTCTCGAACGGCTCCGCCTCACTCGGGCAGCCGGGCGTCCTACGAGCCGTGGTCGGTGCCGGCCTTTATCTGGCGGTGCTCGGGCTGCTGGCGCTGGGGCTGGCCACCATCATCCGGCACACCGCCGGCGCCATCTCGGCCTTCGTCGCGGTCGTGCTGGTCCTGCCCCTCATCGTCGAGGCCTTGCCCTCGAGCCTGAGCAACCACCTTGCCAGATACCTGCCGGCCAACATTGGTTTGGTCATGTTCTCCACCAACGGTGTGCCCGATCGCGTCGTGAACGCCTTCAGCCCGTGGAGGGGCTTCGCCCTTCTCGTGTTCTACGCCGTGGTGACCCTGGGGATCGGCTGCCGGGTCCTCGTGCGCCGCGACGCCTAAGCGGGCCCTTGTGATATGGGTCGAATCACGCGCATCATCATGCCGCGCTTGCCCTCGACTAGCCGTCGCAACTGATGCTCACTGGTCCACCATGGCCGAGCCGACGTCCGCCAGGGTGTTGGTGCTGAGCCGGTAGCCGCCGGGTCACTGCTACTGATGCTTGCCCTTCGAGGGCCAATAGGAGTGAAGCAGGACCCGGCGGCCCGGCGTTGAGAACTGGCGATAGGGCCACGCGCCTCGAGCGCCATGCAGTGAGCAACCAGGATCAACGCCTTCACCGTGCGACGCCGTCCCAACGAGCGAAAGAAGGTGGCCGTGTCCGGTGAAGCGGTGGCGGGAGTTGACTGGGCTTCAGAGGTCCATGCCGTGTGCGTGATCGATGGCGATGGTGAGGTGACAGACCAGTTCGACGTGACCCATGATGCCCGGTCGATCAGGGCGTTAGTGGCTCGACTACGTCGAGCCGGGGTCTCCCGTGTGGCCATCGAGCGAGGCGACGGACCGGTGGTCGAAGAGTTGTTGGACGCTGACCTCGAGGTGTTCGTGGTGCCCAGCCGTCAGATCAAGGGGTTGCGGACCCGATATGGGTCGGCGGGTAACAAGGATGACCGCCTCGACGCCTATGTCCTGGCGGACACCTTGCGCACCGACGGGCATCGTTGGAAGCCCCTGCGGGCCGACCACGACGACACCCGGGCGTTGCGGGCGTTGTGCCGGTCCCGCAAGGACCTCGTTGAGACCAGGGTGCAGATCGTCAACCAGCTCCGAGCCAACCTGGAGCTCGCTTTCCCCGGCGCCATTGGGCTTTTCTGCAAGCCCGAAAGCTCCATCACCTTGACGTTCCTGCGTCGGTTTCCTTCGGCCGAGAAGGCTCAGTGGCTGTCGCCTAAGCGGATGGGAACTTGGTTGAGCTCGGTCGGCTACACCGGTGGGATCCCTGCGGCCGTGCTGTATGGCCACATAGACAACGCCGCTCCCGGGCTACTCGGTCCTGAAGGCACCGCCCGGGGCCGAATCACCCTCGGGCTCGTCGCCATACTCGAGACGCTCAACGCCGAGGTTCAAGCGCTAGAGCACGATATGGAGGAGCTGTTTCGTTCGCATCGCGATCAGCTCATCTTCGCCAGCCTTCCTCGCTCAGGGATGGTGCGCGCCGCCAACCTGTTGGCTGAGATCGGTGATTGTCGGGAACGGTTTCCTTCCGACGACGCCCTCGCTGCCCTTGCCGGCGCCTCGCCCTCAACCCGTCAGTCAGGCAAGCGTGAGCAGACAGTGTTCCGCTGGGCCTGCAACAAGAAGCTTCGAGCGGCCGTCATGGACTTTGCCAACGGAAGTCGTAGTGCCGATCCCTGGGCAGCCGATATCTACAAGCGAGCCATCGACCGCGGCTGCCGCCACCCACACGCAATCCGGGTCCTGGCCCGTGCGTGGCTGAGGGTCATCTGGCGCTGTTGGCAAGATGGCGTCCCCTTCGATCCAGCGCTTCACGGAGCTCGCCAACAGCTCGCCGCTTGACATAGGACACTCCTATCGATGTCAAGGGGCGTTTGCGGCGAGGAAGGGATAGAGCTCCCGAGCCACGTAGCGCTTGAGGCAACGGGTGGCTTCCAGCTTGGACAACCCCTCCTTCGTGCGGCGCTCCATATAGAGGCGCGTATCGGGGTCCGAGACCACCCGCACCATCACGATGCGCCACAGAGCCGAGTTGGCTTGACGGTTGCCACCTCGGTTGAGACGCCTGCGCACTGCGCATGGCCACGCCGGCCTTCAACAGGGCCTTGCGGACCGTCTCGGGATTGACCTGGAGCTCTGGCGTTCGAGAAGGGCCAAGACCGTGGTCCGGTGAATCGAGTGCTTGGCGGCCAGGACAACCGTCGTCGCTCCGGCCAGGCAGCCGGCCACGAGCTCCTCGATCTCCTCGGGTGCGAGCCGGCGCTCGACCTGTCTCAAGCCGTCAGGGGGAACACGACGGCAACCGATAGTTGCGCCGTCTTGGGACGCAAGGAAGACATGGTCGTAGAGCTCGCCGATGGCATTTCGGACCCGCGGATTGATCAAATCGGGCCATGTGACACCGTTCTGATTCACCAGTTCCCCTGGTGAAGGGGGATTGAATAGTGTCCTCTAGGTTCCACTGACCTTTGTGGACAGACATCTGTGGTCAGATGACCGTTGCCAAACCGCCGTCCTCGTCTCGCGGTGTGCCATTTCTCCTTGAGGCCGCCTGAGCGAAAAGCGCGAATTCCGATGAGCGGCGACAGAGCAACCGCCGGGACGCTCCCGATGGTGGTGCGTTAGCTTGCAGGCGCTGGTGAATCACTTGATTGCGAACGATCAACTACCAGATTCGGTCAGACGAGAGCCCACCCCTCGAATCGGACTTACGGCCCGCTTCCGCGGTCGCGTGGTAGCTCGACCTACCTAGAGGCACACGAGATTGGCAGACGGCTCGTCTGTCACGGCCTACTTCGCCCACACTCTGGCGACATCTCGCACGACCCAGTCAACAGGCTTGATGTTAGCCTGGCTCAAATCAGCCGAAAGCTGCTGCAACATCAATGTTTAGGTGTTATCGCTCTGCACATTTGTTCGAGGCCGAGACGCGTGCCACACGCAAAGTCCCAAACCCACAATTGCCAGGATCGGCAACACAATAACGCTGATGCCTCCTTGGTCGCGCAGGGCGCAGGCGACACCCACGATCACAAGGACGACTACGAGTACCTCGGGGTTGTCGTCGATGAAGAATGACGAAAGAAAGCGGAGGGTCATCATCAGCGCTCGACGTAGGGCGCCGGTCACGTCGCCTCGTCTCCCGTCGCGGCATCGGATGATCTGACCAGTGAATCGCCTTCAGATGACGACCGACGCAGCGCCATGACCATCGCTGCTGTCATCGTCGCGAACACGGCGATGAGGCCCAATAGCGCCAAATCGGCCCCAGGCCATTTCACTCCAGTCCCCTCGCCGATCCAAAAGATCCCGAAGCTCGTGAGCATCACCCCGACGACGGTCTTAAGAGCGTTCTCAGGGACGATGGAGAGCTGACGGGCCACGACCGCCCCAATGCCTCCTACGAGTAACGCAGCCGCCGCAGCTGAGGCGGCTGCCACACCAAGGTGATGTGCACTGGTACCGAGACTGATCACGATGAGTACAACCTCGAACCCTTCGAGCAAGACACCCTTGAAGGCTACGAGGAAAGCAGCTCCGTCGCGCCCCCGGGCAGACCTTTCAGATACTTTGAGATCTCCGACTGTCCGTTGGTAGATGGCATCCTCATCATGTTTCGCCAATCGGCCACCAGCGCGCAGCACCGCCTTGCGCAGCCAGGACACACCCAAGAGCAGCAACATCGCTCCGACCACGACACGCAGCGCGTCGATGGGCAGGTAGTGCGACAGCGGGATCCCGATGGCGGCGGTGAGCACGGCCAGCGTGACGAAGGCCGCCGCTGCTCCCTCGAGGGCCGAGCGCCAACTGCGTGTGCCTGCCGCCACGACCAGGGTAAGCGCCTCGACCATTTCGACAGTGCTCGCCCCGAAGACGGCCAGCACCAGTGCCGTGATCGAAGTGGTACTGGCCGACGTAGTCGCGAGCATGGGGCCTGATCACGCCCTCGTCGGCGTGACGGGGGCGAGGGGTGGCTGAAATGGATATTGGGGCGCTGAGGTCGCCGTCGTGTCTTCCTGGATGACCGCGCACCCGTCGGCCTCACCGAACACTACGCATCCCGTCTCCTCGAACCTGAGGCCGACAACCTTGCCGCGCTGGACCCGTCCACTGGCGGTCACATTCGTGATGCGACCCCCACCCAACAGGTCGATGGCCAGCTCGTACCCCCGACCCCGGAACGCAACGTCGGCCACCGTGCCCACCGCGTGGCACCCGTCGCCTCGAGCCTCGCACAATCGGACCGCCGACGGCCTGATAAGGAGCAACGCTTTGGATGTGCGCCGGACGTCCACACCACGCGCCAACAGGGGCCGCGACCACGTGAGCGACGTAGCTTCGACCTCCACCATGCCATCGGCGCGCACTTCGGCGAGCAACCGTACCGGCAGCTCCCCCGATATGCCGGTGAAGCGCGCCACGAACGGTGTCGATGGGTCGGAATATACTTCTTCGGGTGCCCCCATCTGGACGAGACGTCCATGCTCCAAGACCCCCACGAGATCGGCCAGAGCGAACGCCTCGGACTGGTCGTGTGTGATGTACACCGCCGTCGCTCCGACCTCGCGTACTAGGGCCGAGATCTCGACGCGCATCCGGTCACGCAGATCCGCGTCGAGATTCGATAGCGGCTCGTCACACAGAACCAACCCCGTGTCACCCACGAGCGCCCGGGCCAGAGCGACGCGCTGCTGCTCGCCGCCCGATAGCTCCCCCGGGTAACGATCGGCGAGTCGGCCGAGACCTACACGTTCGAGCATCGCCGCCGCCCGCCTTCGGCGTTCTGTGCCTCCGATAGCATTGCGGCGGAGAGCGAACGTCACGTTGTCAAGAGCGGAAAGGTGTGGCCACAGCGCGTAGTCCTGAAAGACCATCGACAAGCGTCGTCGTTCTGGCGGCACGTGTGTTCGGCCGTCAGCGACGATGCCATCGCCTATCCTGATCGAACCCTTCGAAACTCGTTCGATGCCCGCCAGGATCCGTACCAGCGTCGTCTTGCCCGATCCCGATGGCCCGAGGAGGACGACGAACGTCCCCTCCGGCGCGTGGAAGGACACATTCTCGAGGGCGACGGCGCCGTTCGGGAACACCTTGGACAGTCCCTCGACATGCAACTCCTCAGCCACGGACCATCGCTCCGATCCGTCTCCAGCCTCGAGGCGCGAGCAGACGATAGGCGCAAAGCACCATCCCCACGACGACCAGGGCCAGCACTACCGCGACGACCGCCTGGGCGATGCCGACGCCGTAGTGGTAATTACCCAGGTTGTCCTCGATGGCCACCGAGATCGGCGGTGATCCCGGCGCGTACAGCAGCTGGGAGATCGGAAGCTCCAAGAACACAGCGCAGAACGTCAGTAGCCATGCCATGACAAGTGGTCGTGAGACCGCCGGAAGCACACCACGAGCCCATGCACGGAACGGACCGCACCCGTGGATGCGTGCCGCGTCGTGCAGTGAGGGCTGGATCTGCGAGACCGAACCGAACAGCACGCGCGCGTTGGTGGGCAAGCTGGCCGCAATATAGGCGACCACCAGGAGCGTCGTGGTCTGATACAGGTTGATGCCGACTTTCGACATGAAAGGCAGGTTGTAGGCGAAGATATACCCGGCCGCAAAGACCACGCTCGGGAGCGCCACCGCCGCCAGCAGCAAGAAGTCTAAGAATCGCGTCGTCTTCGTGCGCGTTCGGGCCAGCATGCGGGCTGCGACGAATCCGGCCACCACCGTGACCGTTGCGGCGATTACCCCGTAAATGAGCGATCTCCCGATCGGGCCCAGCAGTGTTGGGTCGTGGAGGATGGCGTCGTAGTTGGCAAAGGTCAGGTGGAACGACGCCCCGTAGTCCCCGAGCAAGGAGCCGCTCACCGCCCCCAAACCGGGGATTCCGAGCGCGACCAGTCCGAGCATCCCGACGCCACCCAGAGCGGCTGTTGTCCCCCGCCGCGAAAACCTCGTGGGAGTCACGAGGCGGGACCGACCTGACAGCACCGCGTACGAGCGACCTCGCAGCGCCCTGGCCTGAAGGGCCAACGGTATCGCCACCGACGCGACGAGCAACCATCCCATCGCCGCCGCCGCAGGGAAGCTCGGAGGGAAGCTGTCGATGGCTGCGTACAGGTGGTACGTAGCGAGCGGGAAGTTCGCCCGGTACGCCAACGTGGCCGCCACACCAAAGTCACTCACCGCCTCGGCAAACCCGATGGCCAGCGCAGACCAGATGGCCGGGGCCAGGATATGGGCCACCACTCGCATGGTGGCCGCCCTACCGGCGCCGTGCACTCGGGCGGCGTCCTCGAACTCTTGGCCCAAACCACCGAACGCGGCCGACACGGCCAGAAAGGCGAACGGCACGTTGCGCAGGCCGAGGAGCAACACCACCCCGACGGGGCCGAGGATGACGTGGGTGACAAAGGGAAGGTCCAAACCCATCCGGTACATCACGCCGTCGGGTTCCACGAGCCGCACCCAACCGAGCGCAGGCAGCCAGGACGGCAGTAGCAGCACCAGCCACATGCCACCCCGGACGATCCGTCGACAAGGCATGGAGGTCCGACAGACCAGCCAGGCGACCGGGAACCCGATAGCAGCGCCCACCACAGCGGCCACAACGCTTACCCACAAGGAGTTCACGAGCGCGGTTGCCGTGGTGCCAGTAAATGCGTGGCTGAGATAGGACAGCGTGAACCACTGCGAACCTTGGCCGAACAGCCGAGGTGAGATCGCCAGGGCCATGAAGCACACACACGGTGCCAGGATGGCAACCACGATCACGATCCAGAACACCGGGCGCCCAGTACGCGTGATCCGATCGCCCCACCGGTTCAGGCTGGGACGTCGCCGTTCCCAACGCCAGCCTTTGGAAGAGAGGTCGACCGGAGGCTCATCCCCGACTGCCACATCCGCGGGGTGCGTTAAGGTCACTCCACTACTGCTCGGCGTGAGGTTCGGCTGTTGTAACAGTCCGAGTCACTGCACGATGATGCTGTCGAACCAGGTGTTGATCTGGTTCTCACGAGGCCCCCACACATAGGGATCGATGCTCTGGGTCTTCACGCCGGCTAGCGACGGCAATGATGGCAACGGCTTCACCGCCTCGAGAACGGGATAGTAGAGGGAGTCACCTGTCGGGTCGCCGGTCTGCATGACATGCTGACCCTTGGTCGAGAGCACGAACTCGATAAACCGCTTGGCTTCGGACTGCACCTGTTGCGACGCCTTGGCATCGATGCCGATCGCCGAAGGCAAGATCGTAACGGGATCCAGATACTTCACTTTCAAGGACGAATCGGTCGCTTCGGCGCCGATCCCTGCCGAGCTCTGCACCAGCGCCAGTTTGATCTGCCCATTGGTAAGTGCTTGCAGGGTCGGACCGTTGGTGGGGTTGATGACCAGGCCGTTCGCCTTCAGGTTGCTGAAATACTGCTCACCCTGGGCGATCCCGTTGGAGCCACCCAGGTAGTTCATCATGCCGGCGATGAACGGGAAGGTGGGTCCCGACTGTGCGGGGTCGTTCATCCCGACCGCGCCTCTCCACTGTGGCTGGAGAAGTTCTTGCCACGAGCTTGGCGGGCTTGAGACCTTGGACGAGTCGTACACGACCGTCGCCATCAACGTGACACCCGTGGGTATGTAGCTCTTGTCTTTCGGGACCGACTGCTGACCCAGGGTGTCCCACGACACCGTGGGCTCCCAGCCCTTC
>Ga0307374_10006702_pt1 | contig 17983 bp, 18 predicted proteins | sample OX3MG_FD_202532 | JGI IMG/M metagenome (GOLD analysis project Ga0307374, IMG submission 202532) | Soil microbial communities from Risofladan, Vaasa, Finland - OX-3 | ecosystem: Environmental > Terrestrial > Soil > Coastal area > Acid sulfate soil | place: Finland: Risofladan, Vaasa | collected... | reverse complement strand
GAAGTGACGATCTTCGCGTACCCGCTCGATGAAGAGGACCGCGAGGTCATGCCGGTACAGGTCACCCGAGAAGTCGAGCAGGTTGACCTCAATCACGCGCGATTCGCCGCCGAAGGTAGGACGGCTGCCGATGTAGATCAGCGCTCGATCGAGATCGTCGCGGCAGTCGATCGACGCGTAGCCGGCGTAGATGCCGTCGGCCGGCACGACCAGATTCCCGGGGACGGCCATGTTGGCCGTCGGGAAGCCAAGGGTGCGACCGCGACGGGCTCCTTCAACCACCTTGCCGCCCAGAGTGTACGGGCGCGCGAGCAGTTCGGCGGCCGCGGCCACCTCCCCGGACGTCACCAGCCGGCGGATCTCGGTGCTGCTTATGCCATGGCCGCCAATTCGCTCGACGACCGCCACGGTGAAGCCGTACTCTGGGGCGAGCAGGCGGAGGAGTTCGGGTGAGCCCGTCCGGTCGTGACCGAAGGCGAAGTCCGCGCCGACGACCCAGGCGGCGACGTTCCCGGAGCGGGTGACGCGATCGACGAACTCCCGCGCCGGCCAGGAGGCGAAGTCACGGTCGAAGCGCTGGACGACCAGGGAGTCAACGCCGCGAGACGCGATCAGCGATAGCCGCTCCGGCGTGGAGGTTAGACGGCGCGGCGCCCGCTCAGGTCGAAGCACTTCGACGGGGAGTGGGTCGAAGGTCACTACGAGGCTGGACGCATGGTGACGCCCGGCATGCACGTCGAGCTCGTTGAGCAGGTACTGATGGCCGCGATGGACGCCATCGAAATTCCCGACCGTTACGACATGGCGGTCCGGTGGGACGTCGCTCAATTCGTGGACGATGCGGGCCGCCATGTGCACGCTCCGCCGTACTCAGCGACCGATCACCGACCGGGGCTGCCAGAGCCCACGGCCGGGATCGGTCGTCGCCATCCCCAGCCAATTTCCGTCCCGATCGTAGGCGCGCACGTGCGTCGTGGTCACCGCCGTCCCTCCCGGCATCGGGACCGGTCGCCCATGATACCACGACTCCAGCGACGCCTCGCCCAGCACGAGTGCGTCGTCGTCACGGAGCACGGCGTCGGGATGGAGCGCGACGAGCGGCCAGGTGTCCGACGAGAAGCCGCGTTCGAGTTCGGACAGCGGCCTGGCGTACGCGAGGTCGAACCGGCCTACGCGGGTCCGCAGGAGGTAGTGCAGATAGGCCCCGCAGCCGAGGGCATGTCCGAGATCACGAGCGATCGAGCGAACGTAGACGCCGCCGCCGCAGTCGACCTGAATCAGCGCGTCGGGGTAGTCGTAGCTCAGCAGCGACAGGCCGGTAATCGAGACGGTGCGAGCCGGCACGTCGACCTGCTCTCCGCGGCGCGCCCGGTGGTAGAGCGCCTCGCCGCCCACCTTGATCGCCGAGTGGGCCGGCGGGACCTGTCGGACCACTCCGGTCATGCCGGCGAGCACCGCCAAGACGGCGGAACGGTCCGGCACGATCGTAGACGTCCGGGCGAGCGTCCCCTCGACGTCCCCGCTGTCCGACTCGGCGCCGAGGACCACATGGGCAAGGTACTGCTTCTGGCCCGATTGGACCCGCTCGATGAGCCTGGTTGCCGCACCGACCGCGACCACGAGGACGCCCTCGGCGGCGGGGTCCAGCGTGCCGGCGTGGCCAACGCGCCGGGTGCCGAGCAGCCGGCGAAGCCGGGCGACGACATCGTGGGACGTCACCCCGCGCGGCTTGTCGACGACCAGCAGACCGTGGGGCGTGAGGCTCACGTCAGTTTAGCCACGGTGGACTGGAAGCGCCTCGAGTCGTGCCGCAAGGTCTGTGAGGAACCGATCTCGCGCCTCGATGCCGGGTGCGAGCCGGCACCCGGCGGCTCGCGGGTGACCGCCTCCGCCGTACAGTCGAGCCAGGTCGGCAACGTTGACGTCCTCGCGCACCGAGCGCAGGCTGACGCGCCAGCCGTCATGTAGCCGGTAGAGGAGGGCGCCCACGCGGGAGCCCTTGCTGCCGGCCAGGAAGTTGACGATGCCCTCGCCCTCGGCCGCCGCCGCCTCCGACGATGTCAGCATGTCGGGCGTGATCTCGGTCCAGACGATGGCACCCAGGCGCTCCGCGCGGGTGAGGGCGAGCCCCCACAGCCGTATCGTCGAGAACGGCTTTACCCGGAACAGGTTGTCGACGACCGTGTCGAGATCGGCGTCGCGTTCGAGTAGGTCAGCAGCAAGACGCAGGGTGCGAGCACGGGTGCTCGGCGTGCGGAGGCCGAGGGTGTCGCCCTGAATGCCGGCCAGCAGGCAGGTGGCAACGTCGACCTCGATTGGAATACCGAGCTCAATAAGCATCACACCGAGCAGTTCGGCGGTGGCTGCTGCCTGCGGATCGATGAGGTTCACCGAACCAAAGCGTGTGTTCGTCACGTGGTGATCGATGTTGACGATCGGGATCCGGCCGTCGAACCACTCCGGATGCTGCTGGAACGTTGACCCAACACGCATCTCATCGGCGCAGTCGAGCATTACCAGCAGATCGACCCCCTGGAGACTGATCGTCTCTGGCGCGACGAGACGGTCGGCACCGGGCAGAAACCTCAGGGTGTCCGGCAGTTCGCCGTCACCGACCGCCGGGATGATTTCCTGCCCGGCGCGGACGCGCAGGTCGGTCAGTGCCAGTAACGAGGCGATGGCGTCCGCGTCTGGATTGGCGTGGGTGAGGGCCACGATCCGCCGCGCAGCGTCCACGGTGTCCCAGACGGTGCGCAGCTCCGAGCGGCTCAGAACGCTTCCGGACAAGTAGCCGTCACGCGTGGTCATCGATGTCCTTCCCGTGCCGCGCCGGCATCTGCTCCGACGGGTGGAGTTGATCGCGAATCGCGTTGAGCGCGCGTGCGATCTGCTCCGCATGCTCCATCGAGCGGTCGGAGCGGAACGTCAGTTCCGGGACGTGGCGTACGTGCATGCGTGGCAACAGGAGGCGACGGATGAACCCAGCCGCACCGGTCAGGGCCTTAAGCGTCGCGTCCAGGTCCTCGTCCGTGCCGAGGACCGAGACGAACACTCGGGCGTAGCGCAGATCTGGACTGAGCTCGACACGCGTGATGCTGGCGAAGCCGAGTCGCGGGTCCTTCAGTTCTCGCTGCATAATCTCGCTGATCTCGTCGCGCAAAAAGTCCGCGAGCTGTTCCTGACGGCGGCTGGGCATGGAGACCATCTCCTTCCGTCCGAGCGGCTCTCGTTGTACGGCTGCCTGGGTTCGGACGTGGAGCGAGGCGAGGGACGACCCTCATCGGTTGTCCGCCCCTCGCCTCGACACTGCCGGCATCGCGGCTGCGCCCACGGTGGCGCGCTACGCCGTCCGGGCCACCTGTTCGGTGTGGTAGAACTCGAGTTGATCCCCAACCTGGACGTCCTGCAGCCCATCGATCGTGAGTCCACATTCGTACCCTGACTGAACCTCGCGCACGTCGTCCTTGAAGCGCTTCAGCGACGAAACCGTGCCGTTGAACATGACCGTGCCACTGCGCAGCACTCGCACTCGCGAGTTGCGGGCGGCCTTGCCGTCCAGCACGTAGAGACCGGCTGCCACCTCGCGATTCGGCAGGCGGAACGTCTGCCGCACTTCGGCGTAGCCGTCCGTGACCTCCCGCGTCTCGGGCGCAAGCAAGCCGACCATGGCCGCCTTGATGTCGTCGACCAGGTGGTAGATGACGTCGTAGAAGCGGACATCGATGCCTGCCGAGTCGGCGGCGCGCTTGGCGGCCACGTCCGGACGCACGTTGAAGCCGATGATGATCCCGCCAGAGGCCACCGCGAGCATGACGTCGGACTCGGAGATGGCGCCGGTGCCGGTGTGCACCACGCTGATCCCGACCGAGGTCGACTCCTCGTTCAGTTTCACCAGGGTTCCCTGGATCGCCTCGAGCGAGCCCTGGACGTCGGCCTTCAGCACGATGCGCAGCTCCCGCGTCTCGCCCTGCTGGATCTGACCATAGACTTCATCGAGCTTGACCACGCGCGTCTCGGAGAACGCCTCGGCACGCCGCTGGCGGCCGCGCTCTTCTGCGAGCGAGCGAGCGACCTTCTCGTCGGCGACCGCCTGGAGGATGTCCCCGGCCTCGGGGACATCGAGTAGCCCCAGCACCTCGACGGGTGATGCCGGCTCGGCCCGCCGCACCCGTCGTCCGCGATCGTCATTCATCGCGCGCACGCGGCCCCAGGTTGCCCCGACGACGACCACATCGCGTGGGCCGAGGGTGCCGGACTGAATGAGCGCCGTGGCTACCGGGCCGCGGTTGCGGTCGACTTTGGCCTCGATGATGACGCCGATGGCCGGCTTATTCGGGTTGGCCTTCAGGGCCTGCATGTCGGCCACGAGCAGAATCATCTCGAGCAGGTCGTCGATCCCCAGCCGCTCGCGGGCCGAGACCTCGACCACCGGGACATCGCCCCCGTAGTCCTCGGGAATCACTCCGACGTCGGACAACTGCTGCTTGACGCGTTCAGGGTTGGCACTCGGCAGATCGATCTTGTTGAGGGCCACGATCAGCGGCACGCCGGCCGCGCGGGCGTGATTGATCGCCTCGCGCGTCTGGGGCATGACGCCGTCGTCCGCGGCCACGACCAGGATGGCGATGTCCGTTACCTGAGCCCCGCGGGCGCGCATGGCAGTGAAGGCCTCGTGCCCCGGTGTGTCCAGGAAGGTGATGCGGCGGCCCTGGATCTCGACCTGGTAGGCGCCGATGTGCTGGGTGATCCCGCCGGCCTCACCCTCGGCAACGTGGGTCTGACGGATCGCGTCGAGCAGCTTGGTCTTGCCATGGTCGACGTGACCCATAATAGTGACGACGGGCGGTCGCGTGACCGAGCCGGGGTCGGTGGCACTCTCACCACGCCGGTGCTCGACCGCTTCATCTGCCTGCTGGATGACGTCGGGGATGTGCTCCTCGGTCGCGAAGCCCAGATCCGACGCGACGCTGGTGGCCGTGGCGAAATCGATCTGCTGGTTGATGTTGGCCATGATGCCGCGGCCCATCAGGTTCTTGATAACCTCGACCGGGTTGACTCCCAGCGCATCGGCCAGCTCCCCGACGGACATAACCGAGCCGAGCGTCACCGGGCCGGTGATCACCGGCGCCCGCCGCGCCTCCAGGGTCTGTACGCCACGAGGTGGCCCGCTACGACCGCGGTGACTGTTTCGACCTCGCCCACCACCGCGCGGCGGCCGGCCTCTGTTCTGACTCATCGTCTCCTCCTTCGATCACGGTGGGGTGGCTCAGTCCGTGGTGTCGTCGCCCCTCCGGAAATGCTGGTCCGCGTAAACGAGCAGCGTCTCGCGCACGTCGGCGGGAACCTCCACGTGCAGCGCACGATCCAGCGCGTTGCCCGCGGCCGCGCGCTCCCAGCATGCAAAGCGCGCACACAGGTATGCGCCGCGCCCGTTACGCTTGCCGGTCCGGTCGATCTGAACCTGTCCCTCTGGCGAACGCACGATGCGTACGTACGCTCTCTTCGCATCGCTCTCGCGGCATACGACGCACGTGCGCATCGGCACGTGCTTGGGGCGAGGACCCTTTTGCCGCCGCGAACTCGCCGGCGTCCCGGTCATCTTCCGCCTCCGCTCCAGGGCCGGCCGGCGTCCGGGCCGCCTAGACCAGCGAGTCCTCCTCGTCGACGAGCGACAAGGCCTCGCCGGTTTCGAAGTTGTACCTGGCGCGCAATGAACGGTTGTAGAACACCTCAAGCACGCCGTCCACGACCTCGACGTCGACACTCATGCCGACGAGCTCCGACGGCAGCGGCCCGAATTCGTGCTCGCGCAAGTTAATCGTGCCGTTGCCGCGGACGAGCCGCGGCTGGCGGCCCTGGGTCATCAGATCGTCCGGCACACCGGCAAGGGCGGCTCGCGCCTGGCGCAGGATGTCGTCGTCCGCGCCGCGCAGCGACTCGGGGTCCTTGATGTCAATGCGCCAGCCGGTGAGCTTGTAGGCCAGGCGGGCGTTCTGCCCGTCCTTGCCGATGGCCAGCGACATCTGCTCGGTCGGTACCACCACCCGTGCCACCTTGTCGGTGTCGTTCAGGACGACGCTGATAGGCTTGGCCGGGCTGAGCGCGTTGCCGATGAAGTTCGGGGTGTCCGGCGACCACTCGATGACGTCGATCTTCTCGCCGTACAGCTCGTTGACGATGTTCTGAATGCGTACGCCGCGGACGCCGACGCACGAGCCGACCGGATCGACCTTCTCCTGGCGCGCCGCCACCGCGACCTTCGAGCGCAGCCCCGGCTCACGCGCGACCGCCATGATCTCCACGGCGCCGCTGTAGATCTCCGGGACCTCGAGCTCGAACAACCGCTTAATCAGATTCGCGTGCGTCCGCGAGACGATCAGCTGCGGGCCGCGCGTCTCCTTGTTGACCTCGACCAGGTAGACCTTCAGGCGTTGTCCGACGCGATAGCGCTCGTTTGGCACCTGCTCACGGGCCGGCATGACCGCCTCGGCCTTTCCGAGGTCGACGATCACCGCCTTTGGATCGGCCCGCTGAACGATGCCGTTGAGAACCTCGCCGACCCGGTCGATGTACTCGGAGTAGACGCTGTCGCGCTCGTAGTCTCGAATGCGCTGCAGCACGACCTGCTTGGCGGTCTGTGCAGCGATGCGGCCGAAGTTCTGCGGCGTGCGGTCGAAGCGGAGAACGTCGCCGACCACGGCGTTGGGGCGGGTGCGGCGCGCCTCTTCCACGGTCATCTGGCTGTTGGGGTCCTCGACCTCCTCGACGACCGTCTTGACCACGAAGATCCGGATGTTGCCGCTGGTCGAGTCGAGCTCGACCTCGACCTCATCCTCGGTGTTCGCCATCTTTTTGTAGACGGTGCGCAGGGCGTGCTCGACCGACGAGAGGACGGCCTCGCGCGGGATATTTCGCTCCGCCGCGATCTGGGCAATGGCGGTATAGAAATCGCTCTTCATGGGTGTGGGATACCTCCTCGTGCGACCTTCCCCTCGGATGGCGTCGGGGCGAGGACGGGCGCAAGTGGACGAAGTGCGGGGCGGGCAAAAATTAAAGTGGGCGGAGCCCACTTTCGCTCGGGCACTGTCGATTCCGCTGCAAAGTATACCAGAGGAGCGACCGCGGGAGCAACAGGAGCCGGGGTGTGCCGACAGGGGCCATGCTATAATCCCCGCAGCCTGACGCGGGCTGCTCAGGAGCAACAGGGGGACACATGAAGCTCCGAACCTGGCTCCGCCCAGGAATGTTTGTCAAGCGCTGGGTTGTGCTCTTTTTCAGTGGCCTCGTCCTGACGAGCCTCGCTATGGCGATGGCCCTTGCCTGGGTGTACCGCCACTACGCGTTTCCGGAACGCCTCACGAATTTCGTCCAAACCGTGACATTGCAGTTCATCCCGCACCCGTATCGCGAGCTGATCATGATCCTCGGCGGTGCGGCGTTCGTCGGGGTGGGGTTCGTGCAGGTGAGCCGGTCGTTGCTGGCCCCGTTCTGGGACCAGCGCCCCGAAGGACAGGGGCTTGCCGAGCTGATCCACGCGCATCGTTTTGGCCCGACCGCGCCGGAGTTCAACGTCGTCGCCATCGGCGGCGGTACGGGGCTCTCGACACTGCTGCGCGGCCTGAAACAGCAGAACGTCGCCATCTCGGCGATTGTCACGGTCGGCGACGACGGCGGGAGTTCCGGACGGCTGCGGACCGAGTTCAAGATGCCGCCACCCGGCGACATTCGAAACTGCCTGGTGGCCCTGGCCGATGCCGAGCCGTTGATGGGCGAGCTCTTCCAGTACCGCTTTGAACAGGAGGGCTCGGCGCTCGATGGCCACAGCTTCGGCAATCTGTTCATCACCGCCATGACCCAGGTGGCCGGCTCGTTCGAGCGCGCGGTCGTGGAATCGTCGCGCGTCCTGGCGGTCCGTGGCCAGGTCTTCCCCTCGTCGCTGGAGAACATTACCGTCTGTGCGGAGCTAACCGAGGGCCAAGTAGTGCGGGGCGAGTCGCAGATCGTCAAGGAGCGGGGACGAATCAAGAGGGTATTCCTCGATCCCGCCCATCCGGACGCCTACGATCCGGCAATCGTGGCGATCCTATCGGCCGACTTGATCGTGCTGGGACCGGGTAGCCTGTACACGTCGGTGCTGCCGAACCTGCTGGTCCAGGGGATCACGCACGCCATCCGCTGCTCGCCTGCCACGAAGGTCTACGTCTGTAACGTGGCCACCCAGCGTGGCGAGACGGACGACTTCCGCGTCGTCGACCACGTCCGAGCGCTCCACGAACACGTCGGTGAGCCCATTGTCGACCACGTGCTGGTGAACTCCAACCTCGATCCCGGTGTGACCAAGATCAAGCCGGAGTGGAAGGTCCAGGCGGTCAGCCTCGAGGGGCTGGAGTCCCTGGATGGATCGGTGAGGGTGGTGTTGCGGGACGTGGTAAACGACGCCAACCCACTCCGCCATGACCCGGACAAGCTTGCCGAGACGCTGGTGGCGCTCGCCAAGGAGCAGGTGGGGCGACCGGAGGCCGAGGTTCCCGTCCACCTGAACGGTCACAGCCGTGACGACAAGGCGCTGAATGCTCAGGTGACAGCCCGCGGCTTGTAGTTCGTGTCGAGGAGGGATGGCCCATGCCAGTACGCGTCGGTATCAATGGGTTCGGCCGCATCGGTCGACAGGTGCTGAAGGCGATCGTCGGCGAGTACGACGACACGCTCGAGATCGTGGCGATCAACGATCTGGGGAGCCCCCATACCTTCGCGCACCTGCTGAAGTACGACTCGACGTACGGCGTCTACGACAGCGACGTCGAGGCGACGGATGACTCGTTGACGGTCGACGGCCGGGCTATCAAGTTCTTCTCCGAGCGCGACCCGGCAAATCTGCCCTGGTCGGCCAACAACGTCGAACTGGTGATCGAGTCGACGGGGTTCTTCACCGACGCGGCCAAGGCGCGGGCGCACCTCCAGGCGGGTGCCAAGAAGGTCCTGATCACGGCTCCGGCCAAGGACGAGGACATCACGATCGTGCTGGGCGTCAACGAGGACGAGTACGACCCGGAGCGGCACCAGATCATCTCGAACGCCTCCTGCACGACGAACTGCCTGGCGCCTGTTGCCAAGGTGATCCAGGACAACTACGGGATCAAGCGTGGTTTCATGACGACTGTCCACTCCTACACGAACGACCAGGTGACGCTCGACGGCCCGCATCGCGACCTGCGGCGGGCGCGAGCGGCCGCACTCAACATCGTGCCGACCACTACCGGCGCTGCTCGGGCGCTTGCGCTCGTGATTCCGGAGTTGAAGGGCAAGTTCGACGGCTTCTCGCTGCGGGTACCCACGCCCACCGTGTCGATTATTGACTTCGTGGCCGAGCTTGAGAAGTCGACCAGCGCGGACGAGATCAATCAGGTCTTCAAGCAGGCGGCGGAGGGCGATCTCGAGGGGATCCTCGACTACACGGAGGAGCCGCTGGTCTCGACCGACTTCCGCGGCGACTCGCACTCGGCGATCGTCGATGGCCTCTCGACGATGCTGATGGACGGAAACCTGGCGAAGATCGTGGCCTGGTACGACAACGAGTGGGGGTATTCCTGCCGCGTTGCCGACCTGGCGAGCATGATCGCCGAGGCCGGAGTCTAGCCGCAGCTCCGACCAGACAACGGTCCAGCCGACGGCCGGCGTCCTCCGACGGGGCGCCGGCCGATTGTTGAGCCCGGGGCGCGATCGCGGTACGGTCGGGCGCGCGCACGGAAAGGGACCTGAGATGGACATTCGCTCGTTACGGGACCTCGACGTTGAAGGGCGGCGCGTGCTGGTACGCGCCGATTTCAACGTGCCGTTCGAAGACGGCCGGATCACCGACGACACCCGGATCCGCGCCACCATGCCCACGATCGACGCGCTGCGCGCGCGGCGAGCCAAGGTCATTCTGATGTCGCACCTCGGGCGACCGCGGGGGCAGGTGCGCGACGATCTGCGGCTGGAGCCGGTTGCGCGACGACTCGAGGAACTGCTCGGCTCACCGGTGCAGTACGCGCGCGACGTCGTCGGTCCGGAGGCGCACGCCATGGCGGGAGGGCTGCAGCCAGGTGACGTCGGATTGCTCGAGAATCTGCGATTCGATCCGCGCGAGGAGCAGAACGATCCCGTGTTCTCGCGGGAACTGGCCTCGCTGGCTGAGTGCTACGTGAACGATGCTTTTGGGACGGCGCACCGCGCGCACGCATCGACTGTTGGCGTGACCGAGTCCCTGCCGTCGGCGGCCGGACTGCTGATGGAGCGCGAGATTCAGGCGCTCTCCCGGGTCCTCGATCATCCGGAGCACCCCTACGCGCTGATTCTGGGCGGCGCCAAAGTCTCCGACAAGGTCGGAGTCATCGAGCACCTGCTCGATCGAGTGAACCTGATCCTGGTCGGCGGTGGGATGGCAAACACCTTCCTCAAGGCACGCGGGATGTCCGTGGGTCGGTCGCTGGTAGAGGATGACAAGCTCGACGTGGCACGGACGTCCCTGGAGCGCGCGGAGAAACTGGGCGTGCGGTTCATCGTGCCCGTCGACGTGGTCGTCGCCGAGGAGTTGTCAGCGGAGGCGTCGCGGCGAGTTGTCTCGGCGGACCAGGTCGGTGAGCAGGACGCAATATACGACGTTGGTCCGGAAAGCGTGCGGCTCTTCGCTCAGGCGCTCGCGCCGGCACGGATGATCGTGTGGAACGGGCCGATGGGGGTCTTCGAGGTGGCTCCCTTCGCGGCGGGTACCCGCGGGGTCGCGCAGGCGGTTGCCCGGTCCGATGCCTTCACACTCGTCGGCGGCGGGGACTCGGTGGCCGCGGTCGAGCAGCTCGGCGTGGCGGACCAGATCTCGCACATCTCGACGGGTGGCGGCGCGACGCTCGAGTTCCTCGAGGGGAAGGTCCTGCCGGGCGTCGCGGCGCTCGCCAAGCAGGAAGGGACGGGTGCCGATGCGTAAGCCGATCGTGGCGGGCAACTGGAAAATGCACACCTCTCACGAGGAAGCGGTCTCGCTCGCGCGGAGCCTGGCGACGACGCTGGCGCCGTTCGGCGTGGTCGAGCGCGTCATGCTCCCACCCTTCCCCTGGCTGGTGCCGGTTGGCGCGGTCATCGCCGGGACGGGCATCGAGCTCGGCGCGCAGGACTGCGCGGTGGAGGACCAAGGCGCGTTTACCGGCGAGGTGTCGGCGACGATGCTGGCACCCCTGTGCCGGTATGTCATCGTGGGACATAGCGAGCGGCGCCACGTCCTCGGCGAGAGCGACGCGCTGGTGGCGGCCAAACTGCGTGCGGCGCTCCGTAACCAGCTGCGTCCGATCCTGTGCGTCGGTGAGTTGTTGGAGGAGCGCGAGGGTGGGCAGGCGCGCGCTGTAGTCGAGCGACAGCTGGAAACCGCGCTGGAGGGCGTCGACGTGGCCGGGATCGGCCATCTCGTGGTCGCCTATGAGCCGGTCTGGGCTATCGGAACCGGTCGTGCGGCCACGCCGGACGACGCACGTGAGATGGCCGGCTGGATTCGGGAGGTGCTGGCTCGCCACGCCGGTTCCGCCGTCGCCGATCAGGTTCGAATCCAGTACGGCGGCAGCGTGAACCCCGACAATGCCCTGGGCTTCCTCGCGCTGCCGGAGATCGACGGCGCGCTGGTCGGTGGAGCCAGCCTGAAAGCCGACCAGTTCACGCGCATCGTCGAGGCGGCGGCCACGATCCGGCTTTGAGCTGAAGGCGTCCAGATGTTATAGTGCAGTCGGCTGACCTCGACTCTGTGGAGGGATACTGGATGACGACGGCACTCTACCTGGGCATGATCCTTGTCTCACTGGTGCTGACGCTGGTGGTCGTGCTGCAAAGCAAGGGCTCCGGGTTCAGCGGCGCGTTTGGCGGCGACACGGGTTCGATTTACCATACGCGTCGCGGCGTCGAGAAGACGCTGTTCCAGTTCACGATCGGTATCGCAGCCGTGTTCGTGCTGCTGGGTCTCGTCTCGAGCTTCATCCTCAAGTAGCTCCCAAGGGCTCGAAACCGGTGCGGGCCGTGCTGAAATCGCGGACGTGCAGCGCTATTGCCCGGACCCGAGAGGGTCCGATTTTCATGTTGACCGCAACGGCGGTGGGCGTGCCGGCCGCTGGAGCCGATCACGGCCGCGCGGGACGGCACATGTGTGAGCTGGGCGCAAGTCGTCACGGTCGCCATCATCGTGCTCGTCGTGTTCACGATGGTACAGTTGCCGCGGATTGGCAACCGACTCGCCCGCCGTCGTAACCAGGTCCACCCCGACGGGACCTTGTCGGGGTCCGGATCTACTCCGGCGAATCGCGACTCGCGGTCCGAGGCGCACCGCACCCGCATTCGAAGCGGGCTGAGATGATGCACCCGACCGGCGCGTCGATCTCGGGACTATGGACGCGACCCCCGGCTGTCGTCGCGGAAGAAGCCGACGATGTTCTCGTGGGTGGCGGTTCCGTCCATGACCTCGATGAACGACACTCGCGACCAGGGATAGAGGAATGCCGTCGCGCCGGTCGTCACGAACGTGAGCGACTTGCCGTCCTTGCGGCGCGGATTGCGCAGCATCACGAAATTGTCTGAGGGGTCGGGCAGCGCGTCGACCTCCGCGACGAACGGATCCTCGTTGTGGATGTGGACGATGACCCGCACGGCCATACTCTGAGTCCTCCCAGATGCGTTCGGCTCGGTAATTCAGGGCCGCAGCCCGTAGACCTTGCCATCGAGCGCGCCGACCACCAGGATCCCGGCGCCGAGCACCGGACTGGACGCGATCGGGCTGCCGACCCGATGCGACCAGATCGTCTCTCCCTGTTCGAGAGCCACGCAGATCACGTTGCCGTCGATTGTCGCGACGTAGGCGCGACCGCCCTGGATCGCCACCGTGGCCGTGATCTGGTTGGCGACCTGCTGCTTCCACTGCTGCCGGCCGTCCAGCGCCGAGACGGCATAGAGCGCACCGTCGGCGGACCCGATCACCACCAGGTCACCGACGAGCCGAGGTGACGCGATGAGCGGTCCCTGAGTCTCGAGCGACCAGCGGCGTGCGCCGGTGCGCGGATCGAGTCCGTAGAGCGCGCCGTCCATGCCGCCGACGACGACCACCTGACTGGCGATCGCGGGCGACGACAGCACCGGGCGTCCAAGCGGCGCCCGCCAGCGCAGGCGGCCGTCCACTGCCGAGAAGCAGTGCACCGACCCGTCGTCGCTGCCAACGAACACGAGGTCGTCGGCGACCAGCGGGGAAGAGCGTACCGGCCCCCATGCTCGCTGGCGCCAGAGGAGATTGCCCTGGCGGGCATCGATGCAGTAGCAGTACCCGTCGTCGGAGCCGACGACCAGCGCGTCGCCGTACGCAGCCGCGGAGGACCTGACCGGCATCGCGGTGCGAAAGGACCAGGCGAGTCGGCCCGATTCGGCGCGCAGCGCGTAGACGACGTGGTCCTCCGCGCCCACGATGACCTGATCGTCCAGCATGAGCGGACGCGCGATGACTCCGCGGTTCGCCCGAAACCGCCAGACGATCCCGCCATCGGTGACGGCCAGCGCGTAGAGGTGCTGATCGTACGAGCCGATAAACGCACGGTCCGCGGCGATGGTGGCGGTGCCGCGGACCTCGTCGCCGGTCTGTACGGCCCACAGAACCCGCTCGGTGACCGGCTCCGCGGCGGTCGCGATGGCCGGCAGTGAGATGGGCGCGAGCGGTGGTGCTGATGGCCGCGAGAGGGCAATCCCGTTTCGGAGCGAAGCGCCGGTGGCCGAGCGGATCTCGCTGAGCGCCTGGGCCATGGCCGCGGCGGACGGGAAACGATCGGCCAGCGCGTAGGCGGTCGCGCGGCGCACGGCCTGCTCGAACGCCTCACTGAGTTCTGGGTTGACGGTACGCACCGGGCGCTGATCGAACGTGAACGGTGGCTCCGAGCGCGGATCGACGCGGGTCGACAGGTGGTGAAGCGTCGCCCCCAGCGCGTAAATGTCGCCGCGTGGCTCGGCGGTTCCGCGGTACTGCTCCGGCGGCGCATAGCCCTCGGTGCCAATCATCGTGCCGCGCTGCAGGGGCTGAAAGGTTCGGGCGATGCCGAAGTCGATGAGCGTGATGGTACCGTCGATGCGCAGCATGACGTTGGACGGTTTGAGGTCGCGAAACACGATGGGATCGGGCTGGTGCTCATGGAGGTAGGACAGCACGTCGAGGATCTGCAGGGCCCACTCGATCAGGGTTGACTCGGCAACGGGGGCTTCCGTCCGGGAGAGCAATCGCTCGAGATCGGTGCCCTCGATGAACTCGAGAATGAGATAGACGAGGCCGTCGTAGGAGAAGTAGTCGTAGATCTTCGGAATGGCGGGATGGCTGAGCGTGGCAAGCAGCGCTGCCTCCCGTTCGAAATTGGAGATCTGGGACACCCGGTGATGGTCGTTGGGCTCGCGGGTGAACATCTCCTTGACGGCGCATAGTCGCTCGACGTGGCTAAAGCGGAGATCACGCGCGGCATAGACGGTGCTCATGCCGCCCTGGCCGATGACGCGCTGCACCTCGTAGCGGCCCTCGAGGACGGTGCCCCGCGTCAGCAGGTCCTGGAAATGCTTGTTCGTCCGATTCGTCACCTGCGGCCGTGCTCCTGGCTAGTGGGCGGCCAGCGCCCACTGCGATGGCATCGAACCGTCAGCCTCGCCACGATTGTAGTGCCGCGAGCGGGGTGGTCGGGCCGTACCCGAGTCCCAAATCGGTCGCCCGGCGGAACCCGGCATGTATAATCGGCGGCAAGGACCTCACCAGACCGGATCGGTTCGGACCTTCGGAGGACCAGTGGTCAGACCCTTCAACTCCCGACCTGCTCCCCCGCCCGAGGTACCCGTCGCGGACGTTCAGGACGACCAAGTCACGCGAAATGTGACGCCGAAGCCGAACAACCGCTCGGCAGTCTGGGAGCTCGTCGAGACGCTCCTGCTCGCGTTGATCATCTTCGTCGGCGTGCGTAGCGTCATCCTCAACTACCGGGTCGACGGGATGAGCATGGAGCCAAACCTGCACAACGGCGAGATGCTCATCGTCAATCGGCGTGAGTACTCCCATCTCGACGTAGCGAAGTTGGTGGACTGGATTCCGGGGATACACGTGACGACCGGTACGTCCTGGTATCCCTTCCGCCCGCCGCAGCGGGGTGACATCATCGTCTTCATGCCGCCTGGCGTGACCTCAGAACCGTATATCAAGCGCATCATCGGCTTACCCGGCGATCAGATCTCCATCCACGACGGTGGTGTCTACGTCAACAGCAAGCGGCTCGACGAGTCGTATTTGCGGTCCGACACCAGTTGGCGTGGGATCGCCGGCGACAATACCTACACGGTCCAGTCCGGCAACGTCTTCGTGCTCGGCGACAATCGGAACAACAGTAGCGATTCCCGGGTTTTCGGCGAGGTGCCGATCGGCAACATTATCGGCAAGGCCTGGCTGGCCTACTGGCCACCGAGTGAGATGGGCGTCCTTCCTCAGCCCAACTACGGCCCGCAGTAGCACGGTAGCGGTTCGAGTGACACGCCGGGGGCCCGATAGTAGAATCGGCAAAGGACGGCTCTCGCAGGGAGATCGCGTGCGACGGGGCGGTCCGCGACCATGACGCGGACACGCGGGCGCGACCGGCACGCGAGAGGAAGGCACCTTCCATGATTGAGACGGTCGTCGAGAGCATCCGGGTGAGCCTGGTCACGCAGCATCGCGTCGTCATCCTCAAAGAGGTGACGGGCGAACGCCACCTGCCGATTTGGATTGGACCGTTCGAGGCCGAGGCGATCGCGATGGAGTTGCAGGGCGTCACCGCGGCTCGTCCGCTGCCCTACGACCTCATTCGGACCATCATCGGGGACATGGGTGGCACCGTCCGAGAGATCCTGGTGACTGACCTGTCGCAGGATGTGTTCTACGCGCGCATCGTCATCGATCTGGACGGGCGGACGCTGGAGATCGACAGCCGCCCCAGCGACGCCATCGCGCTGGCTGTGCGGACCAAGGTGTCTATCCTCGTCGACGAGTCCGTGATGGACCGCGCGGGCGTCCGGCTCGAAGCCGAGTCGGAGGCCGAGGGTGAGGGCGAAGCGTCTGAGAAGCCGCTCAGAGAGCCCGAGGGCGGGCCGACGGGAACCGACCTGTCGGTGTTTCGTGAGTTCATCAACTCGCTCGATCTCGATGATTTCGATAAGAAACGTGACAACTGATGGCTGGAGACCCTGAAGTCCCCCACCGCCCCGATGAAGTGCGGCGCATCGTGCTGTCGGTTCTTGGCGACTGCTCGCAATGCCGCCGGCCCCACGACGTCGAGGATCTGCGAGTCGTCGGCCGCAACGGCAACCTTTGGGTGCTGGCGGTTCGCTGTAGTGGTTGTGGAACTCGGGCGTTCGTGGCGGCGGTCGTCGGCGACTACGGTATCGACATCGCCGAAGCGGAAGCCGGCGAGTGGGACAATGTAGACGTCGACGAGATCCTCGAGGCAGAACCAGTGGGGGTCGATGACGTCCTCGACATGCACGAGTTCCTCGAGTCGTTCGACGGGGACTTCCAGTCGCTCTTTACTCGACGTCGCCGATAACTGCGGCCCCGCAGCAGCGATGCGATCGCCACAACGCGCCCGATCGACCACCAGGAGCGAAGCTCGATCCCGGCGCCGCGCGACCGTCGTCTGACGGCACCACGGAGGGTGGAGGGACGTGTCCAGGAACCTCGACGAGCCAGCAGAGGAGGCGACCGCGCTCCAGGACGAAGCGCTGACCCATATCGACGCGCTCTATCGGACGGCTGTCCGCATGACGGGCAATCCCATGGACGCCGAAGATCTGGTGCAGGAGACCTACCTGCGGGCATTCCGGTCGCTGACCCAGTTTCGGGCTGGAACGAATCTGCGGGCCTGGTTGTTCAAGATCCTGACGAACGCGTTCATCAACGACTACCGGAAGCGTTCGCGTCGACCGCGGAGCACGTCGTTGGATAACGTCGAGGACTACTACCTGTACACCCACCTGATCGACTCGGGCATTCAGCCGTCGGCCTCACGTCCCGAGGACGAAGTGCTGGCGAGCATCACCGATGAATCGGTGGTCCAGGCGCTCGGCGCGCTCTCCGAAGATTTCTTGCAGGTAGTGCTCCTGGCGGATGTTGAGGGCTTTGCCTACCGCGAGATCGCCGACATCATGGGTATCCCGATCGGGACAGTCATGTCCCGTCTGCACCGGGCGAGGCGGCGGCTCCAGCGCTCGCTGACCGAGTCGCGCACGCCCGCCGCCTGTGGCAACGGGGAGGCGACCGGTGCTCAACTGTGACGAGACGATGGACCGTCTCTACGCCTATCTGGACCGTGAACTGACCGACGAGGAACTGACTGAGGTTCAGGGCCACCTCGACGCCTGTCCTCCCTGCCAGCACCGCTTCATCTTTGAGGCCAACGTGCTTCGACTCGTCGGCGAGTGCGCGCGGCACCTGGCGGCACCGCCTGACCTGGTCGAGCGGGTACGGCGCCTACGTACCTGCTAGCGCGCGGGCCGTCGCCGGAGGCGGGCGGCCGCATCCTCCTGAAAGCGGACGAGCTCGTGAGACATGGACGGGCAGCGCAGATTGTGCTCGTCGATGCGTCGGTTGATCTCGGACGCCAGGTCGACGTAGCGCACCTCGAGCCGGCGCAGGAGGGCGGCATGGCCCGGGTGGTACGGGTCGAGATGGGACGCCGCGGCCGCGAACTCGTGGAGCGCCTCCACGACCTCCGGTCGAGCGGCGTGTATCTCCTTCCGCAGCTGTAGCCAGTCCGGGAGGACGCCCGACTCGCGCAGCAGATGGTTGGCCAGCCAGTCCTTACCGGATCCGTCATCGAGCTGCAGCGGCTTGCCCTGGCTGGCGAGATTGTCGAACAGCCCACGTTCCTGCGCCGACTGGATGCGATCCTCGATCAGCCGTTCCCACCACCACATGTCGCCGGCCCACGATCCC
>Ga0307374_10006701_pt1 | contig 17989 bp, 16 predicted proteins | sample OX3MG_FD_202532 | JGI IMG/M metagenome (GOLD analysis project Ga0307374, IMG submission 202532) | Soil microbial communities from Risofladan, Vaasa, Finland - OX-3 | ecosystem: Environmental > Terrestrial > Soil > Coastal area > Acid sulfate soil | place: Finland: Risofladan, Vaasa | collected... | reverse complement strand
GTCGGTGGGGTCGGATTGATAGGCATAGAACACGCAGAGACGGCCATTATCGAACAGGCCGAGTCCCTGGGCCGGCTTGCCATCGTGCTCTTCAATCTTTGGGAGTCCATTCGGAAAATCGAAGTGGCAATGATAGAGGCCGTAAGAGAACGGCAGTTCGACGAGATTCTGTTCAGGGAAAACTTTTTTAAGCTCCGGGCGAATGGTGGTGTCGAGACCGTAATCGTCATTGATGTAGATAAATCCGCCGGCGTCACAATAGGCACGGAGGCGCTTTACTTCCGTCTCGGTAAAATCGACCCGGCCGTGGCCGGTCATATACAGAAATGGATAATTGAAAATATCGTTACTCGCCACATCGACCCAAACATAGCGTGGATCGACATCGATGTTCGTATTCTTCGCGAGAAATTTCAGCATGTTCGGCTCTTCGCTGGGGCCGTTATACCAATCGCTTCCGCCCGGATATTTTAAGCGCGCGATAACGAAACGGGAACTGGTCCGGTTAATAGAGGCCGGAAATTCCTGCGCAATGGCACTCACCGCGTGACCGAACCAGGCAAAACCGGCGGACACGAGCAAGACTGCAATACGAGAGGATTTGAATAATCGAGCGACCATGAAGCAAGTAGATAACCGCAAGCGCATAGTGGATAGTGCCAGCGGAAGCGATGATCTCGCCGTGAATAATGGCTCATCCGACACGGGTCGGGCTGGAAGCAGCATCGTGGGCGATACTTCCGACCTACGCGTCTGGCATGCGGCGGCAATTTTCGTGCTATTCATGCTCGCGATGTATTGGCCGGTCTTCCTTGGGAAGCGATTTTTTTGGGAAGATTTTTTCATCCTTGATTTTCCGGCGCGAGACTATGCCTTTTACATGGTCGCGCTAAAGCATACGCTTCCCTTTTGGAATCCCTATAACTGGGCGTGGTCCGCATGGCTTGCCGATCCCCAAACGGCCTTTTGGTATCCGACAAACCTACTTCAAATTGCAGTGGCAAAACTATTTCAGCCTGGCGCTTCCCATCCCTCGGTGCTGTGGCCGGAGGTGATGACGCTGCTTCATATACCGCTTGCTTGCCTGGGGATGTTTGTCCTGCTGCGTAAAGAATTTAAAGTGTCCCCTGCTGCCGCGCTGCTTGCGGCGCTGACGTTCGGGTTCGGCCTGCGCATGATCGCGGAGCAAAACCATCCGGCAAAAATTATTCAACTCTCGCTGCTGCCGTGGGAAACATTGCTCCTTATGCGAAGCTGGCGAATCCCGCGGTACGCGGCGGCGCTGGGAATTCTTCTGGGAGTTAGTTTCCTCGCCGGTCAGCCGCAGGTATTCTTCTTCATCGCATTTTTTCTGGGATGCTTTACGCTTGCCGAAAGCCTTATTCGCTGGAAAGAAAAGCGCGGCTGGCGAATGGCAACCATTCCTGTTGGCGGTTATGCTGTCGCGATCATTCTCGCGGCCGGCATAGCGGCTATTCAATTGTTGCCGTCGCTCGAACTTGCCAATGCTTCGGCGCGTGTTCGGCTCGGCTTTTCGGAGGCGAGCTATGGGGCTATTCAACTTGGGCATCTTATCAATTTTTTCGTTCCAAAATTTTATGGCGAAAATCCGGGCTACACCACGCCCGTGAGCGCGATTGTCCACGAACATACCTGGTATTGGTATTGGGAGGCGGAATATTACTGGGGAATGCTTCCGGAAATACTCGCCATGTTCGCCGTGGTGGTACTGTGGAAAAAACGATCTTCGGACGACCCGAGGACCCGCTATCTCTTTTTCGCAGTTGCGTTTTCTATTTTTGCTCTTGCGTTCGGTTTGGGAAGCAATCTCTACTTTCAGTGGATCTTCTGGAAGTTCGTTCCTCTCTTCGATCGGTTTCGCGCGCCGAACCGAATGATCTGGCTCCTATGGTTCTTCGGCTCTATCTATGGCGCGATTGGCCTGGAACTACTGCTAACGGGCCGAAACTCCGTTCGAACATACTCGAAGTTTTTGTTTTGGGCATGTGGAATCTTTGTTGGACTTAATGTCCTGGCCATTAGCGGGAGTTTCGATCTTGTGTTTCCTCCATTCCAAATCCGGGAGGGACTTTGGAAACTAATTCTGCCCAGCCTTATTCTTTCGACGGCCATCACGATTTTTTTTCTGCTCCTTCGGCGAGGAAAACTTCCGGTGCGCGCTACTTGGTTCATAGCGGCCGCGCTCATCGTGGTGGATTTATTTTATTTCGACTTCACCTGGTATCGTAATGGGCTGGACAGAACCACGCTGGATGCCCAGAACTCGGGGATACCTGCAATCCATGCGCTTGCAATTTTGTCCGATCCCTGGCAGCATAAACTGCTGTGGCTTCACCGCGATTCGGATTTCGCCAAAACCGTGAACCTCGGCACCATTTTACGATTGCCAATCGAAGACGTGCAGGATTCTACTACATGGACCGAATTCAATCCCGTGCGGCCGCTTGACCCGCTGCCGCTCATTCAAGATTCGACGAAACGAATGGAGATCATGGGAGTCACCATGCGAATCGAGGGCAGTGGGAAGTTGGATTCGCTCCTACATGCACTGCCGTTCCTGAAAGTATATCATAGATGGAGCGTTGCATCGAATGACTCCGAAGCTCGGCGAATTTATAACGATAGCACGTTCGATTTTCATACAAGCGTTATTCTGGATTGCGAACCCGCCGTCGCAGAAGGAGCAATATCGCTCAAGGATACCGCTGTCGTAAGCGAATTTTCAGAAAATCATTTAAGAATACTTGCGCAAGTGTCTGGCCCATCGGTTCTCCTTGTGAACGGTCTCTATTATCCTGCGTGGAAAGCGACGGTCGATGGCAAAGAGACGAACATTTTGCGGGCCTTCACCAACTTGCGAGGAATTCCGCTTGGCGCTGGAATTCACACGGTCGAACTGCGCTACGATAGCTCGGCCTTCAACCTCGGTTGGAAAATTACGCTGGGAACGCTCGCACTCTCTCTTTTGGTACTATTCATTGGCAAAAGCAGAAAGACCTCGCTGGATAGCGAGGTCCTTCCGAGCTAAAGTAAGGTGAGACTTACTTATAGATCGCGGGCCGAAGCCCGCGGTTCCATTCTTTAAACACCCGGGAAAAGATAAAATGTGCCGCGAATAATAACGCCCATCAAAGATGAATCACTTTAAATAATTCGCAAAGGAGGAAAGAGGAAACTATTGTAGCTATAAAAACCCAAAGCGGAAATTGTCTCGAAAAAGTTTTTTCAAGGATAGGTTTTCGGTTCACTATCGAAATGAAGACAACGCCGAGGGCCATTCCAAAGATGTAGGCATTACTCCAGGCATTTTCTGAAACCCCAAATACGAAGCGGCCAATTTTGCTGCCGAGCGCAGCGGACAAGATTAGCGCACCCGGCCCCGCAACAACCCGAATGGCCTCGGATAGGGTTGGATTTAAGGGAAGTTTAATCATATTTACAGCTCCATCGTCACTAATTTTTTCTTGACTTGCGAGATATGCCAAGTGATATTAATGTCTTTCGGGCAGGCTTCGACGCAATTGAAAATGGTGTGGCAACGCCAGACGCCGTCTGGGGAATCCATCGCGGACATGTGTTCTTCGGGCGCCTCATCTCGTGAATCGAACGAGAACCGGAATCCTTTCAGGATCGCGGCCGGTCCAAGATAATTCTCGTTCGCCCAGAGCGAGGGGCAGCTCGTCGTGCAGCAGGCGCACATAATGCACTTGGTCGATTCCATGAGAAGCTCGGCGTCTTCCGGCGATTGCAGCCGCTCCATTTGCGGCGGGGGTTCCTCCGTGATGAGCCAGGGCTTCACCATCTCGTACTTGCGGAAGAAGTCGGTTTGATCGACAGCCAAATCCTTGATGATCGGCAAAAACGGCAGCGGCTCGATGACGATCGGCTTTTTCGTATTTACGTTTTTGAGCAACAACGCACAAGCCAGCGCATTGCGCCCGTTGATCCGCATGCCGTCGGAGCCGCACATCCCATGCGCGCACGAGCGGCGGAACGTGAGCGTGCCATCGATCGTCCATTTAATCTCGTGCAGCGCATCTAAGATGCGAAACGTGGGATCGAGATCGTTGAGAGTATAATCCTTGAAGTAGGGCTTAGCGTCTTTCTCTGGATTGTAACGTTGAATGCGGAATGTTGCGGTCATCAATGTCCTTACTTATTTGTCCTATCTGACCGATGGGTCCTATGGGACACATGAAAAATTATACTCTTACCACCACCGGTATGCGCACCTGCACCGGCTCCAAGCCACCTTTGCGCAGGCCATGCACGCGCTCGGGACTGTGAAGTTCAAGTCCCGGCTTCACGCGCTTTTCAAAATCTTCGCGGAAACGTTCAATGGTGAAATAGACCGGCCATGCGGCGGCTTCGCCCAAAGCGCAGATCGTCCGGCCCTCGATATTTTTTGCCACATCGTAGAGCAGGTCAATGTCTTCCGGTCGTGCGTTTGAAGCCTCGAAGCGGCGGAGCAGTTTTAGCAGCCAGCCCGTTCCTTCACGGCAGGGCGTGCATTGGCCGCACGACTCATGCCAGTAAAATTTAGAGATGCGCGTGAGGACATGAATGATGTCCGTGTCCTCGTCCATCACCATAATGCCGGCCGTTCCAATTGCAGAGCCAACTTCCTTCAAGTGCTCGGCGTCCATCAGCACACCTTCGAGTTTATCGCCCCGGAGTGGTGGCATTGAAGAGCCGCCGGGAATCACCATCTTGATCTTCTTCCCATTCGGCACACCGCCAGCGTGATTATTGATAATGTCGAGCAATGGAGTTCCTGTCGGCAATTCGTACACACCGGGTTTATTAACATGACCGCTCACACCAAAGAGGATCGTTCCAGGTTGTTTCGGATCGCCAATTTTCGAATAGGCTTCGCCGCCCATCTTCATAATGACTGGGACATTCGCCATCGTCTCAATATTATTGATTGTTGTCGGCTGACCCCAGAGTCCGTGGTTCGCCGGGAACGGCGGCTTGAAACGCGGGTAGCCGCGCTTGCCTTCGAGCGAGTCCATCATCGCCGTCTCTTCACCAACGATGTATGCACCCGCACCTTTATGCACCGTAATATCAACCGAATATCCGACGCCCTCACCGCTCGGTTTGAAATTATCTTTCATCCGCTCGCCGATAAATCCTTTTGCATACGCTTCGGCCACGGCGCGCTCGACCATTTTCACCCAATGCGCATACTCGCCGCGAATGTAGATATACGCTTGATCGATTTGCATTGCATAGCAGCCGATGAGGATACCCTCGATCATCTGGTGCGGATTGAATTCGAAAATCTGCCGGTCCTTGAACGAGCCGGGTTCCGATTCATCGCCGTTGATCAGAAAATATTTTTTCTTCTCTTTTCCCTTCGGCATAAAGCTCCACTTGAGCCCTGTAGGAAAGGCCGCGCCGCCACGTCCGCGCAGTCCGGATTTTTTCACCTCATCCGTGACCGCGGCCGGTGCCATCGAATACACTTTTCGCATCGCCTCGCCGTAGCCACCGTTCGCGAGGTAGGTGTCGATGTTCCGAAGATTCGGGATGTCAGGTAAAACGAGTTTTGGGTATTCAGCCATTTGAAATATTCTTATCGGTTCGCTGCTTCCGTTAGCTCCGGCATTTGGGCCACGAATTTCGGTTTCGGAATTTCGTCTTTGGCGAGAACGTGGTCGATCACATCGTTCGCCTCTTCTTTCGATATTTTTTCGAAGAAAGTCTCGTTGACCGCCATCATCGGCGCGCCGCCGCAAGCGCCCATGCACTCGACTTCTTCGATGGAGAACAGGCCATCCGGCGTGTGTTCTAAATTTTGAATTCCAAGTTTGTTCTTCATCGTAGCGAGAAGTTCTTCTCCGCCACGGAGCATGCAACTTACGTTCGTGCAGACCTGCACGTGAAACCGGCCCATCGGCTTGTCGAAGAACATCGTGTAAAAACTCACGACGCCCTGCACGTGACTTTTCGGCACCTGGCAAACCGCGGCAGCGGCTTCCATTGCCTCGTCATCGATCCAGCCGCGCTTTTCCTGCAATCGCCAAAGCACCGGCAGGAGCGTTGCCGCCGGCTCGGGATAGCGTTTCTGAAGTTCGCTTATTTCCTGAAGTTCCGCGTTCGAAAAAATTGCCATAATAGTGAAACAGGAATTTCGGGCAGGTGGCTCCCCGCTTGTAGCCGTAACCTCCCGATTACAGCAACACGGTCAGTGGAAGAACACCGCCCTCTGGACCGATTCGTTGCCGTTCTCATCGCGAAGAACGATCCAATACGTGCCGGAAGTGAGCCCCTCCGTCGAGATGGGAATATCTTGCAAGCCCACTTCAAGTGTGACGGATTCGTGCCGAAGTATCGCGCCAAGATTGTCGAGCAGTTCGATGGTCGCTATTTGATGTTTATATGCAAGGAGATAGCAATGGATGGAATTATTCGCTGGGTTTGGCGCGACGGACTGCACGCTGAATTCCCTCACACTCGCTGGCGGGCCGGAAGAAAGCTCGACCGGAAGATCGTAAAATGCGGTCGCAAAAATCGTATCGCCCGAAGCAGGATCTATTATTGCAAGCGGCGCGCGGTCAGACTCGGCAGCGGCGTCGTAGGTGATGAGCCAGTTGAAATTTAAAGTGATGGAATCGTTCGTGCTCTTACGGAGTGCAACCTGGACCCGGGTCGAATCCTCCGGCGAAATACGATACCAGACATAAGAAGTATCTAATGGGATCCCATTCTCCGATAATCCAAAATATTGAAAGGGCGTTAGATCTGTAAGTTTTACTGGCTTTCCGCCACGCGTCCAGCCAATGGAAAAACAGTAGTGCCCCAGAATGTTCGCATCGGTAATCGAATCGAGCCGAGCAACGGTATCCGGCATGAGTGGAGGATACATGGGAGTATTCGTTCCATACTGCTCTTTCAAAATAGCACCAGCGAACATTTCGCCAATCGATCGGAGCGACGACACGTCGTAATGGAATCTTCCGTCCCAAACCGAAAGGCCAACGCCGGTTCCGACAAGCGTAGATAGCGGAAGTGAAAGTTCAGCCTGACGCACCTGGGGAAAAGTGCCAATCCAATTTCCAACGCCGGCATCGCCGCCAATTTGCAAGTGGTACACTTGAAAAGTATCCTTCATGTCGCCTTCAAATTCCTCAATCAGGTTCTTGAAAGCAGCCTGGTATTGCGATGGCACGCCACAGCCTCCATAGCCGCCATCTGCTTCCCCTTGAATCCAGGTAAGCCACTCGATCTCCGAACCGGCGGCACGGAATTTTCGAAGCGCATTGCCATAGACACTATACATGGTCGTAGAATTATCTTCGGGGTTATTGGTATTTCTTTTCCAGACTCCTACGGTAGTATCGAAGTCGCCTAATAAGCCGGTTCCTCCCACGGCCGTATTGACAATGCCAATTGGAAGAGAATCGCCAATGTTCGCATAGAGTTTGTTGGCCATGACAATCCACGGGCCACCCTGAAATCCACCGGTCGGCTCGTGCGCGTGACCCCAAAATAACTTCCCATTCGGATTCGGTGTAAGCATGCGAATATCGCCGGTCGCACTGTCATTCATGGTCCAGCACCACCCTACGGCATTCGATTGCCCCGCGATCCCGATGATGTGGCCCGGAGTAAGGCCGGAGATCGCACCATTCGTATCCGAAGACGATAGCCCGGTTCGCCATAGAAGCGCATAATTCCTGAGCGACCTGGGGACCATAATCAGCGTATCAACCGTGCCATCGTGAATAGTAACAGGCGCCCACCCTTCCAGCGGGCTCGACGTATCGGTATCGGAACTAAGTTTATACTCGAAATTCGGATATCCGGTTATCGCAAGATGAAGCCGCAGGTCCGCATGATCGCCATGCACTTGAAGAATGCCGAACGGTAAGGGCGAGGTGAAGGTGACTTGGGCGCGAAGTGACGAGGTCGCGCAAATCAGCCCAAAGACCATTGCAACTTTTCGTTTCATGTCAATTCAAATAAACTTGCCTGCAGCTTTTCGGCCTGGGAAATATAGCTTTGGTGCTTCTCCCGCTCTTTTTCCAATACTGGGACCGGTGCGCGTTCCAAAAATCCCGGATTCGAAAGCTTCGCATTCGATTGCTCGATCTGAGCAAGTACGCGTTCCAATTCCTTCGAAATCCGCTCTCGCTCCTTCTTCTGTTCTTCCGGCGATCGATTCTCGATTTTCACGAAGACTCGCACACGCGCACGAATTTCGCTCCCATATTCTTTGGAAGAATAATCCACCGTTCCTTCTTCAAATTTTAGTGACGAAGCATTCCCAAGCCGCTCGACAATTCCCTTTCCGGATTCTAAAACATCCAAAATCTTGCCTCTTGGCTGAACGATAATCTCCGCTTGTTTTGAAGGAGCAAGCTTCAATGTCGAACGCACAAGCCGAACCGCTTCCACTGCTTCCTGAATAACCAAGAATGCGTTTTCCGCCTCATCGTCGATCTTCCCCTCATCCGGCGTAATATAATCGTCGCGGCCCAAAAGCACGCTTTCCGGCTCGCTCGTGAGCGCGTGCCAGAGTTCTTCGGTTACGAACGGCATGATCGGATGGAGCAGCCGCAGAATGCCTTCCAGAATTTCCACAGCAAGCGGAATGGAATCCGGTTGGATCTTTATGATTTCGAGATACCAATCGCAGTAATCGCGCCAGACAAAATCATAGAGAATTTTAGTAACCTCGTTGATCTCGTAGCGATCAAATGCGGCGCGTACATCTCTCGCAGCACGGTTGGCTCGGGAAAGAATCCATTTATCAGCCAACGTCGCGTTTTCAGTGGCGAGTAGCGAGTGGCGAGTGGCGAGTCGTTTTTTGTTCGCCATTCGCTGTTCGCCACTCGCCATTAATTCGGTGTCTTCACTTTCAAACTCGGTCTTCGGATGCGATGTCTTATATTCATCCCGCTTCATCAAAATAAAGCGTGTGGCATTCCAAAGTTTGTTGGCAAAGTTGCGGCCGATTTCGCAGGAGGCTTCTGCAAAGCGAATATCCTGCCCCATTGGCGCAAGATAAAGCAGCGAAAAGCGGACGGCGTCCGTCCCATATTTTGCGATGAGATCGAGCGGATCGGGAGAATTGCCGAGTGACTTCGAAAGCTTCCTTCCTTGTTGGTCGCGGATGATATTATGAAAATACACATCGCGAAATGGAATGAGATCGCGAAGTTTCGTGCGTGGCGATCCATCCTTCAGCGGGATGGATGGCATGAATTCAATCCCTGCCATAATCATACGCGCCACCCAGAAGAAAATAATATCCGCGCCGGTCGAAAGCATCGATGTCGGATAGAACTCTATAAGATCTGGCGTAGCATTGGGCCAGCCAAACGTTGCAAAGGGCCAGAGCCATGCGGAAACCCAGGTATCGAGCACATCGGGATCTTGTTGAAGCGAACCATTGTAGCCAGCTTCTTTTGCTTTTGCACGAGCTTCGTCTTCATTCCGTCCAACAAAAATTTCACCGGTCTCTGCATACCATGCTGGAATGCGATGACCCCACCAAAGCTGGCGTGAGATGCACCAATCGCGGATGCCGGTCATCCAATGACGGTAGGTATTGACCCATCGCTCCGGATGAAATTGGATGATTCCTTCCTCGACTGCCCGCAAAGCAGGCTCTGCGAGGGGTTTCATCGAAATGAACCATTGATCGGAAAGATACGGCTCGACCATTTCTCCTCCGCGCTCCGAATAGCCGACGGAATGCGTATAATTCTCGATCTTCTCGACCAAACCGAGAAGCTGCAATTCTTCCACTACTTGCTTTCGCGCATCGAAGCGGTCGAGGCCTGCAAAACGCCCGCCATTTTCATTGATGACGCCATGCGTATCCATCACATTGATCTGCGGCAAATCGTGACGCAGGCCAATCTCGAAATCGTTCGGGTCGTGCGCAGGCGTGATCTTCACGCAGCCGGTGCCGAATTCTTTATCGACATACCCATCCATGATGATCGGAATCTCCCGATTCATCAACGGAAGAATGAGCATCCGTCCAACTAATCGCTTATACCGGTCATCATCTGGATTAACAGCAACGGCCACATCGCCCAGCATCGTCTCCGGGCGCGTCGTCGCAATTGTAATGTACTCCGGCTGATCGCCATGCGAACCAACGATCGGATATTTAAAATAATAAAGCTTCCCATCGGTCTCTTTGTGGATTACCTCCTCATCCGAAAGCGCCGATTGCGCAAGCGGCGACCAATTGATGATCCGCTTGCCGCGATAGATCAGCCCCTTCTCATGCAAGCGGACAAATGCCTCGATAACAGCCTCGTAATAGGCCGGATCCATAGTGAAGCGCGTTCGCCGCCAATCGCAGGAGCAACCTAACGCGCGCAGTTGGCTGATAATGATGTCGCCATATTTTTCCTTCCATTCCCATACACGCTCTAAGAACTTTTCGCGTCCGAGGTCGTGGCGTGTAAGTCCTTCAGCACGCATTTCGCGCTCGATCTTGGTCTGCGTTGCAATACTGGCGTGGTCGGTGCCAGGAAGCCAGAGCGCCTCGTGGCCCAGCATCCGATGAAGGCGAACATAAACATCCTGAATCGTATTATTCAGCGCATGCCCCATGTGGAGGATGCCCGTCACATTTGGCGGCGGGATTACGATGACGAACGGCGGCTTATCGAGCGCGCGCCGGCCCGTCGCGTCCTGCGCATTCTGCTCCGGACGATTGGCGTTGAAGAGATGATTTTTCTCCCACGTCTCGTACCACCGCTTCTCGACGGCATTCGGTACGTAGGCTTTGGCTAAGGGTTCTGGCATGTTCAGAAGGTAAGGAACGCCTCCGCATCGAACACGGTGCCGGAAAGATTTTGGAAAGACCAAACCTTTTCCTAAACTAATTCGTAATTTTGTAATAAATGGCTGAAGCCCCGACTCAAATAATTTCCGAAATCCACGACGCACGGCGCCGTATGCTTGCGGGCAAGGCGCGAGAGGCATTGGAATCCCTCGCTTGGTTCAAGGCACCATTCGCTACGCTTTCGCTGGTGCGCGGCGAGTGCCACTATGTGCTTGGCCAGTGGAGCGATGCCGTCCGGGAATTCGAGTCTGCGATCAAGTTTTCGCCAAATTCGCCACGTGCCGAGATCATGCTTGAACTCTCGTCCGAAATGGTCGAATTATCGAAAACCATTCGCCCAGCCGCCTCGGTCAAACAATTGCTCGGCGTTCCTAACGACGTCGGCGAAGTTCCCAGATTTCCGAAGCTTTCTCCATCCCAGGAAGAGGACGAGGAAACTTCAGAGGCAACAATTTCATCAGATGAAATCGGACTCGTGAGCGAAACGCTCGCCGATGTGATGATTCGCCAAGGCAAGTTCGACGATGCCCGAAAAGTCTATATCCAACTTTCCAGACTCAATCCAGACCGGTACGAATACTTCCGCGACAAGATAAAAAAATTAGATAGTAAAACTTCCGTATGACTTTCTTCGCACAGCATTACGATGCCACCATCCGCAATCTCGAGGAAACCCTCGCCGCCATGATCGATGCCGGCAGCGATTTCGATTTCACCAGATCGGGCGACGTGCTCACGATTGAATTCGAGGATGGCGAGAAGATCGTCATTACGCCACAATCGCCGATGGAGCAGCTTTGGATTTCCGCAAATTACGCGGGGCATCGGTTCAATTGGAAGGATGAAAGATGGGTGAATGAAAAGAACCCGAGTGAGACATTTGATGATTTTATCGCATGTGCTATCGAAACGAAAACCTAAATGTAAGAGTTGTTTTATAGCTACCTAATAATCGGGAAGATTTATGGTTGAAAAATTAAGCAACGAATCCAATCCGCCAAAGAGCTTGCCCTCTCGAATTTTAGCAAATCGAGCTTCGGTTATCGTATCTACTGCCCTGATCTCCATTGCTATTGGATTCTTTGTGGGACGCCTGAGCAGTTCAAACGCGAACCTATCCTCATCACGGCACTCATCGGGCATTTCATTCGAAAGTGATTCGCTGTTGGGAACGGTTCCGAATCGACCCAAAGCCGATTCTTTTGAACGAGCCATAGATTCCCAGGGCGAGGTTGTCAGACAGTCGATCGTGGAAGAACTAAAAAAAAATCTTGGTCTCAGCGACGAACAGTCCCGCCAGATACAAGACATCTACGAACAACGGCATAAGGAGTTCATGGCTTACTTGACAGCCGATCCTGTTCAGACCAAAGCCCGAATTATGGCTGTACTTACGCCAGCCCAGCAAGCGCAATGGAGGTATGACTTGGCAAACCCTGAAGCGACTCACTTTCATAATCATCTCGAAAAAATGAAGCAGCCTGTGGGATTAAGCGATCAGCAGGAGAATCAAATCGAAGCTATTATGAACGAGCACTATGCTCGAATGCAGCAGGCAGTAAATAATCGGCAGCACCTCGACTTTCGGGCGGATGGGATTAAGGAGCAAGCAGAAATAAATGCAATTCTCACGCCCGATCAGCGCGTAAAGTGGCAGGAGCAGCAAAAAGCCAATCGGATTCGCTCAGGAGGAATGATCACCCCCGATGATTAACCAATAGATCGGGAACGAAACGAACTTCGATTAGTCCTTAATTTCGCCCAACTCGTAAATCGCAATCGCATTCCCTTCCGGATCTCGGAATTGCGCCATGCGGTAAGCTTCCCCGGTAGCGAGTTGTTTATCGAAAAATTCGCAGCCGAGCGATTCCAATCGTGCAATCTCGGCAAGCAAATCTTCGACCTGAAATTGAATGGTCAATCTCGATCCCGTCGGAAGTTCTCCGCCCACACTGAGCGATAAACGGATATTGCCGGCATCGAGTTGGCCATATTTATCTTCCGGTTCGAGATATGCCGGTTCGAGACCGATAATATCCTGATAGAATTTCAGCATTCCGTCCCAATCACGGACTTTGAGATTGATAAGATTGAGTTCCAAGGTTTTTTTATCGTTTCTTTTGCGCAGGCTTTTTCATAGCTGGCTTCTTCGTCGTAACTTTCTCCGCAATGCTCTTCGCCTGCATGAATAGCAGGAGATAATCATTCCCACCGGCTTTCGAATCGGTGCCGGACATATTGAAGCCGCCAAAGGGATGCGCGCCGACCATCGCGCCCGTACATTTGCGGTTGATATAAAGATTCCCTACGAAGAATTCCTTCTCCGCGCGCGTGATATTCTTTTGGCTTTTTGAATAGAGCGCGCCGGTCAATCCGTATTCCGTATTATTGGCAACTTCCATCGCCTCATCGAAATTTTTCACCGGAATAAGCGCCAGCACCGGACCGAAAATCTCCTCCTGCGCCAGCCGCGCGTTCGGAGCAATGTCGGCGACGACGGTTGGCCTGATATAGTATCCTTCCATTCCCGTCGGCTCGCCGCCGGCTACAATGCGGCCTTCGCCGCGGCCAATTTCGATATAGCTTTGGATGCTCTTAAATGCCTTCTCATTCACGACCGGCCCGACGCGCTTGTTATCCAGCGGATCGCCCATTTCCATCGCGTTCACCCGCTCGACAATCTTCTCGACCATCTTCGGGTAAACTGCCTGCTCGATAATCGCGCGCGAACACGCCGAGCATTTCTGTCCCTGGAATCCGAACGCGCTGGTAACGATTCCATCCGCCGCCGAATCGAGATCCGCGTCTTTCGCAACGACGATCGCGTCCTTGCCGCCCATTTCGGCGACGACACGTTTGATCCACCGCTGCCCCGCGCGCGGCGCGGCGGCATTATGAGTGACACGAAGCCCCACCTGTTTGGAACCCGTAAAGGAAATGAACCGCGTGATCGGACTTTCGACAAGATAATCCCCCACTTCCCCGCCCGGCGCCGTCAGGAAATTCAGCACGCCCGGCGGCAATCCCGCTTCTTCCATAATCTCGTGAAACAGCCAGCCCATCATTGGCGAGTCACTCGAAGGCTTGAGAACTATTGTGTTCCCCGTCACGATAGCCGCGCTGGACATGCCCACCAAAATCGCGAATGGAAAGTTCCACGGCGGAATGCTGATACCTACCCCGAGCGGCAGATATTCCAGCCAGTCGCGTTCGCCTTTCAACTGATGCAGCGGCTGCGGACCGCCCAAACGCATCATCTCTCTCGCATAAAACTCCATAAAGTCGATCGCTTCAGCGGTATCGGCATCGGCCTCCGCCCAGTTCTTCCCGACTTCGCGGACCATCCACGCGTTGATCTCATACCGCCGGCGCTTCGCAATCTTCGCCGCTTTGAAAAGAAGGTTCGCCCGCTTCTCATACGGAACTTTACTCCATGTTACAAACGCTTTCGAGGCCGCTTGAAGCGCTTTCTCGGCATGCTCGACGGTCCCCTTCGCGAAGTTCCCGATCACTTCGTTCGGATGCGCCGGATTCCGCGAGGAGATGCTATCGCCGGTTCCGATGCGCTCGTCGCCGATAACCAGCGGATAAATTTCGCCTAATGCATCGCCCGTTTTTTCGAGCGCCGCCTCCATAGCCTTGCGCTCGCGCGGCTGGGTGTAATCTTTATACTCTTCGTTGGAAAATGCCGGTAATTTCTTTTTTGTCATGGGCCGCTAAACAAGCGGAAAATGGATTACGCTCCAATTCGAAATAATTCTGGTATTTTTCTAATAAAAAAGGTGCTCAATTTTGTTTTTTGAATTGTCATTTAATGAATTAAACTGGTATTTTCCATAAAAAATTGGTGCCCAAAAAGCAATTATGAATTTTGGCGGGATACGTTTAATTTCCATTTTGGGCATTCCCCTGGAAAGATAGTCTGCTTTGAACAATTTTGACATTTATCACACATGCTAAATTTGCCAATTCCATATTTCAGCTTTTAATGAGCAATGCACCCATTTCATCATTCATCATTCATAATTGCCCAATAGGTGCCCATCATAGTCCCTCCTAACATACGTAATGCAAAAGCAAAAGTCATGCGATTCCGAAAGATTTTTCGAAAAAAATCCGATCCCCTGATTTCGGACCGTTATTGCTATGAAGATATTGAGATGAAGAGAGAAGATTGAATAACACTAAAATAAATCCGCGTAATCCGCATCCATCCGCGTAATCCAGGTTCTGATTACCGCGCCAGCACCATCGGCAGGATCTCCACCCGCTCGTTCATCCGAACGAGGCACTCGTACATTCCGCGTGGCGCGGCGATCCTGTCCGCATCCCACGTGAAGGAATGATTCCCAGCCGCAAGCTCGCCCGAAAAGAGATGCGCGACTTCCACGCCGAGGAGATTTACGATGGAGACATCGGCATATCCAGTGCTTTGCGCCCGCAATGGGCCGGAACTTGCTGATGCGAGTGCGGCGAAGAGGGTGAGTGCGAGAAACCGTTTCGGGAGCATGATTATTCGCACGTTCAAAGCTGCGCCCGGCGGCAAAGGTGCCCACGCGGTAGGTCAAATCGGAGTGACCAAATCCATTCGCATATCCGTAGGGACGTGCTGCGCACGTCCCCGTTGGCATTCCCGAAATATTTGCGTTGCCACGGGGGAATGGACGTGCGCGGCACATCCCTACGATTCCACCTCCCGCTCGATACTGGAGGCATGAGTTACCCCCCCGCCATTTTTTTCGCTTCCAGCGCCAGCCGGGAGATAATGCCATCGCGTAGCACATCCGGTAGACCGTCCAGCGCTTCATCGCGGCAACGCATGTCGCACATGTCATTGACGTAATCGACAACGATAAACCGCGATGGCTCATACGGGCTGGGCTGCCGAAGCGCGATTTCGCTCGAAAAAAAGTCGAGGCCGGAGATGCGGGCGATCGTCCGCATGATTCTTCGCAACGGACGCAGCTTGTAAAAATGCTCTTCATCCGGCGTAACGAGATCGTAGATGTGCGTTAGATCGTCCCACCATGCGAGAAACACCTTGCCATACACAAAGAAGCAGCGGAACCAGCAACGGCGTGCGCCAATCTCTCTGGGAACGATAAACTCTTGAAGCAAATATTTGTCCTTGACAAATATTTTGCGAGCCTCGATAACATCCAGCAACGTTTCCGCGCCCGTGACGACCCCGATTCCCCCGCCCGTCGTGTTCGCAGGCTTGATGATGAACGGCCGGCCCAGATGCGCTAAATCTTCGATGGTAAGGCCCACCTCCGCCCGCTCCGCGAATGGCGAAATGATGATGGTAAATGGTACATGCAAGCCCGCCGACAGAAATTCCAGGTGCATCGTCGCTTTGTCGATGGCCTCGATCGTCCTCTCGTAGGAATTGACGACGGAGCCGCCATGCGAGAGAACCATTTTTCCAAGCTGCTCGAATCGCGGGTCGGTATCGAAACCGCGATCGAGAAAAAGCCGGAAACGCAGCGACCGCTTACGAATGCGTTCGAGCACTTCCTCGATGTTGAACGCGCGGACCTGAAATGTGGCGAGGCCACGCCGCTCCTGCGCCTCGCGTTCGAGGGCAAGCACGAACGATTCGTCATACTCCCAGAGCCATCCAATGGCAAGATCGGCGGTGTGGACCACGGAATCCTAAACACGACGCTCCATGCAACAGTGTGTTTTTTTTAAATTCATAATTCATAATCATTGAAGATTTTGAGCTGTTTTGGAAAATTGAATCGGCGCGCATGCATTTGTACTTCATGAACTCTGGCGTTTTTGCGCTTATTTCGGCAATTATGAATTTTTTGTTCACAATTCTCCTCCTATGCCATTTCCATAATTCATAATTCATAATTGCCCGATAGGTGCCCATTAAAATACCTGCTAATATAACACATACAAAAGCTATTGACAAGAGATTCCAAAAAATAAAAAGCCCCTCCGAATTTGGAGGGGCTTTGAATTCATCCTGAAAAACCTGGTTTCATTGCTTCACCACCTTTAGGGTAATGACATCTCCCGTATCGGTCGTTATTCGCAGATAATACGTTCCCGGCGGCAAATTCGGCGCGGGGATGCGCGCGGAGTGCGTGCCGGGTTGCTCCAGTTGGTATTTCGCGGATGTTAGCGGCACCTCGCGGCCCAGAATATCCTGAAGCTCCATGGTGATAAGCGCAGTGCGGCCCATCTCGAAGGAAACGGCGATCGCATCCTGCATCGGATTATCCAAAAGCCTTGCATTCAGCAGCGCCTGTGAAGTGATCGGCGAGCTGGGCTGAACGGCATTCGCGTATTGAGGGCCGAGGAGAATTTCCAGGCTGTCCTGCCAAAGAGAGGGAATGGTCGAATCGTAGGGATTTGCCAGCGTATCCTTATTTACCATGCTATCCACCCACCAGGAATAATTACCGTACGGCTGCATCGTATCGAACTTAACGAAAACCGAATCCAGCCAATACTGATGGCGCCAATGAGAGGCGGAATTATATAGAGTCTGCCAGGCCGATGAAAATTCCTGACACTTCCCGCTTTGAATCAGATACTGAAGCTCTGACAACTTTTGTGATTCATCATACTGCATCGCAGTGATCATATCGCCAACATCCTGGCAATACCAACTCGTATCCGGATTTAAATAAAGCACTTGCTTTAAAAATGCTAAGAAATCTGGCCATCGGCCTTGGCCACCTGCACTCCATCCAGAAACAGCTCCATTTATAAAAGTAAAAGCGGCTACGGAACTATTCGCGCCATTTGCCTCCTTCCAAAATGGGCAATTCTCAAGAAATAGGCGAAGAGTATCGTATCCCGCTGGTTCTGCGCCTTCTTGCTCCAGATCATAACCGAGTCCAAAGAGATAGCTGCACGTCGTATCCGGTAAATCCATAGAAGATTGAGGTGAGGATGCTTTTTTATGAGTTATGAGTCCATCGGAACAAGAGAAGCCGGAAGCACCTGGCGCTGTTGTAAGTGATGTGCCAGTTGCAGTTGTTCCCCCTGTACATAATGTAAATGAACCTCCCCCCCAATAATTATTACTGATATCGCCTAAGTCAAGGCCGTTAGTAGTACAAATGTCTGGTGAACCCTGAATGTTATTCAGACCGTAAGGCGAGGTGCTTGGCCACCCGGGAGAAGAAG
>Ga0307374_10006700_pt1 | contig 17989 bp, 18 predicted proteins | sample OX3MG_FD_202532 | JGI IMG/M metagenome (GOLD analysis project Ga0307374, IMG submission 202532) | Soil microbial communities from Risofladan, Vaasa, Finland - OX-3 | ecosystem: Environmental > Terrestrial > Soil > Coastal area > Acid sulfate soil | place: Finland: Risofladan, Vaasa | collected... | reverse complement strand
GCCGCCACGGTGACCACCTGCGCGGCCACCGCTGTGGATAAGTGGCCCGCCTACGCCAGACTCTTGGCGGTCGCTTCGGCGGGCCACTTACCCACAGCTCCTACACCACCAGGGGGGACGCGACCGCAAGCGGCTCCGATGCCTTCGGTGTCTGGCGGCAGGAGACGTGTCGCCGGCAGGCGGCATAACCTGTGCGAGACCGCTCGCTCCGGCACTTTGCTGCCCCACCCGAGCTAACGTGACAATGCCTGCAGGCGGGCTCCAGCCCGATCGGTTCAGGCGAGCTGCGGATCCGCGTTGCTGGATGCGAACAGATGTCGAAGCGCGCCCCACACCGCGGCGGCGGCCGGGGACAGCGACCGATCGCGCCGCCTGAGGAGTAGGATCTTGCGGCGAACCCTGGGCGCGACCAGCGCGCGGATCACCAGCTTCGGCTGGCCGGAATGGCGGGCTACCAGTTGCGGCATGTCAGCGGCAGGACCGCGATGCCGAGCCCGGCCTCGACCATCGCCAGGACCGAGGTGGGCTGCGCGAGCTCGAGCACGACGTCCGACCGCAAGCCGGTCCGGTCGAGCGTCTGCAGGATCTGCTGGCGGCTCCCGGAGGTGTTGTTCAGCATGACCAGGCGACGCTCGGCCAGCATCGACCAGCGAACCGAGCGTCTGCCGGCGAAGACGTCATCACGGCGGCACACCAGTAGGAACGGGTCCTCCATCAGACGCTCGACGTAAAGCTCGGACCCGGTAATCTCGCCGCTCGAGATACCAAACTCGACGTCACCGCGCATGATCTTGGCGACTACCTCGCGCGCGGCGATGTCCTCGATAGTGAACGACACGTCCGGCCACCGGGTCATACAATACGCTACGCATCTCGGCATTAGCGCGCGCGCGACCGATGGAACGCAGGCGAGCGTGACCCGACCTCGGCGCTGTTCACCGATGTCGCGCAGCTCCTTCAGCATCATGCCGAGTTCGCCGACGAGGCGCGACGCGTTGGCGACCAGCGTGCTGCCGACCGCCGTCAGCCGTACCTGCCGCGTGGTGCGGTCGAGGAGCTTCACGCCGAGCTCCGTCTCCAGCTGCTGCACCGCGAGGCTGACTGCGCTCTGCGAGGCGCCCACCTGTTCGGCCGCACGGCTGAAGCTGCCGCGCCGGGAGACGGCGAGGAAGACGCGCAGCTGACGCAGCGTCACGTTCATTGAGCATACTCATCAATCGATCTAATCTTTTAATTTTACTCCGAGATCGGACCGGCCGTCAATTGGAGCAACCAGACATCACCCGGGTACCCGATGAGCGAAATGTCCACGATCACCGACAAGCCTTCGACGAAGATCGCCCAAGGCGACGGAACCGGGCCACTGCGGATCCTGGGCCGGGCGAACTCGTTCAATGTCCGCAAGGTTCTCTGGGTCTGCGACGAGATCGGCATCCCGTTCGTCCGCGAGGATTTCGGACGTGGTTTCACGGCGACCAACACGCCGGAGTTCCTCAAACTGAACCCGACCGGGCAGGTGCCGGTGGTCATCGATGGCGAGCACGTGATGCGCGAATCAAACACCATCGTGCGCTATCTCGCCGCCAAGCATCATGCTGTCGATCTGTATCCTGAGGACCCGGCCGGAAGGCAGGCGATCGAACAATGGATGGACTGGGTCGCCTACGACGTGACCCATGCGCTGCGGGGTGCCTTCCTCGGCGGCCAGCTCGGAGAGGCGCCCTACGACCATCCCTGGTACGTCGAGCAGGGCCAGAAGGAGCTGATCCACGTCATCGGGCTGCTCGACCAGCACCTCACCGCCAACGGGCCCTATGTGATGGGAGACCATTTTACCATCGCCGACATGCCGATGGGCCTAGTCGTGAACCGCTGGTTCAGCCTGACCGACACGCGGCTCAAGCGCCCAGATTACCGCGCGGTCGCCGGCTATTACGAACTCATGACCGAACGTCCCGCCTTCCGCCAGCACGGCCGCAACGGCCTGCCGTGAGCCTCCCCGGCCGAGCCTTCGATCCGAGCACCGGGCCGTGCGCGTCCGGTCCCGGCGGATTGTTCCACCCAATGCCGGGCCGCTCCCAGCGAGCATCCCGGTCCCACGCGCCTCGGAGCATCAGCATGAGGAAGTCCCTCGGCCGCCACTATCTCCAGATTCCCGGCCCGACCAACACGCCGCTGCCCATCCTGGCCGCGATCGCCAAGCCGACCATCGACCATCGTGGCCCGGACTTCGCGGTCCTAGGTCTCGACGTCCTCACGCGCATCCGCTCAGTGTTCCGGACCAAGGCGCCGGTCGTGATCTACCCGACCTCCGGCACCGGCGCCTGGGAGGCGGCGCTCGTCAACACGCTCTCGCCTGGTGAGCGCGTGCTGATGTTCGAGACCGGGTGGTTCTCCACGCTGTGGAGCCGGATGACGCAGGCGCTCGGGCTCGAGGCCGAGATCATCGCCGGCGACTGGCGCTCGGGCGTGAAAGCCGAGCTGATCGGGCAGCGGCTGCGCGCCGACCCGGACCGCGCGATCAAGGCGGTCGCGGTGGTCCATAACGAAACCTCGACTGGGGTGGCGTCCGACATCGGTGCCGTCCGCCGCGCGATCGACGGCGCGGGTCACCCCGCCCTGCTCCTGGTCGACACCATTTCCTCGCTGGGATCTATCGAGTACCGGCACGACGAATGGGGCGTGGACGTGACCGTCGGCGGCTCGCAGAAAGGGCTGATGCTGCCACCCGGACTGGGCTTCAACGCGGTGTCCGACAGGGCGCTCGCCGCCTCCAGGACGGCGCGGCTGCCCCGTAGTTTCCTGCGCTGGGACGAGATGCTGGCCGCGAACGCGACCGGCTACTTCCCATACACGCCATCGACCAACTTGCTGCAGGGTCTAAAGGTCGCCCTCGATCTGCTGGACGAGGAGGGGATCGAGAACGTGTTCGCCCGCCACCGCCGGGCCGCGCTGGCAACACGGCGCGCGGTGGCGCGCTGGGGGTTCGAGACCCAGTGCCGCGACGAGCGCGAGCATTCGTCCTCGCTGACCGCGGTTCGGCTGCCGGAAGGGCATTCGGCGGACGCGCTGCGCCGCGAGATCCTCGCGCGCTCCAACCTGTCGCTCGGGAACGGGCTAGGCCCGCTCGCCGACCGCGTGTTCCGCATCGGCCATCTCGGAGATTTCAACGACACCTCGGTGCTGGGCGCGCTGGCTAGCATCGAGATGGGGCTGAGGACGAGGGGAATCCCCCACGGCAAGGGCGGGGTCGACGCCGCGATCGAAGTCCTGGCAGGCAATGCCATGCCGGTGGCCGAGGCCGCCGAATAGCCACTACGCGAGCGACCCGGCGCCTGCGGCCGCAGTGCCGCAGTGCCGCAGAACAGACAAGCAGAACGGACAAACCGGGAGAGAAACGATGGCAATGATGCAGGAGCAGGGCGTACTGGCGAAGCTCACCGCGGCGAAGTCGGGAAGACGGGCGCATTCGGTCGTCACCACGCTGCTCGTCACGCTCTACGCCGTCATATATCTCGACCGTGTGAACATCTCGGCCGCGGCGAGTTCGATCAAGCTCTATTTCGGCCTGACCAATACCGAACTGGGCCTGACCTTCAGCGCCTTTTCCTGGGCTTATCTCGCCTCGGTGTTTTTCGGCGGCTGGGCCGCGCGCAAATACGGCGCCCGGGTGACGCTGATCGTGTGCGCCGTCATCGTCGGGTTGGGCACCGTCCTGACCGGGGTGGCCGGCGGTCTCGCGACCCTGTTGCTGGCCCGGATGGCGGTCGGACTGGGCGAGGGGCCGGCATTTCCGGCCGCGAGGCAGGCGATGCGCAACTGGTATCCGCCGCATCGCTTCGGCTTCATCCAGGGCATCACCCACAGCGCGTCGCGCTTCGGCGCAGCGGTGGCGGCGCCGATCGTGGCGGGACTGATCCTGCTGGCGAATTGGCGCGTCTCGTTCATCGCCTGCGGCGTCGCCGCCCTGGTCTGGGCCGGTATCTGGTCGGTCACGTTCCGCGACGATCCGCACACCCATCCGGGCGTCGCCGCCAAGGATCTCGAGGGGTTGAGCGTGGCCGTGCCGAACCGGAACGCGACCACGCCGTTCTGGGCGCTGACGAAGCGGATGTTCCCGATTACCCTGGTGACGTTCGCCTATGGCTGGACCTACTGGGTGTTCGTGTCCTGGATGCCGCTGTATTTCATGGAAGCGCACGGCACCAACCTGAAGAACTCGGCCTTCCTGACCAGCGCGCTGTTCGTCGCCGGCCTCATCGGCAACACGGTCGGCGGGGTGGTGTCCGACACCATTCTCAAGCGAACCAGGCGCACTCGGTTGGCGCGCTGCAGCGTGGTCGCCGTCTCGCTGCTTGGCGCCGCCGCCTTCATCGCGCCGACGATCGTGCTGAGCGACCTGCGGATCGTGGTGCCGCTGCTCGCGGCCGCAATGTTCTTCCTCGAGATGACGATCGCGCCGATGTATGCGATCACGATGGACGTCTCCAAGGAGTTCGCCGGCATGGCCAGCGCCTATGTGATCATGGGCGTGGCGGTCGCCGGCATCATCTCGCCGCCGGTATTCGGCTGGCTGATTGACGTGACCCACAACTGGAACATACCGTTCGCAACCGGCGTTGGGATTCTGGTCTGCGGGGCCGCTGCGACGGCTCTGTTGAGACCCGATATCCCCTTCGTCGCGCCCGAGGCCGAGTAGTGAGCTGCTGCCGGTTTGGTGGACACGATCTTTAGCTCGCGGCGGCGATCCGCTCGAAGTCTATAGGACTGATGTAGCCTATAGTCGAGTTCACGCTGCCACTTGCGGGTGAGGAAGCCGATGATGGCCTCGCGGCCTTGCACGAACTCGGCGCGATTACGCCAATAGCTATCCACTGTGTAGGCGAGCGCGACTTTTTCCGGGTCGCGGCTATTCCAGCCATCTTCGGCCAGGCGAACCTTTTTGACCGCGGTTTCCAGCGTGAACGGCGGCAACGGAGGGCGCTGAGTGCTCATCGGAAATCTCCTTGAATGGCAAGGCGAGCGCGTAGCTCGGCGTTTTTGGACTCGAGCTGAGCCAAGCGGTCGCGAAGCGGGCGAACCGCCTCGGCGACTTCCTGTTCAGTGAAGCGCGGCGTGATGTGCTGCTGGCAATTCCAGTCAAACGCTTCCAGGCGGAGCGGGAAGATGCGTTCGTGCTTGGCCCTGTAGTCCGGCACGGTGACGAGCGCGATCAGGTCCGGATCATCATTGAGCGCGAGGGTTTCAACGTGGGCGTAGATCTTGAGTCGCGCCCGATGAGGGTAATCCATCAGGAATAGGCAGGCGCGGTCGCCAGCCGCGAGGTTCCCTGTGCTGATGTATTGGCGGTTGCCGCGATAGTCGGCGAAGGCGAGCGTGTGATCATCGACTAGCTTAAGAAAGCCGCGTGGGCCGCCGCGATGCTGGACGTAAGGCCACCCCCTCTCCGAAACGGTCGCCATGTAGAAGCTATCGCGATTGGCAATGAACGCCGCCTCATTCTCGGTGAAGCGATCGAACTCGCGATGGCCCTCGAAGTCTTGCCAGATGCGACCTGCGCCCATCTTGGCCTGTATGCCCCGGACGCTGGGTGTCACGGCTACGTCTAGGAATCCATATGACATGACAGTGCTCCTTCGTACGCCGAGGGCGGGCTGACGACCGGGAAAAGCCGCCCGCCCCCCGCTTGCATCAGGCTGCATTGCTGGCGCGAACGACCGGAAAGTCGATGTCGGTTTGCGCGACCACGTTGAGCAGGTTCGTGAAGATATTCTCGGCGGTGACGGCGACGATCTCCACGATCTGGCCGTCGTTGAAGCCGGCATCGCGGACCGCCTCGATGTCAGCCTCGGTGATGTGTCCACGCTCGCGCACGACCTTGGCTGCGAAACGCACTGCGGCGTTCGCCTTCGCGTCGCCGGACCCGCCCTTTCGATTGAGGGCGACCTCCTCCGGGCTGATCTTGGCGAGGTTCAGGCCGAGATAGCTGTGGGCAGAGAGGCAGTAGTCGCAACCGTTCACCTGCGCGACGGCCAGCGCGATCCGCTCGCGCGTCTTGACGTCGAGCGTCTTGCTCAACGCGCCATTGTTGGCAGTAAACCCCTGCAGCGCTAACGGGCTTTGGGCGATCAGACGGAACATGTTCGGGACGACACCGAGCTGCTTGTGCACGGTGTCCAGGATCGGCTTCGAGGCATCGGGTACATCGTCGCGAGCGGGGATAGCAAGACGGGACATCGGTTTCTCCTTCGAGAGCGGGAGCCGAGGATCGGCTCTCACAGTCAGGGACGTAGCCCGTTCCACGGCGGGGGATAATCAGCTATTATCGGAAATACAGCTCTCACTGGATGGAATAATTCATGGATAGGCTCGAAGCCATGGCAATCCTGCTGCGGGTGGTCGACAAGGGGAGCCTCTCCGCTGCCAGTCGAGATCTCGGCGTGCCGCTGGCGACCGTCAGCCGCATGTTGAATGACCTTGAGACCCATGTTGGGACCAAGCTCTTGGTCCGCACCACCCGCAAGGTGGCGCTCACCGATGCCGGTGCCACCTACGTGGCTTCGGCCCGGCGCATCCTCGATCAGATCGACGAGACGGAGCGGATCGCCGCTGGTGAGTTTCATGTCCCGCGTGGCGAGTTGATACTGACCGCCCCTATTTTCTTTGGCCGCTTGCACATCCTGCCCGTCGTCACTGAATTTCTGGCCGCTTATCCGGAGATCAACATCCGGCTGGCGCTCTCGGACCGGAACCTCCACCTGGTCGAGGACCACGTCGACCTGGCAGTGCGGATCGGGCCGCTGCCGGGTAGCACCATGATCGCGACCCGTGTCGGATCGATGCGGACGGTGGTGTGCGCCAGCCCGAAGCTGCTCGCGGGGCAAGGCGCACCCAAGTCTCCAGAGGACCTGGCCGTCCTGCCGAGCGTGAATTTCGAGTTCTTGTCGCCGGCCTCTAGCTGGCCATTCCGCTTGAAGGACGGCGCGGGCGCCACTCACCTGCCGATCCGCCCGCGCCTCTCCGTCACCACGGCTGAGGCAGCCGTGTGGGCTGCGTCTGAAGGTGTTGGCGTAACCCGGGTGCTCCACTACCAATGTGCCGATGCCGTACGCGACGGATCGCTGCGGATCATATTGGCCGAGTTTGAGGTTGAGCCGCTTCCGGTTCGCCTGCTGCATGTTGGGCGCGGGGCGCTTCCCACAAAAACAAGATTTTTCATTGATTTCGCGGCCCAGCGCGTCAGAGGAAGACTCTCTTCACTTTGAACTGACAATGAGTGAGGCACGAAGCGGCCCCACAGCATCCGGCTGTGCCCGAGCACCAGAGAGAACAGCCAGACGATGCGCATGACGCCAGGTGTACGCGCCGGAGACAAAATCCCTCACGGAGGCGGCCGGGTGGTCTGGCTGCGCCGGTGTAAAAGTCCATCGGTGTGAAGCTCTTTGCGTTGAGCGCAGAGGGCTGGGGGATGAAGCTCGTGGAACTGTATGGTCGGGTCCGCTACGCGGTGCGGATCGAGGGGATCAGCCGTCGTGAGGCGGCGCGGCGTTTTGGGATTGAACCCCGGACGGTGGCGAAGATGCTGGCCTTCTCGGTGCCGCCTGGTTACCGGCGCAGCCGTCCGCTGCCGCGCCCGAAGCTGGATGCGTTCGTCGGGCTCATCGACCGGATCCTTGAGGATGATAAGGGGCGGCCGTCGAAGCAGCGGCATACGTCCAAGCGGATTTTCGAGCGTTTGCGTGATGAGCACGGCTTCGTCGGCGGCGTGACGATCGTGAAGGACTACGTGCTGGGTCAGCGCCAGCGGCACGGCGAGGTGTTCGTGCCGCTGCGGCATGATCCCGGGCATGCTCAGGCCGACTTTGGCGAGGCACTGGCGGTAATCGGCGGGGTGGAACGGAAGGTCCACTTCTTCGCGATGGACCTGCCGCACAGCGACGCCGGGTTCGTGCAGGCGTATCCGGCGGAGACGACGGAGGCATTTTGCGCCGCACATGTGGCGGCGTTCGCGTTCTTCGGCGGCGTGCCGCTGTCGATCCTGTATGACAACACCAAGTTGGCGGTGGCGCGAATCCTGGGCGACGGGAGGCGGCAGCGCACGCGCGTGTTCGGCGAGTTGCAATCGCATTACCTGTTCGCCGACCGCTTTGGGCGTCCCGGCAAGGGCAACGACAAGGGCAAGGTGGAGGGGCTGGTCGGGTTCGCTCGGCGGAACCACTTGGTGCCGGTGCCGCACGCCGCCAGCTTCGCGGCGTTGAACGAGCAATTGCTGGCGGACTGCCGCCGTCGGCTCGGCGATCGGCTGCGCGGGCACGACGCGACGATCGGCGCGCGGCTGGCGCGGGACCAGGCGTGCTTTCACGACCTGTCGCCGGCGCCGTAGGACGCATGCGACAAGCAGCCGGGGCGGGTGAGTTCGCTGTCGCTGGTGCGCTATCGCGGCACGGATTACTCGGTGCCGACGGCCTACGGCCACCACGAGGTGCTGATCCGCGGCCATGTCGACAGCGTGGTGATCTCCTGCGGCGCGGAGGTCATCGCCCGGCATGTGCGGTCCTACGAGCGGGAGGACTTCGTGTTCGACCCGCTGCATTACCTGGCGCTGCTGGAGCGCAAGATCGGCGCGCTCGACCAGGCGGCGCCGCTGGCCGGGTGGGCGTTGCCGGAGGAATTCGCGACGCTGCGCCGCCTGCTGGAGGCGCGCATGGGCAAGCAGGGCAAGCGCGAGTTCGTGCAGGTGCTGCGGCTGATGGAGGTGTTCACCGCCGAGGATGTCGCGGCCGGGGTGAGTGCCGCCATCGCGCGCGGCGCGGTCGGCTTCGACGCGGTGAAGCACCTCGTGCTGTGCCGGATCGAGCGCCGTCCGCCGCGGCTCGACATGACGGTGTATCCGTATCTGCCGCGCGCCCACGTGGCGGCCACCTCGGCCCGGACCTACCTGGACCTGCTGGCCGGGACGGCGTCATGACCGACGCATCGCCGGCCACGCCGCAAATCCTTCTGGCGCATCACCTGAAGGCGCTGAAGCTGCCGACCTTCCTGCGCGAGCATGAAAAGCTGGCGCGGCAGTGCGCTAGCGACGGGGTCGATCATGTCCGCTACCTGCTGCGGCTGGCGGAACTGGAACTGATCGAGCGGGAACGCCGGACCATCGAGCGTCGTATCAAGGAGGCCAGGTTCCCGGCGGTGAAGAGCCTCGACAGCTTCGACTTCCTGGCGCTGGCGTCGCTGAACAAGGGGTTGGTGCTGGAACTCGCGCGGTCGGAGTATGTGCTGCGCCGGGAGAACGTGATCGCGGTCGGCAACAGCGGGACGGGCAAGACGCACATCGCGCTCGGCCTGGGGTTGGCCGCCTGCCAGAAGGGCCTGTCGGTGGGCTTCACCACGGCGGCGGCTCTGGTGCACGAACTGATCGAGGCGCGCGACGAGAAGCGGCTGCTGCGGCTGCAACGCCAGCTGGCCGGCTATAAGCTGCTGGTGATCGACGAACTGGGCTACGTGCCGCTGTCGCAGACCGGCGCCGAATTGCTGTTCGAGGTGTTCAGCCAACGCTACGAGCGCGGCTCGACCATCGTCACCAGCAACCTGCCGTTCGACGAATGGACCGGCGTGTTCGCCTCCGAGCGTCTCACCGGCGCGCTGCTCGACCGGCTCACCCACCACGTCCACATCCTGGAAATGAACGGCGAAAGCTACAGGCTCCAACGGAGCAAGCGGCGTCAACGCGCCGACCGCGGCGCCAAATCACCGGAAACCCCTCCCGACGAATGACCGGCCCGCAGCCAGGCGCCCCATACGGGGCGCATGGCTGCCATCGTCCGTGATGTAGTTTTGCTCCGGCCCGCCGATACATTTTTCCTCCGGCGTTGACACGCATTCTCGATCGGCGCCGCCGCCTGATCTTCTTCGCACCAGGCGCGGTCTTCGCCTTCGTCCGCTGGCAGGCGAACGACTTCGGGACCGTCCTGTCGCGTGTCGATATCCTGCGCGCCTGCGGTGCGGGAGAACCCTGCGCGACGGTGCCCGGTGTGCGCCCGGGCGGCGCGATTCTGCTGCGGCTGTCGGGCTGGGATGGGGTCCAGCGCGTGCTGGAGGTGATTGACGCCGTCGAGCAGGCCGGCGTCGAGGCGGCGGATGTCGCGCCAACCTATTGGCAGCACGTCCACAACCACCTGCTCTGCGGCGAGCAGCCGCGGACCTATGACCCCGATCAGCATCGTGCCTGGCTGTTGCGGCGCCGGATGACGGCGTCATGAAGCGGAATCGGCGGACTCGGCACGCCGTGCTCCTCGCCATGCTCGCGGACCTGCTCTTGCTCGCCGCCTCCGCGGTGCAGACACGGCCGCTGGTGGTCTGGAACGCCACGGCCAGCACGCCGGTCGGCTTTTGGCGCGTGCTGCCAGCCGCGAGCCGGAAGCACCTCCGCGTCGGCGATTACGTGCTGTTCTGGCCCGACCGGCGGAGCGCCCAGCTGTTCGCCCGGCGCGGTTATCTGCCGCGCGGCGTGCCGCTGCTGAAGCGCGTCGCCGCCGTTGCCGGACAGACCGTCTGCGAGCGTGACCGCGAGGTTTCGATCGATAGCCGCGCCATTGCCCGCGCCCTGCCGGTGGACGGGCGCGGACGCAGACTGGCCGCATGGAGCGGCTGCGGCAGGCTCCCGAACGGCGAGATTTTCGTGCTGATCCCGAGCGTGCCGACCTCGCTCGACCGGCGGTATTTCGGGCCGACGCCGATCCGCGCCGTCATCGGCCGCGTCACGCCGCTCTGGCTTCCCGGCGGGCGGACGCGAGGAGCGTGCCGCGCATCTTCCCGGCCATCCTGTTGTTCGGCCCAGGGACGGCCATCCTGCCGTGCCGGCCGGTTTCCGCATCGCCGGCGCGCGCAGCGAAGGTCAAGGGTGGCACAGCCGGCGCGCCTTGGCGCGCTTTACCCTTGACCAGAGCGAGCACGCTGGCAGCGCTTCATCCGTCAGCGGCGTGGCAGCACTTTGGCTCATGGAGGGGTTCACGATGGACCTGCTGACCCTGGTCGCGACCTGCGGTCTTGCGGCCCGCGCGGCGCTGTTCGTACCGCTCAGCGGCGCGCCGGTGTGCGCAAGCGCGGCGCCCGCGCTGCACGGCGGCGGACACGAAGCGGTCGCCGTTTGGCAGCCCAACATCGCCGCGGCGGCGCACCGCTTCGACATTCCCAAAGCATGGATCGCCGCTGTGATGCGCGCGGAAAGCGGCGGCCAGGCGACCGTGGACGGCCAGCCGATTCGCTCGCCGGCAGGCGCGATGGGCCTCATGCAGGTGATGCCGCGGACCTACGCCGCGCCGCGTGCCCGTTACGGGCTGGGCGCCAATCCCTACGCGCCGCGCGACAACATCCTCGCCGGCGCGGCGTATCTGCGCGAGATGCTGGATCGCTACGGCGTGCCCTGGTTCCTCGCCGCCTACAACGCCGGGCCGGCGCGGCTCGATGCGTTTCTGCACACCGGCCGCGCGCTGCCGGCCGAGACACTGCGCTACCTCGCCGCACTCGCGCCGCAGATCGGCGGCACGTGGAGCGCGTTGCAGACGACAGTCGGGACGACGGGATTGAGCACGAAGCCGGCTCCGGAGGCGGCTCTCCCGGGCCCGAGCGACGCCATCAGCGCCGGCCTCTTCGCGACCGTCGTCGTGCATCCCGAGGCCTCTCCGGCGCGCGCGGTCCCGCCGATCGTGAGACCTCCGTCGGCGCCAATGCCGGCGCCGACGGAGGTCACGGGCGGTTCGGCTGCGGCCGGACTTGAGCCGCGATCTGTCTCCGGATCTGCCCTTGATGTGCCCGGGAATGGTGCGCTGTTCGTCGCCCTCCAGTGACGCGGGCGCAGCGCGGATGATCGGCCACGGCTTCTGTCGATGCCACGGCTTGGCGTGACGTCCGGCTGTCAAACTGCACGTCGGCCGCGCCAATTCTGCGCCCGATTGCGCCATCAACTGACGTGGCGGCGTTGGTCTATCTGACGTTCGTCGTGCGTCGCGGGATATCGCATTTGGTCGCGCCCATAGCGGAGATTTCTGTCGATCTGCGCTTGGAGAAGGACGACTGGCGGAGGGACAAAGTTTGGATCAGAGGGGAGGGCAAGATAAAGGCCTGCGGCACCACTGCGCGCGATCGGTCGCGATTTCAGTGTCTGCACATTGGGTTATCGACCGCGGTCACCGTGCCGCGGATTCGCAACGAGGCACGGCAACCCCGTGTGAGGACCGCTTCCATCTCCGCATTTTCGCAGTGCCATCAAGGCTCCTTCGCGAGTGGCTGGTTTACCGCCAGTCTCGCCGCATGGCTCGCCCCGACGATGACCCATGCCTTCGCCCACGCCTCGGCCGCACGCGAAGCCGGGACCATCGACGGGTGTTGGCAGCGACGCAGATCAAGCGCGCGATCTCGCGGGCGGGTGCGCTGGCCCGGGCGACCGGCGGGCAACCCCCGACCGGCGCCCGGCATCTTGCCGATCTCCCGGCCAAGCGCGGCAGGGGCGCGGCCTTCGCGCGCGGGCGAGCAGCCTCACCACGGGGCTGGTTGCAGGCGCGGCCCGGCGCCCGCCGGGTCGTCGTGAAGGCGCGCTACGTGAAGATGCGCGCCGGGAGCCGAGCGGCGGCAGTGCATCTGCGCTACCTCCAACGTGACGGCGTCACCCGTGAGGGTTCCCCCGGCGCGCTCTATTCCGCCACGGCCGACCGGGCCGATGGCCGCGCCTTTCTGGATCGCTCGGAGGGCGACCCGCGTCAGTTCCGCCTGATCGTGGCCGCGGAGGATGGCACCGAGCTCTCCGACCTCCGCGCCTTCACCCGCGATCTGATGCGGCAGGTCGAGCGCGACCTCGGCACCGGCCTCGACTGGGTCGCGGTCGATCATTTCAACACCGCCCACCCGCACACGCACATCGTCATCCGCGGGGTCGATGAGGCTGGCGAGAACCTGGTGATCGCCGGAGCCTATCTCGCCCATGGCATCCGTGAGCGCGCCTCGGAGCTGGTCACCATCGAGCTCGGCCCGGAGAGCACGATGGAGCGACGGACGAAACTCGTGCGCGAGATCGACCAGGAACGGCTGACCCGGATCGATCGGGCGCTGCTGCGCGAGACCGGCGACGCGGCGGGTGGCGTGATCGACCTCCGCGCCGACGGCGAGCCACGCTCCGATTTTGATCGACAGCTACGGATCGGCCGGCTGCAAGGCCTGGAGCGGCTGGGATTGGCCGAGCAGATCGCCACCAGCCGCTGGCGCCTGGCTCCCGGGATGGAGGAGACGCTGCGCGCCCTCGGTGAGCGCGAAGACATCATCAAAACCATGCACCGCGCGCTGACCCATCAGGGCGCGGAACGCGGCGCCGAGCAGTTCGCCATCCACGACCTCCGCGTGCCGCTCGCCGCACCGATCACCGGCCGGTTGCTGGGCAGGGGGCTGGGTAGCGACGAACTGGGGGATCGAGTCCATCTGATCGTCGATGGCCTCGACGGGCGGGTCCACTACGTCGAGATCCCAGCCGCCAGCGCGGATGCCGCCAGCACGCCGATCGGAGCCATCGTGGCGCTTGCAGCAGAACGCGAGGCGCTGCGCGCCGCGGACCGGAACATCGCCGACCTGGCGCACCCGAACGACGGCATCTATCGGCCCGCAGACCAGGTCGCCACCGCGCGCGCCGATCCCTCCATCACCGATCCGGAGGCCTATGTCGAAGCGCATGTCCGCCGCCTGGAGGCGCTGCGCCGCGCCGGCGTGGTCCAGCGGCTCGACGCCGACCACTGGTGCATCCCGGCAGATCTCGAGCAGCGGGCTGCTCGCCACGACACGGGCCGCAACCAGACGCCGAGCCTGCGCGTGCTGTCCGCGCTCGACTTGGAAGCCCAGATACGCAGCGACGGCGCGACCTGGCTCGATCGCCAACTGGTGGCCCGCGATCCGGTGCAGGTCGCGCAAGGCGGGTTCGGGTTGGAGGTCGAAGTCGCCCTTGAGCGCCGCCGCCAGCATCACTTCAGCCACGGCGACGCGCGTCGGGGCGCGGACGGGGGCGAGCGGTATCACCGGGACCTTCTCGCGACGCTGGAGCGCCGCGAACTCGGGCGCGCCGGTGGCGAACTGGCGACGACACGCGCCGTGCCGTTCCGGATGCCGGCGCCCGGCGACACGATCCGCGGCACCTACCGCGAGGCGATCCAGCTCGCCTCCGGCCGCTACGCCCTGGTCGAGAACGCCCAGGAATTCACCCTGGTCCCCTGGCGGCCGGTGATCGAGCGAAGCCTTGGCCGCGAGGTCGTCGGGCTCGTCACCAACGGCGGGATCTCCTGGCAGGTCGGCCGCGATCGAGGGCTCGGCATTTGATGCCCAGCTGAGGCGCAGAGCTTCCAGGTCGCGACGGAGGAACCTGGTGGTGAAAATCTGACGCTTCGTAGCGGGTTCGTTCCTCCAAGCCTTTCGTACGCCTTCGGCGCCCGAAACTCTTCAGGATTCCGGCCCGTCTGCTTGCGGGGATCGTGTCCCCGGACGTGGTGTAGGAGCGCTGCTCCTTGGCAGGGTTGAGCGCCTTGTTGTCAGGCTGCCAAGGCCGGCAGGCTGACGGCGGGATCATCGCTCAACGGGGCGATGGTTTCCAGGCTCATGTAGCGTGCGCGCTGGACCGCCCATTCGTCGTTCTGCTCCAGCAGCAGGGCGCCGATCAGGCGGACCACGGCCTCTTCGTTGGGGAAGATCCCGACCACATCGCTGCGGCGCTTGATCTCGCCATTGAGGCGTTCCAGCGGGTTGGTGGAGTGCAGCTTGACCCGGTGCGCGGCGGGGAAGTCCATATAGGCCAGCACGTCGGCCTCGGCCTCGTCCATCAGCCCGGCAAGCTTGGGGACGCGGGTGCGGACCTGGTCGGCAACCTCCCGCCATTGCTTGTGCGCGGCCGCGGCGTCGTTCTGGGCAAACGCGGTGGCGACCCAGGCCGAGACGATGCGCCGCTGGGTCTTGCCGGCAAAGGCCAGCGCGTTGCGCATGAAGTGCACCCGGCAGCGCTGCCAGGTTGCGCACAACACCCTGGTGATGGCGGCCTTCAGCCCCTCATGCGCGTCGGAGACCACCAGCTTGACCCCGCGTAGGCCGCGCCGGGCCAGGCTGCGCAGGAACTCCACCCAGAACGGCTCGGCCTCGCTGCAGCCGACCGTCATGCCGAGCACCTCGCGCCTTCCGTCGGTGTTGACGCCGACCGCGACGATTACCGCGACCGAGACGATGTGGTTCCCCCGCCGGGCTTTGACGTAGGTGGCATCGAGCCAGATGTATGGCCATTCGCCCTCGATCGGGCGGGTGAGGAAGGCCTGCACCCGCTCGTCGATCTCCCCGCACAGACGGGACACCTGGCTCTTGCTGATCCCCTCCATACCCATGGCTTTCACCAGATCGTCCACCGCGCGGGTGGAGACGCCCTGGACATAGGCCTCCTGGATCACCGCGGTCAGGGCCTTCTCACCCATCCGGCGGGGTTCGAGGAAGCCCGGAAAGTAGCTGCCGCGGCGCAGCTTCGGGATGCGGAGCTCGACCGTGCCGGCGCGGGTGTGCCAGTCGCGGTCACGGTAGCCGTTGCGCTGGTTCTGCCGCTCCGCCGTCCGCTCGCCGGGGGCGGCGGCGCACAGGCTCTCGGTCTCCAGCGCCATCAGACGTTCGGCGGCAAAACCGATCATCTCGCGCAGGAAGCCGGCGTCGGAACCCTTCTCCAGCAGCTCGCGAAGGGCGATCTTGTCGTTGGTCATCGTGGTGGTCCTCGGGTTGGGGTTGCGTCTCGCAACCCAACCCTACCCGGAGCCGCCACGGTGACCACCTCAGTGGCCGCCGCTGTGGATAAGTGGCCCGCCTGCGCCAGACTCTCGACGGTCGCTTCGGCGGGCCACTTACCCACAGCTCCTACACCACCAGCGGGGACACGACCGAGGCCGTTCATGCGAGCCGTGAGCTTCGTTCAGGAGTTGCGCGCGAAGTGCATGGACCTGTCGGATTGTAAATCGGCGCCGAAGTGGGACCTCACCTGGGAGCGACAACAACACCTTGATATATAGAGAAGAAATTCGTTCGGGGTGGGGTCCCGGTCGGCGCCGATCGGGACCCCAGCGCGCGGCGCATTTGGTCAACTGAATCAACATCTTGACCTCGATTAGGCCGGGGTCTCGATTGGGTGCCCCTTCACAAACGACAGCTTCCGGTTCAAGGCCAGCGCCTCAGCCACCAAAGCCGAGAGGAAAAAGAAATGACTTGACCCGCTCCCCGGCCAAGAAACACACTCGCAAGGCGGGTCATCTCTCGGTGAAAACCCCGGGTCAGATCTCACTGAAAATCAACACACCGGGTGATGGCCAGTGTGCTTGCTGGCCGCCTGGTCCCGCTCCAAGGCTGGTTTCGTCGTCGAAACACTCCCGGTCGCGCATCTGTCCGGCTGGCCGCATCGCATCGACCAAGCTCTGCGCCATTATTTCAAGTGCCCGGGGATACTTCAAAGACGAGCCGCTGGTTCCGATCGAGGCGTGGGAGATCCAGCCATGCAGCGTTCTCGCAACGCATCGATAAAGGCCCGCACCCGGGCAGGCATTTGGGTGCGGGTCGAGAAAACGGCCCATATCCCAACTTCCAGCGGTTCGACGTCAGCGAGGACGATACGCTGCAATTCTCCGCGCGCGATCTGCTCGTGCACGTCCCAATAGGTCAACATGGCGATGCCGACGCCCGCGATGCACGCCGCTCGCACCGCGTCGACAGTGCTGGCTGACAAGGGACCGCTAATCCGAACTCGGTGCATTTCGCCGCTCCGCCTGAATGGCCAAGCGTCCATCGCATGAAGCTTGATACAGGGGTGGCTCACCAAGTCTTCTGTCGTGTCGGGTTTTCCGAAGCGCACGACGTAGCCCGGCGATGCGATTACAATAAACGGATTGTCGGCCACCCTTGTGGCTATCATGTCCGAAGGCTTCATCTCCGCCACGCGAATGGCCACGTCCAGTCCCGCTGTCGCGATGTCGATAATGCCGTCGCTCAGAGTCATATCGACGCGAAGCGCGGGGTTGTCGGCGATCAACTCGGCCACGACAGGGACCACGACGGAGTGGCCGATGACGTTCGGCGCTGTAATCCTCAACAGGCCGGAGAGGCCGGATGCACCGGACGAGACCGAGTCGAACGCCGAATCGCGCGCCTCTAAGAGAGTAATGGCGTGAGGCAAAAAGGCCTCTCCCTCCGGGGTCAGTGAAAGGGATCGCGTCGTGCGGTGGAATAGTCGCGCGCCCAATTCGGCTTCGAGGCCAGCCAACCTGCGACTGACCAACATCGGCGTCGTGCCCATCTGACGCGCCGCAGCTGACAAGCTGCCGACGGACGCGATGGCGCGAAACAGAGCCACATCTGCGAGGTCCATATTTTAACGATAAGCGATATACTGCTTATTGTCTACCCCGGCTTCCGTACCCCACCCGCTAGAGCTAAATCTAACCCCAGCAAGCTCGGAATTCTCAGATTTTCAGCTGAATGCGCCCGATTTAGTACCCCTGGAGGCCCGGACGATGGACATTGATACTAGCTCTCTTTTCGCGCCGGTCGTTATAAATGGCCATACCGTGAAGAACCGCCTTTCTGTAGCGCCGATGACGCGCGTCACGGCGACCGAAGACGGCCGGGCGACCGAGACGATGACCCGCTACTACGAGCGTTTCGCGCGGGGTGGATTCGGGACGGTTAGCACCGAAGGCATTTACACCGATCAGGCCTTCTCGCAGGGCTACGCCAATCAGCCGAGCATGACCGACGAAGCGCAGGCCAATGCGTGGAAGCCGGTCGTCAGCGGCATCAAGGCGCACGGCGCGCTCGCCATCGCCCAGATCATGCATGCCGGCGCAATCAGCCAGGCAAATCGCTTTCGCGACACAACGGTAGGGCCGTCAGCCGTCCAACCGAAGGGCGAGCAAATGACGTTCTATGGCGGCAAAGGCCGCTACGCCAT
>Ga0307374_10006698_pt1 | contig 17992 bp, 36 predicted proteins | sample OX3MG_FD_202532 | JGI IMG/M metagenome (GOLD analysis project Ga0307374, IMG submission 202532) | Soil microbial communities from Risofladan, Vaasa, Finland - OX-3 | ecosystem: Environmental > Terrestrial > Soil > Coastal area > Acid sulfate soil | place: Finland: Risofladan, Vaasa | collected... | reverse complement strand
AGGGTAACGATACAAGATCGTGATGACTGGGGTTAATTCCGAGCACAGAGGCCCCTTCGGGACCCCCAATCTGACGGCGTTCCCGCAGGTCAGCACATAAGATAACCCCGGAGTTCCCCACGATATGCCAATCGCCGGGCGCTGCCTGCCACCCGCTTCACATAGCCTCTGACCTGCGGTGGCACATGTCACCGGCGCTGGCGGGGCGGCAAGCACAGAAGCCCCGCTGATGTTAATCTCCGGTCGCGGGGCCGTTCGGAGGATACGGCCCCCGCAACGGAACGCAACCGGAGGAACCATGTTTGCGCAGTTTGGCATGTTGCTCGACGACGGTAGCCAGGACGTCTGGCAGGATTTTGAGCGGTGGATCGAGATCAAAGGACGCTCCCCGCACACCAGGGACCAGTATGGGCGGGTGCTGGTCGGCCTGCACCGCCACGCCAGCTGCACTCCCTTGCTGGAGATCACCCGCCCGCAGGTCATCGCCTGGCTGGACGACGCGAAGCGCGCGGGGAAAGCGGACAACACGCGCCTGACCTACTGGCGCAACTCCCGGTCCTGGTATTCCTGGGCCGTCCGGGAGAACTGGCTGGCCGAATCGCCTGCCGAGGGCATCGGGAAACCAGAGGTGAAGCCGGTCCTCAAGACGGTGCTGACCGCGGCGGAACTGGCCGCATTCCCCGCCGCGTGGAAAGGCAGCGACTTCTACAGCCTGCGCAACCGGGCGATCTTCGAGCTGCTCCGCACGTTCGGCACCCCGCGTAACGCCGAGCTGTGCGACCTGGATGTCCCCGACGTGGAAATGCGGCTGTCGCTGATCAGGATCCGCAATGGCAAGGGCGGCATCGCCCGGGACATCCCGTTCAGCGCCACCACAGGCCGGGCGCTGACCCGGTATTCCGCGGCGCGCCGTAAGGTCGCCATTCCCGGCGAGACCGCCTTCTTCGTGAACTACATGGGCAGGCGCCTGGGAAACCAGGGCCTGCGCGAGATCTGCAACGTCACCGCGGAGCGGGCCGGGATCAGTGCCCACGTCCACCCGCACCTGTGGCGGCACGCGACCTGGGACGTGTGGCAGCGCCTGGGCGGCAGTCGCGAGGACGGCGAGAAGCTGTGGGGCTGGCGGGATGGCAGCGGCATGCCCGGCTACTACGCCGCCGCGTCCGCCGGGTCCCGCGCGATCGACGCGGGCCGCGCGCTGCTCATCAAGGCCGGCCTGTGATGGCCGGCAGCGACCTGCCCGGCATCACCGCGGATCTCCGGGACCACGCCGGGGACCTGGATTCCAGGGCCGCCCAGTGGCGCATGCGCGCCGCAGACGGCGCCAGCGCTGACCAGATCAAGGCCGCGCACGCCGCGGTCGGGCTGATCGACTGCATGATGCGCCAGCTGCACGAGGCCCGGTCCGCGCTCATCACGCAGCTGCGCACCGACGAGGATGAGCGCGCCGCACGGTATGAGGCCGGCAAGTGCGGGGCGATCACCACGCTGCCCGTCCTGGGCGACCCGGTGTGCTTCTACCAGGTGGGTCACCGCGGCCTGATCGGGCACAGCTGGGAATCACCCGCGCGGGTGCGCGCGCTCCCCGGGATCTCCCGGTGAGCGGCCGGAAGAACCGGCCCGGCGGTATCCCCGCCGGGCCGGGCCCCGCCGATGCCCTGGCCGGCCTGATCACCCGCGCGGAGCAGGCCGCCGCGGACCTGCGGCAGGCGACCCGTGAGGCCCACGAGGCGGCGCAGGACATCCGGCAGGCAGCCCGCGACGCGCACGCCCAGGCCGCCGCGGACACTGGCGACTTCAAGGCCGCCGGCCGCCTCCTGCTCGACGGCTCCAAGGACCTGGTCGTCACCAGGTTCACCGCCGCGCTGACCACCATCGAGGCCCTCACAGAGCGGTTCGGGAAGGAGGCGGCCGAGATCTATGAGGCCATGGCCGTGTTCGCCGGGCAAGACAGCGCAGCGGAGCTGATGGCCGCCATCATCGGCTCAGCCGCCGCGAGGGTCACCGAGGAGATCATGCCGGTCATCAGGAATCACCTCGCCGCCCGCGGGGACCCGCGCGCGGTCATGCAGGCGCTGGACAGGGCCGGCCCGGCCGCGTGGACGACACGCGGGCCGGGGGCACCCGGGCAGGTCACCGTGACCACCGACCCGGCGCTGGCGCCGCCAGGTTCGGTTGTCCTGGACATGCGGGAAGGACGATGACCGGCCGGGCCGCGCGGGGCCGCGCCGCGGGCCCGGTCCCGCGCGGCCCGGATGCCGGCGCCGCGGCGGCCCGGCTGGAGGCGGCGTGCGGGCAGGCCCGGCAGCTGCTCCGGGACCTGCACGAGGCCATGCAGGGCTGCATCCAGGCCCGCCGCGACATGGACGCCAAGGCGCAGGAGGGGATCGATATGCTCGCCTTGCAGGCCCAGACCGGGGTCGCTGCGCTCAGCAAGCAGATGGCAACGCACATGTCGCAGGTGGCCGAGGGCCTGCCGCTGCGGCTGGCCTGCCCGTACTGCCACACCATCCTCGGCGTCCTGGCCGGGGCAGAGGGAAAGTGCGGGGGATGCGGCGCGGTGTTCGCCGTGAACGTGCCCGAGGTCCCCGGCGATGAGTACCCGGCTACCTCCGACCGGATCCGGGAGATCCGCCGCACGCTGGAAGGCGGCTAGCCGCCGCTGCGGTCAGCGACGAACGTGCCCCAGCCGGGAGTCACGGTGACAAGGCCCTCATCGCGCAGTGCGGCCAGCACCTTGCGTGCGGTGCCCTTGGCGATGCCGTACTCCTGGCTGAGGGTCACGATCGACAGCATGGCCCCGGGCGGCAGGTCCCCGCTGGCGATGCGCGCGCGCACGGCGTCGGTGACCTGCCGCCATGGCGGGACTGGGGATTCCCGGCTGACCATGCGCGGGAACTTACCCGGGGGTGATAGTCCGGTACCCGCCAGGGCGCGCCCTGGCACGCCATGGCACGATGGCCCGGTGAGCGATTCCGGCCCGGCCCGGGCACTCGAAGCGGCCCCCTGCCACAAGGCGTCCGTTGACGTCTTCGACACTGCCAGCCCGGCTGACGTGCTGCATTTCCCCGCTGAGGTGTTCGCTGCCTTCATCGCCCGGGTGAAAAGCGGGCACTATGACCACCTTGCCCCCGGCGCGGATGGCAGCGGCGGAAGCTGACCCGTGCAGGTGGGGGCCCCCGGGTCATGAGTTCCCAATGTGGTTGTCCAGTCACTGACCGGCGTGGGACAGTGAGCACAGAACAACCGGCCCGCTGCCCCTGGAGAAGGCAGCGGGCCTGGCATAACCGGAGGAAACACACATGTCAACATCATGGGACCCGTCTGCCCGCAGGCAGACGGGGGAATCAACGATCACTGCGGTGCCTGCCCTGCCGGGCAGGCACCGCGCGCCGACCCGCCCGCAGCGGGCCGGCCGCAGTCTCGCCCGCCGCGCCGCGCTCATCGCGGCCGGCCTGCTGTACCTCCCGCACGTCGCCTACGAGCACGCGCACGCCGTCGCCGCATGACCGGGCCCGTCCAGATGGCCATCCAGATGGCCGGCCAGCTGACCGCCGCCTACCTCGTGGAGGAACCCGGGCCGCGGATACTCGCCATGGCCCCGGTCCTCGCCGCAGTCACCGGGCAGGGCCTGACCATCCAGGAGGCGCTGTACGCCGCCGCCACGCTGGCCGACAGCCTTGCCCCGGTTAAGCATGCGCAGCTGCTCGACATCACCACAGCGAATGAGGAACAGCTGCGCCTGGCGCTCGCGCTGCTGAAAGAGCCGCAGCGGATCTGGTCGCGGGAATACGCCTCACCGATGATCGCCGCAGGCGCCTACGCGGGGCTGTGCGCGATCGGCGCGGCCCGCGCCCGCGCCCGGTGGGGGGCGGAGGCGCCTGAGCGGCTGGAGGGGGCCGCTCAGTCGCTGATGCCCCGCTGGGCCGAGCTCTGGGCAGAGATACAGGCCGCCCTGGCTGGAAAGAGCGGCTGACCCCACGGACCGGCCTGCCCGTAACCCCCCGGCCTCGGGCCGGGCAGGCTGGCCCCCCGGCAGAGGAGGCGTCCGGAGGCGCTGCCGGGGGGATCTGTGGCACCATTGGTGCCGCAGGCGGCCCTGTTCCGAAACGCCTGTCCTCCCCCGAGGGGCTCTTTCCCTCCCGACAGGGGGCAGGCGCAACGGAGCGGGGCCGCGCCCATGTTCGGACCAGCGGTGTACTCCTCCGGTCGCCGCTGGCGGGGGCCTGCCTGGCCCCCGGGGGGCCCGCCGCCGGCGCGCGACGGCTGCGGGCCCCTTCCCCGCTCGCGGGTTACACTCGGAGGCGCAGGCCCCCCCAGGTCCTGGGGGGGCCTTGCTGGTAGCGGGGGCGAAAGACCCAGCCGGTGAAGGCTGGTTAATGAAGCTGGCGGACGCGCTAGGGGCCGCAGGGGATTGGGGCGCACGAGCCATGCCCCGCGTGAACCGTGGCAGCTGGGACTGGTGCCGGTGACCCTCAGGTTACCGGCACTAGTTCCATATATGAGCCATTCAGCACCGTCCAGTTAGCGCTCCGGCGCCCCAGGTGCCCGGCCCGAACAGGATGCTGAGGATATGCGTCACGTGACCGGGACGAGTTCCAGGATGGAGCCCAGTTTCGTGGTGAAAGTATCAGCAGCACTAGATGTATGTGCTTGCACGGATACCGTCCCGGTAGCCGAGAATGCTACGACGCCTGCCAGTTCCAGCCACGTTGCCTGGCCATTATTCATGGCCACGCCGCCAGCGGGCAGCGAAGTGCCCCAGTTGACCGCTGTCCCGACCTGCCCGCTGTACCGGAATCCCGCACCGCAGACAGAGACCGCGGGCCCGTGCATCGCGATAAAAGCAGAACCGCCGGTCTGGTTGGCGACAACCGGGACCAGGACCTTGAAACGGTAGGTTATGCCAGCGGCTACGGGGGCTTCCAGCCCCGTGATAAGCGTGTCACTGGTAGCGCTGATCGTCTGGTCGGCCGGTGTGTTGAAAGACTGGCCAGCTATGTGGAAACCGTTGCTGTCCATGTAGGCGTACAGGTGCGGCGTGCCGCTGGTATCGACGTAGACGAATTCCATGTTCGCGTCGGCAACGTTAATGCCGCCAGCGCTGTCCAGCTGCAGCTGTACCCAGTCCGTGTTTCCGGCCACGTTCGACTGGGGGCCGTTCAGCAGCATCTGCATGAACTGGTTAGGCGAGGAACCGGCTATCTGGCTGGTGAGGTTCCCGGCGGCCTGCTCGAAGCTGGCGCCCGAGGGGAACGTGATATGCGCAGGGTCGGTGATGGACAGCACCCCGGAAGGGCTCATCTGCATGAGCTGCGCCCCGGCCGCCGAGTACCAGGTGACTGTGCCATCCGGAGCTATCCGGAAGATAACCACCCCGGCGCTGTTCGTGATCGTGACTGAGCCGTCAGGATTAACCGAGGTCCTCGGGTTAGATGACTGATTCTCGACGGTGGAGCCGATGATCGTGGCAGCGGACACGGTCGCGCGGAATGTGCCGTTATTGAACTCGACGCTGCCATCGGGGAACACAGCCCAGCCGCTGGCCCCGGGCACATAGTTGGGGGACTGGAAGAACGGGCCGGTCAGCGTGTACTGGCCGGTGAGCTTGCCCGTGGTGACGAGGTCAGCGGGCACGATCTTGAATGCCACCGGCTCACCCGCCGATCTTCTGCACTACCTGATATTGCGCGATGATATAGAACGTGTCGCCGGGGGCCGCACCGGTCACATTGATGGTCAGGCACGACCCGGGCAGAATCGTCAAGTACGACGGGTACTCGGCTACGGCGATGAACCCGGGCGGCAGCGGGGTCCAGTCGCGGATCCGCTGCGGGAGGACGCTCTGCCCCTGGTAGGCCGCCAGTTCGCAGGTGTTCGCGCTGGTACCGCTGGCCACGATGCGTTCGACCCGCCACCATGACAGTGAGTCCACCTGGTCATATGAGGCCAGCGCGACCCCGACCGCGTTCGCCGTGGCGATGATTTCCTGCTCGGTGTAATCGATCACCTGCAGCGCGACGCCGCCGCCGCCCCCGGCCAGCCGGGTATCCTTGATGGTCGCCATCAGGTCACCAGAACGTGAACGGCCGCGCCCAGCGGGGCGTGCTCAGGCCGCGCCGGTCGTAGGCGTCCCACAGCAGGACCGCACCCGCTGCGAATGCCGCCAGGCCCAGGCACGCCTCGGTCCGGCGGTTGGCGATCAGGTGCCCTTTCACGTTCCGCATCCCTCCGGCGGGGCCCGGTGCGCCTGGCGCGCGGCCAGCTCGTCGCGGGCTGCGGTGAGCTCCGCGGCGAGCTCACCGGCCGCGCATTTGAGCTCGCCGAGCTGCTCGGTGAGCGCAGCGGCGCCGAGGTATACCAGGGTGATGCCGATGAACAGGAACCACTGGGCCCGTTCTGGGTGCCTGATCGCTGCCTGCGGGTACTGGGAGCACATCAGTGCTGGCCTCCGTCCAGGTTGCTGGGCTGTTTCTCGTGCTCGGCCAGGTGGCTGGCCAGGACCGTGGCCACGACACGCAGCGCGTCCTGCAGTGCCCGCTGGCCGTCCCGGAAGTCGCGGACCACGCCGGATGCTTTCCATGCGGTGCCGAGCAGGCCGCCGCCGATGAGGATGGACAGCCAGCCGCTGGCCTGCGCGCCGATCACCGCCCGCCGCCCGGGTTCACGTTGCGGGTGAAGGTCTGCACGGTGACCTGCTCGCCCGCGGCGCCGCCGTAGATCGTCCAGGTGTAGCCGGAGATGTTGAACGTCTCCTGGCCGGCCGCGTGGACCACGGCGACCCCGGCGCCGTTGGCCGGGGCTCCCGCGCCGGGGGGCGACGCGGTGATGGTCAGCGCGACCGCGCTCTGGCTGGTGACGTGCACGGCCGCGAACGGCACATGGAATGAGGCCGTGGCCTGGCCGCTGGCGTCGAGCTGCACCGTGCGGGTGTCCAGGCACAGCGCGGGCTCGAGCCTGGCCAGGAGTCTGGTCATGTCGCCCACGGCGTGGCCGAAGCCCTCGACCACGGTCATCATCCGGTCATCGCGGCCGTGGCCGGGCCCGCGGGCCCGGTCGCTGCCGGGCCCGGCCGGCCAGCGGTGCCGCCTAGTGCCTGTCCCGTGCTGCTGATCGTTCATGCGATCACCGCCGCTGTTGCTGCCGTCCCGGCCGCTTCCCGGCCGGTGTTCCCGATCATCGTCGTGACCTTCCTGCCGGCGCCGCTCGCGTGGACTAGGCCGAACACGATGAGCGCGCCGCCCGCCAGGATCACCGGGCCGGTGACCGCGAGGTTGCTGAGGGTCTGGGGCAGGTTGGCCAGCCCGGACAGCGCCGACAGCGGATTGGCGCTGGTGAGGGTGGCTGATCCCTGGCCGGGGCCGCCGGACAGCTGCCCGGCCGCGCCCAGGCCCGCCTGTACCTGGCTCTGGGACAGTTGCTGGCCGTTGCCCGCGGAGAACGGGCCCGTGCCCCATGGGCTTGCCGTGACCGCGTTGGCGACCGCCTGCGGGTCGTTCCCGGCCGCGAGCGCCTGCCGGATGCCTGCGTAGGCGGTGCCGGACAGCGTGTCGACGGTGGCCTGCAGGCCCTGCTGCCAGTTTGCGTATGCCTTCACGCCTGCTGAGTTGATCGCCGCCGCGCCGGGCTCGTCGAGCGTCGTGTTCAGCGGGTTGTACGCCGCCGTGTTGTTCCAGTTGCCGCCTTCGGCGCTTTCCCAGGCCGTGATTGCCTGCACATTCTGGGGTGACTCCGGTGCGCCGATAGCGCCGATCAGCGCCTCAGCGAACGACACCGGGGTCACTGTCATTTCCTGGCCGTCAGCTTGGGGGTCCTGGCCTTCGGCTTGGGCGCAGGCTTGGGCTTGGGCTTGGTGGTGGTGGTGACCGGGTTCCCGGTCCCGTTGGTCATCACGGTCTTGAGGTAGCCGTTCTTGGAGAACGAGAACTTCGACAGGTTGCCGTTCAGCGCCGATATCTGGCTTTCGAGCGCCGGGTAATCCGCGCTCGGCCCGCCGCCGTAGCCGCCGCCGCCGTAGCTGCCGCCGTAGTCGTAGGGCGCCGCGGTGTCGGTGTAACCGGTCGTGCCGCCTGCGGTGCCGGTGGTGCCGGTGCTGGCCGCGGTGCTCCCCGAGGACCGTGAGCGGAACAGCGCGATCGCGAGGACCAGGCCGACGCCGCCGACCGCGGCTGCGGGGAGCGGGTTCTTCCTGATCCACGCGCCGACACCGCCCTTGCCCTTGCCTTTGGCCGGGGGTGCGCCGGGCCGTCCGCCTGCTGCTGCCATCACAAGACCCCCGGCATCTGGTAACCGGTCACGTTCGCCATTGCCTGCTGCAGCGGCGAGTAGTTCTCGCTGACCGGGGTGGTGCTGGTGGACAGGGCCGGGGTGCTCACGCGGACCGCGCCGCCGGCGACCCGGCGTGGGTCATACCCGGTGAAGATCTGCGGCGGGAAGGCGTACCCGGTGAAGTTGTTACGGGTGCCGATCGCTGGCCAGCCGTAGCGGACCGCGCCGTTGTCGCCCTTGATGGCCTTGCCATGCAGCCAGCCCAGGCCGCGGGCGATCGCGATCGCCTGTGGCGCGGCCTCGTGGACCGGCACCGCATACGTGGTGACCTTGGGACGCATCGCTCAGCGCCCCTGGAAAGCCTTGACCAGGTTCACTGAGCCACTGCCCGCTGAGTTGAGGTCCTTGCTCGCCCCGGTGTAGTTCACCACGATGAGGTACAGCCCGATCAGGCCCGCGCCGTAGAGGAAGATTTTGCGGCCCATTCGTTCGCTCCTTAGAGGACTACCGGGGCTGACGGGGCCGGGAGCCTCGACGCCGGGGGGACAGTCGTGGTGGTCGCTGCGGCCGTCGACGCTGACGAGCCGGGCTGCGCGCTGATCAGCGGCACCGATGGGTCCATCCACTTCTGGATCCAGCCGGTGACCGCGCCGAACGCCCCGCCGATGCCGCTGGCCGGGGTGGAGGTCACCAGGACCTCCAGCACGATCAGGGCCGCCGCAGTCCACAGGAAGCCCTTCACGAGATCACCGCGAGCCGCTGCAGCGCCTGGCCCTTGGTGGCCTGCGCGATGACCAGCGTCCCGATGAACACCAGCGAGAAACCGGCCAGCATCACAGCACCCCGACCGGGTTGCCCGCGGTGCCCGTCCGTGGCTGGCCCCCCGATGGTGTCGGCGGGGGCCCGCCGAACGTGTTGCCCGCGATCTGGCCCACCTGCGCGCCGATGCTCGTCCTGAAGCTGCCCGGGGCCAGGTACGGCTCATTGACCCATTTGGCCTTGATCCAGCCCCACATGCGTGGCGGGCCGCCTTTCAGCAGGTTCAGCGCGAGCGGGTACGCGACAAAGAACGCGACGATCGAGCCGCCTACCTGCTCGCCAGCGCGCGAACTGCGCGGCCCCGGGGTAGTGGGCTGAGGCTCCTGCTCCGTCTCGTCTGCGGCGTCCTCAGCGCTGTCCCCGTCCTGGGCTAGCTGGCTGACCGCCTTGCGGTCCGCGACTGCCTCGTCAGACAGCGAAGACGAGGCGGGCGGGCGACGGGGCCGGGGGGAGGCCGAGCGGCCGGCGGACGGGCGGGGCCGCCGGGCCGGGCGCGCACCGGCCTGGCGCCGCTGCGCGGGTCCGCCAGAAGCTGCTCCCGGCTGGCCGCCATCGCTCACCGGTCGCCTTCCTGCCGGGCCGGTGAGGTGGCCAGCTGCCCGGGCAGGAACCGGGCCGCGTCCTCGACGTGGCCGAGCACGATGCCGCGCGGTGCGCCGTCCTCCGCGTCATGCCCGATCACGAGCACGGCCTGATGCCGGCCCTGGCCGGACGCGTCCTCGTACCGGTAGAACCGGACCGATCCGCCCGGGTGCAGCACCGGGCCCGTCATCGTGTCGTCTTCCATGCCGTCTCCGTTCATACGGTCCCGATCTGGGCGCCGGCCTTGCCCTTGCCGACCCGGCCGCGGACCTCGACCCCGGCCAGGCCGAGGATGGTTGCCCCCGCGATCACGATCAGCCAGAACGTCGGGCTGTCCGGGTGCCACGGGAGTTGCTGGCGGTCACCGTAGGCCGCGGTGGTCGGCGGGAGCGCCTGCCCCGCGGCCTGTGAGCCGCTGGCCATGTTCAGGCCCAGCAGGCGGGACGCCGTGAGGCTGTTCCACTGCTGTGCCGCGTCCTGTCCCAACAGCATCAGGTGCCCCCGATCAGGCCGCGCTGCCGATGGAGGCGGTCTCCTGGACGTACTCGAAGACCGGGCTTGCCAGCGAGACGCCCTGCGGGATGTTGAGCAGGAACCGCAGCTCCGTCGCGGTGCCCTCGTCCACCGAGTCCCGGAAGGCGTTCTCCGACGCGAAGTCGAAGGCCCAGACCCCGGCCGAGGTGCCCATATCGCAATCGAAGGTCTTCTCCACGACGTTGGCCAGCGCCAGGCCGTTGGAGTAAACCTCCGGCGTGTCGTTGCCGCCGAACCGCCACAGCATCTGCCCGTAATTGGCCGAGTTGACCGGCAGCGGGGCCGGGGTCGCGCCCTGCCACGTCTGCCCGAACAGCCGCAGCAGCTGCTTGCCGACGCCCTGCCCGGCCAGCCTGACCTCGTTGTCCCCGTTGGCCACGGTCCGGTAGGTCGACTGGATCAGCGAGTGGAACGTGGACAGGTCCGGGACCACGATCTGCCCGTTCGCTGCCTGCGGGATGGTGTAGAGCTTCGCGAGCACGTTCAGCGAAGCCGTCACCACCGCGGTGTTGCCGCCGGTGAACGCGAACAGGTCGGAAAGCGGCGCCCAGTCGATCGCCAGGTACAGGTCGGTCGCGGAGGTCTGCGCGAAGATCGCCCCGGTCAGGGTCACGTCATCGAACGCGACCGGCACATACCACTCCAGCGAGAACGGGTAGGTCGCGTTGGGGACCGCCGTCACGTTGGAGCCCATGCCCCAGGTGTCGGTGTTCAGCGACAGGGTGCCCTGGTTGACCTGGGTGCCCGGACTCGCCCCGCCGATGCCCCGGGTCACGCCCCGGTCGGTCAGGTCGCCGCGCTGCATGATCTCGCGGATCTTCAGCTTCTGCCCGGACACGTTGATCAGGTTGCTCTGCCCGTTGGCGGTGAACCGGGCCGCGCGGATCAGGTCGTAGGGCCACCGGCCGGTCGTCGCCGTGGTGCCGGCCCCGGAGGTCACGACCTGGCCCTGCAGCTGGATGATCAGCCCGGAGACCACGCCCGTCTGCAGGATCGGGATGGTGTCCGTGCTGCCCAGCCCGGCGAACGCGCCGAGGTTCTTCTCCAGGATGGTCAGCCGTCTGGTGAGCGCGAAAAACTGCGCCGGGTTCACGGAGCTGGTGGGAACCTCGATCCCCTGCATGACCTGGGTGGGTGCGGGTACGTTCGGCATTTACTGGGCTCCCTGGTGGAGTTTCGCGGTGAACCGGGCCAGGCCCGGGAAGCGGGGAGCCACGACCTCGACGCCATAGTTGGCGAGGATGGACACGCCAGCGACCGTGACCCAGAATGCGAGCTTCCGCATCTACTGGCCGCCCTTGATCTTCTGGTAGTGCTGCACACCGAAAGTCACGCCCAGCGCGACCGCGGCCATCCAGAAGAGCGTTTTTCCGCTGGGCATGAAGCGGGCCCCTTTCGGTCTGAGAGAGGCCCCGAACCGGAAACGCGAAGCCCCAAGCCGGGCGTTCCCGGCTTGGGGCCAACTGGCGTCACGTTACGTGCGGGTGGCGTTTTCACTCAAGCGGCAGCGTGGCGGGTAAGGTGAATACCGGCAGGGGGACATGGCGGGGTGGCGCAGCGGTAGTCGCGACGGCTTCATAAGCCGGAGGTCCCCGGTTCGAATCCGGGCCCCGCTCCCCTTCCTGCCCAAATCGGAGAACCGTTTCACAACCGGAGGAATCATGCAGTCACAGTCGTACCCGGAAGCCACCGTTCCCGACCAGCCGAGCCTTTACGGGCCGCCCGCGGTCTCCCCGGTCCCGGCACCGGGCGCGGTCCCCCCGGCGCCGCACGAGAACGAGCTGCGCGGGATGCTGGGTGATCTCGCGGCAGCTGCGTCCGCGTTCACGTCGCAGATCTCCGTCATGCGGACCCGCGCGGAGGCGTACTTCGCCAGCCGCGCCGCCGCCGAGGTCGTGGGCCTGGCCCACGAGGCCGAGCACGCCGCAGGGGCGCCGGGGGCGGCCCTGTAGCACTGGCAGTACCGGAGGGGCCGCGCCGGGCGGCATACGACACTGGGGCCCGGCGCGGCCCCTTTCACATGCCCGGGCGGTCACACAGGGGGCAGGCCCATTCGACCCACGTCGCGTGCTGCCGGAACCACTTCAGCCAGCCGCACCGGCGGCACCGGCCCAGGGACATCCGCCAGCCTTGCGCGGCCGGGCTAGGCGACGGGGGCATAGGCGTTCTGGGCGCGCTTGCGCGGCGGCAGGGGCGGCATGATGGTCAGGGTGTCGTCCCGCCCGTCATACAGGGTGTGCTCGTGGCCGGTCAGCTGCCGGTTCACCTCGTCGAACTCGCGGACGTCCCACCCGATCTCGTTGGCGATCCGCTCCCGGTCATAGACGTTCGGGGTGCGGAACGTGTAGGCCAGGTCAGCCTGGCTGATGGCCAGCGGGTCGATGTCCTTGGGCCGCGGGCAGGCGATCAGGAACGTCAGGTCATGATGCCGGCCATGGTGCAGCGCGCGGCGGGTGTTCGGCGGGGTCTTGTGCGCCGTGGTCAGCGTGCCGAACTCATCGACCCACAGCATCGTCGGGTGATCGGTGCGCAGGCACAGCCCCACGGCCCGGTCCATCTGGTCGGCCGCCGTCGGTGATCCCATGTCCGGGCACAGCACCGCCGTCACGTACGACTGCCTGTCGTCGTGGCTGGCCGGGAACCGGACCGGCAGCGCGTCCGGGTCCAGTGTGATGAACTCCTGGCCTTCGCGCTGCAGGTCCCGGCGGATGTCGTGGGTCGGGTCGATCACCAGCTTGTCGAACGGGTAGCTGTCCCACCACGCCCGGCACAGGTAGCTCTTCCCGCTGCCCTTCTTGCCGGACGCGAAGATGAACAGGGCCTTGCGCGGGTCGGGCGGCTCAGCCATCCCTTAGCCGTCCCACAGCACCTGGAGCCGCAGGCTCCCGCTCGTGAGCGCATCGGCACTGGTTTCTTCCGCGAGCTGCGCGAGCATGTAGGGCGGGATGTCCACGTAGCCACCTGGGTAGTGGGTGATCAGCTGGCCGAGGTACCTGCCGCCCGGGGTCTCAACCCGGAGCATGACGGATTGCGGCTTGGGGCGGGGCTTGTGCTCGTGGATGACCTGGTGCCGGACGGTGATGACGCCGCCGGGGGCGACCTCGAACAGGCGGAAGACCCCGACCGTGTCACCGCCCAGCTCCGCGCGGGCGTGCTCGGTGGTGAAGGCCATGACGGATGCCTGGACGTCGTGATTCATGCGCGTGCTCCTGGGTTGGTGTCCTCGGGCTGGACGGCGGTCCCGGCCGGGAGCCGGGTCTTGGCGCGGCGGGCTTCCCACCACGACCCGGCGCCCTTGAGTGCCCAGGCGATCAGGCCGATAGCGGCCATGCCCAGGTCCTCGACGTCGGTCATGTTCTCGGTGGCCTTGCCCAGCGGGACATGGCGGGCCGCGACCCGGCCGAGCGGCGGGCCGACGGTGTCCAGGTCGTCGCTGTCGGGCAGGAACGACTCGTCTTCGGGGCCGGCCGCGATCACGCTGTTGATCAGACCGCCGAGGGCCTTGAACCCGGCCTGCATGATCTTGCGGTATGCGGCTGCTTTACCGCGCGGGACCGTGATAGTAGGCGAGGCTCCCGGCGGGGCCGCGTCGCTGCCGCCGGAAGCGGGGGAGCTTGCGGCCGGGCTGTCCGGGTTCGCCTCCGCGCTCGGGTACTCCGGGAGGTCCCGAAAACCCGGGGGCGGCGCCAGGTCCGCCGGTTCCTGATCCTGGCCCCACGGGGTCAGGCGCTCCCCCGGCAGGCCCAGGTCGCTGGCTGGCAGCGGCCCCGGGTCGTGCGCGTCTCTGGCCATCGGCGTATCCCTTCGCTCTGCGGACCTGGCGGCCGGCCGCGTGGCCCGCGGGGGATTCGCGCTCATCATTGGCACTGGCAGGGTCCCCCGCGGGCTGTCCGGTGCCGGGGGGCTTGCCCTGCGCACCCGCCCGGCCCGGTTCAGCGGCCGGGGCGTGGGCCCCGTCCCGGCCGGTCCTGGGGACCCGCCGGCATACGACACGCTTGCCGCAACCCGGGGTGGCGCAGACGCCGCGCCATGTGAGGCGCTGCGTCCCGTCTTTTCCCCGTGGTGCTATCTCATGGGTGACATGCCCATTGACGCACGTTCCCCGCACCTTTAGTGGCTCCCCATGCTTCACACGGGAATGATGCAGGCTAGAGGGTGTTTCACCCAAGTGTCAGCGTGTCGATTCACCAGGAGGATTATGGACGCTACCCTGACCCGGCTCCGGGAATGCGCGAACCGCCTTGCGCTGCTCAAGGAAGAGGAACAGGCCGAGATGGAACGCCGCGACGGGCTGATCGAGCAGGCCCGCGACGAAGGGGCCAGCTGGGCCAGGACCGCGTCAGCGGCCCGGCTTGCGCCAAGCCGCTGCGCGGCAATCATCGCGGACCGTTAGGCGCGGATCAGCACCACCGCTGAAACGTTGAGCCTGACCGCACCCGCTATGTAAACGAGACCGGGCGCGCTGCCGCCGTAATGCATCGCCGCGGCCCGGATCATCTGCGCGACCGTGGCCGGTGGCAGCGCGGCTATCGCCAGCTGCTCGAAACGGCTTGCCAGGCGCAGTTCACCCGGCAATGTGGTCAGAATCAGTTCTGGCATGTTTCCTCCGGTTATTCCTCCGTTTGCGGTCCCCATCCGGGCCAATCGGGGCCATCGGGGCCGCTATTCAGATTGTGGCCCCGATGGCCCCGATGGCCCCGATGGCCCCGATGATTCACCGGGGAGTTGCCAGATCGTGCCGGACGCCCATCCTTTCCGCACGTAGCGGATTCCTGCCCGGTCACGGGCCCGCTTGAGGGTTCGCTCGGCGATGCCGTGCTTGCGGCTGGCCGACAGGATGTCGTGGAACGGCGCCTCCCCGCCGTTCGCTTCGAGGTAGTCGGTCAGCCACCAGACCACTTCGTCCCGGTCGGCCCGGTCTTCCGCGTCGAGCGTCATGCCCAGTAGTTCCGATGCGCTGTGCGGGTCGGAACCTAGCCACTCGATATAGGACGGGGCGTCCGGCGTGTCGCCCGTGATGTGGTAGGCCAGCGGCGCCGCTTTGGCTCCCACGTTGACCTTGACCGGAGCGAAGACGGCGCGCTTGCCGGACGCGTCGTCCGGGTCGGGCGCGCACAGGTGCACCGCGCGGGCCTGGCCCGCGATGCCGATGCTCCCCCCGCCCCGGTACAGGGCGTTGCTGATGGCGGCCGCCTTGTTCAGGTGCCGCAGCGCCACGATCGCGGCCCCGGTCTGCTCGGCCATCCGCGCCAGCGGGTGCAGGGCGCGCCGGATGTCCTGGTCGCGGTAGCTGTCGACCGTCCCCCCGAGATAGCTGTTCAGCACGTCGATCGTGACGAGCTTTATGCCCCGCGACTTGATGATGGCCGTGATGACGTCCAGGTCGGCAGGCAGCGACGGGGGCCGCGGTGATCCGTCAGCCCCCGGCACCGTCTCCAGCACGAGCACCCGGGACAGGTCCCCGGAGGCGCGCTCGATCCGGGGCCGCACCGTGTCGGCCAGGCCGTCCTCGGCGGTCAGCATGAGCACCCCGGCCGGCCGTGACCCTTTGTGCCCATCCGGCCAATCCCGGCCGGTTGAGACCCGGGCCGCCAGGTCACAGGTCACCGTGCTCTTGCCGACCCCGGGATCCCCGTCGATCACGGTGAGCTTGCGGCGCGGTATCCGGCCCGGCCATAGCCAGCTGACCTTTTCCGACGTGATGTCCGACAGCCGGTGCAGCCCGGCCACGGGGACGCCGCCGCGCCCGGCCCGCAACCACTTGATGTACTCGGCCGGGTCGGACGGCGGGCTCTCGGCTTTGACCCGGGTCACGTAGCCTCCTGCGCGGTTTCCCGCTTCTGGAGCCTGGCCAGCCGCATGCGCTCCATGTCCCGCTCGCGGAGCTTGGCGACTGCCTTTTCGAGGGCCTTGCCGGATAGTTGCGGGTTTTTCGACAGCGCCTCAGCGCGCCGGTTTGCGTCCCGCGCGTCCCGTGCTGCCTGGGTTCGCGCGGTTCCGTCTTCCGCTGCGCGGGATAGTCCCCCGATCCGCGCGATAGTCCTGCGGATCTCCGCATCTGGTGGCATGATTTGGACCGCCTTTCCCCCGTGGAAGGTAAAAGGCAGGCGGGTCGGGTCCTGTCACCGGTCAAAGTAGCGGGCCCGGTCCGCCTGCCCCGAAGTGATTACTGCGCTCCCTCCGATTGAGCACAGAAGATGGCATGAAGATAGCCCGCTATGATCCCCCTAGCAACCTGCGGCAACGGAGGCGCCGCAGATCACAACCGGGGGAATACATGACTAAAAACGTGCTCGTGCGCATACAAGACTCGGCCGAGTTCTTTCCGGCCATTAAAGGCGTGGAGGGTGCCGCTTTCTACATCGGCGGCAGCAACGCCGCCCACACGTGGACAGATGGCCAGATCCGGTCCCTGACCGAGCGGTACCGCCTGCCCATATGGGTACCGGATTACGCCAACCCAACCCCGCAGATGGACGCCGCGGCCGTTATCGGCTGGCTGGAAGCCCACAGCTGGCCGATGTCCAAGGCCGTCATGCTCGACATGGAAACCCGCGTCGACGTGGCCCTGGTCAACGAGTTCGGGGATCTCCTGCAGGCCGCGGGCTACCGCACCATCCCCTACGGGTCATTGTCGGCCATCTTCCGCAACCCCCGCCGGTCCGGCTACGCCGTGGCCGACTGGGACGGGGTGGCCAGCCTGGAGCCCGGGGCCATCATCAAGCAGTACACCGCCCGGCCCGGCTATGACCTGAGCGAGGCCAGCCCGGCCGCCGTGGCCATGATGCTCGACACGCAGCCCGGGAACTGGCGCACCCGCGCTCTCGGCCGCGCCGAGCGTCTGGTCCAGCTGCTCAGGGCTCACCAGTGAGCCGCAACATCGCCCGCATCCACGGCCGGGCAACCGAACAGGGCTACTCGGTCGTGTACGTATCGGAGTTCGCTGGCCGCCGCGACACGCAAGAAGGCCGCTGCATCCAGCTGGCCGAAGTCTGGCCCGATCCCCTGATGCGATCACGGCCGGTGAGAAGATCACTGGACGTCGTCCAGCTGACCCGCGCGGGCGTCCAGGCCCTCCATGAGCTACTCGGCCGCTGGCTGGACGGCGAGGAAATCCCCGAGATCGACTGAGCAACGCGGGCCCGGCTATTAAGATCAGCCGGGCCCGCATATCTCTGGAAAGAGAAGAAGAATGCAAATTCATGTTTCGTATATCCGGCAATTCGAGAAAGACGGCAAGCACTGCATACAGCATGTGTCGCGTGCCGTTGACATCGGCACCGATGACGACATTGCAGAAATCCGGGAATTCTACGTCCGGTATCTCTGGGATATGGACCACCCGATGTCTTACCGGCCGCAGCTTGCTTACCCATTCGCCTGGGGATGATCGATTGCCCAGCAACCAGGTTGAGTCCGGTGCGGCCAGGGCGGACCATTATCACAACGGCTGTCGGCACAGCCCGGCCCAAGCCACGTCACCCCATCCTCCGCGAAGAACACCGAGACCCGCAGGTCCATGTTCAGGGTGTCCCGCCAGGCGATAGCCTCCGCATCACTGATCACAGAGGGTAACGATACAAGATCGTGATGACTGGGGTTAATTCCGAGCACAGAGGCCCCTTCGGGACCCCCAATCTGACGGCGTTCCCGCAGGTCAGCACATAAGATAACCCCGGAGTTCCCCACGATATGTCAGCCGGATGCGAATGGGGCCGCCGCGACGCCACAGTGGCCAGCCGGCTACGGCCGTCCGCGGACGCCCGGCATTCCCGGACGATGTGCCGCA
>Ga0307374_10006696_pt1 | contig 17998 bp, 17 predicted proteins | sample OX3MG_FD_202532 | JGI IMG/M metagenome (GOLD analysis project Ga0307374, IMG submission 202532) | Soil microbial communities from Risofladan, Vaasa, Finland - OX-3 | ecosystem: Environmental > Terrestrial > Soil > Coastal area > Acid sulfate soil | place: Finland: Risofladan, Vaasa | collected... | reverse complement strand
GAGAAGAGCCGCTTCTTCGTCAGCTGAATCGCGCAGGTCGCTGTCTTGGGATGGTGGCGACCAAACTCGTCTTCATACCGGGGTATCCCATTGCGGGGTACCTGTCGCCTTCGGCGCCCGCCTCCTTCCTGCAAAGATGCCGCCCAGAAAAGCCCCTATGATGACTATGGGGAAGATGACGAATGCCGAGAGGGCAAAGCCCGATGTTGTGGAGGGGTCGCCGTGCGAGGTAGCAGCAGTGCTCGTAGTGATTGTGTTGGCGTCCGGACTAGTCGTTCCTCCAGTGACCCCCAGACCTGCATTCGACGGTCCTGGTGTCGTCACGGTCGTCGTGATGGTTTGGGTTGCGGTGGTTGTAGTCGTGGTCGGAGGAAGAGTTACCGTTGAAGTGGAAGTCTGGGTGGTTGTTGATGTTGATGTCGTTGTGACGGGGGGGACCGTAGTGGTGCTCGTGCGGGTGGCGGTGACAGTCGTGGCGCTAGTTACCGTCGCGGTAGCAGTGGTAGTTACGGTGGTGGTTGTGATCAGCCCGGCCGGGACGGGGGAACACCCCACAGGTGAGGAACTGACGTTCGCGCCAGCCGAGCTAAGAGGCGCTATGACCGAGACTGACCCGCCGCCGTTGTTCGCCACGTAGACGTCGTTGTTAGACGCATCATAGACCAAGGCTACCGGTTCCTTTCCAACGGGGATTGTCGCGACCAACGTCGTCCCTGAGACGACGGAGACGGTCCCAGAATTCTCGTTCGCCACGTACATGTTGCCGTCATAGGGGTTGTATGCGACTGCGACCGGTGAACTGCCGACCGTGACAGTCCCCATCAGGGCGGTGCCTGACAACACGGACACGGTCCCTGCGTTATAGTTCGCAACGTAGATGTAATTGTTCGAGGGGTTATACGCCAAGGACGCGGGTTCCTGACCTACTTGAACCTCGCCGACGACCGTCGCACCCCAAATCACCGAGACTGAGCCGATCGAGGTGTTGGCAACGTAGACGTAATCATGACAGGCATCATACACGGGCGCAACAAAACCGCCCATGCCACCTTGGAGAGTCACATTTCCTATGAGGTTCACTCCGGAAAGGATGTACAATTCCGTCCCTGTCTCGCTGCCCGTATTATTTTGAATCACGTAACTCGCATACGTGTAGTTGTCGAAAGCATCAAATGTAAATCCGCCCGGTCGTGGGTTGACCGCCAGATTACCCTTCAGGCCATTGTCGCTTGTGAGTATGGCTATCGATCCCAGATTTGCGACGTACACATATGTGTTGGATGGATCATAGATCAGCGTCTGCGACGTCGATCCGGCATTGGTTACGTTTGCGATCGCGCTGAGACCTGATATCAGAGATACTCCGTCACCTCCGGCAACGTACTCCTTCTGATTGGACGGGTTGTATGTGAACGACTGTGCTGTGTAGCCGATGTCGCTTGACGGGATGTTGCCTATCACTTTGGTGCCCGATATCACCGAGACCGACCCATTGAAGCCGCCGGCGTAGACATACCCGCTGTACGGATTGTATCCTAGTGAAATTGGGAAGGAGCCGACGCTGAGGGTTGAGACTGACGGGATTGAGGCGGCACTCGCCGTCCACGGAGTGGCTATGATCGGCGTAATCATTAGGATGGAGGCGACCAGCACCGAGATACGCATAGACGAGAACGTATGATTCAAGCAAAGGCATCATATGGGTCTCCGCTTACTAACAAATGCAGAGAATCGCACTGGTCTGTGTTTACTAACAATCCATGAGAAGAATCCTCTTTGTTTATGTTTCGTAAGTCACTTATGGCGAGCAGTAGTCTGAAAAAAGGACAGCTTTGTGGTTCTTTCGAAGTCGTGGTATTGGCAGGAAGCCTGCCGGCGAGGGATACTCCAAGACTTTCCGAGCCATCTTCTCCTCGCTGGTCGTCTCGGTAATCCTCATATCCGCTCTTGTCCCCATCCTCACTCCCGCGACTGCCGCGCCTACCAACGCACCCACAGGAATCATGGTCCCGTTGTTCTCATACATGGGCCCGTCATGGTCGCAACTGATCAGATTCCACCAACAGTATCCGACCGTGCCGATGGTCGCAGTGGTGGACCCCGTGCGTGGTCCGGGCTCATTCCGCGACCCCAGCTTCCAACTCGGCATTCAAAGCCTGCAGAACGCGGGCATACCAGTATTGGGATACATCGTGACCAACTACGCCAACATAGGCCTTCAGAGCGTCGAGGCAACGATAACCAACTACCGGAACTGGTACCACGTCAACGGGACGATGCTAGACCAGATGAACAACACCCTTGGGGAAACCGGCTACTACTCGTCGCTCACGAATTTCGACAGGTCCCTAGGGATGCCCATAACGATAGGGAACCCCGGAGCAGAGGTACCCTCGAGCTTCGTTGGGACCGCCAACTCGTTTGTGATATACGAGAGCCCCGGGGTCCCGAGCCTCGCATTCATCGCTGGATGGCACGCAAGTTACCCCAAGACCAATTGGATCGTGACGGCCTACGGTGTCGAAAATCTGAACACAACTTGGGTTAGAGACGCCTCTCCATACCTCGGCTATCTCTACATCACCGATGGGGTTTGGCCGAACCCGTACACCGGGCTCCCCGGCTACATGAACACCCTGATGTCAACATTGGCAAGTGTGGACGGTTGACACGAGACTTGAGCCGCTGATGCGGTCTCGAGTTTCCCTGGCCTCTTCTCCGGCGCGCCCAGGTTCTCTCATCAGGATCGCGACATCTTTTGGACCGCGCTGCGGCGGAAGCACCCCGTCGCGTGGTCGTTGACTATGCCGCTCGCCTGCATCCAAGCATAGACGATGACGGGCCCTACGAACTTGAATCCTCGCTTCTTCAGTACTTTGGATAGCTCCTCAGAGAGCGGAGTACTAGCAGACACATGGCCGGTGTTCTGAATCGGCCTTCCCCCGGCGAAGTCCCACGTGAAGGTCGAGAAATCCTCTCCTGTGGCCTGCATCGCGAGATAGACGCGGGCGCCAGCGATGGTCGCCTCGATCTTGGCCCGAGATCGGACGATGCCGGGGTCTTCAAGGAGTCGCGCCACGTCCATTTTGTCAAAGCGAGCGACGAGCTCTGGATCGAAGCTCTTGAACGCCCTGCGAAACGCTTCGCGCTTGCGAAGGATGATGGTCCATGAAAGGCCCGCTTGGAAGCCCTCGAGCATCAGCGTCTCCCACAGCTTGCGGCTGTCGTGCTCGGGGACGCCCCATTCTTCGTCGTGATATGCGCGGAGGAGCGGGTCGTTCTTCGCCCAGGGACATCGGTGGACCGCGTGTGGGGAACGGGCATTCAAGTGCGCTTCGCTATTTTGTGAAGACGTCCCACATAAATACACGGTCATCATCATTGTTTTCGCGGCCCGAGACTGCAAATTGTCGGAATCTTCCGCCGTTCCGAGGATCAAGCTCAGGATAGAGAATCTCTCCGATCTGGTCTTCGGGCTAGCCCTCTCGATAGACTCCATCGTCCTGATTTTCCAAGCTGCCGCAGACCCCCACTGACCTTGTAACGGGCATCTTGCTCTTCGGGGTCAGCTTTCTACTCGTAGTGTGGATATGGACTGGCTATACCGCGACGATGCATGTCCTTCCCTACGAGAGGTCCGGGGCACCTTTCTCCTTAACATCGTGCTTCTCTTCTGCGTCGCGGTCGAGCCCTATCTGTTCTACGTCCTGTCGGAAGGTCAGAACTCGTTGTTGGAGTTCTCGTCGTCCGTCTACGCGCTGGACGTGGGAGCCATGCTGTTCATATGGCTGGCCTGGTGCGCATATTCTTGAGCGAGGAGAAGAAAACCGGTTCGCACGTCCTGCCTCCGCTCCGGCTGCTGAAGTTCAGGCGGTCGATGATATATTTGGTGACTGGGGGTGTGGGATTCATCTTGTCGGCAGCGCCAATTTTCTGTACACCGACACTTCCCGGTGACTTTCTGAGACTCGACGTGTGGTATGTTGCCTTGGTGGCTCTATTCGTGGCTCCTCGCGTGGGGGGGGAAGGCGCCGGCGAGTTCATAAGCGCTGGCAAGGCCTAGTCCCGAACACTCCAAAGGGTAACCTTGCAGCGAACTGCCTCCGAAGGAAGGATTACGCGATCCGAAGGCTACTTCACATGAAAATTGACGCTCTGGGTGAGCAAGAAATCTTCCTGCGCAAACCCTCGGAAAAGACCTTTCATCCTATCTATCGCTTCCTTTCTGCTCTCACCGCTGCGGTTTCTAAGGTCAGAGACCGAGCGAATCCAGTGAAGCTCTCTACCAGTCTGATTCCCTGCGTGAAGCAGATTCGCTTGATTTCAGCGAATCCCGTCGGGCAGCCTCTATGCGGATTCTTCCATTCCAGGCCGCATCCACCGCGGCCTTCGGAGGCAGGTGAGCCGTGCGCCCTTTGTCTCTCCTGGAAGGACATCCGCCGGCTCGCAGCAGTCGAACGGCGTCACTGCATCGGGGAGTATTGCGTGGGCTTGAGGACCATGTTCTTGATGCTTGCGATGAGGGGTCCGTCCTTCTCGGAACTGCTCGCGACCTCCTGCCATTCAGGGTCTGAACTGAAGCTATTCCAGGCATCTTCGCGGTGGCCCAGGTTCTTGAATGCGAGCATGTAGTATAGGGTGTTGGTCCGACCGCCTATCACGCTCTCCCAAAAACCCACCACCTCCATCCCGTGCTTCTTGAACAGCCTTGTCGTGTGGTTTGCGAATCTCTCGTTGAGGAGCCGCTTCTTCCCGGGGATTATTTCATAGACTCTCCATTCGTAGATCACGCCGTCTTTCCCGGTCCTCTTTGGCAATCGATGCGAATTAAGGCTTTGGCGAGAAGACCATCGTAGAGTGAGGTCAGTCTCCGCGCAGCGCAGCTGATGGCGATCCAAAAGGTCGCTCCTGGCCTTTGTCTAGGCACCCCATCAGGCCTCGCCCGCGGACTTGTCCCGTTCGGTCTTGGGTCCACGATTGGCGATCTTCGTGGGCCACCAGTTGAACCTCTCTGCGAGGCCCATCAGGGCGGGGACGAAGAAGAGGATTACGATTCCCACGTCAACCATTACAGCCGCCGCGACCACGAACCCTATCTCGCCCAAGAGCGCGATCCGTGTGAAGACGAGGGAAGTGAAGACCGTCGCCAGGACAAGCCCGAGCCCGAATATCGTGACCCAGACCTTGTTCAGAGCTGTCTTGATGGCGTCCCGGTCGGTGCTCCCATTGAGCACCTCTTCCCTTATCCTCGTGACGAAGAAGATGTCGTAGTCTATGCCCACGCCCAGCATCGTCACCACGACGAAGAGTGGCGCAAAATCGAGGATCGGGAGGCCTTGGGCATAAAAGTACAGGAGGACTAGCAGCGCCATCGAGAACGCCACGCTGCAGAGGATCGTGAAGATCAGCCTGATCGGGGTGAAGGCTGACCTCAACTGGATCGCGAGGATCACATACACGGCCGCGGCGAGGACGAGGATGACCTCTGGCAGGATCCCGTTCAGGAACGACTGGTTGTCATAGGTTGACTGGGTCTCCCCGCCGTAGGAGACCGACACGCCATTCAGCAAATGCTGGGAAGAGACGGCGGACTCCACCTTCAGGAGCGTGTTGATCGCGGCCTGGCTCTGGCCGTCGCTCTGGAATCCCATTATTATCGCGGCGGTCTTGTTGTTCAAGCCGATGTAGGAGAACATGCCTGCCAGATATTGCGACCGCTCTGGCTCGGAGAGCTGCAGCACGCCGGTGTAGTTGAAGGGCGAACCATATGGCCGCGTCGGCCCGGTCATGGTGGACACGCCCGCGACCGAGGAGGCCGTAGAGCTTATCGACTCGATCTGCTTGAGGAGGGACTGGTTGAACTGGCCGTCGCCATAGGCGATCGGGGTCGGGGTCGTCACGACGATCGTGGTCGGGGCGGTGGCGGAGCTCCCCAGCTCCTCGGTTATCACGGAGAGACCGTGGTTGCTGGGGAAGTCAGGGAAGAGCTTGAGTATGTTCGCGCCGCTGGACGTGCTCTGAGAGACGTAGAACGCGCCGAGGGCGAACGCGGAGATTATCACGATGACCGCGACCTTCCTCCTGAGGGTCTTCTCTCCCAGCCTGCTGAGGCGACTGAGCTTTTCGTGCTGGACGTCCCTTCGCCTGTTCATTCCTGGCCAGAAGAGGCGGTCCTTCAGCGAGAGTTCCAGCGCCGGGAGAAGCGTCAGAGAGGCCAGGATGAGGATCGTGACGGCCATGGCGATCGCCGTCCCCACGCCGCTGAAGAGCGGGACGTTGGCCACGGCCATGACTATGTACGCCACGACGACGGTGACGCCCGCCGTTAGCACCGCCTGACCAGCCCATCGGACCGAGGTGGAGACGCTCTCCTCGGTCGTCTTGCCCTTGGTCCTCTCCTCCTTGGTCCTCCTCAGCTGGAGGACGGAGTAATCAACGGCGAGACCCAATGTCAGGAGGATGGTCAGCGAAGGAGTCAGGAACGTGAGCGTGCCGTGGCCAAGGACTGCGACCCCGTAGTAGATGCTCGGGAGGGCGATGACTATGGCGATGCCCCCGATTATGACGGGCACCAGCGCAGCGAGCGGCGCCAGCAGAAGGACACCGACGATTGCAAGAGCCGCCAGGACTCCTGGAACGACGGTTATCCCGATGACCGGGCCGAAGACGTTGGAGATGTCCTCCTGGAGCACGGCCGACCCGGTGATGTAGTACGTGCCTAGCCCGGGGATCGTCGAGCTGGCGAGGTCAGCCCGGAACGCGGCTATCATGGCGGTGCTGGGCGGAGCAGAGAAGTCGTAGATCACGATCATCGTGCTGTTGTCTGCGCTGACGAAGTTGCTCGTCAGGGAGCGAGACAGACTGAGCGGGTATTCGGGATAGGTCTCGCTGGAGACGACGCCGAGGATGGCTGCCCGCACTCGAGAGGCGTTCGTCCCGGCGCTGAGTGAGGAGAGAAGCGAACCCAGCTGCCTCGCGTTGGCTGTGAAGAGCGGAGAGGTGGAGAAGGACGACGCGCTGGCGTTGGCCACGAGCTGCGATGCCAGGTCCCACGACTGCTGTGGCGTCAGCGGATGTCCAGGCGGGCCACTCAGGGCCACGGTCGAGTTTAGCTTGGAGACTTGCTGGACCAGCGAGGGCACGACGGAGGCCAGGAACGAGTACTCCGTAGTGTAGATGCTCCTAAGGCCTGTGTAGTTCTTCGACAGCGTGGGGTCGGCCGCGAGGGTCCGGTTGAGCCCCAGGACCGCCGACTGCACGGAACTGGAGTACATCTGGCCGTTCTGGAGGACGACGATTATCCCGTTGCCGGAGGAGTTGGCAGAGGAGGGGAACTGGGTGTCGATGGTCTTTTGCGCCACCTGCGACTCGGCGTTGGTGGGCCCGCCGAAGCTCGAGCCCGCCACGTTGTATGACACGGAGCTGAAGAAGACGGGAATCTGGGTGCCGGCGACGATGACCGCGATTATCCATGCTACGATTATGAGCCTGTGGTGCCTCCTCAAGAAGGAGTTGAAGGCTTCGAATCTAGATCGCGGCAATCTTTTTCGCCGGTCGGAAGATGTGATTTAAGGCTTAGCCGGAATTCGGTTACCGACCCTAGAGGCCTCATAGCAAACCCGAAGTCCAGATACGCCGTCCCGACCTATGCCGACCGAGCCAAGGGTCGCTTCGGGCCCGTTTCGTTTCTTTTGCCTATTCTCGGGGAGAGTTGCTGGGATGCTCCAGAAGACATCTTAACTGCCGAAACTCAGGGCCACAGCAGAAGATGGCCAAGGCTTCGCGCAGAGGAATCGGCAAGATAGCCGCGGCAGCGATCGTCGTAGCGATGGTCGCGATAGTAGCCGGCGCCGGAGCCTTTTTCGGCTCTCAGGGTCCGCCCGAGAGACTGTCCGCGCAGCAGATAATCTCGCTGGGGCTGGCCTCCTCGTCGACCAGTCAATCTTATTCCGTTTCGTCGACCACTCAGTCCACGTGCGCGATCCAGGCGTCTGAGAGTGGCAACTCCACCACAATCACTGTCACGAACGGTCAATTTCCTCCCTGTGGATGCACACTTGTGGATTCAAACTCGAACGGAAGCCTCTACGTGTCCACCAACGCGAAAGTTGGGGACATAGTCTGCATAACAGCGTCCCTGGATAATTCGTCGGGAGTGTCCTTGAGCGTCACGAACTCAACTGGAAGCGTGGTCTTCTCGACGGGCACATGCATTGCCTCTACGACGGCGGGAGCACCGCCCCCGACCGGAATTTCATGCACGGCCTATTGGGACACGTCCAAACCAGACCCTCAGGGAAACCCGATCGAATCAGGCACCTACCTTCTTATTGCAAGCGTGAGCTCTGCAGTGGTTTTGGAGGCGGAATTCACGCTTCTCTGAACCAGAAAAGAGGTCAGGAGCGAGATACTTCGGTCGCCAAGAAGCGCAACTAGAAACTAAATACCGGCGATTCCAGGTGTCCTCATGGGACTGAAACTCGTCATTCAGGACGACAACGGGAAGGTGCTAGGGATGGTCGACGCGACTTCAAGAGGCAAGAGCAAGCCGTTCAGCTCCGGTTCGGCTGGCTACTACGTCAACGGCAAGGTCGCGCTGCCGTCCGTCATAGACGGCGAGAGCAAGACGCACCAGATCAGCTGCAGCATGGTAGAGATCGGGACGAAAGGGAAGTTCCAGAAAGCCGAGTAGCAGTTGGTCGGCCCAAGGAGCCTTCAAAAAAGGAGCTCGGCGAGCGGGTCGCTCCGTCTCTTCGTTGCGGACCACCATGGACCCGCGCTTGGCCTCTTGGCGAGCCTTTCGGTCTTGACTCTCCTCGACAAGTCGTAGTATTCGGGCGTGTTTCTTGCGTCCGGCGCTGCGAAGCCGGAATAGGTGTCTGTGATGCTTGAGACATTAATATCCGGCGCCTCCATGGAAGCCGCCATGCCAGCGGCGACGAAGTACGATGTCCTCGTGGTGGGCGGGGGGCTGGCGGGGCTCGTAGCCGCCTCCCGCGCGGCGGAGCTCAACGCGGCTGTCCTCCTCATGGACAAGGGGAGCTTCTTGGGAGACGGGAACACGCAGACCACGACGGGCGCGTACTATACGGCGGGGATCCGCGTGACCTCTGACCCGGGCGAGCTCTACACGCGCGCCCTCAGGGGCGGGGCGGCTCACCCCGAGGTGGCGAGGGTTTGGGCTGACAACTGCCACAGGGCGCTTCAATGGCTAGAGCACGCGGGCATCGAAATTGACAGGCGAGGGGGCGATGTCCCGTACCTTGAGCCCAAGTCCTCCATCTCGACGGCGCCGGTGTACAGGATCGATGTCGGAACCGCCATAATCAAGAAGCTCCGGGCCTTCTTGGAGGCCCGACAGGGAGTGAGCATGTCAAAGACGCGGGCCTCGAAGCTGCTCACAAGCGATGGCAGGGTGGTGGGCTTGGAGGCGACGGACAGCTCCGGGAACCGCGTCACGATACGCAGCGCGGCGACGGTCCTCGCCACCGGCGGGTTCCAGGCGAACAGGGAGCTCCTGAAGAAGCATGTGGGACGCCACGCCGACTCTTGTAAGCTCATGGGCTCCTCAACCGCGACCGGGGACGGTTTGAGGATGGCGTTGGACGTCAGGGCCAAGGCCGTGAACCTCCAATACGTCTGCGGACACCTGGTCTCGCTGAAGGCGCTCACGGACGACAGGTTCTGGCCATACCCCACGATGGACACGCTCATCGAGGACGGGGTGGTCGTCGACAAGAAGGGGAGGCGGTTCAGTGACGAGGGGTGGGGCGACATCCCGCTGGCGAACAAGCTAGCGACTTGGGAAGACGTCACAAAGGCCTGCCTGATCTTCGACGAGGAGGCGTGGCAGCGCTCCAGCACTGACACCCAGTCCGTGGTGCCGCCGAACCCATGGCTGCGGGATAAGGACGGAATGCTCTACAAGGCCGAAAGCCTATCTGAGCTGGGGACGAAGCTCGGAATCGACGGCAAGGGCCTCGAGGCGACCGTCGAGCAATTCAACGCCGCGGCGGTCCGGCGCAGGCTCGGCGAGCTGCCGGTCCCGAGATTCAACAACACCAGGCCGCTCAAGCCGCCCTACTACGGCGTGAAGCTGCTCCCTGGCATAATATCGACGATGGGAGGCCCGCTGATAAACAGGCGAGCGAACGTCGTCGACAGGAACGACAAGCCCATCCCCGGGCTCTTCGCCGCGGGCGACCTCGTCGGGGGGCTGATGGGAGGTCGGAATGGCGGATACATCGGCGGCATCTCACAGGCCGCGGTGACGGGGCTCCTCGCCGGGGAGGGAGCCCGGAGATACGCGATGGGCTCCATGCCCTAGGGACAATGGGTCGAGAACGGCGTCTCCGCCTCGAAGGTTTGCGAATGGGGAGTCGAACCTCGTCGTCGTCCCATGATGGTCATCTCAGCGAGGGCGGGTAGATCGAATTTTGGGCGGGGCCTCGAAGACTGTCATACCTCCCTGAGACGTCTTAAATACGGAGGTACATCGTTCTCGCCGCCGATGACGATGACTCCGCGCAATGGCATTGGTAAGATAGCCGCTGCTGTGGCGGTCATCGTCGTCATAGCGATAGCGGGTGGCGTCGGAATCGCTCTAAGCTCTCAAGGTTCTCACTCAACCTCCTCTCAAACCACGACGTCGACCAGCGAGACGTCCTCCTCTGCCTCATCGACCACGCAGTCTTCAAGCGTGGTTTCCACGACGTCGTCCAGCGAAACTTCTTCATCATCATCTAATTCATCGACGACGACGTCTTCAAGCGCGACTTCCACCGGCTGTGTCTTCTCCCCTGCTCCGATCCTGATGAACTCATCGAAGAGCAGCCTCGTTACGGGATGCCTACCGGCGGGAGCCTCGGGCGTCCTCCTGATGGGGATAAATGACCCGGACGGGGCGGTGTTGGTCGGAGCCATCAAGGGTCAATACCCAATTCAGATTACAATCGCAGGCGCCGCGGTCGGGAATCTGAGGGCAGCCGGGAACGGAGCCACCGCCTTCCATGCGAACGACACGATAGCCGCCGGTATGCCTGACATCATCCTCCTGGCTGCACGGGGATACGCGATTACCGTGATGAATCAGGGCGGGCAGAACAATACCGTGACACTCAACCTCACGCTCATCGACGAACTAACATTTGCAGGCGGATAATGGCGCCCGCCTAGGAGAAGATCGCGGCCGGTGAGGGGCTCGGCAACCTCACCTCCAAAGCGGGTAGCAAATAGTATGTTGGTTAGCCGCTCGCTGAGGTTTCGGACCTTCGGGCTCGACATCCCTCGCTTCAGCCAGGACATCGACGCCGCGCTCGAGACTGGCGAGAAGGGATGGACGGTTCGTCTTGATCTCGGACAAAGGCATCCTTCGTTCGCTTTTCCGGCCGTCGTTAGGGTGTTAGAGTCGAGCCACATCGAGTTCCTCCGGCAACGCCCGTAGAGCCATCGCTCTCTGGCCGTTGGGCTCGGAACGACTCTAGTCTCGGCAGTCGACGTCGATTCATCCATCGAGGCGCGGCATTGGAATCACGGGCCTCCCTTCGAGCCTCTGCCCCGAGCCAAAAGGACCAGCAGTATGACCGCGACTATCGACGGTATGGCGACGCCCACTGCGAAGAGCGTCGTGGAGACGGTCCCGCTCTGCGCGACGGTCTGGGTGCTCTGGGAGGTACTCGATGTGGTGGTCTGGGTGCCCGAGATCGGAAGGCCCAGGATGTACACGAGCAAGGCCCCCGTCAGCTGCAGCGGGATGTTCATCGTCCCGTTCCAGAGCAGGACGTTGACCACCAGGCTCGCAGTGAGGTTGCTCTGCGTGAAGTTGTCGGGGATCTGCAGGGCGATCGTCGACAGGATGGCCTGTCCCGGAAGCAACTCCACGGGGAGGCCAATCCCGGAGTTGGATTGGGAGGCGGCCGGAAGCGCAGGGGCGGTCACCGTCTCGTTGATCAGCGTGACGTTCCCGTGCGGTGGCTGGTCTGCGTTGACCACGAAGACGTCGAATATCAGGTTACCGCCCGGGTAGTTCCCCTCCGGGACCGCGTTCAGGGTGGCCCAGACAGGCTCCGCAGGGACCGAATATGGGGCCGCGATGCATTCACCCGCCCCCACAGGGCATGCCGCACGCGCCGGCGTGGCGGCCAAGAAGGATAGAGTCAAGAGAACGAGCACGGTTGCTCCCATCAGTTTGGGAAGGCGCTTCTGCATGGCCGTCGTAAGGCCAAGGGGCGATATAACGTGTGTGGTGCTGCAAAACGCGCCTTCCCTCCTGCTTGAATCCTGCTTGCCGGCCGCCTATCCCAAGGTCGCGACGAGACGCACAACGAGGCTGGGGAAAGACAGCAACCTGCAATTCCCTGCTGAGATAGTGGATCAAAGTCGAAGCAAGTATCTGCCGATGGAAAGTCGGAACGTTGGACCGATGGCGTCTCTCAGGCGGCGGTGACGGCCCTCATCGCGTTGGTAGGCGCGCACAGACAAACGACGCGCTCCATGCCTCAGGGAGAGTTCGGGGCGCTAGCCCTGGGAGTTCCGGTAGGAGATTCCGAGCGCCTCCCAATACGTTGCAGGCGTCCCTATGTCTATCCAAGACTCATCGGATCTCAGCTCCACTCCGATCACTTTCTTGCCCTCTTGGAGCAGCGTGTGGATGCCGTCGGTCAATTGCAGCTCCCCTCCGATCCCTGGGCCGGCCTCCTCTATTGCGTCGAAGATCGAATGCCTGAAGAGGTAGACAGGAGTCACGGCCAGGTTCGACTTCGGGGCCTTGGGCTTCTCGACGATCTCGTCGATTGCAACGAGGCCCCCCGAGCTCTTGCCCGTGGCGACTCCGTACATGCGCGGGTCAGGGACCTTCCTCAGCGCCAACGAGCACTCGATGTCGTCTTCGAAGGAGGAGAGTAGCCGCCGCAGGTGTCCGAAGTCGTCGCAGTAGACGTAGGCGTCTCCTGCGTGGACGAGGAAGGGGTTGTCTCCGGCGAAAACTTTCGCCTGGAGGACCGCGTGGCCGAACCCGAGGGCGACGGGCTGGTTCACCCACATTATGCTGGCCCCGTCGACGCGCCGGTAGAACCTCTCGAGCGCGGAGGCCACGGCCGCCTTCGGCGATGCCGCCGATCTGTCCCTGCTGGTAAGTCGCTTCACGTAGTCGCCGTCAGGCGTGAAGTGGTCCTCGATTGCCCTCTTCCCGCGCCCCACAACGAAGCAGAACTCCCTGATCCCAAAGTCGAAGAGCTGCTCGAAGACCAGCTGGACTAGCGGCTTGATGCAGAGCTCGTCTCCCTCCTTGGCGAAGACTGGGAGCATCTCCTTGGGCTGGACCTTCGTCGCGGTGAGGAGCCTCGTCCCCAGTCCGGCCACTGGGATGACAGCCTTGATGTCTTTGGGGCTCATGCGCTTTGCCTCTCGGCTAGGAGTGCTCTGCCCATACAGCTGAATCGCGACCCTTGCCTTTCGGCCATTCGAGACACCCTCAGATCCTCTCCTTGACCGTGGGAGCCTCGAGCGGCTCCACCCTGAGGATCTGCGAATGGGAGTCGAGCCTCATGGTCGCCGCCTGCGAGAGGGTCCGCTCCGCCAGCGCAGGAAAATCGTATCGCAGAGAGGCCTCGAGTATAGCCTCCACATTCATCCGTGTCCTCGGGTGCCGGCTCACGATCGAGCAGCAGTCCTTGTAGTCCGCGATCGAGTCCTCGTAGGTGCCGATGGTCTCGGCGAGCCTCACTATCTCTGACTTGTCATACCCCACGACAGGTCTGAGAGTGGGCATCGAGGCGCCCGCGTCGATGCACGCGATGTTGTAGAGGGTCTGCGAAGCGACCTGAGCGAGGTTGTCCCCGGTGGAGATGGCCAGCGCCCCGACGCGGTTGGCGACCTTCTCGGCGACGATCCTCATGAAATGCCGGAAGACCACCGGCTCATACTCCGGGCGCAGGTCAGCTGTCGCGACCTGATATTCCGTGAACGGGACGAGGACGAGGCGGCCGCCTCCTATCCCGAACTTGGAGAGGGCCTTCAGCATGCGGGCCATCTTGGTCTCGAGTATCTCCTCCGCGCTGGGAGCGACGAAGAAGTGGACGTAGGTGAGGTCGCAGCCTCGCTTCATCATCAGCCAAGCCGCAACCGGCGAGTCTATCCCTCCCGAGAGCAAGTGAACGACCTTCCCCGTCACCCCGACGGGCAGACCTCCGGGCCCCCTCTCTTTTTCCGTGTGGAGCAGGACCCGGTCGGAGAGGATGTCGACGAAGAGAGTGGCCTGAGGGTTGGAGAGGTCGACCCCCAAGCCCGTCCCCTTCATCAGGTCCTCGCCGAGCTTGACCGCCATCTGCTGCGAGGTGAGCTCGTAGCTCTTGTTGGAACGCTTCGCGGTGACCCTGAACGTTGATGGGTTCGACTTCTGCTTGAGGGCTTCCATCTCCTCCACAGCGGCCCTCTTGACGCCTTCGTAGTCGAGAGGGCATTCGACGACCTCGGCGAGCCAGGCGACCCCGAACACATCTTTCAGGACGGCCATGGCGTCTCGCCAATCCTCCGGGTCGTCCTCCTTGGATACGATCAGGCGCTGGTCCACCAACTCGACCTTGAACTTTCCGAGAGGCTCGAGCTTTTCCGTCAGGTTCCTCTCAAGGTGGTGCTCGAAGTAGGCGCGATTGTTCCCCTTGGTGCCGATCTCCGCGTAGTGGACCACGACCGAGGACCGAGGGAGAGCGGCCATTTGTGGGCCAGTGATGGACTCTGCCGGATATAAAGGCGGATACCGTTGAGGTGCGGTTCGACCGCAAGGGAGCATGAAAACGACCTTGAAAATGCTTTTTCAAGGCCCAAGACTGGCGCATGGCGGTCATGCCTAGCAAAAAGGGAAACTTCCACATCCCCGGGGCGTCCCGACACCTGCCACCTGACAAGGAATTTCACGCTGAGCACATAACGATACAGCTCAAGGTCGACCTCGAGAAGAAGCAGATAAGCGGCACCTGTAGGACGAGACTGATCCCGCTCAGGGAGGGCATCGCCGCGCTACACTTGAACGCGCGGGAGATGCGCATCGTCGGCGTCTCTCTCGATGGGGCGAAGGCTCCCTTCGAGCACGACGGCGATATCTTGACGGTTTCCCCTCCAGGACCTCTCGCCAAGGCCACTCACGAGCTCCGGGTGGACTACTCCGCGGAGCCACGGCAGGGTGTCTACTTCATATCTCCAGACGAGAAGCTCCCGGACAAGCCCGTCCAGGCCTGGTCCCAAGGGGAGCCGGAGTTCTCGAGGTACTGGTATCCCTGCCACGACCACCCCAACGACAAGGCGACCTCTGAGATGGTGATAACCGTCCCCGAAGCTTACCTGGTGATCTCAAACGGGAAGCTCGTCTCGAAGGAGGAGGCCGGCGGCTGGGTCACCTTCCGCTGGAAGGAGGACGTCCCCCACTCCTTGTACCTGAACTCCTTCGTGGTGGGCAAGTTCGGGGTGATCGAGGACGAGGCGGAGGGGGTGCCGCTGCAATACTATTTCCCCGAGTCGAAGCGCGGCGACGCGCTCCGGCTCTTCGGTCTCACGCCCGACATGCTCAAGGTCTTCGAGTCCCTCACTCGGACCAAGTACCCGTTCGAGAAGTACTCGCAGGTCGCGGTCCACGACTTCATGATCGGTGGCATGGAGAACGTTAGCGCAACGACGCTCACCGACACGAGGTTCCCAGACGAGAGGTCCGAGGAAGACTACGCCGCGCGGTACTCGAGGCCCGACAGGAACCACATCGAGCTCGTCGCGCACGAGCTTGCCCACATGTGGTTCGGCGACCTCGTGACCGCGAAGCACTGGTCGCACCTGTGGCTCAACGAGGGCTTCGCGACGTACTTCCAGGCTCTCTACACCAGAGAGAAGTTCGGCGAGGACGAGTTCCGTCACGACATGCTCTCCAAAGCGGACTCCTACTTCGAGGAGGACGACTCGATGTACAGGAGGGCCATCGTCGACGACACCTACGTCTATGCGGACGACGTCTTCGATTCGTACGCTTACGAGAAGGCCGCCTGGATGATCCACCAGCTTAGATACATCCTTGGTGACGACCTGTTCTTCGACGCGACCAGTGAGTACTTGAGGCGATACGCCGGGTCGAACGCGGATACGCACGACTACATGAAGGTCTTGGAGGAGAAGAGCGGACTCTCCCTCGAGGGCTACTTCGAGCAGGCCTTCTTCAAGGGCGGCCACCCTGAGTTCGAGGTCAGCTATTCGTGGGACGAGGGCTCGCACACCGCCGAGGTCGCGGTCAAACAGGCCCAACAGACTGACGAGCTCACGCCCATCTTCTCGCTGCCGTGCGAAATCGTGTTCTACGTCCCTGCTACTACGGGGGCCGTGAAGAACGGCGGGAGACACGTCAAGCGCGTTCATCTCGGGTCGAAGGAGGAGAGGTTTCACTTCGAGCTGCCCTGGAAGCCGAGCATCGTCGAGTTCGACCCGGAGGAGCGCCTCCTGAAGAAGGTGAAGTTCGAGAAGCCGGTCTCGATGCTCCTCAGCCAGCTCGAGGTGAGCGTCGACGGTTCGAGCAGGAGGAGGGCGGCGGAGGGGCTCTCCTCGTTCATCGGCTCTCCCGAGGTGGTCCAGGCGCTCGAAAGGGCTGTGAGGAGGGAGGACCAGCACTTCTCGGTCAGGTCGGAGGCCGCGAGGTCGCTGGGAAAGATCGGGAGCAAGGACGCCCTCGAAGCGCTCATGGGGCTTTCGGGCATGAGCAACAGGAGGGTCAGGCGCGCGGTCGTGGCGGCGCTCGGGGAGTTCAAGGACGAGCGGGTGGCAAAGCCGCTCCTCGCCGCGCTCCGCGGGGACGAGAGCCCGTACGTGCAATGCCAGGCGGCGGTCTCCTACGGAAAGGCCAGGCTTCCGGACGCGTTCGCTGTGATCACCTCGGCGGTGGGGATGCCTGCGCCTGAGAACGCGATCGCCGAGGCATGCCTTGAGGCTCTGGGCTACGTCAAGGACTCTAGGACGCGGGAGTTCCTCAGGCGGCACCTCCCCTACGGGACGCCCACGAGGGTCCGCGCGGGAGCCTTGAAGGGACTGTCCAGGCTCGGGTGGCTCGAGGAGGTTGACGTGGCAACCCTGAAGGAGATACTCCTGGAGGACAAGGAGTACACCGTAAGGGCTCAAGTCCTAGAGGTGGTATCCGAGCTCCTGGACAGGAGGCTGCTCGCCGCGGTCAGGGAAGCCTCCGAGAAGGATGCCGACCCCAGGGCGAGGAGGAGGGCCATGGAGGTGGCGATTCGGCTCGCGGACTCGTCATCCGTGGAGAAGGCGCTGAACGACGTCAAAGACGACGTGGAGCGGGTCAAGACGGAGGGCAAGGAGTTCAGGGAGAGGTTCTCCAGCATGAAGCTCGCCTAGGGGGTCCTCACGCCAGGCGAGGGACGAGGCCCTCGAGTTCCGAGAGGGAGCCCAGCACGAAGTCAGGGCCTAGCTTGCGGAGTGCCTCGACGTCGTACCTCCCCGAAGCAACGGAGGCGATCCGTATCCCCGCGCCCCTCGCCGCGATTATGTCGGTCGGGCTGTCGCCCACGTAGAGCACCTCGCCCTCCCCCAGGCCTAGGGTCTTCAGCGCGGCCGTTATGCCCTGGGGACGCGGCTTCATCGCTGGGAGGTCATCCCTCGTGAAGGTCTTCTGAAAGTACCTCTTGAAGCCGAGCGTCTCCATCGCGTAGCGCGTGGCCGCCCTCCCGCTGTTGGTGAGGAGGGCGAGCGTAATGGGTGCTTTCCCCTCGCCGCTGAGCCTGGTGAGAAGCGCCTCCGCGCCGGGGAGGAGCTGGGAGTGCCGGATCCACCCCACCTCCAATTCGTCGAGGGCCTGGAACGTCCGCCTCCTCACACCATCGTAGTCCACCATCACCAGCCCTTGGTCGATCTGAGACTTTGCGAGGTCGAGCATGTCCTGGATGTAGAGCCCCCCGGAGCTGACCTCGATGAGATCCATCCTGAACCCGCTGTGGGTCAGCTCCCGAGCTATCTC
>Ga0307374_10006695_pt1 | contig 18000 bp, 14 predicted proteins | sample OX3MG_FD_202532 | JGI IMG/M metagenome (GOLD analysis project Ga0307374, IMG submission 202532) | Soil microbial communities from Risofladan, Vaasa, Finland - OX-3 | ecosystem: Environmental > Terrestrial > Soil > Coastal area > Acid sulfate soil | place: Finland: Risofladan, Vaasa | collected... | reverse complement strand
TGACGCAGCCTGTCTGTTCAGACTGCGCTGGGAGACTCGCGACGGGGACTCGAAAGAGGACTACTACCGGATGCGGAGCGAGCTGCTCGAAACCCGACTCGAACAGATCCACCACATGATCGCCGATCTCGCCTCAAACGATCAGTACGAGGAGGTTCTGCGGGGTTTCGTGGGCTCGTCGCTCCGCGCATCCGTCGGTGCCTGCGGCGCGATTCTGGCCATCGAGCCGATGGCGGGGGTCCCTCGCAGAGTGTATTCCGAGGGGCTCACGGAGTCGGAAGCCGAATCGATGGCCGACTCGCTGTTGGAGGGAGGAGGGGGGTCGAACAAGGTCGTTGCGGTCGATGTGTCGTCGGCCCGACGGCACTATGGCGTCCTGGCCGTGGATGAGAGCGGTGGCGTCTTCTCCTCGCTGTCGAGAGCCACCCTCGAGACCTACGCTCGACTGGCCGCAACCGCGCTCGATGCTGCGGATGCCCTCGACGACGCCCGCCACCAGGCCAAGACCGCCCAGGTGCTGTTGGAGCTGGCCACATCGCTGACCGAGATCGTGAGTGCCGAGGAGATGGCCGAGAAGGTGGCCGGAGCGGTGCCCGACGTCATCGATTGCGATCGCGCCGCGATCTTTCTGGACAGCAGCGTGGGCTTGCCCGGAGCGTCCGATGAAGGCGTACGACTGGCGGGCTCATCCGGATACGACGAGAACACGGTCGGTCTCCTCCGATCCCGATCGTTCGAAAAGCCGTCGGCCAACGCTCCCGTAGCAAGAGGTGTCGTGCAGAGGACCCTCTCGGACGTCGGGAACGCCGCCACCGTGACGGCTCCGATCGTCGTAGCCGGCGAGACGATCGGTTTCATCGCGGCCAGCGTTCTGAGCGATCCCGATCGCTTGGCCATCACCTCGAGACTGGCCGATCGCCTCAAGGGCCTCGCCGCCCAAACCTCCACCGCCATTGCCAATGCCCGACTCGTCGACCAGATTCGGTTCCAGGCTGTTCACGACGCACTGACCGGACTTCCCAATCGGGCACTCATCCTCGATCGAACCGAACAGATGCTCGGACGGGCTCGCAGAACCCACGTGCAGGTGGGCGCCCTGTTCATCGACCTCGACGGCTTCAAGGAGGTCAACGACACGCTCGGCCATGGAGTTGGAGACCGGTTGCTTCAAGCGGTTTCGGAACGGCTCTCCTTGACCATGCGCCAGAGCGACAGCATCGGCCGCCTCGGCGGTGATGAATTCGTCGTGCTTGTCGATGGGACAACAGGTGCCGGGCCCGAGCTCGTCGCCGAGCGGTTACTCCGGGTTCTCCGGGCCCCATTCGAGCTGGAAGGCTCGCCCGGGGGGCCCTTGACCCTGACGGCCAGCATCGGGATTGCCATCGGCGTGCGGTCTTCGGCGGCCGACCTCCTTCGGGATGCCGACATCGCCCTCTACGAGGCCAAGGCGGCTGGCAAGGATGGCTTCGTGGTCTTCGAGCCTGAGATGCACGCGGCACTCCAAGACCACCACTCACTCGAAATGGACCTCCGCGAAGCCCTCTCGAGGCAGCAATACGCGCTTGTCTACCAGCCGATCTTCAACCTGGCCGGGGGAAGGACCACGGGCGTCGAGGCCCTGTTGCGGTGGCACCACCCTGAGAGGGGAACCGTGCAGCCCGATACGTTCATTCCCATCCTGGAGGACACCGGGATGATCGGCGAGGTCGGTCGATGGGTGCTCGAAGAAGCATGTCGCCAAGGGGCGCGGTGGCGAACCCTCGGCTACGAACTGGACGTGTCTGTGAACGTGTCCGCTCGCCAGCTCGGAACGGACCGGCTGATCGACGACGTCCACGGAGCCCTGCAGGCGTCAAACCTCGATGCCTCGGCGCTCATCATCGAGATCACCGAGACCGCCATCATGAAGGATGTTGACGCCGTGAGGCCCCGGTTGGCCGCCCTGAAGGCCACCGGGGTCCGCATCGCCATCGATGATTTCGGAACCGGCTATTCGTCCTTGGCCTATCTACAGCAGTTTCCCGTCGACACCATCAAGATCGACCGCTCCTTCATATCGTCCATGGCCAACTCTCCCGAGTGTGGCGCCCTGGTACGTACCCTGGTGCAACTGGGGAAGACCCTCGGTCTGGAGACGCTGGCCGAGGGGATCGAGGAATGCGAACAGTACTCTCAGTTGGAGCGTGAACACTGCGACAGCGGCCAGGGCTATCTCTATGCTCGCCCGCTCGATGTGGACTCGGTCGAATCGTTCCTCGACGGCCAGACTCAGTTCCGCCGGCCGTCGACGACATCGCCAGAGCCGTACGCACGCGAGAACTACGAGTCATGAACCTGTTCGACGACTCAGTCGGTGGGCCTCGTACCGATGCCGTGGAAGATCAGATCCCACAGATCCTCTGCTGAGCCCTCGCCCCGCGGACGAACGGACAAGCCGCCGATGGTCGAAGAGAAGGAATTGAACATGATCGCCTCCAGGACCACGCCCACGATCGCTCCGTGGCGAGGCCCGGTTCGAACTGCTCCGCTGGCTGCGGCTCCATCGAGGACCTCCTCGAAGAGAGTCACGAGGGGATAGAACACGCGTGCCGCTTCCTTTGGGTACTCGGTGAGCAGCTGCTGGGCGAACTCCGCCATGAAGGGCGCTCGCCCATTCATCGCGGTCCCTACTTCCGTCGGCCGGCACAGGCGGTAGTACTCCACGACGAAACAGTGGAGGCGTTCGAGCGGATCGTCTTCGCTCGAGATCGTTTCATTCAGGTACTCGGTCGTCGACCGGACCGACTCCTCGAACAGGGCCAGGAGAAGCTCGTGCTTCCCTCCGAAGTATTGGTAGAAGCTGCGAAGCGACTGTCCCGAGCGATCCACGACCTCCTGCACCGTGAAGTCTCTTCCCGACCCCGAGTTGAACAGCTCGATGGCCGCGTCGAGGAATCGCTGAACCCGGGTCTCGGCTCGCAGCCGGGCAGAGTCCAGCGATCGCGCCACCGCCTGCTCTCGCCAACTGAGGCTGTCGGGCTCGAGCGGATCGGCCGCCAACTCGTGCTTGGTCACTACGGAAAGGGTACCCGAAACCTGTGTAATTGTGAATCTCTTGCCACGGTGACCTGAAGCGCGGTTGGGGAGAACGGAATTCTACCCAGCGACGCAGGGACAACAAGCCCCCGAGCAATTCCGCTCTCGGGCTCAGCTCACGGCGAGAGGTCCGATCGAACGCTCCGGTTGTCGGAACGCCTAGCTCGGATCCACTCCCCGATCGCCTCTCGGGGCCAGGAGTCTGTCGAGGTTGGTCCGCAGCTCAGGCGAGACAAACGACCGGTCCTCGGCGCTCAGTGCGAAGTCGAGGGTGGCAACCACGGCTCGTTCGAGGTGCAGGTTGAGAATTCGCTTGGTGTCCTCCACTGCTCGCCGGGGCAGCGTTGCGATTCGATGGGCGCAGGCCATCGCCTCATCGACAACTTCGTCGTCTGGGCAGACATGGTTGACCAGGCCTATTTCGGCCGCTCGCTTCGCCGGAATGCGGTCACCGGTGAGCGCATACTCCTTGGCCAACTGCAGGCTGATCATGAGGGGCCACGTCACCGGGCCACCGTCGGCCGCCACCAGGCCCATGACCACGTGGGGATCAGCCAGATGGGCGCTCTCGGCCATGTACACGATGTCGGAGAGGGCCACGAGGCTACAGCCGAGCCCAACGGCGGGGCCGTTCACCGCGGCCACGATCGGCACCCGACAGCCCACCATGCCGGTCACGATCTGGCGACCATGGCCGAGGGTCTCCTTGCGATGGTCAGGGTCGCGGGCCAGCTCGTCCAGATAGGTGAAGTCGCCACCGGCAGAAAACGCCTTTCCGTTCCCGGTCAGCACGACGGCACGTGCTTCGACATCGGCATCGATCTGCGGGAACAAGCCGGCCAATCCCCGGTGGAGTTCGTGGTTGGTGGCATTGAGATGCTCGGGTCGGTTCAACCGCACCACCCGAACCGGCCCGTCAACGAGGACTTCGATCTCGTCAGGGACGTCGAATGCACTCATGGGGTGATTCCCTTCGGCTCGCAGGCACGTGCACGATAGCATCGGTCTTCCAGATACAGAATGGCGTTTCCAGTCTGTCCCGCACCGAGCCTCTCGGATGAACGCCCACCCAGGCGACGAGGCTCATGATCCGGGCAAGCCCAGCATGCGGCGGGCCACGAGATTCCGCTGAATCTGTGACGTGCCACCCATGACGCTCTGGGCCCGACTGTAGAGATACGCGTTCAGTGGCGTGTCATCGCCGCCGGCATGATCGATTCCGCCGACCGACAGGGACGCGTGTCCGACGTCCTGCTCCACCCAGGTCATGAGCAACTTGTCGACGGAACCCTCGGGGCCGTGGGAGATCCCATTGAGTCGATCGGACAGTCGCCGCATGACATGCAGGCGCAGCATCTCGACCTGGACCATCGCCCACCCGAGGTCGTGGAGCTGATCCGATCGGAATCGGCTGGGGTCGCTCCGTACCTGGCGCGCCAGATCATTCACCGCCTTGCTGTACCGGGCCACATAGCCGAGCTCACCCGGCTCCCGCTCGTGACTCACGACGGTCATCGCCAAGGGCCAGCCGTCACCTGGTTGTCCGATCATGTTCCGATTGGGAACTCGTGCCTTGTCGAAGTGGACCTCACCGAACTCCTTGGTGACGCCGTTGATCATCCGGAGTGGCCGCTGCTCGATGCCGGGCTGTCGCATCGGCACGGCGAACGCCGAGATCCCGCGGTGCTTGGCGATCGTGTCATCGGTTCGGGCGAGGACGAGACACCACTCAGCCTCGTCGGAGTAGCTCGTCCACACCTTGTGGCCCGTGATCACATAGTCGTCGCCGTCGACCTCGGCCCGGGTCCGCAGCGACGCCAGGTCAGATCCGGCATCCGGCTCGCTGAACCCCTGACACCACCGGTCGCGTCCATTGATGATGCCAGGGAGGAACCGCTGTTTGATCTCATCACTGCCGTGCTCGAGCATCCCCTGGACCAGATAGCCGAGGCTCGGCCGGGGGGGTGCTCCTGCGGCGGCAAGCTCCTCGTCGACGATCACGTCATAGCCAGCCGGAAGACCCTGCCCGCCGATGCTCGTGGACCACGACATGCCGAAGAAGCCGGCATCGTAGAGCGAGCGGTGCCATGCTGCGGTTCCGGCCCAGTACTGATCGTCCGTCGACGACGCCGGAAGGCCAGGATTGTGAGCCGGAAGCCAGCTGCGCAAGCGCACGCGGAACACCGACTCGGCCGGTGAGTCACCGAAGTCCATCAGTGCCCCCGATGCCGTTGTACTGGAGCACCTGTGTCATGGCGACCCCGGCGTCACCGAGGAGGTCGGACGACAGGAGGGCGCGCCGAAGGTAGACGTGGGCCAGGCACTCCCACGTGTTTCCGACGCCCCCGTGCACCTGAATGGCCGTCTCGCACACCGTGCGAGCGGCCCGGGAGCAGTAGACCTTCGCCACGGAAGCCGCCCCCAACGCCGCTGCAGGTGCCAGGGCGTCGACGGCCCATGCCGCGTGCAGCGTGGCACTGCGGGCCCCCTCGGACAACACGAAGGCATCGGCCAACAGATGCTGGATGGACTGGAACGACCCGATGGCGGCGCCGTATTGATGGCGCTGTGAGGCATAGTCCGTGGCGAGCTGCACCGCACCGCACATGGTTCCGACCAGATCGGCGCACGCCAACGACAGCCCGAGCGCAGTCCAGCGCGTGCGATCGTCAGTCGTGATCGGCGACGCTGCCGTTTCGATGGTCGTCGCTACGACAGGGGGGCCGATCACTACCGACGGACGGGTGAGATCGACCCCCGCCGAGTCAGATCGCACCACGAGCGGGGCCACCTGAAGACCCTCGGATCCCGCCGCCAGGAGGATCGATCGATCCGATCCCTGCACGTCGATCGCCACGCAGGGCGGGATCTCCCCGTCGACGGAGTACGCGATGGAGGAGAGATCGGCCGAGAGAGCCACGGTCTCCACGGCGGTACTCGGTGGCACGCCGGCCATCCTGCGGAGCTCGCTGGCCATCGTCGGCCCGAAGAAGGACACGTCGGCCAGCCCTCGGCCGAGCGCTTCGGCGACAATGGCCACCTCCACTCCGGACGCCAACGGTGCGTCGCCGTCGGTGCCGGTTCTCAGCTCTCTCCAGCCTGAATCGGTGACGGCAGCATCGAGTCTCGCCACCCGTTCCCGATCGCCGATCTCTCCCACCGCGTGAGGACCGAGGCGATCGACGATCCGCGCGGCCGCGTCTCGTAGGGACTCCTGCTCTGGGGACAGACGGACGTCCATCAGTCGTCCGACTGCGCCGAAAGGAGCGATGCCGGCCAGTCCTCGCGGAGCGTGCGGCGGAGTACCTTCCCCGATGGCAGGCGTGGGATGGTGTCCACGACGACGAGATAGTGCAGGCGTTTGTACGTGGCCAGCGAGTCTGCGACCAGCGCTCGCAGCTCCCCTCCGGCCACCGGCAGGCTCGGATCGAGTGCCACCGCTGCCGCGGGTACTTCACCGGCCCGCTCGTCTTCCACGCCGAACACTGCGCAGTCGAGCACGGCCGGATGACGGAGCAGGACCGCCTCCACCTCGGCCGGCGCCACCTGGAACCCGTTCACCTTGATCATCTCCTTGGCCCGGTCGGTCAGGTGGACCCAGCCCTCCGGCTCGAGCCAGCCGACATCGCCGGTCCGGTACCACCCGTCGGCAAACGCGTCGGCGGAGGCCGCATCGGGGAGGTAGCCCGCCATCACCGACCCGCTCAGGACCTGGATCTCACCGATCTCCCCGGCGGGCAGGACCTCGCCGCTTTCGAGGTCGGCGACCCGGAGCTCGACGCCGACGGGCGGCAGTCCGGCCGAGTCCAGTCGCCACGCTTCGGGACGCCCGACCGGGTTGGCCGCGATGACCGGCACCTCACTCGCGCCGTAGGCCGGAAGCCAGCGCACGCCGGTGCGCTTGGTCACGACGTCGGCCACGCTCTCGCTCACCGGCGTCGCTCCCCACATGATGTAGCGAAGCGACGAGAGGTCGTGGTCTTCGAGGGAGGGATGGTTGGCCAGCGCCAGTGCGATCGGTGCTACCGCCATCTCCAAGGTCATCCGCTCACTGGTGATCCGGTGGAGCACCTCGTCGAGATCGAATCGCCGGTGCAGCCGGACGGTCGCTCCCGCCGACACCGCGGCCAGCAAATTGAGAAGTCCGAGGATGTGGGAGGGAGGGGTCGCCACCTGAAAGCGGTCATCGTGACCCAGGCCCAGCACCGTGCACCAGTGATCGGTGGCCAGCCCGATCGAATCATGGGTATGGCGCACGGCCTTGGGGAGACCGGTGGTTCCCGAGCTGAAGACGAGGACCGCCTCGTCTTCACCGCGCACCCCACCGGCGACCGCATCGGTCCGGCTGTGGGCGAAGGGATCGACGGATCGATCGTCGAGATCGGTGACACCATTCGAGCCCAGGCACTCGGAGAGCAGGGGCGACGCAGCCGCATCGGCCACCGCATGCACCGGTTCGGTCAGCTCGAGAGCGTGTCGGACCTCGGTCAGCTTCCACGCTGGACTCACCAGGACGGCGGCCGCCCCGAGCCTGCTCGTGGCATAGACCGCCACGATGAATTCCATCCGGTTGGCCGTCATGAGCGCCACCCGATCACCGGTCCCGACTCCCCGGGCGGCGAGATGGCGGGCGAAGGCGTTGCTGAGGGCGTCGAGGTCCCGGAAGGACCAGTGCTCGTCCCCACTCCGCAGCGCGTCACGATCCCCGAATCGATGGGCGGCTCGCTGGAGGGTTTCGTGCATCAGGGCCGCTGCCATCGGAAACATTCTTCTCTAATTTGAGATCGACCGTCAACATTTATCAGAGGTAGACTTCTCAATTATGCAGACGATCGAACCCCTGGGATGACGGACGACGACGGCGACGAGGTGCGGGAGGAGATCATCGCAACCGTGCGTCGGTTCGTGGCCCGGGAGGTCGTGCCCGTGGCGTCGGGACTGGAGCGTGAGGATCGCTTTCCGGAGGACATCGTCGACCAGATGCGCACCCTCGGGCTGTTCGGCATCACGATCCCCGAGACCTACGGCGGTCTCGGTCTCGACCTCTTGACCTATGTGGGGGTGATCGAGGAGTTGGCCTACGGATGGATGAGCCTGACCGGCGTGGTCAATACCCACACCATGGTGGCGACACTGCTCCTCCACCACGGCACGGAGGACCAGAAGCGACGGTGGTTGCCACCGTTGGCCTCGGGGGCGAGACGGGGTGCCCTCTCGCTCTCGGAGCCTGATGCCGGCAGCGACACCCGCAACATCGCCTGCAAGGCGCAGCGCGACGGAGACGAGTACGTGCTGAACGGCACGAAGGCCTGGGTCACCAACGGCGAGCGCGCCGGCCTGGTGGCCTTGGCTGCTCGTACCGAAGAGGGGATCTCGGCCTTCATCATCGAGAAGGAGCCCGGGCCACAATTCGAAGGGATCTCCGTCAGCCGGCATGTGGGCAAGCTCGGGTACAAGGGGGTCGAGACCGTCGAGATGGCGTACACCGACCATCGGGTCCCGGCCGGCAACCTCATTGGCGATCCGGGCCGAGGCCTGGCCCAGATCCTCGGCGTGCTCGAGGTGGGGCGCATCAATATCGCCTCGCGGGCGGTGGGAGTGGCGCGTGCCGCCTTCGACGCCTCACTGGCCTACGCCCAGCAGCGGACGACCTTCGGCAAACCGATCGCCGAGCACCAGGCCATCCAGCTCAAGCTGGCCGACATGGCGACCCGGCTGGAGGCAGCCCGCCTCCTCACGCGAAATGCGGCCGAGCGGAAGATGGCTGGCCTGCGCTGCGACGTCGAGGCCGGCATGGCCAAGCTGTTCGCCAGCGAAACCGCATTGGAGCTGGCCACCGAGGCCATGCGCATCCACGGCGGGGTCGGCTACACCACCGACCTCCCCGTCGAGCGCTACTACCGCGACGCCCCGCTGATGGTCATCGGCGAGGGCACCAACGAGATCCAGCGACTGGTCATCGCGCGTGGGCTGCTGGCCCGGGCTCAGCCCTGAGCGCCGGCGGGACGAGGAGTATCCACCCAGTCGGCCACCTCGCGCAACACCTCGACGGTGTGCTGCCCGAGCCCCGGCACCGGGGCGTATCGCCGGACCGGCACATCGGAGAACCTCACCGGCCCGTTGACCGAGCGCTGGATGGTGCCCGCGTTTCCCCCGTCGATCTCGGCGATCCCGTCGTTGGCCAGCAGTTGCGCATCGTCGACGACCTCGGCGGGAGTCTGCGCCGGGGCCCACCACACTCCTTCCTCGTCGAACCGCTTCGCCCATTCGGCCAGCGGTCGCCCGGCCACGATCTCGTCCAGGGTGGCGATGACCTCGGTCCGGTGCCGGCGGATGGAGGCGGCATCGGCGAAGCGCGGGTCGTCCAGCAGCTCCGGATGGTCGAGGGCCCGGCAGACGGCCGGGAGGTGGCGGGCCGCCTCGAGGCCGGTGAAGAAGAACCACCGGCCGTCACCGGCGCGATAGGGGTTCATCAGTGGTGCCTGGTTCCGGTCCCTCGGCTCGGCCCGCGCCACCTTTCCGAGGGTCACCTGGAGACCCAGGTCCCACCCCAGCACGTAGGTGCCGGTTCGGAGGAGCGACACCTCCACGACCCGCCCGCGTCCGGTCTCCCGCTGCTCCATCACCGCGGCCAAGAGGCCGGCCAGTGCGGCCAACCCGGTGATGTGGTCACCGATGCCGCCCCGGGCGTTGAGGGGAGCGCCGTCGGAGTCGGCCATCTGCATCGAAAGGCCGGACCGCGCCCAGAAGGCACCGATGTCGTACGTCGGGCGATCGCGTTCGTCGCCGCGGAGGCCGTAGCCGCTGACGCTGCAATACACCAGGCGCGGATGGCGGGCGACGGTGGCGGTGGGCTCGAGACCGAGCCCTTCGAGCGAGTCGGGCCTCAGGTTGCTGATCAAGACGTCAGCCGTGGCGATCAGGTCCTCGAGGTGCTGGCGCTCCACCGGTTGGCGTAGGTCGAGCGCAATGCTCCGCTTTCCCCGGTTGTCGAGAGCGAAGGCCGGGTTCGGCATGTCGCTGTCGATGCCCAGCGACCCGAACACCTGGCGCATGGGATCACCGGCCGGGGCCTCGACCTTGATCACGTCGGCTCCCCAGTCGGCCAGCAACGCGGCAGCCGAGGGCGCCGCGACCCATACCCCCAGTTCGACCACCCGGAGGCCGGCCATGGTGGAGAGGCCCGGAGTCGGATCGGCACTCACGACGACACCTCGGAGCGACGGTCGACGGCACGTTGGCGCAGCACGTCCTTCATGACCTTCCCGGTGGCGTTGACGGGCAGCTCGTCGACGATCTCCACGACCCTCGGGACCTTGTAGTTCGCCATCTGGCCTCGGCACCATTCGATGATCTCGGATGAAGAGCTCGGCCCGGAGCCCGTGACGACGAACGCCATCCCGACCTCACCGAGGCGGTCGTCCGGTACACCGATCACCGCGGCCTGTTGGATGTCGGGGCAGCGCAGCAGGATGTTCTCGATCTCGGCGGGATAGGCATTGAATCCCCCGACGATGAACATGTCCTTGACCCGCCCGACGATCCGCAGACAGCCGGCACCGTCGATCACGCCGATGTCACCGGTTCGTAGCCATCCGTCCGACGACAGCGTGATGCCCGTCGCCTCGGGGTCGTCGAGGTAGCCGACCATCACGCTGCCCCCGCGCAGCACCACTTCACCAGGCCCTCCGGCCGTCGCGTCTCCCTCGTCACCGACGATGCGCAGTTCGAATCCGGGCCGCGGCCGACCGACGGTCGTGGCAATGGTCTCGGCGTCATCCTCCGGTGCGGTCGCCGCAGCGGTGCCCGCCTCGGTGAGCCCGTACCCGGTGACGACCGTCGAGAACGGTAGTTCGTCGAGGACGCGGTGCACGAGCTCGACGGGGATGTCGGCGGCACCGGTCACGGCCACCCGTAGCGTCGACAATCGGTGGCGAGCCCGCTCCGGATGGTCCAACATCGCCTGATAGAGCGTGGGCGGTCCGGGCAGGACCGTCACCTGATCCCGATCGACGCGTTCCAAGATGCGGTCCACGTCGAACACCGGTTCCGGCAGCATCGTCGCCCCGCTGGCGACGCAGGCCAGTATCCCCGCCTTCAGTCCGAACATGTGGAAGTACGGATTGACCATGAGGTACCGGTCATCGGCACACAGCCCGGTCATCGCCACCCAGTCGACCGCTACGCACAAGGTTCGGCTGTGGGTCATGACGACGCCTTTGGGCACTCCGGTGGTGCCCGACGTGAAGAGAATGTCCGAATGGTCGTCGGGGCCGAGTTCGGAGCATCGCCGGTCGACCAGCGCCCGACCGGACGGGGAGGCTCGGGCCATGAACCCCTCCCACGACTGGGCGCCCGACGGAACCGGGCCACTGGAGACGACGATGGTGTCGAGGTCCGGGAGCGCCACACCCGTGGCCCGCAGCATGGCGACATAGTCGGTGTCCAGAAAATCCGTGACCGTGACCAGGGCCCGAGCCCGACTCCGGGTGAGCAGGTCTGCTGCTTCACCACCCTTGAACCGGGTGTTGATCGGGACGATCACCGCACCGGCCTGCGACAGGCCGAGCAGGGCCACCACCCACTCGGCACAGTTGAAGGCCCAGACGGCGACCCGGTCGCCAGGTTCAACGCCAGAGGCAACGAGTGCCGCGCCGAACGTCCGAGCCTCCCCGAGGAGCTCGGCATACGTCAGTCGGGTCGTGCCGTCCTCGATGGCGATGCGCTCAGGGAACTGGTCCGCGGCCGCGGCCGCGATCGCCGGGATGGTCGCCCTCGACCCTCCGACGACTCCGTTCACCGAGCGACGGCATCGGCGAGGTTCATCAACGTCGCCAAATTCCCACCCATGATCTTGGCGACGGACTCGTCGTCGAGACCATCGAGCTCGTTGATGTAGCTGACCGGGTCAGCGAGGCCCTCGGGGTGCGGGTAGTCCGACCCGAACAGGACGTGGTCCACACCGATCAACTCGGCCAATGCACCGAGGTCCTCCTCCCAGAAGGGGCTGATGTAGATGTTGCGCTTGATGACCTCGACCGGATCCTCGAGAAATTCCTGCGGCATCTTCTTGTACACGTCGGCCATGTTCTTCAGGAGAGGCTCCACCCAGCTGCTTCCGTTCTCGATCACTGCGACCTTGAGATCGGGGAAGCGGGACAGGGCACCGTGGCAGACGAGTGCCGACACGGCATCCTCCACCGGCCGCCAGGCCGACAGCATCCGGAACGCCTGAGGCTGGAACGGGAGCATCTCGCTGTCGCTCCCCATCCAGTCGTTGGTGTAGCGCTCGTACCCGCTGTCCGAGGAGTGCATGGCCACCAGCACGTCGTTGTCGACCACCTTCTGCCAGAACGGATCGAACTCCTCCAGGCCGAACGATCGTGGTCCGCGGAAACCCGCCACCGGAGCGGGGCGGACGAGCACGACCTTCGCTCCTCGCTCGAGCACCCAGTCGAGCTCATCGATGGCGCGCTCCACGATGGGCAGGGTGATCACCGGCGTGGTGAAGATCCGCCCCTCGTAGTCGAAGGTCCACGTCTCGTGCAGCCACTGGTTCAGGGCGTGGATGGCGGCGTGGGTGAGCTCGGGGTCGTCACGCAGCCGCTCCTCGATCAGGCTGGCCAGCGTGGGGAACATGAGGGCTCGGTCGATGCCTTGCTGATCCATCAGTTCGACGCGGGCTGCGGGCCCTCGGAAGGCCGGAATCGACTTCATGGGCTCCCCGAAGATCTCCCGCCTGCTCTTGCCGTCCGGATTGCCGAAGCGGAAGTAGTCCTCCTGTGCCCCCGGGCGGGCCACCACGTCGAACGTCGGGTTCGGGATGTACTCGCTGATCCGTCCCCGGACGACGATCTTCGTCCGACCGTGCACCTCGACGTAGTCGATGGCCCCTTGGTACCGGTCAGGCAGGTACTTGGTCATCGCGTCACGCGTTTCGTATAGATGATTGTCCGCATCGAACAGGGGGATGCTGAGCGCTGGCTTCGACATGGCACCTCTTCCTCCATCGTGCTCCAATGAGAATGTCCCTATGTAACTAGGAGAGTACCGTTTTTACAAGGGATTCGCCAGCGCCATCCATCCTTCACCCACGGGCGCCACGCAGGATGAGTCACGAATGTTCGCAGGCCGTGGCCGACCGGTGTATCTTCTCCTCGCAGACGGCGCCGGACGCCGCGCCGAATCGGGCTCGCTCGGTGGCTCGGTTCCAACGTCGTGGCAGTTCGGCAACGGACCGGAACCGGCCCTGTTGAGAACGGGCTTCTTTCTTTTGTGCCATGCTGGTTTTGACAGCAGCGGGCACGTGACGCACGAGATGCGACGGGGTCGTTCGGAGGACGCCCCAGCGCCCGGCCCTCTGTTGATCACGACCGCCACGGATGGGGACTGAGATGACCACAATGGAATCCGACATCTATTACGACCCGTACGACTTCGAGATCGACTCGGATCCGTACCCGGTCTGGAAACGGCTTCGAGACGAGCAGCCGCTCTACTACAACGAGCGATACGAGTTCTTCGCGTTGAGCCGCTTCGAGGACGTCGATCGGTGCTCGAAGGAGTGGGAGACCTACATCTCCAGCAAAGGGACCATTCTCGAGCTCATCAAGAGCGGTGCCGAGATCCCCCCCGGCTCGATCATCTTCGAGGACCCACCCACCCACCACCTCCATCGGCGCCTGCTCTCCCGTGTCTTCACGCCCCGCGCCATCAACGACCTCGAGCCCAAGATCCGCGCCTTCTGTGCTCGCAGCCTCGATCCCCTCGCCGAAGCGGGACGCTTTGATTTCATTGCCGACCTCGGTGCTCAGATGCCCATGCGAACCATCGGCATGCTGCTGGGCATCCCCGAAGCCGATCAAGAGGCCATCCGGGACCGCATCGACGAGGGTCTGCGCCTCTCCGAGGGCGCCATGCCCGACCTCGACACCGCCTTCGGCGAAGGCATGAGCGCCGGCAACGGCTTCGAGGAGTACATCGAATGGCGGGCCACCCACCCGTCGAACGATTTGATGACCGATCTGCTCAACGCGGAATTCGAGGACGAGACGGGGACCGTGCGCCGGCTCACCCGGCAAGAGGTGCTGAGCTACGTCAATCTGATCGCCGCAGCCGGCAACGAGACCACCACTCGCCTGATCGGGTGGACGGGAAAGGTGCTCGCCGACCACCCCGACCAGCTCCGACAGCTGGCCGAGGACCGCAGTCTGGTGCCCAACGCCATCGAGGAACTGCTGCGCTACGAATCCCCGTCACCCGTCCAGGCCCGCTACGTCACGCGCGACGTCGAGCACCATGGTCAGTCGGTGCCGGCGGGCAGCGCCATCCTGCTGCTGACCTCGGCGGCCAACCGCGACGAACGTCACTTCCCCGAAGCCGACCGGTTCGACATCCACCGGACGATCGACCATCACCTCGCCTTCGGCTACGGCATCCACTTCTGCCTCGGATCAGCGCTGGCCCGGCTGGAAGGTCGCGTCGCCCTGGACGAGGTCCTGCAACGGTTCCCTTCGTGGACGGTGGACTGGGATGGCGCCGTTCAGGCCCGGACCTCTACGGTGCGGGGCTGGGAACGGCTGCCCGTCGTCACCGCCTGAACGCACCGTGCCGACCCGGCAAGAGAGGACCTCCAATCCCATGAGAACCGTCGTCGTCGGAGCCTCGAGCGGCCTCGGCCGGTCCATCGCCACCGGCCTCGGACAGCGGGGCGCCACGGTCGCACTCCTGGCCCGGCGGCTGGACCGGCTGGTGGACGCAGCGCGGGAGGCGGGCCCGGGAGCATTGGCCGTGGCCTGTGATGTCACCGACGAGGTGTCATGCCGGAAGGCCATCGAGGAGGCGGCGGACAAGCTGGGCGGGATCGATGCCCTCGTCTACGCTCCCGGTGTCGGCCCGCTGGCCCGCCTGGTCGACATCAGCGCCGAAACCTGGCGTCAGACCTTCGACACCAATGTGATCGGAGCGTCGGTGGTCACCGCGGCAGCGATCCCCTATTTGTCGGAGTCCCGCGGCGTGGCCGCCTACCTCTCGTCGGTCAGCGCTTCCTTCACGCCGCCCTGGCACGGCCTCGGGGCCTACGCCACCAGCAAGGCGGCACTCGAAACCCTGGTGGAAGCGTGGCGCAACGAGCACCCGGCCGTCGGCTTCACCCGGGTGGTGGTGGGTGACTGTGCCGGTGGCGAGGGGGCGTCGGCCACCGAGTTCGCCAGCGGGTGGGATTGGGATCTGGCGGCCGAATTCCATCCCATCTGGCAGGCCCGCAACCTGCTGAGCGGAAGCCTCATGGAGGTAGACGAGCTGGTCCGGGTGATGGACGCCGTCCTGCGGTGTGGAGCCAGCGCCTACGTCCCGTTCGTAGCCGTCACTCCCCGACCACCCGTCTGACCCGAGCCACCCGGGTCCCTACCGCATGAGCAGCATGTTGGCGATGGCCGTAGCTGCCGGGAACGAACCGGTGATGCCGGAGCTCATGTAGCCCGAGTCGGTGATCATGATGATCCCGTTGACGGCGGAGGCGGCGTCGCTGCACAGGAAGACCAGCGGGTAGGCCTGCTCCAGCGGCGTCGCGGGCTCGGTACCCGCTTCGGCACGGTAGTCGGCGCCGAAGCCCAGCCACATGTCCTTGTTGGCCTGGGCCAGCGGGGTGTCGGTGGGGCCGGGGCAGATGGCGTTGATCCGGATGCCCTGCTTGAGGAGGGGGAAGGCCTGGCCGGCCACGTAGGCGCAGATGATCTGCTTGGTGGAGAAATAGTCCGCCTTCCCATGGGCCTCGATCCAGGCCACCGCATCGTCCCAGTCGGTGATGGCCAGGAACTCCTGGATCTCTGGGAGGTTGGCCTCCCAGCCCAGACCGGCGGCCGACGAGATGAACCCGATGGCCGAGCCCCGGCCGAGCATGCCGCCGGCCATCAGCCGGTCGATCATGTATCGGTGGCCGATGAAGTTGATGCGCTCGATCCCCGGGGTGCCGTCAGCCACACCGGCGCAGGACAGGAGCACGTCCACGGTACCGCCGCACTCGACGATGGCCGTGTCGACCGACGACCGGTCGGCCAGATTGACATGGATGGCCCGGACCCCGGCCAGCGTCACCTCGGCGAAGTCCATCACGACCACCTCGGCCCCGGCGTCGAGCACCAGCTCCGCGGCCGCAGCACCCATGCCGGTGGCCCCACCGACCACGAGGACCCGCTTGCCGTCGTAGCGGAATGCGTCAAAGAGCGTCATGTCATGTTCTCCTGTCGTCGTCTCGGTGGTGATCAGGCGACCACGCCGCGGATCTTGAGGTCGATGATGGCATCCTCGTCGAAGCCGATGTCGGCGAGGATGCTGTCCCCGTGCTCGTTGAACTCCGGTGCGCGTATCGGTGTTGCAGGCTCCTCATCGAATTGGACGGGGGCCGCCACGAGTTGGAACGGCGTGCCGGTGGCAGTCTGGCACTCCTGCAGGTAGCCGTTGGCGACGGTCTGGGGATCCACCGCCGCTTCCAACGTGTCCTGCACCACGGCCCACTGTCCGACGAAGGTCTCGAGCCGCTCGCGCCACGCGGACAGCGTCGCCGACGCGAACACCTCGGTCAAGATCCCGACGGCGGCGGCGCTGTTGGCCATCAACGACTCGAAGTCGGCAAACAACGGATCGGTGGCCAGATCCGGACGGCCGATGGCCTGGCAGAGGGGCGGCCAGTACTTGGCCGCCTGGAGACAGGTGAGGGCCAGGACCCGACCATCTTTGGTCACGTAGTTGCGCGACAGCGGATTGGACACTCCGTCTGCCGGCGGCGGGCTCCACGGGGCGCCCAGCACCAGCGAGAGCGCCACGGCCTGCCCCATGGCCCACAGGCCCACCCCGAACAGCGACACATCGACGATCGTGGTCTCTCCCGTTCGCTCACGGTGGAACAGGGCGCCCATGATCCCGCCGGCGATCGTCATGGCTCCGATCGAGTCCCCGAAACCCGGAGCCGGCGGCGGCGGCACCAGGTCGTACTCGGGACGCTTGGCTCCTACCGCCACCCCGGCTCGAGCCCAGAAGGCCAACGAGTCGTACGATCCCTTGTCCGCGTCCGGGCCGCGCTCACCCTGACCGGTACCGCGCACATAGATGATGTCGGGATTGTGGGCACGAACTTCTTCGACGCCGATCTTCAGCTTCTGTCGGACCCGCGGGAGCTTGTTGGTCAGGAACACGTCGGCGGTAGACGCCAGCTTGTAGAGGATCGCCAGCCCATCGGGTGAGGTCAGGTCGAGACCGAGGCTCTGCTTGCCCCGATTGGAGTGCTCCAGGAGGGCATGGACGTCGCTGGGCACCAGCGCCATGCCCGTCGATGCCAGTCCCCGCATGGCATCGCCCCGTTCGACATGCTCGATCTTGATGACCTCGGCACCCCAGTCGGACAGCAGCGCCGACGCCGCGGGAACGAAGGTGTGTTCGGCCACCTCGAGGATCCGGACGCCCTCTAGTACAGCGGTCACTCGCAACCTCCGACGGTCTCGGACCCGGGTTGGGCCCAGCCGATCTGTGGCGTGCTCCCCGGGACTCATACCGAATTTCTGAGGCACAAAGACAGAGCCAGGCACCCCAGAATCAGCAACGCGAATCTAGTCTGAAGAGACGGTCATTCTCAAACCCGCGGACCGTACCTACGACGGTGGTGTCGGGACCCAGCTCGGTGGGCGCTTCTCCATAAAGGCCCGCATACCCTCTCGCGGCTCGTCCGAGTGCTCGAGGGCCCAGAACATGGTCTGGTAGTCCACGTCACCGTACCGCTCGTTGAGCATGCGTTTGACATGGGCGCGCGCGGAAGGGGCGGTCTGGAGGACCTGGTCTGCGGCCTCCATCGCCGCCGCACGCAACTGGTCGTGCGGGACGACTCGGGAGATGACACCCAGGCGCTGTGCCTCCGCCGCATCGAATCTGCGG
>Ga0307374_10006694_pt1 | contig 18002 bp, 15 predicted proteins | sample OX3MG_FD_202532 | JGI IMG/M metagenome (GOLD analysis project Ga0307374, IMG submission 202532) | Soil microbial communities from Risofladan, Vaasa, Finland - OX-3 | ecosystem: Environmental > Terrestrial > Soil > Coastal area > Acid sulfate soil | place: Finland: Risofladan, Vaasa | collected... | reverse complement strand
CGTGGGGGGCCCCCCCAGCGCCCCCCCACCCGGATCCCCCGCTGGGGCTGGGCGCGACCCTGGCAGCGAGCGTCGACCGAAGTTCTCCGCGCGCGCCCTGCCGGAGAGGGCCGCGGTCTGCCCGGCCGCCGGGTGTCGCGCGAGGGTCGCGAGCTCGGCCTGCCGCGGGGCTGGCGGGCTCCGGCCTCGCCATCCGGGCGAGCGGCCCGAGCCGCATCGGTGTCCGGCCGATCTGCGGCTGCCACCACGGGCCGGTGGCGCGTGCCCGTCTGCTAGGCTGCCGGCGTGGCGGAGGACGGTGAGGCGAGCGCGAGGGCGCTCCGTCCCGAATTCGAGGACCCCGGCCGAGCGATCCGCCTCGCCGCCGCGTACGGCGAGATCGACCGCATCTTCGCCGAGTTTCGCGAGCGCGTCCACGCACCCGGGGTCGCCTACGGGGTGGTGGTCGATGGCGAGCTGGCGCACGCCGGGGCCCACGGCCTTGCCGACGTCGAGGCGGCGCAGGCGGCCGCGCCCACCACCATCTTCCGGATCGCCTCCATGACCAAGAGCGTGACCGCGGTGTGCTGCCTCGCCCTGCGCGACCAGGGCCGTCTGGGGCTCGACGACCCCGTGGTCCGGCATCTCCCCGAGGCCGCCGGACTCCGCCCCCTCACTAAGGACAGTCCCGCGATCACGATCCGCCACCTGCTCACCATGTCGGCCGGTCTGGTCACCGACGATCCCTGGGGTGACCGCCAGCTGGCGATGGCGCCCGAGGAGCTCGACCGTTTCCTGGGCGGCGGGGTACCCCTCAACCGACCCGCGGGAGTCGCCTACGAGTACTCCAACTTGGGCTACGCGATCCTGGGTCGGATCGTGGCGCGCGTGACCGGGATGCCCTTCGCCGACTTCGCCGCGGCTCAGGTGCTGGGGCCGCTCGGGATGGGGGACAGCCACTTCGACCTCGGCCAGGCGCCGGCCGCCCGGCGGGCACGCGGCTACCGCTGGGAGGACGGGGTCTGGAGCCGCGAGGTGGCGCTGGGGGACGGGGCCTTCGGGCCGATGGGCGGCCTGTGGACCACGATCGAGGACTTCGCCCGCTATGTCGCCTTCCACCTGGATGCGTGGCCGCCGCGCGACGACCCCGAGGGTGGGCCGCTGACCCGCAGCTCGAGACGGGAGATGCAGCAGGGGCAGCGGCTCTGCTGGCCCCGCCCGGAGTGGATGCCAGCGGTGCCCTCCGCCTACGGCTACGGGCTGGTGACGTCGATCGACCAGCGTCTCGGCCTCTCGGTGGCGCACAGCGGGGGACTGCCGGGCTTCGGCTCCCGGGTCTGCTTGCTCCCCCACCACGGGGTCGGGGTGATCGGGTTCGCCAACGTCACCTATGCGCCCGCGCACGAGCCGGTCGGGGCCGCCATCCAGGCCCTGGCCGCCACCGGAGCGCTCCAGCCTCGGATCACCCCCCCCTCGGCCGGCGTGAGCGCGGCGCGGGAGTGGGTCGAGCGGCTCTACTGCGGCTGGGATGCGGCCGAGGCCGAGCGCCTCGCCGCCCCCAACTTGTTCGCCGACCGATCAGGGGAGCATCGGCGCCGTGAGCTGGCGGCGCTGCGCGGGGCGCACGGCGCCCTGGTCGCGGTGGAGGTGCTGGTCGCGCACGGTGCTCTCAGCGCCAGCTGGCGGATGCGGTGCGAGCGTGGCTCGATCGGGGTCAGCGTGTCGCTCGCGCCGACGACTCCCCCCCGGGTCCAGGCGCTGACCCTGACGCCCAGCGACCCCTGACCAGGCACAGCTGCCGCCGCTAGTCGGACGGCGGGTCCGGCGCGACCTCTACCGGGTCAGGATGCGCATGCGCAGGCGACTGGCGCCGGGAACGGCGGGCGCGGGTCAGGGCGAGGACCTCCTGCGTCTCCGCCGACGGCACCCGATGGGGCGGACGCACGGGCACGATCGAGCTCTGCAGCCGGCCGCGGCGGGGACCCGACCAGGGCCCCGGGGGCGCATCCACCCGCCGCGCCAAGGCATATGCCATCGCCTCGTAGTTGACGCGCCAGCCGTGGAAGTGGGGCCAGGCCTCTGCCGGAGTCCGGTCCATCTCCCAGCCCGCCTTGGCTATCCGCTCCACCGCGTCGCCGAACTCCGACTGGGTCAGCTGGATCGGATCCTCGGGGCTGGGGTCCTCGGTGGCGGGCACCCGGGCGGCGCGGCAGAGCGCCCGCAGGCAGACGGTGCCCATGCGCAGGAAGGGGCGGGCGGCGGGCGGCGCCGACAGCGGCGCCAGCGCCAGCTGCAGGGCGGCGGCATCCATCACCGCGAGCAGGGCGAGCACCCAGGACCGGAGCGGATCGGGGGATCGGAAGAAGAGCAGCGGCGGGTAGCTGGTGTGGCTCTCGGCGAGGTCGGCCGCCCACTCCTCCCAGGCGCTGTAGAGCGGCCCCAGGCTGTCGAGGTTGTCGATGAGCGCGTGCCGGGAGAGGATCTCCGGGCCCCAGGGGGGCGAGCTGGCGCGGCTAGCCAGCAGGGTCACCAGCGTCTCGCGCTTGTTGAAAGCCGTGTAGAGCGTGGGCAGGTAGGAGATCTGCAGGGCGATCACCCCCACCCCCGATGCCGTCTCCAAGAAGACCACCGCGGTCTGGATCGCGGTGCGGGCGGTCGCCAGACCGAGGGGGAAGATCGAGGAGGCGCTGAGGGTGAGGGCATCCCCGAAGCTGCCCGACATGAGAGGCCAGAGCAGGAACGCGAATCCGACCACCAGCAGTCCGATCCAGGCCGCCAGGCGCACCACCAAGAAGGCGGGGGCGGCGTAGGCGAGCCGGCGGTCGCGGTCGACATAGGCCCGCCGCGTGTCGGCGATCCGGACCGCCACCCACTGGGTCACCGCCTCCAGCACCGAGGAGATCCGCGATGGGACCGCCCGCGGGATGATCACCGTTCGGATCACGCTGCCCAGCGTGCCCGCGGTGAACAGGATGCCGCCGACAAGGCTCATGGCCCGCAGGACGAGCATGGATGACCCCGGACACGGTGAGCCGGCCGGCGCTCGCCGGGCGGGAGAAGGCGAGGGTACTGTGGGCCTGACCGAGGCGTCAAACCCTCACCCCCTCGGGGAGTGCCGGGGAGGCGGGTAGGGACCGCCCCGGGGACGGGTGGGGGCAGATCATCGGCGGGCCGGCCGGCCCGCCGATGCGCCCCTCACCGCGCTGGCGCGGAGAAGACCAGCGGGATCCGCCCGATCACGGTCCCGTCCGCCCGGACCGTGACCGCGTACGGGCCCACGCGGGCGTACGAGCCGGTGGCGGCGACGGTGAACCAGGCGCCCTCGGTGTCAATCCTCCGGCGCGCGAAGCCGTAGTGGTAGACCGTGGCGCCGGTGGGCGAGGTGACCGTGACCGAGATGCTCTGGGCCACCGAGGCGGTCCCCGGGAAGACGAAGATCACCAGGTTCTGGGTCGTCGGCCGCCCGCTGCTGGTGGCCCAGTAGTCCGTGATCCCGGTGGCGTAGAGGCCGTACCCGAACCCCAACCCGTTCCCGGTTCCGTTGGCGAACGAATTGCCGACGTTGATCGATCCCGCCGGGATGATCTCGGCCGCCTCCGTCGCTCCCGCCCGGGGCCGGACCGTCGTCGCGGCATGGTCGGGGTGGCCTCCGGCAGCGGCCGCGCCGACCACCCCGGCCACCAGCAGCGCCAGCGCGGATCGGACCGGTGGGATCATTGCGGCAAGCTCCTGGGTGGGGCGCGCCGCCCCTGCACGCGGGCGACCGCGGTGGAGCGGAGGGTGCCCGCTGTGCCAGGCCCGGCGTGACCGCGCGGGCCCCCCCGCCTGATCTCCGCGCAGGATAGCAGCCGCTCGCGGGCGGAGGCTATTGCTCCAGCCCAGCCGCCCCGGTGTCGCGGTCGGTGCTGTGGTCGCCGCCCTGCGCGGGCGCGGCGGAGCCTTTTGCCGAAACCGGACGATGGGCGGCCACGACGTTGCCCCCATCGGCGAGGGCGGCGGTGGTCACCATGAAGCCGGCCCCGATCACCACCGTCGCCAGCGGGAGGACGAACCTGCATCGTGGCGGAGCCGGGTCGTCGGGGGCGGGGACCATCGCCTTCACCCTAGCTGGTGCGTGTGAGTCGCAGGTGTGAGCGGGATGTACCGCGACCGCCGCGCCCTGGGGCCGTTGCCGTCGCCACCCCGGCGGCACCGGCCGGGGTTGCGCTGCCACGCTGCCAGGGGCCGACCCGGGGTGGTGGCGGCTGCCCGACCATCGTGGAGGGGACCCGCCGCTCTCGGCCCGGCGCCCCGCCGCTGGCGTGTCCTCCCGGGGGCGCGGGGATGCCGGTTCGCCCCGGCCTGGCGGCCCGGCTCGGGGTGGCGGGCTTGGTCGCGGGGCGATGGTCGCCGCCGAGCCGGCTCCTGATCGGCGCCGGGGACCGCGGGCCGCGGGTGCTCGCCGTCCCCCGGCGGCGGGACCGGTCAGCTAGCCGGAGCGGAGCCCCGGGCTGCCGGCGTCGGGAACAGCTCCTGAACCCTGGCGACCGGCCCGGTCGCGCCCTCTCCGCCAACGATCCAGCCGCGGCCTGCCAGAGCGACAGCGCTGGCGTGCGCGACCGGAAGCTGCAGGCGACCGGCGAGCCGCACCGAGCCGGTGGCGGGGTCGAAGGCCCAGATCGACGGATTCGGCGGGGTCCCTCCGGCGACCGTGGTCGAGCCTCCCAGCACAAAGAGAACCCCGGCCACCACCAGGGCGGTGGCCCCGGTCACCGCCTCGGGGAGCCGACCGACGCGCTCTCCCACATGGGTGGCCGGGTTGATCATCTGGATCACCGCGGTGGGGGCGCCGGACGAGGTCTGGCCCCCGAAGACGTAGATCCGGCCGTCCTGGGCGGCGACCGCCGGGTAGCGGACGGGAACGGCGAGGGTGGCGACCCGAGCGAACCCGGTCCCATCGGTGGTGGCCAGGACAGCGGTGTCCAGGCTGGTCCCGTCATATCCGCCGATGACGTAGGCGGTGTGGTGGATGACGACCGCCGCGGCGTCCGAGCGGGGCTGGGGCAGGCTTCCGATCAGCGTCGCTCGGCCGAGGCTGGAGCGGACCGCCTGCACCCCCGCCACGCTGACGTACTCTCCCCCGCCGAGGACGAGGTCCCGTCCCCCGAGAGCGGCGCCGGCGGCGTCGTGGAGCGGACCGGTCAGCCAGCCGACCTGCTGGTGCTGGCCGGTGGCGACCGCCAGCGTGAGGATCTGGGCAGTGGATTGGTCGGAGGCGGTGAGCCCGCCGAGGATGAGGAGCTGATCGGCCCGCGCTCCCGGCAGGGTCACGGCGCGGCTCAGGGGTTCGGGCAGCGACCACGGCACGAGCCGGGACGAGATGTCGGGGAGCGAGGCCGGGGATGTGGTGGGGGTCGGAGCCGGCCGAGTACGAGCGGCCTCCCGGGCCGGGCCGCAGCCGGCGAGCACGCCCACCAGGCCGATCAGGACGACCCCGGCGCGGCACCGGGCGGGCGGGCGGCGACCCGGGTAGGGGATGGGGTGGTCTCGGGACGTGAGTCGACCCGCTTCGGCGCCGGCTGCGCCGAGGGCCTGCTCGGTGGTGGATGGTCTGCGGCCGGTGGCGAGGATAGCAGGTGGCCTGGCCCGCGCCCCTCGCGGTGGACCCGGGGGTGCGGCCCCGAGGGCACCCGGAGATCGCAGGGGGCGGGAGCGGGGGAGGGGGCCGCCCTCCGTCACCACCTGTCGCCCAGGCCGGCCGAGCGGGTCGCGCTCACCCACGACCGCCCCGGAGGTGGGCAGCCGGACCGGCGGCGGATCGGGAGGGTGAGCCGCGCGGGCCGACCCTCCCGACGCGAGCCGTCAGCGCGCCGGGCGCGGGCCGGAGGCGCCTCCCCGGGGACCCACCACCGCGGCCACCCCGTCGGCACCCTCGGACGGCACCGGGCCCGCGCTGGGCACCTCGGACAGGACCGACCGCAGCGCCTGGCTGGCCCCGAGCAGTCCGGCGGTCTCGACCGGCACCACCACCTTGGCGTTGTCGCTTGCGACCAGCCGACCGAGGGTGTCGAGCTGGAGCACGGCCAAGAGCTCGGGCGTGGGCCGCTCGCGTTGGATCGCCTGATACACCGACCCGATCGCGGCCGCCCGGCCCTCGCCGTCGAGCGACTGTGCCTGGCGATGACCCTCGGCCTCCAGGATGGTCGCCTGCCGCTGCGCCTCCGCCCGCAGGATCATCGCCTGGCGGTCGCCCTCGGCCTTGAGCACGGTTGACTGCTTCTGTCCCTCCGCGACCTCGACCGCGGCGGTGCGCTGCCCCCGGGCGGTGTTGATCGCCGCCTGCTGTTCGCCCTCCGACTTCAAGATCGCCGCCCGCTTCTGCTGGTCCGCCTCCTTCTGCAGCGCCATGGCATTGAGAATCTGCTGGGGCGGCAAGATGTCCACGATCTCGATCCGGTTGAGGCGCACGCCCCACTTCTCCGCCGCCGGCGACATGTGCCGCTGCAGCTCGGCGTTGATCCGTTCCCGGTCGCTGAGGGCCTCGTCCAGGGTGAGCCCGCCGAAGACGGCGCGCAGCGAGGTGCGCGCGAGCTGGTCGACCGCCACCTGGTAGTTGCTCACGTCATAGAGCGCCAGCTTGACGTCGACCACCTGGCTGAAGATGGTGGCGTTGACCGCCACGCTGACGTTGTCCTTGGTGATGACATCCTGGCGATCCCCGGTGCGGGGCACCTCGCGCATGTCGACCCGCACCATCGCGTCGACGAACGGGATGACCACCGCCAGACCGGGGCTGCGCACGCTGTGGAACTGGCCCAGGCGCTTGATCACGCCGCTGGATCCCTGCTGGATCACGCGCACGGTGCGGGAGAGCACGATGATCACGGCCGCCACGACGACGACGGCGACGATAGCTTCGGTCATGAGGACAACTCCTTGGGCAGGGGGATCAGACGACGGTGACCACGAGGCGGGTCTGGCGCAGCTCCAAGATCAGCACCGTTTGCCCGGTCGCGATCGGCTGACCGTCCTCGGTGATCGCGGGCCAGTCCTCGCCCCGGGCGTGGACCTGGCCGGGTGCCAGCGGGTCACCCACGGTCGTGACCACCACTGCCTCCTCGCCGACCAGACCGGCGGCGCCCGAGATCAGCCCGCCACCCTGGCGCAGCCGCATGGTTCGCATCACCGGCCGGCGCACCAGCCCGACCCCCCCGATCGCCACCGCGGCGAAACCGAGCGCCTGGGCCAGAATCGGCAGCCCCAGCCCGGCAATCACGGCCGCGACCGCGGCTCCGGCCGCGATGAAGATGGCGTAGAAGGCCAACGTCATGGTCTCGCCGACGGCGAAACCGATCGCGAGAATGAGCCAGACGACGGCCATGACCATGGGCGCCACCTCCTGGAGCGCTGCCCCGCTTAGCGTACTCTCACCGTCCCCGCTCCGCCCTCGGATAATTGGCGAAGCGGCGGCCCCCAGCGGCAGCCCCCAGCGGCAGCCGGCGCCACAGGAGAGTTGATGCGCGTTGCGGTGTGCGCCAAGCAGGTCCCGCGCCTGGAGGGGTGGGGGCTGGGGGCGGATGGACGCCTGCTCCGGGCCGGGCTGGCGGTGGAGATGAACGCCTTCTGCCGACGGGCGGTGGCCCAGGGGATCGCGATCGCGCGGGCGTCAGCGGGGTCGTGCACGGTCGTGACCCTGGGTCCGCCGTCGGCCGAGCTGGTGGCGCGCGAGGCGGTCGCCTGCGGCGCCGACCGGGGGGTGGTGGTGAGCGACCCTCAGCTGGCGGGGTCGGACACGCTCGCCACCAGCCGGGCCTTGGCGGCCGCTCTCCGCCGCACCGGGCCCTACGACATCGTGCTGGTCGGGCGGAGTTCGATTGATGCCGATACCGCGCAGGTGGGCCCCTCGATCGCGGAGGCGCTCGGCTGGCCGTTCGCCGGCCCGGCGCGCCAGCTGGAGATCCGGGGGGACCGGCTGCGGCTGCATGCTGAGCTCGACGACGGGGACGCCGAGATGGAGATCGCCCTCCCCTGCGTCGTGAGCGCCGCCGAGCGTCTCATCGGCCCGGCCAAGGCGGATGCCGCGGCGATGGCGGCGGTCGACCCCCGCGCGATCCTGCAGCTCACCGCCGCCGACCTCGGTGCCGGGGCGTTCGGCGCTGCCGGGAGTCCGACAGCGGTGCTGCGGGTCGTCGACCATGCCATGGAGCGGACAGGCATGCGGCTGGCGGGGTCGCCCCCGGGTCAGGTGGCGGAGCTGGTGGCGCGGCTGGCGGCCCGGGGAGCCCTGCCCTGGTCGGCCGCTCCGCCTGACCCGCGGCCGGCCCGGCCGCCCCTGGGCGCGGTGCCGGCGAGCGGAGCGCCACCAGGCGGGGCGGGGGTGGTGGCGCTGCTCGAGCCCGGACATGAGCGGGTCGCCCGCGAGCTGCTCGCGGGCGCCGCCCGGCTGGCGGCGGAGCTGGGGGGCCATGTGGTCGCGCTGGAGGTGGTCGCCCCGAACCAGGGCGTCCCCGGGTGGACTCCCGCCCAGCTGGGCAGCTGGGGTGCGGATCGCGTCGTGCGGCTCGCTGGCTCGCTGCTGGCCGACGACCTGGTCGAGTCGGTCGCGGCCCAGCTGGTGCCGCCGACCGGGGTTGCGCTCGCGCCCAGCACGGATTGGGGCCGCGAAGTGGCCGCGCGGGTGGCCGCGCGGCAGGGGTTCGGGCTGACCGGAGACGCCGTGGACGTGAGTGCGACACCGGAGGGCGTGATCGGCTGGAAGCCGGCGTTGGGCGGGCGCTTTCTCGCCGCCATCGGCTCCCGGTCGGAGGTGGTGATGGCCACCGTGCGACCGGGCGCGTGGCGGGTCGGGGGCCTGCGAACCGGGGCGCCACCCCCCACCACTCAGGTGGCCGTCATCCCCCGCGGTCGGGTCGTCCAGGCGAACCGACACTGGGACGATGTCCCCGCCCGGATCCAGGCGGCGTCCACCCTGGTCGGGGTCGGCGCGGGCGTGCCCACCGCCATCTACCCGGAGCTGGATACTCTGTGCGGCCTGCTCGGGGCCGAGCTGGTCGCCACCCGCCGCGTGACCGACCTCGGGTGGCTGCCGCGGTCGCGTCAGGTGGGGCTCACCGGGCACGGGGTCGCTCCCCGCCTCTACCTCGCGCTCGGCATCAGCGGCTCCTCCAACCACCTGGTGGGGGTGGCGGCCGCCGGCTGGGTGGTCGCGGTGAACTGCGATCCGGCGGCGCCGGTGTTCGCGATGGCCGACCTCGGCATCGTCGGCGATGCGGCCGAGGTCGCCCGTCATCTCACCCGGGCGCTGGCGGCCCACCGCGAGGAGTCGGGGAGCGACCCCGCCCCGGCCGCCGGAGTCGGGGGATGAAGCGAGGCGTGGTCGCGAAGGCCGTCCGATAGGCGGGGATCATGAGCAGGCGGCGCTCCTCACCCCGCACCCTCGGCCACAGCACCAGCAGGTTGCCGGCCGAGAGCCAGGCCGCCTCCCGGGCCGCGCCCAGGAACGCCGGCAGGGCCAAGAATTCAGCGGTCACCGCGAGGTAGTTTGGATGGCGGCAGAACCGGTACGGGCCGCGCTGCACCGGGACCAGCGCGGGGGGGACCCGCGCCTCGACATTCCATGCGCTGCCGAGGCTCGCGATCGACCACGCCCGCAGGGCGGTGGCCGCCCCCAACACCGCCAGGCTGCCGAGACGCAGGGGCACGGGGGGACTCGGGCGGTGCCAGCGCCGGACCAGCGGCACGGTGAAGAGGGCGAGGTGGACGGTGACCATGAGCGGGTAGGAGCGGGGCGCGGCGGGGGGCGCGGCTCCGGCGGCTGATCGCGCCAGATTGCGCCGGGACCGACCCAGCTCCCAGCCGCGCAACGCGCCCAGCGCCAGCACCACGGCGGCGTCCCGGGCTCCCACCTGTGGCCGTGGGGCTCGGATCACGCTGACACCCGGGCTCCCGGCCACCGCAGCTCCACCAGCTCCAAGGTCAGCCCGGGTCCGACCCCGAGCAGGAGGCCGTGGGCGCCGGGACCGGGATGGTGGCGACCGGCGGCCAGCTCATCCAGCACGACGAAGATCGCCGCCGAGGAGGGGTTGCTCGCGCGCCGGAACGCGGCACGGCTGGCCGCCACCGCGCGCGGGGCCGCTCCCAGCGCAGCGGCGGCGGCGCTGATCACCCGGGGACCACCGGGATGGACCGCCACCACCTCCAGCTCGGCGACCGCCCCGGGGGCCAGAAAGCGTGCCACCACCTCGGGCATCAGGGCCGCCAGCTGGCGGGGCAGGTCGCGGGCGAGGCGGACGCGGAAGCCGCGGTCGTCGAGCCCGAAGCCCAGCGCGTCCGCCGTCCCCGGCGCCAGCCACTCGCGGGTGCGGAGCACGACCGGAGCCTGGGCGCCGCCGGCCGGCGGGGGCCCGCCGGGGCCCACCAGCACCGCCGCTCCCGCCGCGTCCCCGAACACCAGGGCGCTGAGGAGGTTGTCGAGCGAGTCGTCCTCGGGCTGCAGGGTCAGCGAGGGCAGCTCCACCGCGGCCACCAGCGCCATCCGCCCCCGCCCGGCCCCGCGCAGCCACTCCGCCGCCCGCGCGAGACCGGCGGCGCCACCGGCGCAGCCGAGCTGGGTGAGGGGCAGGCGGGTCACGTCGGGACGGAGCCCGAGCTGGTCCACCAGCTGCGCGTCCGGTCCCGGCAGGCAGAAGCCGGTGCAGGAGGCGACCACCAGCAGGTCCACCGCGGCGGCGCCCACCCCGGCGGCCGCGAGGGCGGTGCGGCAGGCCGCCGCCGCCAGCGGGGTGGCGAACCGACCGTACGCCGCCGTCTGGTCCGAGAGGGAGAGGCGCTGGTGGAGCTCTCCGGGGGGCCGCACCAGCCAGCGTCGCGATCCCGTCAGCTCGCGCAGGAGGGTGGGAAGGTGGCTCGCCCGCTGTGGCCACAGGCGGGCCAGGACCTCGCGGAGGCCGGACGTGTCCAGCGGGTAGGGGGGCAGGGCGACGCCGACGCCCGCCAGACTGACCGGGAGCGGTCCCGCCGGCACAGGCGCAGGCCGCTTCGCCATGCAGGGAGCATAGACACCGCGGCCACCGCGGCCACCGCGGCCACCGCGGCGGCCTCTGCTATCCTGCCCCGCGCTGGCGGAGCGGCCGCCCCCTCAAGGATGTCCACCACGCCCCGCGCGCACGCACCCGACGACCCGGTCCTCTGGGAGCCGCCCGCGTCCCTCCGCGGCCGCTGCCGACTGACCCGCTATCTCGAGTGGTTGGAGCGCGAGCGCGGGCTCCGCTTTGAGGATTACGCGGCCTGCTGGCGCTGGTCGGTGACCGACATCGACGGGTTCTGGCGCTCCATCTGGGATCACTTCGAGGTCGAGGCGGACCAGCCCCCGGTGGCGGTGCGCAGCGGCGGTCCGATGCCGGGCGTGCGCTGGTTTCCGGGGGCCACGCTCAACTACGCGCGCCATGCTCTGCGTCACGCCCGGCCCGACCGGCCTGCGATCGTGCATGCGTCCGAGCTCCGCGGTCTGGCCGAGGTCAGCTGGGACCAGCTCGCCCGCGACGTCGCCGGCTTCGCATCGTGGCTGAGGGAAGTGGGTGTGGGCGCCGGCGACCGCGTCGCCGCCTACCTCCCCAACCTCCCCGAGGCGGTGGTCGCGTGCCTCGCCAGCGCCAGCGTGGGAGCGATCTGGTCGAGCTGCTCCCCCGACTTCGGCGTGCGCAGCGTGGTCGACCGCTTCCGCCAGATCGCGCCGACCGTCCTGATCGCCGTCGACGGCTACCGCTACGGGGGTCGCGACTTCGACCGAACCGAGGTGGTGGCGGCGATCGAGGCGGCGCTCCCGTCGCTGCGCCGAACCGTCCTGGTCGGCCACCTGCACCGAGGGGGGGGCGGACCGCAATCGAGCCGGGAGGGCCGTCCCGCGCGCGTCAGCTGGGAGGAGGCGGTGGGGCGGCGGGCGCCCTTGGAGTTCACCTCGGTGGCATTCGAGCACCCGCTCTGGGTGCTGTACTCGTCCGGCACCACCGGGCTGCCCAAGCCGATCGTCCAGAGCCAGGGCGGGATCCTGCTGGAGCATCTGAAAGCGCTCGCGCTGCACCATGACATCGGCGCCGACGACCGATTCTTCTGGTTCACGACCACCGGGTGGATGATGTGGAACTTCCTCCTCAGCGGCCTCGCGCTGGGAGCCACGATCGTCTGCTACGACGGCAGCCCGGCCCACCCTGCGGCCGACCGTCTCTGGGAGTTCGCCGCCGAGGCCGGGGTCACCGTGCTCGGGACCAGCGCGGCCCAGATCCTGGCCGGGATGAAGGCCGGGATCCACCCCGGGCGTGACCACGACCTCTCCGCCGTGCGCGCGATCGGCTCCACCGGCTCGCCGCTGCCTCCCGAGGGATTCCGCTGGGTCTACCAGCGGGTCCGGCCCGAGGTGTGGCTGGCGTCGGTCAGCGGGGGCACCGACGTCTGCACCGGGTTTGCGGTGGGCTGCCCGCTGCTGCCGGTGCGGGCCGGGGTGATCCAGTGCCGCGCGCTGGGGGCCGCGGTGGCGGCCTACGACGCGCACGGCCGCTCGGTCGTCGACCAGGTCGGCGAGCTGGTCGTCACCCAGCCGATGCCCTCGATGCCGACCGGCTTCTGGAACGATCCCGGCGACCGTCGCTACCGCGCCAGCTATTTCGAGATGTTCCCCGGGGTATGGCGCCACGGTGACTGGGTGCTGATTCGATCCGATGGGGGCGTCATCATCTCGGGTCGCTCCGATGCCACCATCAACCGCCTCGGGGTCCGGATGGGCACCAGCGAGCTCTACCGGGTGGTGGAGGACCTGCCCGAGGTGCAGGACAGCCTCGTGGTCGACCTCGACGACGGCCACGGGACCCCGTTCATGCCCCTCTTCGTGGTGCTGGCGGCGGGCTGCGCCCTGGACGACCGGCTGCGGGCCCGGATCCGCGAGCGGCTCCGACGCGACCTGTCGCCCCGCCACGTGCCCGACGTCATCGTCGAGGTGGCTCGGATCCCGCGCACCCTGTCGGGCAAGAAGCTGGAGGTCCCTGTGAAGCGCATCCTGCAGGGGGAGCCGGTCGAGGCGGCAGCCAGTCGCGACGCCATCCAGGACCCGAGCTCGCTCGAGCCCTTTGTGACCTTCGCCGCCGAGCGGGCGCGCTCCGCCCGGCCGGCGCCCGTCGACAGCGGCTAGCGGCCGTGCCCGCCTGCGCCCGCCACCGCCCCCTCGCCCGCGGTGCTCGGGTCGGCGCCGCGGTGGTGGTGCTGGCCGCCATCGTCGGCGCCCCCGGGGCCTGCGGGGCGGTCGCGACCGCGGCGGCGGCCGGCTCCAGCGCCGCCTGCGCAACCGCCCAGGCTCGCGTGCCGCCCCCCGGGGTGAGTTCACCCGACCCGGTCCTGGAGCTGGCGACCGGGCTGGAGCAGCCCGACGATCTGGTCCGCTGGTCCGGGCGGCTGCTGGTGGGCGAGTACGGCAGCGGACGGATCGCCCAGGTGGACGGCCCGGGCGGCCCGCTGGTGCCGCTGCTGGTCCGGGTCCCCGAGGTCGAGGGTCTGGCGGGGCTGGGCGGGACCCTGGTGGTGGCAGACCAGGCCACCGACCAGGTGGTGACGGTCGCCGCGGCTCGCGTCCGCAGCCTGGTCTCGCTCCGCCCGGTGCCGGGCGTGGAGGGGGTGGACGGGGTGGGGGCGGCCGCGGGGCAGGTGATCATCCCCGACAGCGCTCGCGGCTCGATCCTGTGGGTCACGCCACGGGGGCGCACGGTGCGCCGGATGGTTGGCTTCGACCGCCCGACGGGGGTCTGGCCGCTGCCGGGGGGTGGAGTGCTGGTCGCCGTCGAGGACGGCGGCGAGGTGATGCGGGTCGCTGCCGACGGCGCCCGTTCCCTCCTGGCGTCCGGGCTTGACCTCCCCGACGACGTGGCCCGCAGCGCCTCGGGGACCACCTACGTCGTCGCGATCGGGTCGGGGGTCCTCGACCGGGTGGGCGGGAGGATCGCCCGCGTGCTCGTGTCCGGGCTGGGTCAACCCCAGGGGCTGGCCCTGGATGGCGCCGGCAACCCGATCGTGACGGAGTCCAGCCAGGGCCGGGTCGACCTGGTCGTCACAACCCTGGCGGTGGAGCCGCCGGGTCCGATCCCCGCGCTCCCCGCCGGCGGGCGCCTGTGCGTTCGGCTGGTGCGCGGGCCGGGCTTCTCCGCGGCCGCCATGATCGCGGCGAGCTCCTTCTATCGGGTCGGGGTCCAGCCCGGCCGAGGGACCCGCGGCGTGGTGCGCGTCGGCGCCTGCGCCCGCATCTGTCGCCTCGATGTGGTGGTGCGATCCGGACGGCTCACCGCCTCGACCTGGCTGGCGTACCGGCACGCGCCCACCCCGTCGGTGTGACCGCCGGCCCGGCCACCGGGCGGGATCGCCTGGGGTCGGGCGCGAACCACCCGCCAGCGGGCGAGGTCGCCACCGGTGCACCCGCGGTCCGTCTCCGCGGCCGCCACCGGTCCGCCGTGGTGGTGGACCCGCTGCCGCTCGACTCCCGTCGTTGGCATCTCGCCCCCGCTCCCGCCCTGGAGGTGGCGTCCGATGCCCCGGCGTCTCAGCCCCACCGTGCTCCGGACCCCGTGCCCGGCGACCTCCTCCCGGGCGCGAGGGGGTTGGTACAGTTGGTTCAGCCATGACTGAACCAACTGGGTCAGACGAGCCCCGGGTGCTCGAGTACGTCGAGCGGGTCGCGCAGTCCTTCTCGACGCAGGGGCTGCCGCTGGTGGCGGGGAGGATCCTCGGGTGGCTTTTGGTCTGCGACCCTGAGGAACAGACGGCGGGCGAGATCGCGGCGGCGATCCGCGCCAGCAAGGGGTCGCTCTCGACCAACCTGCGCCTGCTCCACGCGATGCGGCTGGTGGCCCGGGTCACCTGGCCCGGCCAGCGGGCCGTGCGCCACCGGGTCGACATCGGCCTGGGGGCCGAACGCGGACGGCGAGCCGTCTTGGAACTGAGCCTGATCACGCGCCTGCTGAGTGAGGGGGTCGCCCTGCTCGGTCTCGAGTCGCCGCGGGCGCGGCGGCTGGTGGATGCCCACGCGGTCTATGCCGCGATGGACCGAGACCTGCATGCGCTCTGGCAGCGATGGGAGGCGGAGTGGGGCCGCCCCTGACCCACGCGATCCGCTGCGAGCACCTCAGCAAGCGCTTCGGCGCGGTGACCGCGCTGGAGGCGCTCTCGCTGGAGGTCGGCGGCGGCACGATCTTCGGGTACTTGGGGGCCAACGGCGCCGGCAAGACCACGACCATTCGCCTGCTGCTGGGGCTGCTGCGAGCGGACGCGGGGCACGTCGCGGTGCTCGGGGGCGATCCCCGCGCGCCCGAATCCCGTCGCCAGGTCGGCTACCTTCCTGCCGAGCTCCGGCTCGACCACCGCTGCACCGCCTTTGAGCTGCTGAGCCACTGGGCCACCCTGCGGGGCGGGGTGGAGCGCGCCTACCGCGACCGCCTGATCGAGCGAGTCCAGCTCGACCCCGGTCGGCGGGTCCGCCAGCTCTCCAGCGGCAATCGGCGCAAGGTGGGACTGGTCGCCGCCTTCATGGCGCGACCCCGCCTGCTGGTGCTGGACGAGCCCACCCAGGGCCTCGACCCGCTGGTCCAGGCGGAATTCGTGGCCCTGCTGAGGGAGGTGCGGGGTGAGGGGGCCACGGTGTTCCTCTCCTCGCACGTCCTGACCGAGGTGCAGCGGTGCGCCGACCGGGTCGCGGTCCTGCGCCGCGGGAGCGTGGTGCGCGAGGGCACGGTCGAGACGCTCCGGCACCTGGCGCGCCAGCCGTTTGACGTCGAGTTCGACGGCCCCGCGCCCACCGCCGAGCTCGCCGCCGTCCCCGGAGTCGCGGACCTATGGGTTGACGGCGGGCATGCGCGCTGGGTCGTGACCGGCCCGCTCCAGCCGCTCCTGGCGGTGCTGGCCGCCCACCCGGTGCGCTCGCTGTCGGCCCCCGAGCCCGACCTCGAGGCCGCGGTGCTCTCTCTCTACTCGGAGGTGCCGCGAGCGTGACCGAGTTCGCCTTCGCGGTCCGCTGCCAGCTGCGCTCCGGCCTGGTGTGGGCCGGCAGCCTGGCCGCCTACGTGGCCCTGGTCGTGGCGGCGTGGCCCACGGTCCGGCACGCGGCTCCCGCGCTCGCGAGCTACGTCCGCCACCTTCCGCGCGGGCTGGCCGCCGCCTTCGGGGTGACCAGCCTGGCGACGCCGGCGGGCTATCTCGAGGGCGAGCTGTTCGCCGTCATCGTGCCCTTCCTGCTGATCACCGCGGCGGTCCTCAGCACCGTGGGTCTCACCGCCGGGGATGAGGATCAGGGGTACTTCGAGATCTTGCTGACCCTGCCGGTGTCGCGGCGCCGCATCCTGCTCCAGCGCGGGCTGGCCGCCCTGGTCGTGCTGGTGGCCCTCGGGGCCGTGATCGAGCTGATGGTGGCGGGGGTGGGAGCGCTGGTCGGCCTGGGGATCGCCCTCGACCGGCTGACCGCGGCGACGCTCGCGCTGGTGGTGCTCGCGGCGCTCCATGCCGCGGTGGCCCATGCCGGCGCCGGCTTGGGCCTCGGACGCACCCGTGCGCTGGCGGTGGCTCTGAGCATCGCGGGGATCGGATACGTGATGAACAGCCTGCTGCCGCTGGCGAGAGGCCTCGCCCCCGTCGCCGACCTGTCCCCGTGGCATTGGACGGTGGGCCAGAACCCGCTCCACACCGGCGTGCCCACTGTCGGGATCCTGGGCGAGCTCGCCCTGATCGCTGCCCTGGTCACGGTGGGCACCTTGGGGTTCGGCAGGCGTGACATCCGGGCGGCGTAGGCGGAGCCGGTCGCGCCCTCTGGCTCAGGCGATGGTGACGCTGCCCAGACCCTCGTCCAGGGCGGCCAGCAGGCGGTCCACCTCCGGCTCCTGGATGACCAGCGGGGGACGTATCTTCAGCACGTTGCCCTCGGGTCCGGTGTTGCCGATCAGCACGCCCTGGTCCCGCATCCGGTTGATGACGGCGCTGGCGGTCCCGGGGGCGGGGTCCCGGGTGCCGCGGTCGCGCACCAGCTCCACCCCCACCAGCAGGCCCATCCGACGGACCTCGCCCACCACCGGGTGGCGCGCGGCCAGCACCGCCAACCCCTCGCCGAGGCGGTGGCCCATCGCGTCTGCGTGCTGGACCAGCTTCTCCTCATCGATGACAGCGAGCACCGCCAACCCGGCCGCACAGGCGACCGGGTTGCCCCCGAAGGTGCTGAACCACTCGGTCGCCTCCGCGAACCGCTGGGCGATCTCGGCGCGCGTGACCACTGCCGCCACCGGATGGCCATTGCCCATGGGCTTGCCCAAGGTGACGATGTCGGGGACCACGCCGTGCACCTGGAATCCCCACAGATGGGTGCCGGGGCGGCCGAATCCGGTCTGGACCTCGTCCCCCACGAACAGGCCGCCGGCGGCGCGCCAGCGCCGGACGGCCTCCTGCAGATAGGTGGGGGGCGGTCGCAGGATGCCCTCGCTGGTGAAGCCGGCATCGATGAACATCGCCGCCGGGCGGTGGCCGTCGCGGGCGAGCTGGGCGACCGCGGTGTCGACCGCCTCGGCGTAGCGCTCCCCCCAGCCGGGCTGGTCGGCACGGTGGCGGCCGCGATAGCCGTCGGGGGGCGGCAGCAGGGCGACGTGGGGGGGTCGCTCGTCGGGCGTGCGCCACTCGGCCGGCGAGAGCTCCGCCACCGCTCGGGTGACGCCGTGATAGGCGGAGCGGGTCACCAGTCCCCCGCTGCCGCCGGTGGCGCAGGTGGCCAGCCGCCAGGCGAGATCGTTGGCCTCGCTGCCGGAGTTGACGAACATCACGGTGTCCAGCCCTTCGGGAAGCGCGGCGATCAGGCGCTCCGCCAGCGCCAGCGCTGATTCGTGGAGATAGCGCACGTTGGTGTTGAGCCGCGCGACCTGGGCGGTGACCGCCGCGACCACGCGGGGATGGCAGTGTCCGACCACGGGGACGTTGTTGTAGGCGTCCAGGTAGGTGCGCCCCTCGGCGTCGGACAGCCAGACGCCGGAGCCGCCGAC
>Ga0307374_10006693_pt1 | contig 18006 bp, 19 predicted proteins | sample OX3MG_FD_202532 | JGI IMG/M metagenome (GOLD analysis project Ga0307374, IMG submission 202532) | Soil microbial communities from Risofladan, Vaasa, Finland - OX-3 | ecosystem: Environmental > Terrestrial > Soil > Coastal area > Acid sulfate soil | place: Finland: Risofladan, Vaasa | collected... | reverse complement strand
TCACGCCGTCGAGATTGACGTCAAGGACCCAGTCCCAGACTTTGGTCGGGGTGCCAATCGCCGGGCCCGCCGCGACACCGGCGTTGTTGAAGATCACGTGCGCCGCGCCGAACTTCGCCAGCGCCACCTCGCGCAGATTGATCACGTCGTCTTCGTGGGTCACGTTCGTCGCGACCCCCACCACGTCGGCTCCGTCTTCACGAAGCGAGGTGACCGCGGCGTCGAGGGGACCCTCTTCGATATCGCCCAACACCAACTTCATCCCCGACGAGGCGAACTGACGCGCGGTCGCGAGACCAATGCCGCTCGCTCCGCCCGTGATGACTGCTACCTTGCCCGCGACGTCCACTTCGCCCCCTCGTCGTTGTTACACCAGCTTGAGTTCTTGACGATAGACCCGCGCGGGACCCTGCTGGGCCACGCGCTCGGCGAGTTCGACGAACGCGCGCGCGGCCGCACTCTCGGGGTCGCTCACGATGATCGGCTCGCCGCGGTCGCCCCCGTCGCGCAGGGCGGGCTCGAGGGGGATCTGGGCGAGCAGGGGAACGCCCAATTCGCGCGCCAGGGTCTCGCCCCCGCCCGCGCCAAAGATCTCGTAACGGGTCCCGTCGGGGGCGTCGAACCAGCTCATGTTCTCGATCACTCCGCGAAGCGCCAGCTTCAACTTGCGCGCGGCGTAGGCCGAGCGTTGGGCGACGCGCTGGGCGGCGGCCTGGGGGGTCGTGACGACGTACATCTCGGCGCGCGGCACGATCTCTGAGAGCGTCAACGCGACGTCGCCGGTGCCCGGGGGCATGTCGATCAAGAGGTAATCGGGCTCGTCCCACCAGGCCTCGGTGACGAGCTGCTCGATGGCCTTGTGCAGCATCGGACCACGCCAGATCACCGGCTGGGCGTCGTCGACGAAGTAGCCCATCGAGAGCGCGCGCACGCCGTGCACCAGCGTCGGGACCACCGTGTCGCCAAGCACGATGGGGTCGCTCGTCGCCCCGAGCATCTTGGGCAGGGAAAAGCCGTAGACGTCCGCGTCGAGCACGCCCACGTCAAAGCCCGCCTTCGCGAGGGCAATGGCGAGATTGACCGTGACCGAGGACTTGCCCACACCTCCCTTGCCCGAGGAGATTCCGAGCACGCGGGTTTTGGTGAGGGAATCGAGCACCCGGGGCTTCTCGTCAGCGTGATCGTGCTGGCCCGGACCAGGCGGGGCGGCCATGGCGCTACGAAGGGTGTGGCGAAGCGCCAGGCGCTCCTCGTCGTTCATCGTGCGCACGCTCACCTCGGCGCCGGGCGCGACGACGTGCACCTCGGCGATCAGGCGCTCTAAGTGGGGCCAGTTGGTCACCGGCACCACGAGTTCGACCTGGGAAGCGTCCTCGGACACGGCTCCGAGAAAACCGAGTTCGCCCAGTCCGCGCACCAGTTGGGGCTCTTTGATGGCGCCGAGGCGCTGGCGTAGTGGGATTTCGGGGGTCACGGCGGTCCTTTGCTAAACCCTTTGAGGTTACCGTCGCGCGGGGACCGGCGACTCCTAGACTTTTTACTGTGACGGCAACGAACGAGGGCGAGCTCGACCCGGCGCTCTTCACGGCGACCGTGACCAGCCTGACGCACTCCTTTGGCGACTCCACGCGGCGAAAGATCTACTTCTACCTTCGAGAGAACCCCGGCGCCACGGCCGGCGAACTCGCGTTGCACTGCGAGGTGCACGCCAACGTCGTACGCCACCACCTCGAGAAGCTGACCGACGGCGGCTACGTCACCTTCGACCGCTTGCAAAAGACGACCGTGGGACGCCCGGCCAAGGGATACCGCGTCGTGGACGAGAGCGTCACGCTCGAGGGTTCCATTCGCCGCGACGCGTTGCTCGTGGCGCTGCTCGAGATGGCCCTCGAGCGCCTCGGACCCGAGGCCTCGGAGCTGATGGCCCACGACGTCGGCGTCGAGTACGGACGCGCCCTCAGCGAAGACTCCGGGCCGAGCGAGTCGGCCAAGTCCTTAAAGGGCGCGATGGCGTCGATCGCGGGCCTCTTGACCGCGCACGGCTTTAACGCTCGCGCGGAGAACGTCGGGCTCGAGAGCTCGGTCGTCTCGCACAACTGCCCCTTTGGCTCGGCCGCCCAGCACCACCCGGTGCTCTGCGCCGTGGACCGCGGACTCATCGCGGGGATGCTCCAGGGACTTGGCGTGGAGCGCACCAACGTGACGTTGACCTCGCGCGCGCGCGGCGACGACGCGTGCCGCGTCACCGCCTGAACCTACGTCGTTTTGAGGTGGAACTTGGCGAGGAAGGGCTGCGCGACCGCCAGTTGCCCCGCGGAGGGGTGCAGAGCCAAGAAGCGTTCGAACTGGCGCTTGGCGAGCGCTGACTGCCCCGGGGTCGAGGCCGCCACGATCGCGTAGTAGAGGCGCGCGCCCGCGTTCCTCGGCGCGAGCGCGATGGCGCCTTCGAGGTCCTTCACCCCGAGCGCGACGAGCGCGGCGTTCTTAGCGCTACTCCCGGCGCTGAATTCGAGCCAGCCGGTTTGGGTCAGCGCCACGACGTTGCGCGGTGCCAGCGCGAGGACCTGGCGGTAGGCGCTTAAGGCCGCCACGACGTTGCCGTTGGCGACGTCGGTCTCGGCCTGGCTGAGAAGCGACCGCACCTTTTGGCTCTGGTCCTGGGTGATCGAGCCGGTGATCGAGGTCCCGGGTTGGCGCGGCGTGAGCGAAGCCCACAGCCAGACCCCGGCCGCGAGCGCGAAGGCCACGAGCGCGGTCACCAGCCAGCGTCGTCGACGAACGCGCGCTGCGCGCGGGGGCGACGCGACGTCACTCGCCGCGAGCAACGCGCGGGCTCGCTCGAGCGCCGCGCGCTCTCGAGCGTTGATGACGTTGAACTCGTGGTCACTCAACTCGCCGCTGTCGTGCTCGCGCTTCGCGTCGGCCAAGGAGGCTTCGCGTAACGCGATCTCGTCGCGCAGCGCGAGTGGACCTTGGCTCATCGCCGCCGCCGCCACAGACGCGCCCCACTGAGAAGCACCAAGAGTCCCACGAGCGTCGGCGCGAGCCAGAGAATCGCGCCGAGCCCCGACGTCGAGGGGCTCAGCAAGATCGCGCTGCCGTAGGTCGCCTCGAGCGAGGTCAAGATCTCGGTGTCGCTGCGTCCCGCGCGCACCTGGGCCACGATTTCGTTTCGAACCGCGATCGCGGCGGTGGCGTTACTTTGCGCCACCGAGAGGTCTTCGCACGACGGGCAGCGAACCAGCGATTCGAGGTGTGCGGCGCGCGAGGAATCGCGGTTGGTCGTCCCCTGGGAGGCCGCGATCAGTGCGCCCACCACGACGCACGCGAAGACCCAGAGCCAGACGCTCTTGAAAACCCGTGAAACCTTCACGAGCGCACCCGGGCGACGACGGCCTCGAGCTGGCGCGCGCTCGTGGGGCCGATCAGCGTCGCGGCGACGCGGCCGTGTCGATCGATCACGAAGGTCGTCGGCGGCGAGGTCACCCCGTAGCGATTGGCGAACACGCCCCCGGGGTCGACCAGCGAGGGATAGAGCGAACCGTAGCGCTGGGCGAAGGCCATCGCGGCCGCCAACGAGTCGTTAAAGACGACCCCGACGAGCTGCACGCGGTGGTGTCGCTCGTGCCAAGCGAAGGTCGAAAGTTCGGGCGCCTCGACGCGACACGGCCCGCACCACGAAGCCCAGAAATTCACGACGACGATCTGTCCGCGCTCGCGCGCGAGCGAGAAGGAGCCGCCCCCGAGCTCGGGACCCTTCAGCGAAGGCGCGAGGCGGCCGAGCAGGGGGCTTTGGGTCTCGGTCGCGTTCGTGATCGGGTGGCGCGTCGCGAGCAGCAACGACATCGCCGTCACGACGACGAGCACCGCCAGGGAGACGGCGAGCACGGAGCGCTTCACGGCGCCTCCTCGACGTGGCGACGGCGGAAAAAGGAGAGCGCGGCCCCCGCGCCGACCATGACCCCGCCGATCCACAGCCACGCCAACAGCGGCTCGACCGTGACGCCGAGCACGACCGAGCCGGCCGGGAGTTGGGACTGAATCTGCGCACCCGACGCCGACCCGGTGCCGCCGACCGCGTCAAAGGTCACGTAGACGTCTCGCAGGAACGTCGAGTCGATCGCCGGGGTCCCCACCGTCTGGCCGTTTCGCCCGTGGTAGGTCGTCACGGCCGGTAAAAGCGCGCGGCCATCCACGCGCACCTTGAGCTCGGTCGCACTCAGCAGCGCGCTTCGAACGTGCGTGAATCCGTAAAAGCCGACGCGCTGGCCGTCGACGACGGTTACCTGCCCGCTCGCCAGGGTCACCTCGTGGCGCTTGGCGTAGGTGGTCGAGGTCACGATCCCGAGCGCCAGCACCACGACGCCCACGTGCACGACCATGCCCCCGGTCGAGGGCGCGCGCAGCGCCCCTCGCCACGAACCTCGACGCCGAGCACTCACGAGTACGCCTCGAAGCGTGCGAAGCGCCGCGCCCGCCGCCATCACCGCCAAGAAGACCGCGACGAGTTCGGGGTAACGAGTGACGTGGGCGATGAGCAGCACCACCACGACGCCGAGCGCGACCCAGGCACTCGTGCGCAGGCGCCCCCAGAGCACCGCGGGGTCCGCGCTTCGCCAACTCACCAACGGCGCGACCGCCATGAGGGCCAACAACACCACGGCCAAGGGCGCGGCGATCGAGGCGAAGTACGGCGTGCCCACGGTGACCTGGGAGCCGTTGATGGCCTGGTAGAGCAGCGGAAAGACCGTGCCCAGCAAGACCACGATCGCGAAGCCCACGAAGATGATGTTGTTCGCCACGAAGAGTCCCTCGCGCGAGAGCGGGTGGTCGACCCCGACGGGCGCTCGCAGTCGGTCCCCCCGCCACGCCAAGAGTCCCGCTCCCAGCGCCACGACGAACAAGAAGAAGCCAATGAGGAGCGGCCCGAGCGTGCTCGAGGAGAACGCGTGCACGCTCACGAGCACTCCCGAGCGCGTGAAGAACGTGCCGAGCACCGTGAGCGCGAACGTGGCGACCGCTAAGGAGAGGTTCCACACGCGAAACAGTCCTCGTCGGTCCTGGACGATGACCGAGTGCACGTAGGCCGTCGCGGTCAGCCACGGCAACAACGCGGCGTTCTCGACCGGGTCCCAACCCCAAAAACCGCCCCAGCCGAGGACCTGGTAGCTCCACCACGCCCCGAGCACGATGCCCACCGACAACGCGCCCCAGGCCAGCACGCTCCAGCGGCGCTGCTCGAGGGGCCAGTGCTCGTGCACGCGGCCCGTGATGAGCATCGCCAGCGCGAAGGCGAAGGGGACGCTGAAACCTACGAAGCCCGCGTACAACAAGGGCGGGTGCGCGGCGACCAAGGGGTTGTCCTGCAACAACGCGTTCGGTCCGGCGCCCTGCACCACCCGCGCGGCGTTACGCAAAAAAGGATCGGCCGGCCCCACCATCAAGAGCGTGAAGAAGGCCTGCACGCCAAAGAGCACGAGCGACGCCCACTGCACGATCGCGTCGTCGCGCTGGCGCCGGTAGTACCACGTGACCGCGACGATCAAGGCGCTCTGTAAGAGCACCCACAAGAGCAGTGACCCCTCGAGCGCCGACCACATGCCGGTGATCGAATAGAGCAGCGGCGTGAAGGTCGCGTTGTTCTCGGCCACGTAGGCCAGCGAAAAGTTGTGCGTGACCAGCGCGTACTGCATCACCAGAGTCGCGAGCACGATGCCGACGAGTGCCGCCACGGCGAAGTGCAGCGCGTGGCCGGGGCGCTGACGTTTAAGCGCGCGGCCCTGATCGACGACGCCCGCCAGGGCACCCAGCGCGCACAGGTAGAGGGCGCCGCGCCCGAGCCACGTCAGGGTCATCGCACGGTGCCGTTCGGCGCCTTGACCCGCTTCGGGTGCGCCGCGATGTAGTTCGCCGAGTGCTTGACCATGATTGCACTCGCGACGAAACGCTGCGCGTGGTCGTTCACGAAGTGCCCGACCACGACCACGGGAATGTTGGACTGAAAGAGTTGCGGCGGCGTCGCGTTCACGCGCACGAAGACGCGGTAGCGCCCGCCACGCAGCCAGAACGACGCCCCGCTCGAGGTGCGCTCAATGGTGTGGGCCTGCACGACGCCCTCGAGTCGAAGCTCCTTGGTCCCGAGCGTCGAACGATTGGACTCGGCTTGGGCGACGGTCTCGAAGTAGTTCAAGCTGTGCAGCAGACCTTGGCTCAGCAGCGCCAGCACCGCGGCGACGAGCACGAGCACGACGACCAGCGTGCGGCGCCGGCCGCGTCGCGCGACCTCGGGAACCTCGACGGGCGAAAGGTCGCTCGCGCTATTCACGCTCACGTCGACCTCGCCACCAGATCGACAGCGCGTAGAGCGCTAACCCCCCGTAGGCGAAGGCGTAGCCCGCCGCGACGTAGTTCACGGTCGAGCCCCTTCTTGGCGTCGAGCGTCGAGCGCGTCGCGTAGGGCGCCGCTACGGCCAGCTTCTCTGGCGACCTCGAGGCGATAACGCGCGCGAAGCAGCCAAGCGAAGGCCAACGTGAAGGCCACGAAACTCACGAGCAGCGTCCAGGCCTGCGAGCCGTGAATCAACATCGTTCGATTGGCGGTGAAGACCGTCGCGCCCTGGTGAAGGGTCTTCCACCACAGCACCGAGAAGTGGATGATCGGCACGTTGATCGCGGCCACGATCGCGAAGACCGCGCTGCGCGAAGCGCGCGCGGTGGGGTCCTCGATCGCTCGGCGCAGCGCGAGGTAGGCCAACGCGAAGACGCCCAGAATCGCCGTCGAGGTCAAGCGTGCGTCCCAGGCCCACCACACGCCCCAGGTGGGGCGACCCCAGATCGAACCCGTGATCAACGTGAGAGCGATGAAGGCCACGCTCACCTCCATCGCGCAGGCGGCCACGCGGTCCAGGGTCGCCGAACGAGTTCGCTGCCAGAGGTAGAGCGCGCTCGCGATGGTCGCGGTGCCAAAAGAGACGTAGAGCGCCACCCAGGCAATCGCTGGATGGACGTAGACCAGGCGAACGAGGTCCCCCTGGACGCGGTCGGGGGGCGTGACCCAGAGTCCGAGCCAAAAAGTGAGGGCCAAAAGCACGAGGGTGATCGGACCGAGCAGGCGCGTGAGAAGCGATTTCATCATGATTCTTCCAGCACACCGTAAAGGAGAACGCCGAGGCCCAGGTACGCGGCCAGCGCCACCAGCGAGATTGTCCACCACTCCCAGAGCGCTCCCCCGTGCAGCGCGGCGCTGTAGGCGCGTTCGCCGGCGATCAAGAGCGGCGCGAAGGCCGGCAGCGACAACATGGGCAATAGGGTCGCCGCACCCTCGCCCGAACCACTGAGGGCCCCGTGCAAAACGCCCGCCGCCGCGAGGGCGCCCAGGGTCAAAGCGACGCTCGGCGCGGCCGAGCACGTGCCTGCGAGCCCCGTGTGCAAAACCACGACCGTTCCCGCCAGCAACAACGCACCCGTCACCCAAAGCTCCACGGCCAACGCGAGCACCTTGCCCAAGAAGACGCCCGCGGGGTCGAGGCCCAAGGTAGCGACCGAGTCGCGCGTCCCCGCTCGTGCGTCGAGTGAGCGACTTCGAGCGACCATCAACAAGGTGACGAACAAGATCACGAGGTAGAAGAGCCCGGGCGCGGCGCTCGAGTGGCCCGCCTGACTTGGACCAAGGGCGAGTCCCGCGAGCAAGAGCGCCATCACGCCAAAGGGCACGACCTGCCACAACAAGACGCGACTGCGCCCCTCAATGCGCAGGTCCTTTCCGGCCACGAGCAACGCCACGCGGATCACGAGACCGTCTCGATTCGCCCGCCCACCATGTGCAGCGTGCGCGTGCCCGCGGGCAACGAACGCAAATGTTCATGGGCGCTCACGGCCACCGTCGCGCCCGCGGCGAGCACCTCGTGAAAGAGCTCGTCGAGAAAGTCACGGCCCGCGACGTCGAGCGCGGCGTAGGGCTCGTCGAGGAGCCACAACTCAGGGCGGCGTAGCAACAGCCAGGCGATCCCGACGCGGCGTCGCTGGCCCGCAGAGAGCGCGCGCACCAGCACCTTTTCTCGTCCCTCGATCCCCGCGCGCGCCAGCACCGCTCCAATCTCTTCGACCGGGCGGCCCATGGCCTTGGCGGCGAAGGTCAGATTCTCTCGCACGCTCAGATCGTCGTAAAAGGGTCCGTCGTGGCCGAGCCAGCCCACGCGGCGCCGTAGCGCGCGACGATTCTCACTCGCCAGGTCGACACCACAGACCCGGCCCGTTCCGCCACTCAGGGCGACCAGGCCGCCGAGCAGTCGAAGCAGCGTCGTCTTGCCCACGCCGTTCGCGCCGGTGACCACGCTCATCGTTCCTTGAGCGATCTCGAGGGTGACCCCGCTCAAGAGAGGAAAACCTCCGCGCACGACGAGAGCGTTGTCGAGCGACGCGACCGACTCGCTCATGAGAACTAGCGCGCCAATGCGCGAAGATCGGCCTCGACCATCATTTCGATCAACGCGTAGAAGTCGACTTCGCTCTTCCATCCGAGCACGGTGCGCGCCTTGCTGGCGTCGCCGACCAAGAGGTCGACCTCGGCGGGACGCAAGAACAACGGATCGACGACGACGTGGTCCTCCCACTGCAGTCCCACGGCGTGAAAGGCCACTTCGCAGAGCTCACGCACCGAGTGCGTTTCGCCGGTCGCGACCACGAAGTCCTCGGGGCGATCGCGCTGGAGCATCAACCACATCGCGCGCACGTAGTCCGCGGCGTAACCCCAGTCGCGCTGGGCCTCGAGGTTGCCCAAGCGCACCTCGCTGGCCAGGCCCTGCTTGATGCGCGCCGCGGCGTGAGTGACCTTTCGCGTGACGAATTCGATGCCGCGCCTCGGTGACTCGTGATTGAAGAGGATCCCGCTCGAGGCGTGCAGGTCGTAGCTCTCGCGGTAGTTCACCGTGATCCAGTGCCCGTAGACCTTGGCCACGCCGTAGGGGCTTCGCGGGTAGAAGGCGGTCTGCTCGTTTTGGGGAACGGCCCGCACCCGGCCGAACATCTCTGACGAGCTCGCTTGATAGAAGCGGATCTCAGGGTCCACGATGCGAATCGCGTCAAGGATCCGCGTCACTCCGAGCGCGGTCGCCTCACCGGTCAAGACCGGCTGGACCCAGGAGGCCTGCACGAAGCTCTGGGCGGCCAGGTTGTAGACCTCGCTCGGGCGATGATCGCGCAGCACGTGGATGAGCGAGACCTCATCGGTCAAGTCACCCGAGACGAGCGTCAATCGTTCTTGGATGTGGCTGATGCGCTCGATGTTGACCGTGGAGGAGCGCCGCATCAGTCCCACGACTTCGTAGCCCTCGTGGAGAAGCAGTTCGGCGAGGTAGGAGCCGTCTTGACCGGTGATACCCGTGATCAACGCCCGCTTCGCCAACGTCATTCCTTCAGATCAGAGCCCCAGGGTGGCCACTTCTCGGGCAACTCTACTACCGGCGACTTTTGCTCCTTCGGGCCTAACGTGTCGCCATGAGTCGCGTGGGAATCTTGAGTTTTCGACTCGGGCGAAGCGACGGCGTGAGCATCGAAGCCGAGAAGTGGAGCGTGGCGTTGGCATCACTCGGCCATGAAGTGACCTCGATCGCCGGAGAGGGACCCGTCGACGTCGTGGTGCCCGGGCTCGCTCTCACGGCGAGCGCTCCACCGACGCGTAGCGAGCTTCGCCGTGCCCTGGCGGGCCTCGACGTCGTCGTGGTCGAGAACCTCGCTTCGCTGCCGCTCAACCCGCGAGCGCGCGACGTGCTCTACGACGTGCTCGAGGGACGCGACGCGCTCTTTCATCACCACGACCTGCCCTGGCAGCGCGAACACCTCGCCCACCTCGAAGGACCTCGAGATTCACCCTCGTGGCGTCACGTCACGATCAACGACCGCTCTCGCCTCGAACTGCTCGAGCGAGGTATCGAAGCGTCCACGATCTACAACCACTTTGACTGCGACCCGCCGGTGGGACGTCGAGCGCACACGCGCGCCCAGCTCAACGTCACCACTGAAAAAGTGGTGCTCGCCCCGACGCGCGCGCTGGCACGAAAGAACATCGCGGGAGCCCTTCGACTCGCCGAAGAACTCAACGCCGTCTTTTGGCTGCTCGGTCCGGCCGAGGACGGCTACGACGAAGAACTCAGTCAACTCCTCGCGCACGCGACCACGCCGCTGCGGCGCGGACTGAGCGAGGACACGAGCGTGCACGACGCGTACGCCGCGTGCGACCTGGTCGTGATGGCGTCGTTCTGGGAGGGATTTGGCAATCCGACCATCGAGTCAATCACGCACCGTCGTCCCCTCGCGCTCTATCCCTACCCGGTGAGCCAGGAGCTAAGGGCCATGGGGCTCGCTTTCTTCGATTTGGGCGACGTCGAGGGTCTGCGCAACGCCCTCGAGCGCCCCGATGACGTCGCGCTCGCGGCCAACCTCGAGGTCGTGCGCGGTCGGCTCAACCTGGCCCAACTCCCCGAGGTCCTCGCGCAGCACTGGCGTTCTTGGGGCTTCGCGAGCGGCCAGTAGGCTCTGGGCGATGGTGCTCAACGAAGACCGCTCCGTCTCGGAGCGTCCCGCTCACGCTGAACGACGCGAAGCCCTTCTCCTCGTGGCGCGCTCGATCTTCGCGGCCAAGGGCTTCCAATCGACCACGATGGACGACATCGCCAAAGAAGCGGGCTTCACCAAGCCGATCTTGTACCAGTACTTCGAGTCCAAGATCGACCTCTACCGCGAGATCGTCGCGCAAACGGCGGACAAGTTGCTCAGTTCATTGCGCGACGCGGTCTCGGCGGTCGAGTCACCGCGCGAAAAGATCGAGGTGGCCTTTCGCGTCTACTTCGAGATGGTGGTCACCGAGACCGACGCTTTTCGCATCCTCTTCATCCACTCCCACGAAGGCGAGACGGCCGGTGACCTACGCGCCGTCGAGATGGGTCTGGTCTCCTTTCTCGAACCCTTGATCGCGCTTCGCATCAAGCCCGACCACCGTCGTCAACTGGCGGCCGGCGTCGTGGGCATCGCCGAGGGATCAGCGACCGCGTGGCTCATCCAACAAGAAGGTAAGGGCTGGCCGGTACCGGGCGAGGGCGTCGCCCAACGCCTCGCGGAGCGAAGCGCCACACTCGCCTGGGGCGGGCTGCGTAGCGTCCACCTCGACTAAACGACGATCACCGCGAAGGCCTGGGCCAGCTCCCAGAGTTCCCTGGCGCAGCGTTCGTACGCCGCCTCCTCAGCGCTGCTGAGGTCGGCCACGTCGAGGGTGTCGTCGAGGCCGAGCGCTCGCACGGCCCTAATCTGCGCGGCGAGTGGTTCGTCGAGCGGGGCACTACGCACGAACGAAGCGAAGTGGACCGCTCGTACGCCCAGGCGTTCGTCCAAGTTCTCGACGTAGCGAACCTGGCTCGCCTCCATCACGAGAACGACGTCGGCTTCATCGAGGTCAGACGCGGTTATCAGGTGACTTCGATGCGCCGCGTAGTTATGGTCGCCAAGCTCGCCGACGCTCTCAAGCCCCGCCCACGCGCGAGGGCTGATTGAGAGGTTTTCCACCGCGTGGGTGCCCGCGCTGTTCACTCGCCAGTCGCGACCTTCGGCTTCGGCGATGGTGGCGAGCATGTAGGCGAGCATCACCGAGCGCGCCACGTTGGCCGTACCGAGCGTCACGATCTTCACTGACGTTGACCTTGTCGTTTCGTCATCGTCCAGAGACGCTACGTCGTCGCGGTCCCGTAGGTGTGAAGCTCGTGCCGGCAAACACTCGCGAGGTCTTTCGTTCGCGAAGAAACTTCGACGCCTCGCCCAGCGCGAGTCACGCTCCACGTTCGAAGGTACGCGAGGCCAGGTTCGCGAAACGTTGGGCGCACAACCAAGTGAGTTCGACGAGATCGGGCACGTTGACGCCCGGTGCTGAGGAACCACGAGTCGCTCCGGTAAGGTCAGCGAGTGACGTCTGACCCGGAATCTGCCGCCAAGAGTCTTTGGCACCACCGAGATTTTCGCCTCCTGTGGGCGGGACAGTCGGTAAGTGAAATAGGGAGTCAAGTCACGTCACTGGCCGTTCCCCTTCTCGCCATCGACCGCCTGCACGCGGGCGCCTTCGCCATCGGGCTTTTGACGACCATGTCCACCCTGCCCTTCCTCCTCGTCGGTCTTCCGGCGGGTGCCTGGATCGACCGCGCGCGTAAACGCCCGGTCTTGATCGGCGCGGACGTGGGACGAGCCCTGGTGCTCGGCTCGGTTCCCCTGGCGTGGGCCTTGTCCATATTGACCATGGCGCAGCTCTACGTGGTCAGCCTGGTGGCCGGAATCCTCACGGTCTTCTTTGACGTCGCCTACCAGTCGTATCTCCCCGCGCTCGTGACGAACGAGAAGCTCGTCGAAGGTAACGCCAAACTGGCCGGCTCGATGTCGAGCGCCCAGGTAGCGGGTCCGGCGGTCGCCGGACTGCTCGTGAAGGCCGTCGGTGCCGCGAACGCCGTACTCATCGACGCGACGAGCTTCGTCGCGTCGTTCGCCTCCTTGATCGCGATCAGGTCCCAAGAAGACCACCGGCCCCGCGCGACAGGAGACGCGCGAACGACGCTGCGAACCGAGATCGCTGAAGGGCTTCGCTTCGTTTGGCACGAACCCTATATCCGAAGCGTTGCTCTTTCGACTTCCACGTTCAATTTCTTCAACACCATGGGCTTTTCCGTCTCCCTGTTGTTCTTCCGCCGACAGATTCACCTGTCGCCCGCGCGCATTGGCGTCCTACTCAGCGCCGGGGGTGTTGGAGGCGTTATCGGCGCCGCGTTGGCGGCGCGAATCGCCCGGCGTTTTGGGGTGGGTCGCACCATACTGTTGGCCGCCATGATGAGCGGGCTGAGTGAGTTGGCCTATCCACTCGTCACGCCCGCCAACGCTAACGTCCTCATCGTCGTGGGTGGATTTTTGACCGGCGCGGGGGCGGTCATCTACAACGTCAATCAAGTCAGTGTGCGCCAGGCGCTCTGCCCTCTCCCCCTCCAGGGTCGCATGAACGCCAGCGTGCGTACCATCGTTTGGGGTTGCATGCCCATCGGCGCCTTCATTGGTGGCGTGCTGGGATCCACCATCGGCCTGCGTCCAACGCTGTGGGTGGGCGGCATCGGAGCCTTGACGGCCTTCGCATGGATCATATTCTCCCCGGTACGCGCGCTGCGTGTGCTGCCCACCTCAGTTTCTCGTGAACCCTCCTTGTAGGAGGTAGCGCTCACGGACATGAACGCACCACGTTACGACGTCGCTGGCTTCAACGTCCTACCTACGTACTCGCTAGCCGACTGCTGAAGACTTCTTGTCGAACGAACACTTCAACGACAAAATGGAACGACCTTTCGAAACACGACGAAAAAGTGTCCAGCATTCTTCGTTCGTCGTCACGAGATTTGGATTGTTGACGTGGTGTCGCCTTTTCAATCTCTCCCGCGCGGGTTTAGACTTCATTCGTTGGCAGCATTTCCTTGTTAGTGCGTGGCGTCTTGACTGACTTGCCAAATTAATCGTCGCGACTGGCGGTGACTAAATGTTGAAGCCGACGCATCCCTAGAGAAGTAGGAGAGTTCGCATGAATAGATCCTTGTCTTTCAAAACCCGCGCCAAGCGCTCGGTCGTCGCTGCGAGCCTCGGCGCGCTCGTCAGTTTGGGGTTCGCCGTCGCACCCGCGCTGGCCGCGCCCGGCACCGTTACGGTCGTGACGCACACGATGAATCATCCCGACACCACCAACGTGACGGGCCCGTGCACCATCGCTTCGGATAACGGGCCGACGTGGGCAACGGACAACCTGTCGCTCAACTACCGCGTGACTCCGACCGGAGCCGATACGTACTCGGTGCTGATCACCGCGCACGGCAGTTTCAGCGCCTTCGCTGACCCCACGACGGGCGCGTGCTACACGGGCCACGGCTCAGTTGATGGCTGGCTGCAATACGACGTGAGTTCAACGAGCGCTCCGGACCCGGCGTCGGTTCCCGCGCAAGAGGACGGCTCATTGGGCCAGACGACTATTTTGCTCAGTCAGTTGTTCGACGGCCACGCCACGATCACTGGTGGCGGGAGCTACGACTACTCGTACAACTTGGTGAATGGAGTTCGCTACACCCAAGTGGGCTGATAGTGGCGCTTCGAACCCCTCGTGCTCTCGAGAGCGCGAGGGGTTCGTCGTTTTTCTCTTGCGATCAGTCCCGACGACGAAACGTACGAGGTCGTCGCTTGCACGTTTCAATTGAGTACCTCGTTCAGCGCTCGTGTCACGCGTAGGTCGCCGAAAAGGCACCAAGTTTTTGGCGATGGAGCTGACGTGGACCTGACGGGTACTGAAGGTCTGCTCAACGATGCATGATGAAGCCAAGCATCGCTTCAACAAAGTCCGAAATCTCTGGGCCGAACTCATTGACTTGTGGTGCGTCGCCGACGTAGTCCGCGCTCAACTGAGCGGACTCTGAAAGTCTCTGAATCAGTAAATCCTTTACGAACGCTCGAGAGATGTTTAGAGGAACTGGAAACGCCAGCACGTCAAAGTCCTCCTCTCTGGCCGTTGGACGTCGCGCGAGTATTCGCCCGACGCTGGGGTCGCCATCGTGCACGTGGAGCCAACTTCGAAGTTCCGGATTCATACCGGTCGAGCCCACGTAGAGCACCAAAGCGCTGCTCGGCTCAACCCACGCGTACACCCAGGACTCGCTGGATTTAATCTCGCCGTGGCGGACATGGACCGTTCTCGGATCTGGTGTCACGAGGCTCCCGTCAAGCGCTTCGTTCTATTTTGACCGAGAAGCGCTGGTTCGTCGATGACCTCGTCACTCTCGCTCCCGAGTCGATATTGAGAGCATGTCACTGTGACATTCTTGAGGCCGTGATTGAAGTTCTCCACTCCGAGCGACTCGTCCTTCGCCCCTTCGAGGTCAGTGACCTCGAAGCGCTCAGCGAGCTCTTCGCGGAGGAATCGCTGTGGTGGTTCCCGCTGCGTCGGGCCATGGACGGCGCCCAAAGCGCCCGATTCCTTGAGCGCGTGATCGCGGCGTACGACTCGCCTGATCCGTCGCTGCACGCGGTCATCGAACGATCAACGGGGTCGCTGGCTGGCTACACCGGACTTTCGGTGCCGCACTTTCTCCCCGAAGTGCTGCCCGCCGTTGAAATCGGATGGCGCTTGGGCGAAGCCTTTAGGGGGAAGGGCTACGCCACCGAGGCCGCAAAGCGAGCGCTCGAGTGGGGCTTTACCAGTCTCGGACTATCCGAGATCATCAGCATCGCCGAGCCCGACAACACCGCTTCCACCAACGTGATGGACCGCCTCGGATTCGCACCGGGCACGTTCACCACTGATCCCTCCAGGGGAGTGAAAATCGTGGTGCGCTCACTACTCGTCGAGTCCTGGCGAGGCACCAGACCCCAAGGACGTACGAACTGACCTACGGTCCGGTGTACCCGACGCTGAATCCGTCCGTGGTCGTCGTCGTGGGGGTGGCGAGGGTTACCCCGTTTTGGACCATGGCCCACGTCTCACTCTGGTTCAGTGACCAGGTCGTCAAACTGGTCGCGAGGTTGGAGAACGTCACCGATCCGAAGTTGGCGAAGGGCACCAGGCCCTGGGTCGCGGAGTTCGTTTCGTCTTCGATTATCCATTCAGCGCTGTAGGCACCGGCGTAGCTAAATCCCGCGGCCGAACCCTGAATCGAAAAGGTGCCCGACGACGTCGGTCCCACTCCCCAACTCTGGCCCGTGATCATGTAGGCCGAGAGGCCCGTATTGACGTCGCGCAGTCTGGTCTCCCACGCGCCCGACGACGTTTGAAAGACCGCGGCGTCTATCTGGTCGCCCGGTGACACTGAGAAATTGCTGAAGGTCTGCTCTTGGTTCGGCGTGGCCGGCACGATCTCCCACCACGCGTAGTTCTGCTGGGCGCCGTTCACGCAACTGGCGCTGGTCCCCGTTTGCAAGAGCGAATCTGACGAGGCGCCCGTCGACCCACCGGTACCGAGCCACACGGCCATCTGTCCGTTCGGTGTGTCGGCGCAGTTGAGGGTCGGCACCACCCAATTGCCCTCGGCGTCGGTGAAAATCGCGCTACTGGAGGGCACGACGTAGCCGGCCCAGTTCGTGGACTGATGCGCAGCGGGAACCGGAGTGGCGGGAGTCCACTGGGCGTAGAGGGTGATGCTCACGGTGAACGTGACGAGCTGAGCGTCGGAGAAACTCGTGCCACTGCCGTTCGCCGCGGTGTTCCATCCACTGAAGGTGTAGCCGCTCAACGTGAAGGTATTCGTCGAGAGGTTGGCCGACACGTCGTAGTTCTCGATCTGGGGCGCCATCGTGCCCGACCCACCGTTGGCGCTGAAGGTGATGGTGTAGGCGTTGATGGTCCACTGGGCGTAGAGGACCGCGCTCGCGCTGAACGTGAAGGGCTGAGCGTCGGAGAAACTCGTCCCGCTGCCGTTTGCCGCGGTGTTCCATCCACTGAAGGTGTAGCCGCTCAACGTGAAGGTATTCGTCGAGAGGTTGGCCGACACGTCGTAGTTCTCGATCTGGGGCGCCATCGTGCCCGACCCACCGTTGGCGCTGAAGGTGATGGTGTAGGCGTTGATGGTCCACTGGGCGTAGAGAGTCGAATTTCCCTTGAACCGCACCCGTTGGGCGTTCGAGAAACTCGTCCCGCTGCCGTTCGCCGCGGTGTTCCACCCACTGAAGGTATAGCCGTTCAACGTAAAGGTATTCGCCGAGAGGTTGGCGATCGTGTCGTATTTCTTGACCTCGGGAGCCATCGTGCCCGAACCACCGTTGGCGTTGAACGTGGCCCTCACGAGCGGCGCTCGAGGCGTTACTTTCTTCGTCGGCGCTGAGTAGGGTCCCGCTCCCAATTTATTGATAGCCGCGACCGCAAAAGAATACGTCGCGCCATTGGCGAGACCACGAATCTCACACGTGGCCGTCGTCGTGCAGCGATGAAGCTGGCGCGTCGGGTAGGTTTCGACCCGATAGTAGGAGACCTTGTATCCCCCATTAGAAGTAGGAGCCTGAAACTGAATGACCGCCGAAGCGTTACCCGCCTTCACCGTCACGTGGTTTGGAGCAGTGGGCGTCGTTCGTGACTGCGTCGCGCTCGCGGACACGCTGAAGAAAGTGGCAACGCCCAATGAGCCGACCAGAACTGCGAGCAGCGCTCGCCACCAGATTCTCACCCGCGTCAAAGAAGGCAAGGACACTGTTTGCAACCTAACGACTATCTCAATAATCAATCTCTGCTGAATGGTAGCCCACGTACGTGGCGCGAACGAGTGCGGGGCGTGATACAGGTACGTCACATACGAGTAGTCAACAAAGACCGAACGCCAAGTAGTCGGCGGAGCCGACGCCATTCCTACAACGGGTGTGAGCGCTTAACCCCACCACTGGACTTGTGACGCGGATTTGAAGGTCTTGGTGCTCTTTTTCAAACTTTCGGTCTTGGCCTTGGATTTTGAGCTTGGGATGAAAACGACGTGGCCCGCCTTCAGCGTCTCGAACGTCTGCGACGCCGAATTGATGACGAGTGAACTGCCCGAGATTTGAAAAAGGTACGTTCCAGTACCCGTGACTTTCATCTCGACGTCGCTCGCGACCTTCGCCATGCCCGTGACATGCGACTGACGCGAAACCGACGTCGACGAGGGGACGTCGTACGTCGACTGCGACGCCAGAATGTCCGCGGCCTTCTGGACGCCCGACATGACGTCTTGTTGCAAATTGACAATCCCGCCCGCGACCTTCAACATGGCGAGCGCTGGGTTCCCTTCGATCGCCGTTTGAAGCGCGTCTTTCACCGTCGGAAGAAAGTTGTGGGCGGCAATCTGGGTGCAGTTCTCCGGCAGGTCGGCGCACGTGGCGAGTCCGCTCGAGGTGAGGTCGGCCGATAGGAGTTGACTAGAGGTGCTCGGCGCGAACGAAAGGTCCGCACCGGCCGCCGTGTTCGCGAAGGTCGCGTACTGATCAGCCGAGGTC
>Ga0307374_10006691_pt1 | contig 18007 bp, 22 predicted proteins | sample OX3MG_FD_202532 | JGI IMG/M metagenome (GOLD analysis project Ga0307374, IMG submission 202532) | Soil microbial communities from Risofladan, Vaasa, Finland - OX-3 | ecosystem: Environmental > Terrestrial > Soil > Coastal area > Acid sulfate soil | place: Finland: Risofladan, Vaasa | collected... | reverse complement strand
GGCGCGCCCGAGCATGCGCCCATGCATTCCACTTCTTCGAGCGAGAAAATGCCGTTCGGAGTCGTCTGGCGATTGCCGATGCCGAGGCGCTTTTCAACGTGCGCCAGGATCTCGAATCCGCCGCGAAGTTGACATGAAGTGTTGGTGCAGACTTGAACGTGGTTTTTCCCCATGGGCTTGCGATGGAGCATGGAGTAATACGAAAGCGTTTCCGTGACCTCGGTCATGTTCAGGCCAAGGCGGCGCGCGATTTCGTCGAGGATTTCGTCGCTCAAGTGGCCAAATTCATCCTGCGCGTACATCATCATGGGAATCAGCGCAGAGCGCTTGACGGGATAACGCCCGACAAGCTGGTTGAATTTGGCGTCAAGCTGAGCAGGAACTTGCATCAGCGGTCCACTTCTCCCAGAACAATATCGATTGTGCCGATGCTGGCGACCACGTCGGCAATCAGCTTGCCGACCACCAGATGCGGCAGCGCTTGCAGATTGACGAACGACGGCGCGCGCATTTTCACGCGGTACGGGCGATTCGAGCCGTCGCTGGCGACGAAAAAGCCAACCTCGCCGCGCGGCGATTCGATCGCTTGATAGACTTCGCCCGGCGGCGGCGTGATGCCTTCAGTCCAAATCTTGAAGTGATAAATCAGACCTTCGATGGAGGTCTTCATTTCCTCGCGCGAAGGCGGCACCAGGCCGCGAACTTCCGCGCGGAACGGCCCCTGCGGCGGGATTTTTTTAATGGCCTGCTTGCAGATTTTTGCGCTCTCTTTTATTTCCGCGACGCGCACCTGATACCGCGCGTAAACGTCTCCGGCGGTTTGCGTTTGGACTTTGAAATCAAATTCGTCGTAGCTGGAGTAGGGGAAATACTTGCGGACGTCGTAATCGCTGCCGCTCCCGCGTAGCGACGGACCCGAAACGGCCATGGCGATGGCGTCGTCGAGCTTCAGCACGCCAACGCCCTGCGTGCGCAGCTTCCAAATCGGATTTTCCGTGAGCAAATCTTCGTATTCGGCAACGTGTCCGGGAAGCGTATCCAGAAATTTTGAGATCCATTCAAGGTAGCCCGGCGGAGGTTCGAGCGCCAATCCGCCAATGCGGAAATAGCTGGTCATCATGCGCTGGCCGGAAATGGCTTCGAGAATTTTTAGAATTTCCTCGCGTTCGCGGAAGCAGTAAAGGAAGACGCTCATCGCGCCCAGGTCGATTGCATGCGTGCCGAGCCAGACGAGGTGTGATGAGATACGCGTCAGTTCCGTCAGCAGCACGCGAATGTATTGCGCGCGCTTGGGCACTTCAATGTCCGCGAGCTTTTCAACCGCAAGGCAGTAGCCGAGGTTGTTGGAAAGATTCGCCAGATAATCGATGCGGTCGGTGAGCGGAATGCACTGCGAATACGTCAGATTCTCGCAATTTTTCTCGATGCCCGTATGCAGGTAACCGATGACCGGCTCAGCCTTGAGGACAACTTCTCCATCGAGTTCCAGTATCACGCGCAACACGCCGTGGGTGGACGGGTGCTGCGGGCCCATGTTGAGGACCATGGTTTTGTTTTCAGTTTTGGTTGCGGTGACGGGCGTCCCGACGGTGGTGGACATCAGCGATAGCCCTCCACGGGATAGTCCTTGCGGTGCGGGTGGCCTTCCCAGTCGTCTGGCATCAGGATGCGTGTCAAATTTGGATGGCCTTCGAAGCGCACGCCCATCAAATCCCAAATTTCGCGCTCGTGCCAGTTGGCCGTGGGCCACACGGGAATCACCGTGGGAATCACGGGATCTTTCGTGGTGACTTTCACCTTGATGCGCAGGCGTTGGCGATGGCTCAGGCTGGTGAGGTGATAATTAACTTCGAAGCGCGGCTCGATGGGGAAGCGGTCAACGGCGCTGATGTCAGAGAGGAAAGCGAAATCCAAATCAGGATCGGATTTGAGGAATTCGCACGCGCTTATCAAGCGGTTGCGCGGCAAAACGACAGTCGTCTCGCCGCGGAAAGAAATTACCTCCGTGATCCCCTGCGGGTCACGTTCTTTCAGTTTGCGGACTGCCAGCGACTCGTTTTGTTGCGCTGCTTCCACTCTTATAAGTCCGATTCCGGCGGCTTAAGCCTGCCTGCGGCAGTCAGGCTACTTCCATTCCAGCGCGCCCTTTTTCCACAGATAAATGTAGCCGACCACCAGGATAGCAATGTACAGCAGCATCTCGACAAAACCGAACATATTCAGCTTCTTGAAAACGATGGCCCACGGATAAAGGAAAATGGCTTCGATATCGAACAATATGAAAATCATCGCCACCATGTAGAAGTGTACCGAAAAGGGCTCGCGTGCGTCGCCCGTGGGACGGATGCCACATTCGTAAGGCTGATCTTTCGCGCGGACCTTCAGGTGGCGTCCCACCAGTGAAGAAGCAATAATAAGAACGGCGGCGAGTCCCGCGGCGAGCAGGAACATCAGCAGCAAGGGTGCGTAACTGTCGAGGTAGCTTCCGTTCATTTTCGGTGCGCTGCTATAATAGCGGGGCAGGCACGCTCTGGTCAAATGTGTACATAAACTTTTTTTGATTTTGTTTTCGACGACGGACGAGACCGCCGAGGGGGTTTTCGCGATGAGTTCGGGGTTTAACTCAGACGTGAACGTGGGCAAAGAAGTTTGCCACGTTCAGACAGAGGACCACGGGCAGCAGGACTGCTTGATTGAGACGTTGGTTTATCATCGCGGGCGGATTTTTCACCGGCGGACGTCCAATTACTCGGATTTGGTGGCCGCGCCGGGAATCTCGGAGGAGGCGCTGCGCGAGCGCGTGGAAGCCCAGCATCGCGCCGTGATTGACGCGGTACGCGACGGAGTGATTGCCGTTCCGGCGAATGCCGGTGGTGGTGTCCGCGCATCTGGCGATGGAATTCAAGTGCGGCTGCGCAATGCGAATTCGTGGCTGGCGGCAGGCAAGGCTACGCTCGACGTGCAAGTTTTGCGGCGTGGCGGCAGCGAGCCTGTGGCAAACGCAAACGTTGAGGCAAACATTACGAGACTCAGAGAGGAAGCGCGCTTTTCCGCCACGACCGGAGATGATGGCGTAGCGGAGTTGCGTTTCGCGATGCCGCCGCTCGGAGCCAACGGCTCTGAGCTGGTGATTCGAGCTCAGTCGGAAGCGGGGAACGACGAAGTGCGTTACGCTTTGCGCTCCAAGGCGAAACCAGCGCCGCCGGAAGCGAAATCCTGAACAGCGCCCTGAACATCTCCCATGCAAGTGACGATTCAAGTTGTGATTAATGGCGAGCCGCGCGACGTTCCCTACGGCCTGAACGTCGCCGCGCTTCTCGCGCATCTGGGAATTACGGCGGAGCGCGTCGCAATCGAGCGCAACCGCGACATTCTCCCGCGCTCGGCCTGGCAGGAAACTTCCGTGAAGCCTGGCGATTCCTACGAAATTGTTCACTTCGTCGGCGGAGGTTAATTCTCACACAACGATGGACCCGCTTGGCCCGCCGGAGATCGTATAGGACTCGTACTCCTTGCTGTTATCCCTTACAACTAAGTGATCTCCATTTGAGAACGTCAGGTCAAGAGTTCCGTCTTCCTTGCCGTCAACGTTCTGTATGCTTGAGCCGAGCAGGCGTAGCGCGGGAGCAGCCGCCTCTGGCGTTCCCTGGCGCCAATGAGACGAATTATTTTCGGACAAATATTGGAACTCTCCTTCGACCGAAATAATGGCATCTCTATCGAAATGAAACTGGACTTGAAATACTCCAATTGCTATCTGGATGACTTCTTGACCTTTCAAGAACGAAAGGTCGGTATCTTTGTTTAGGCCATACACGTTTAAATTCCTTCCAGCAGGTGGCCGAGTTTTTTCTTTTTGGTGAGTAGGTAACCGCGCGCGCGGCGCGTCGTTGGCGGCTGGCAGGGAACACGTTCGGCGACGCGAATTCCTCCGGCTTCCAGTTGCGCGACTTTATCCGGATTATTCGAAAGTAAGCGCACCGCGCGGACGCCGAGCAGCTTCAGAGCCTGCGCGCAGAAGCGATAATCGCGATGGTCGGCCTCGAAGCCGAGCTTGCGATTGGCTTCAACCGTGTCCATGCCTCGGTCCTGCAATTCGTAAGCCTTCAATTTATTCATCAGCCCGATTCCGCGGCCTTCCTGCGGCAAATAAAGAACGATTCCGCAGCGCGCGCGCGATGTGCGTTCGAGGGCCATTTCCAGCTGCGCGCGGCAGTCGCATCGCTCGGAGTGAAATACGTCGCCCGTGAGGCACTGTGAATGGATGCGGACGAGCGGCGCGTCTCCGCGCCGAATCTTGCCATGCACCAGCCCGACGGCGCTTTCCGCGGCGCTGGCACCTTCAATGCCGAGAATCGTGAACTTCCCGTATCGCGTGGGCAACTCCGCGCGCGCCACGATGCGCGGCTTGCCTGATTTTTTCTTGTGAGCCATCAGCGAGCCTTTGTCAGGATGCGAAAACAAATCATTATAGCAGTATCGGTGGGACATCTTGGCCGAGGGGCCACGGTAACTTGCGTACGATGAGGGTCCCGAGTTGTACGCCACTGTGCCCAGAGTTTTAAGCGGGCCTTCAATGTTGGAAAGACGTAATGATTAGAGCCGCAAAAATCCACAAAAACAGGAAAAGAAATCCTAGCCCAGTGATGGCAACCAGGATGGGTTCGATATATCCCAACCCGGAGGGAAGGTAGGATTTGTCGGGTTCGTGGGGATTTACCGAGGCCACGACTCTCTTGCCTTCAGGGTAGCGATCGAGCACCTTTCGAACGCCGCCAAGAACCCTATCGCGGATGAGATGTCCTGCGTAATGCCTTTCTTCATACTTATATCCGTACCAAACGTCCACGCGAATCGTTTCTCTAGTGCTACCCTTTGTCCGAGTGCTTGACTGGATCGTGGCCTCAACGTCCGTCCAGTGGCGCGCTCGCAGTGAAAGCCACAGCTCCCTCAATGCGTATCTTGGGACGGAAAGATATAGGAAGCTGGCGGAATGTTCGTGGTCTTCGCCGATATCAGTCTCGAACATGAGAGGTCCTTTCTGAACAGCCAGAAATTTCACAGCAATATACATCTGAACGCTTTATCGAGGTACGCCGACACGAATCGTCCGTGGAAATCAACCGACCGACGGTTTTCGAAGTGTGACATCAAATCAACGCGGAGGTAACCGCGGAGACTAATTCCGGGATTTCGATGCGGATTTGCGTGCCGTTGCCTTCGCGGCTGTGAATGTCCATGCGGAACTGGTCGCCATAGAGCAGACGCAAACGCTCGCGCACATTGCTGATGCCGATTCCATTGTTGTAAATCCTGGCGAGGCGATCGGCGGAAATTCCCATGCCATTGTCGTCAATGTCGATGGTGAGCCGGCCGTCAACCGCGCGCGTGCGCAGACGGATTTCGCCGCCTTCAAGTTTTGGCGCAAGGCCGTGGCGAATCGCATTCTCGATAATCGGCTGCAACAACATGCTCGGCACAAAGGTATCGAGCGTGCTTTCGTCGACTTCCTTGAAGAATTGCAATTTGTCGCGGCCGAAGCGCGCGACTTCGATATCGAGATAATCGTCGATGAAATCGAGCTCGTCGCGGAGCGGCACGAATGTCTCATGCTTGCGCAACAGGCGCCGCAGAATATTCGACAGCTTAATCACGACGATGCGCGCCATATCGGGATCGTAGCGGACGAGCGACGAAACGGTATTCAGCGTATTGAAAAGAAAATGCGGATTGATTTGGCTGGAGAGCGCGTCCATGCGCGCCTTGAGCAGCAGCTGCTGATTTTGCTCCAGGTTCATCTCGATGCGCGTGTTGTTCCAAATTTTAATGGGCATCGCGACGCACATCACCGTGGCCAAAATGATCAGTGGGACCCAGCGCCAGTCGGGATAGGCGAGAGTGTAGAGCCACTTGCCGTGGACAGCGTACGCGAGAACGTAGCGGCCGAGCTCAAGCACCGCGCATGCGCCGAGCGGAACCATCGCCCAGTTCAATTGGCCGTGCCGCGCCAGCCGCCAAATAGATTTCGGGATGTTGAGAAAAAGGAACGGGCCGAAATGCCAGACGTCCTCTTTGTTGGGCATGCCCTGACGGATGACTCCAGCGAGCAAACCCACCAGCGCGGCGAGCGGAGTAGCGATCCATTCGTGATTGCCGAATGCGGGCAGACTGAGCATCGAGCCGCCGAGGAGCCCGACCATTCTTCCGCCGAGCAATCCCAGCAAAAATGCGCCGGGAAGCGTGAGGTCAAAAAAATGGTAGCCAACGAGGCGGAGGACGACTCCAATCGCGAGCGGTGGCGTGAGAAAAAGCAGTAAAAGAACTTTTTGATCCGAATCGCGGATTTCATTGAAGAGCACGCGGCGGAATTTGACGAAACGCACCAGCAACGCGGCCAGCGAAGCCGAGAAGCCGACCTGCAAAACGAGCGTAAAGAGCAGTTCTTTTTGGGTGCCGAGGGGTTCCATGGGGCTTGCGTTCAAGTTAGCCAATCCGCGCGGGGAAGTAAAGCCCGCAACGATTTTCGGTGGTGCGTCAGTTTGAATTTTCTTGATCGTGACAAAAAGAGCCAAAATTCAAACTGACCCAATACCCGATTTTCTGATGCAATGACGCCGAACATGGGCCGTTATTTTAATTTGTTGGATTTGTCCACGCCGACGGAGAAAGTCATCAGTGCCTTGGCGACCAGCTTGTTATGGTCGTCCACCACGTCGCATTCGACTACGGCGAGATATTTTCCCAGGCGGATGACTCGCGCCTCGGCGTAAATCGTCCCGCGCGAGACCGGCTCCAGAAAATTGATTTTCATCTCCACGGTAGCGGTGCGCGAGCCGGGCGGCAGGGACAAATACGTGGCGAGACCGCCCGCCGTGTCCGCGATGGATGCGAGCACGCCGCCGTGCACGACGCCGTGAATCTGCTTGTGCTTGGCCCGGACTTTCATTTTCAGGACGGCCCGTCCCGGCCCCGCGCCATCGAACCGGAATCCGAATTGGCGAGCCGTGTTGCTGAAATGGAAGCGGCGTCCGAGCGCGGTGATGGTGAGAGGCTTTACGATTTCTTTCGTCGGATTGTCTTTCGCTTGCCGCATGTCAGCCCGCCGTCACTCCGCCGTCCAGCGGAAACGCCACGCCCGTCATCCAGCTCGATTCGTCGGAGGCGAGATAGAGCGCGAGATTCGCCACGTCCTCGGGACGTCCGATGCGGCCAATGGGGATTTGCGATTCGCGCAAACGCCGGTACGCGACGGGATCCGGCGTGCGGGACATTGCGCCCAGCGACATTTTGGTTTCCACCAGGGCGGGGCAAATGCAATTCACGCGGATGTTTTCGTGCGCGTGGTCGAGCGCCATGGCTTTGGTGAGGAGCGTGACGCCGCCTTTCGACGCGCAGTACGCGGCGCGCTGTTTGATGGCAACGATGCCGAGATACGAGCCAATGTTGATTATCGACCCACCGCCCGCCCGACGGAGGGCCGGCACGGCCGCGCGCGACATCAGAAACGTACCGGTAAGGTTGACGGATATGACGCGAGTCCAGTCATCGTCGGATGTTTCCTCGACTGAGCCAACGTGAACCGTGCCCGCATTATTGATGATGATATGCAATTTCCCAAAGCGCTCTTCCACGGCACGAACAGCGTGCTCGACGGAAGCTTTGTCCGTGACGTCGCATTCGAGGGCCAGCGCTTCGCCGCCCGCGGCTGCAATTTCGCGCGCGACAGTGTCCAGTTTGTCGCGCCGCCGCGCCGCGAGCGCCACTTTCGCTCCTTCGCGTGCCAATGCGAGCGCGCAGGCACGTCCGATGCCTGTGCCGCCGCCGGTGATGATGGCCACTTTTCCCGAAACTCGCTGCATCGCAGGACTGCTCCGTGACGTCTAAACAAAGACGAGAGTTTGCGAATCTAGCATTGCGCGTCCGGAATTCGCAAGCGGCGCGCCGCACATTTCGAGGACCCTGATGAACATTGGCATCACATGTTATCCGACGTATGGCGGCTCGGGAGTGGTCGCCACCGAACTCGGCATGGAACTGGCCGCGCGCGGGCACGAGATACACTTCATCAGTTACGCGATGCCGACACGGCTGAACCCGGCGCACGAGCGCATTTATTTCCACGAAGTGGAGACGACAACGTATCCGCTCTTCGATCATCCGCCGTACACTCTTGCGCTGGCGGTGAAAATGGCGGAAGTCGCCGAGTCCGCGCCGCTCGATTTGCTCCACGTACATTACGCCATTCCGCATTCGGTGAGTGCGCTGTTGGCGCGCGAGATGTCCCTACCGCGGCGCTTGCCCTTTATCACCACGTTGCACGGCACGGATATTACGCTCGTCGGGAATGACCGCAGCTACCTGCCCATCACGCGTTTTTCGATCGAGAAGAGCGACGGCGTGACGGCGATTTCGGAGTACCTGCGGAATCGGACGGTGCAGGAGTTCGATATTCGCCGGCCGATTGAAGTGATCCGCAATTTTGTGAATTGCGATCTCTATTGCCGCGCCGAGGATCAGAGCCGCCGCAACGAGTGGGCTCCGAATGGCGAGCCGCTTTTGATGCATCTCTCGAATTTCCGTCCCGTGAAGCGCATCACCGACGTAATCGAGATTTTTGCGCTGGTGCGCGAAAAGATGCCCGCGAAGCTGTTGATGATCGGCGATGGCCCGGACCACGGCGCCGCCGAGCATCTTGTCAAACAGAAAAAACTGGGGCGCGACATTTTCTTTCTTGGCAAGCAATCGCGCATTCAGGATTTCCTGGGCCTGGCGGATGTTTTCCTGCTTCCTTCGGACTTGGAATCGTTTGGCCTGGCGGCGCTCGAGGCGATGGCTTGCGAAGTACCGGTGGTGGCGACGAACGTCGGCGGCGTGCCGGAAGTTGTGACCAATGGCGTGGATGGTTTTCTGGTTGCGCCGCGGGACGTTGTTGGCGCGGCCAAATATGCCATTGAGATTCTTTTGCGCGCCGATCGCGGCCGCGAAATGGGTAAGCAGGCGCGCATCAACGCGCGAAAGAAATTCTGCTCGAACGACGTGATTCCGCTCTACGAAGCGTACTACCAGCGCGTGCTCGACGCATCCTCGAACGCAGCCCGCGCGTAGCTGCGCGTCGACTGTTCAAGTAAAACTGTTTATCTGGACTTGTGAAAGTTCGGCGGCGCCCGGGCCGTATCCCTAATTTCTATTGAAATGACGACGCGGGCTGAATTGAATCAATGACGCAGTTGATGTCGGCCTGGGAAACTACGCCGGGCTGGGCGGACTTCGAGGTGAAAAGCAGGCGCATCTGCTGTTCATGCGCATCGAAAAGCCGCACGACAACCACGTGGTCAGTCGCGGGATCGCCGAACTGCAATCCACGATTGCTTCCGGCCTGGAGCGTGTAAATTGTTTTGGTTCCGTAAGCGCCGTACGCGAGCTTCCACTGCAGCAGAGTGCTGATGCGCACGGCTTTGTCCCTCGACATAAAGGGCGAAAGGCCCGCCGGCGAAGCGCTGTACACCGCCGAGTACAATGAATAGTTGTTCGAAAAAAAATCCGCGCCGAAGATGGTCCGGTATTGCTGGTAGGTCTGCGGATTTCCCTCGCGAATGCTGTCCACGATATTCTTCTCGCCTTCGGGATTGAAGAACAGCAGCACGGCGCCAGACTTGAAGTCAATTTCCGAGCGGTCGTTCTGCGAGTTCTGCTTGGCGATGCCTTTCCACGGCGCTCCGAACTGGAATCCGTAGAATGAGAGGCCTTTCTCTTGAACCGGTGACGCGACGGTGGAGGTTAGGGGTTGGGGGACGTCCCTCAGGAAAGGCGATGAGGCGGTCCAATGCTGTGCTTCGAAGTAAATCAGCGTTTGCAGGCCGAAAAGCAGCACATAACAGCCGACGGCGAGGGCGACCAGCGCCAGTATGACGGTGGCGCGCGCGGATTCTTTTTTCTCAGGCATGGCGTCGAGATGCGAATCTAACAGGCTCGACGCCAGAGTGCAAACTTCCCGAAAATGTCTCGGCCATTAGCACCGAGCAGCCAGTCGAAAATTAGCTCTCGTGGCTGCCGTTCCCGTTGCCATTTCCATTCCCGCCGTGAGCTGCTTCGTCGCCATCCTTATAGAGATACTTAATGGAGTGCTTATAAACGAGCAGGTTGGGGCTGCCAAAGCGGGTGAGCTTGATGCAATCCTGGTCATACCACTCGACGATGCCGCGAAGCACTTCGCCATCGGTCAAGACCACAGCGACAGGCGTGTGCGCCTGCATTTGCTTGACGTAGTAGAAGTTTTCGGCGTGCGTTTGATCCGGCGGAGCCGGCTTTTTACGCGGGCCCGGACCCAGAGGTTCGTGCGTTCCGCGCGGCGGGTATTGTTCTTTCACTTCTGTGAGCGTAGGACGAAATAGCTTGCGGTTCACGATTATGGCTCCTTGCGTTTTACTGCGCTTCTTATTTGACTGCCCAGACCCAGATTGGGTTTCCTAATAAATTGAAAAATATTTGGGCGGCTCGGCCCGATGACGTGCTTAGCGGTTCCCCAGGGTCACAGCTAAAGCATCCAGCCCAAGTTGCCGGCCCACGTTGCGTCGCAACCGGCCCTGCAAACGATCCAGGCCGTCCGCGGCCCGCGCGACCCATTTGTCTGTAATGCTGCCTGCCAAACGCTCAAGCTCATCTCGCAAATCTGGGTTACGGGGCACGAAATTCTTTGGGCTATGGGACAACTCAAGCAGGTCTGCCAAGAGACTATAGAACAGGGGAAGCAGATTTTCAAACGATTCTGATTCGTTCTTGGCGAGGTGCGCCGTCGCCGCAAAAATCGCGCGGTAAGATTTGCCCGCTGCCGCGTCCGCAATCAAGCGCAGAACCTCACGACGAAGCCGCACCGACTCCTCCAAATCCAGTCCCAGGGCCGCGCCGGGGCAGCCGTCCGCAAGCTGCGCGGCGAGTTTGCGCTCCGGAGCTTTCCATTTGGTGCGCTCCTTGAGCAGTCCCTCGATTTCTTCAGCGGCCACCGGCGCGAACCAGAAAGTGAGGCAGCGCGAGCGGATCGTCGGGAGCAGGGAGTCGACGCGCGGAGCGAGCAGAATCAGCGTGGCGCTCTCGGGCGGTTCTTCGAGAATCTTGAGGAACACGTCGGCGTCGGTCCAGCGCATCGTATCGGCGCCATCGAGAATGAAAATGCGCCGCCGTCCCTGCGGCCGGAAATATGCGGCGCGCTGCACGGCGCGCAGCTGGCCCATGCGAATCATCGGCCGCGCCACGGGATTTTTCCGGCGGACAGGATCCGGAACGATGCTCCACACGTCGGGATGAGTTTCCAGGATCAGCGGCATGCGCTCGACGGTCGCGGCATCGGGATTTTCTCCGCGCTCCCCGAGCCCTTGCTCGATCAGCGCAGCGGGATCGGCCAGCCGCGCGATTTTCACGCACGTGGCGCACTCGCCGCAAAGGTCGTCACGGAGCCTTTCGCAATTCGCCGCCTGCGCGAACATTCGCGCCAGCGTGTATTTCCCCACGCCTGGCGGACCCACGAACAGCAAAGCGCTGGGCACGTGTTCACGGCTGAGCATGGCGCGCAGGGAGGAGACAATCCGTTCGTTGCCGAGAAATTCGCTGAAGCCCATCAGGATTTGCCGGAGCGCCGCGGATTGCGCAAAACGCGGCTATCGACAACCTCCATAACTTCACGATGAATCACATCTGGCGCAAGCATCTCGCGTTCGTTTCGGTTCATGCAGTTCACCGCGCTCCAATTCGGGCGCTTAGCCAGCCGGTCATAAACGTTCGCGGCGGCTTTCAAATGCGCGAGATTTGCCTCCTGTAAATCGTGCCGGCGGCGCGTGTAGCCTCGCGTGTCCTTTTTGCCGACCATGGCCTGCGCTTTTGCGGCGGGCAGGCGCAAATAAATCACGATATCTTCGCGCGGCAAGCCGTAGACGCCGTATTCCAACTGTTCGAGCCAGCGCAAAAATTCCGGCAATTGCCGCCGCGGCACTCGCGCGCCCTGATGCGCCAGGTTCGAGCCGATGTAACGGTCCGCGAGAATCATTTTGCCTTGCGCGAGATTTTCTTCAAGCTGTAATTTGTTTTCCAAACGGTCGCCCGCATAGAGCAGCGCGGAAAAATGCGCGTCCACTTCCGGCAAGTCGCCGAATTCGCCGTTCAAATACCGCGCGACCATGCGCCCGAAAAAACCCTCATAGCGCGGAAAACTGATAGTTATGTGCGCTACGCCGCGTTTTCGAAGCGCGCGCGAAAGCATCTCGAGCTGCGTGCGCTTGCCGGAGCCGTCGATTCCTTCGAGCGCGATGAATTTCCCGCGGGCAGGCATCAGAGTGGCGGATAGTCTAACATATTCGACAACTTGTTCTATTACGCGCGCTAATGCGAAAAAGTATGCGGATGGAGCGTGCTAGAATGCGTCATGCCTCGCGCAGCCTCGATTACGTCGAACATCGAACAGATTCGCGAACGCATCGCGCGTGCGGCGGCTCGCGCGGATCGCCGCCCGGAGGAAATTGTCGTGGTGGCGGCCGCGAAAACGGTTTCCGCCGAAGCGATACGGACCGCGTACGATGCGGGCGTGCGTGCGTTCGGAGAGAATCGCGTGCAGGAGTGGGAGGAAAAGCAGCCGCAACTGACGGACCTGCAGGCCAGCTGGCATTTGATCGGGCATCTGCAGAGTAATAAAGCGCGCAAAGCCACGCGCCTGTTTGACTGGATTGATTCGGTTGACGACGCGGAGCTGGCGCTGAAGCTTGACGATGCCGCGGGCGAAACGAACGAATGGCTCGCGGTGCTGATCGAAGTTCAACTCGATCCCGGCGAAAAAAAATCGGGTGTAGCGCAAGCCGATCTTCCGGCCCTTGCCGAAGCCATTGGGCAGATGCCGCATCTTGAGCTCCGTGGCCTGATGACAATTCCGCCATTCTGCGAGGATCCGCGCGATGCGCGCCCCTATTTCCGGCGGCTGCGGCGGTTGCGCGACGATCTCGAAAAACAATTTGATCGCTCGCTTCCCGAGCTATCGATGGGTATGAGCCATGATTTCGAGATCGCCATCGAGGAAGGCGCGACGCAGGTGCGCCTGGGGACTGCGATTTTCGGCGAACGCGCCAAGGAATGACCGCAAACTAATGATTGAAGTCACGGCACGCGCCAGCGCTGTCGTTTTCATGGTGCGCGTTGTCCCTAGAGCCAGCCGCGATTCGATTGACGGCGAATTTCAGGGCGCGTTGAAGGCTCACGTCACCGCGCCACCCGTTGATGGACGCGCCAACGACGCCGTGCGCCGCATTCTGGCGGATCGTTTGAATGTGCCCGTCTCCGCTGTTAAGATTCTTTCCGGCGAGAAGAACCGAATGAAGCGCGTGGAAGTGCGTGGCGTCACGCCGGCACAAATTCAGGCGCTCGCATAGGCCGCCGCGTCACTCAAAGAGAAGAGAGCTCCTTATGCCCGACCTCAAAGCAATTCAAGCTGAACTTCGCGCACAAAAACTCGATGGATGGCTGTTCTACGACCACCATCACCGTGATCCGATTGCTGCTCGCGTCCTCGGGCTCGGATCGAACGGAATGGCGACGCGCCGCTGGTTTTATTTTGTCCCCTCGCGCGGCACGCCGGCAAAACTTGTTCATCGCATCGAGGCGAAGCAGCTCGACAGCCTTCCCGGACGAAAAATAGAATATTCGGGATGGGAGGAACTGCACAAGGGGTTGGGGAAGATTCTAAAAGGCTCGAAAGCCATCGCGATGCAGTATTCGCCGCAGAATAATATTCCCTATATTGGATTGGTCGACGCAGGAACGATCGAACTGGTGCGGAAACTGGGCGCGAAAGTTGTCAGCTCTGCCGACCTGGTGCAGAAGTTCGAGGCGGCCTGGACGCCCGAGCAATTCGAATCGCACAAACTCGCTGGGCGAATCGTGGATCGCGTGACGCAAGAGGCTTTCGCGCGCGCTGGATCGTTTGTGCGCGAAAATAAATCGCTGACGGAATTCGAGTTGTCGCAATGGATGGCCGCGCAGTTTCGCGCGAATTCTGTCGTCGCCGACTCGGCGCCCAACGTTTCCGTCGGCGCCCACGCGGGAGATCCGCATTACGAACCCAGGGCGGTGGGGAGTTTTCCGATCCGCAAAGGCGATTTGATGCTGCTCGACGTGTGGGGCAAACTCGACCGTCCCGGCAGCGTTTTTTACGACATCACGTGGATGGGATACTTGGGCGAATCGGTGCCCGCGAAATTCACGAAGATTTTCCATATTGTGCGGCAGGCGCGCGACGCGGCCATCGAATTTGTAAAGCAGTCCGTTTCCTCGGGACGCGCCACGTACGGATGGGAAGTGGATCGGGCCGCGCGCGAAGTGATTCGCAAGGCCGGCTACGGCAAATTTTTCACGCACCGCACGGGACACAGCATCGGGCAGGACGTTCACGGCAACGGCGCGAACATGGACGGCCTGGAAACGCGCGACGACCGGCGCATTGTGCCGCATACGTGCTTCTCGATAGAGCCGGGAATTTATTTGCCCGAGTTCGGCGTACGCACGGAAGTGAATGTCTATGTGGGCGACGGCGAAGCCAGCGTCACCGGCCCCATGCAAGAAGAAATCATCCCGATACTTGAATAAGTTTCTTTGACCGTCGTGAGGCCGGAACATGCCTGCCGCAGTCGCGCTAAAATGTCCGAGACGAACGTCACTTCTGATTCAGACGCCTTGACTCCCGCGGGGTACGCCGCAATCTTCGCGGCGTGGCTTGTTCCCGGCCTCGGCCATCTTTTGCTGAAACGCCGGGGACGCGCCGCCATTATTTTCTTGTGCGTGGGCGGTTTGGCCGTCGCGGGTTATGCCATGCGCGGACAGGTCTACTCGATGCGCGGCGGGGACATGTTCGCATTCATGGGCCATCTCGCCGAAATCGGCTCGGGCGCTTTCTATTTTCTCGCACGCCTTCTGGAACCGCACGGCGCGGATACAGCGCGCGTCGCGGGAGTTTACGGCACGCGCTTCCTGACGATAGCCGGCCTGCTGAATTTCCTGTGCGTACTCGACGCGTGGGGAATCGCGCGCGCGGGAAAAAACTAAAGCCTGTGAGAGGATTGACTCCTTAAGGATCGTTCGCGGCGAATATATGGGCCATTTCCCAGCAATGCTTCTGTGCGCGGGCCTGATTTCAGTGGCGTTCGCGGCACTCTCGCAGCCCACGGCTGGAAAGCGCTTCAGCCGCGCCCTGCTTTACTTTGTCCTCTTCGTCGTAATTTCCGTGGCCATCGGCTGGCTGATGTACCCATTCTCGCAGTAAATTCCGTTCGCGTTCAATCCCGCATAAAATCAAACGGCTGCACGATTGCTTGCATACAGCCGCTTGTGTAGTATAGGTATCCCATGCCCGATTCCTCCTCGATTCTTGGAACGACCATCTCCCATTACGCAGTCGTTGATAAACTCGGTGGCGGTGGCATGGGCGTCGTTTATAAAGCCAAGGACACACGCCTTGGCCGGAATGTTGCGCTGAAATTTCTGCCTGACGACATTTCACACGATCCGCAGGCCATCGAGAGGTTCCGGCGTGAAGCGCGCGCCGCCTCAGCGTTGAATCATCCGAATATCTGCACGATTTACGACATTGGAGAGTTCGAAGGCCGACCGTTTATTGCCATGGAACTGCTCGAGGGCCAGACGCTCAAGCATCGGCTCGTTGGAAAGCCCATGGAGATCTCGGAACTTCTGGACATTGGCATTCAGATCGCCAGCGGCCTCGATGCGGCGCACGCCAAGGGCATCGTTCACCGCGACATCAAGCCCGCGAACATCTTTCTTGTCGAGCGTGGCCAGGCGAAAATCCTCGATTTTGGCTTAGCGAAGCTTGCGGTCGCGCCTCGACAAGCCGCCGAAGCTGTTGGCGCTTCGTCCATGCACACGCAAACCCACCTGCTCCGGGACGAGCACCTGACGAGTCCTGGCAGTTCGATCGGGACGGTCGCCTACATGTCTCCCGAACAGGCGCGCGGCGAAGACATGGACGCCCGCTCGGATCTGTTCTCGCTCGGCATCGTGCTCTACGAAATGGCCACCGGGTCGGTCCCGTTCTCCGGCTCAACCACAGCGGTCATCTTCGACGGCATTCTCCATTCGGAACCCACGCCCGCCAAGGAACTCAATCCGCGCCTGCCTGTGGCGTTTGAGACCATTTTGAGCAAGGCGCTCGAGAAGGATGCCGATCTGCGCTGCCAGTCAGCCGCCGAACTCCGCGCCGACTTGAAGCGTCTGAAGCGGGACATCGAATCCAGTCCCCGGCCCGCTGCGGAGAAGAATGTTTCGGGTTCTGGAACGCACGCGGCTGCCGCGCGGCAAAAATCAGTTGCTGTGCTTTACTTCGAAAACCAGAGTGGCGCGAAAGAGGATGAATATTTCCGCGACGGAATTACCGAAGACATCGTTACCGAACTTTCCAAAATCGCGCAGCTCGAAATCTTTCCCCGTTCGGAAATGCTCGCCTTCCGCGACAAACCAGTGACGGCGCAGCAGGTAACGCAGAAACTCGGCGCTGCCTACGTGCTCGAAGGCTCCATCCGCCGCGCGGGCAACCGCGTGCGCATCACTGCGCAACTGGTCGAAGCGTCCACGCGGCATTCCATTTGGGCGGAACGCTACGACCGTCAGCTGGAAGATGTCTTCGCCATTCAGGAAGAAATCGCGCGCAGCATCGCGCAGGCTCTGCGCATCACTTTGACGCCGCAGGAAGAAAAAACCATCGCGCGAAAGCCGACGGAAAACCCGCAAGCCTACGATTTTTACCTTCGCGGCAGAAGTTACACGCGCCGCGAAAATATGGACTATGCATTGCAGATGTTCGAGCAGGCCATCCAGCTCGATCCGAATTTTGCCCTGGCGCATGCGGGCATCGCACATCTCTGCGGACTGATCTACGAAATTCGCGAGCAGAGCCCGAAATGGATTGAGCGCGGACTGGCTGCCTGCGACCGCGCCACTGCGCTCGCCCCCGACCTGCCCGAAGTGCTCGTCGCTCATGCGCGCCTTTTTTACGCGCAGAAAAAATACGCGGAAGCCGCCATGCTCGCCCAGCGCGCCATCGAGCGCAAGCCCGACTGTGAAGGTTCATGGAACATCCTGGGGCGCGCCTATTTCGCTTCCACCCGTTTCGAAGAGGCCGCGGCCCTCTCGGAGCGCGCCATCGAAAACAACGGCGACGACTACAATACATACATCCCTTATAGCCAGGCGCTCGAACGGCTGGGGCGGAAAATGGAATCCGCGCACGTCCGTGAACGTATGGTCATAGTTCTCCGGCAGCAGCTCGAGCGCGTGCCCGAAGACGTCCGCGCCCGCATCTTGCTGGCCACCAACCTCGCGTACGAAGGACAGGACCCCGATGAGGCTATCCGCCATCTGCAGACGGCCGTCGCCCTTCGCCCCGGCGATCCCAATACGCTTTACAACGCCGCCTGTACCTACGGCGTCCTGGGGAGAAAGGCGGAGGCCCTCGAGACAATCAAGAAGGCCTTCACCTCCGGCTATGGCAACATGAGTTGGGCGGCCAACGATTCTGATCTGTCTTGTCTGCACGAAGATCCTGAATTCCGGAAGCTCGTCGGTCTTCCCGCAGCCTAAGAATCCCTCGTCATCACGCGCTGTTCGGCGATGCTCGCTCGCCAAATCAGTACACCGCAGCCGCGCCTCCTCGTTTGACGCTCGCACGCGTCAATGCTAAATTCAAATCACGCAGCCGCAGTCCATCACTTCTCGAATACAAGAAGCTGACAGCTAACGAGACGTCCAAAACTGCTTAGCGAAACGTTTTTAACTTAGGATTCCTAGGCATTTCATCATTGAAATCCTTGCATCGCATTTCATAGTGGGTCGTCTTGCCCTCTGGCAACTCTCTAATCGTGATCGCACGACAGACCTGTTGTTCGTATGTACCAGTCGTGTCCCTAAAAATCACCAGACCCACGATGTAGAAAACATCATTTTTGTCGATAACTTTATTCAATTC
>Ga0307374_10006689_pt1 | contig 18014 bp, 19 predicted proteins | sample OX3MG_FD_202532 | JGI IMG/M metagenome (GOLD analysis project Ga0307374, IMG submission 202532) | Soil microbial communities from Risofladan, Vaasa, Finland - OX-3 | ecosystem: Environmental > Terrestrial > Soil > Coastal area > Acid sulfate soil | place: Finland: Risofladan, Vaasa | collected... | reverse complement strand
CCTGATCCGTTTGCTGCGGCGCGACTCGCCGCGCTGGTGGCTGTTCTTCGGGCTGGTCGCCGCGGTCGCCCTGCTGACCAAGCTGACCATCCTCTTCTTCGGCCTCGCGGTGGTCCTGGCGCTGCTCATCACGCCCGAGCGCCGCTACCTGCGTACGCCGTGGCCATGGTTGGCGGGCGGCATCGCCTTCCTGGGCCTGCTGCCCTACCTCGTCTGGAATGCCGTCAATGGCTGGCCCACCTGGGAGTTCTGGCACCACTATGGCGGCATCGGCACCGACCCGCTGGCCTTCTTCGTCGCGCAGATCGACCAGATGAATCCGATCGCCGTCCCCCTGGCCGTTGCCGGCCTGATCTTCTACTTTCGCAAGGCAGGCGCGCGCTATCGTCTGCTGGGCTGGACATTCGTCTTCGCCTACCTGGTGCTGACGCTCATCCGCGTGAAGCCGTACTTCCTGGCTCCCGCCTACCCCATCCTGTTCGCGGCGGGAGCGGTGGTGTTCGAGCAGTGGGCGCTGCGGCCGCGGCTCGCCTGGATCCGGCCCGCCTATCTCACCTTTCTTGCCCTCTCCGGAATCCTGCTGGCGCCGGATGTCATGCCCATCCTTCCGCTTGCCACGGCCGTGCATGCCTACGGGACCCTCACCCAGCCTCTCGCCGACCGGTTGGGCTGGGACAGCCTCACGCAAGCCGTGGAGAACGTCTATGCCGGTCTTCCGCCCGCGCAGCGTGCGCAAGTCTGCGTGCTGACCAGCAACTATGGTGAGGCCGGCGCGCTCAGCCAGCTTGCCGCGCCTGGGCGCCTGCCGCCGGTCATTAGCGGTCACAACAACTACGACTTGTGGGGACCGGGCACATGCACGGGTCAGGTGCTCATCGTGGTTGGGTATTCGGCGAGCGACGTGCAGGGTCTGCATGCCTTCTACGCCCACATCACGCTTGCCGCCACCGAACGGTGCCAGTACTGCGTGGCCTATGAGAAGAACCTGCCCATCTACGTCGTATCCAGCCCGACGACCTCGATCTTCCCGCGGCTGTGGCCTTTGGTGAAGCACTATGACTGAGTGCCGCGGCGTCGCCATCCGTGCTCCACGGGATGAACGCCTCTCTTCCGTCGGAGAGTTCGCCACCGATGGTGAGGATCGCGGCTGCCAGAGGGTTTTCTCGGGTTCGGCTGGGGTGGCGTACCTGAGCCCGCGTTTGTTCAGATTGCAACGACACCATCCAGAATCTGATTGGCGCTGCGGGTCCAGTCTTCCACGTTAACGCGGGAGTGGTATCGGCAACGGGGAACGAAGTCTGGCACTGATGCCTCGGATAATGCTGTAAGATATAAGGCAGGAGGAGTAGAGAAGGACACGTTGCGCGGACGATCATTCATCGTCAGTTGGCGGGAGGACAATACGGTAGCGGCGCTGAAAGCGGCCTATCTGGGGGAGCGCGACGGGGTAATTCGGTGCCGCCCGCAGGCATTGTGGCTGCTCGGGGCGGGACGGCTACACTGGTGCTGGATGCCGTCACTCACGGCCGCCGAGACGCGCGGGGTCGTGCGCGGACTACGTCAGGCGACGGGCCTGAGCGCTCTGGTCTGGGACCGGGCGCCCAGCCACCGCGACGCCTCGGTGCGGGCACTCGGCCTGCGTTTGGTCGAACTCCCTCCCTACAGTCCGGAGCTGAACCCGGCCGAGCGCGTGTTCGAAGAGGTGCGGCGGGCGGTGGAAGGAAAAATCTACGCGACGCTCGACGAGAAGGCCGCGGCAGTCACCGAGATCCTCCGAAAGATCGAGGCCGTCCCGGAGGGAGTGCGCTCGCTGGCGCGATGGGACTGGGTCGACGCAGCAATCGAGCAACTCCCGTCCAATTATGCGGCGTAATCAGAGCGGTTTGGTATAAGTAGCGTGATCCGGGCCCATAGCTCAATGGTAGAGCGGCCGCCTCATAAGCGGCTGGTCGGAGGTTCGATCCCTCCTGGGCCCACCGTCACTCCCGAATGACCGCGACCGAATTATGGCCGCTGCTCGCGACGTAGAGTCGGCTGGTCCTCGAGTTCACCGCGACGCCGAACGCGCCGACGACGCCCGGGACGGTCACGATCGCTCGATTGCTGACTCCATCGACGACCGAGACGTTATTCGCGAGGTAGTTTGCCACGTAGACTCGGTCCGTCGCCGGGTTGACTCCGATGCCGAAGGGGCCGGCTTCACCGGCGATCGTGGCAACGACCTTGTCGGCCGCGCCGTCGATCACGGACACGGTGCTGTCCAGGTAGTTGCCGACGTACACGCGGTCCGTGGTCGTATTCACCGCGACGGCGTCGGGCTGGCCACCCGTGTGGATCGTGGCGATCACGCGATTGCTCGCGCCATCGATCGCCGACACGGAGTTGTCGCCAACGTTCGCGACGTAGACGCGATTCGTGGCCGGGTTCACCGCCACGCCCTCGGGGTTGCTTCCCACCGGCACCGTCGCGAGGACACGGTCCGTCGCACCGTCGATCGCCGAGACACTATTCCCGCCAACATTGGCAACGTACACGCGGTTTGTTGTTGCATCCACCGCGATACTCTCCGGATGAGCCCCGACGGGGATCGTCGCGATGACCCGGTCCCGCGCCGCGTCGACCACCGTCACCGTGTTGTCGTGGCTGTTCGCGACGTACACGCGCGCGGTCGTCGGGTTCACGGCCACGCCGACGGGCGTGGTGCCGACGGCGACAGTCGCGATCACCCGATCGGTCGCGCCGTCGATCACCGAAATGGTATCACTGGCGCTGTTGGCAACGTAGACGCGGCCGGTCGTCGCATTTACCGCTACGCCCGATGGCGTGATCCCAACGGCGATCGTCGCGAGGACTCGTCCGGGCGCGGCCGTCGGCACGGGAGCAGCGGTGGCCGTGGGAGTCCCGGTTGACGTGGGCGGCGCCGACGTCGGAGTCGCGGGTCGAGGCGTGTCGGTCGGTGTCGCGGTGGACGTCGCGGTCGAGGTCAGAGTCGGCGTGGGCAGGGTGGGACGCTGGGCGATCGCCGATGGAGGGGTCGCTCCGGCCGTGCCGCTTGATGGGCGCGGTGTTCCGAGCGCAGCCTCGTGGCTGGTCGAAGGGAGACAGCCGGTGACCAGCAGAGCGATCAGAACGGCGCTGAGGAGAAAGATCCACGGCTGCCGTCTCATCCGCTCCGTATTGCCCTCTGTCCCATTGGATGGCTCTCGCCGGGCGTGGCATGCGATCTGCGCAGTTCTGACGATCCAGCCGGCCCGTGCCGCGGGGACGCAGGTTGCCCGACGCACAGCGTACGACGTCAGGAGACGAGAGTCAACCGCGCCCCGGTTGCTCACCTTGACCGGCGCCGCTCCGGATCGGTATGATGTGCGTGGATGAACCTGGGAGCAGGACTGGGGGAAGAGTGGACCGGGCGGCAGCGCTTCAAGAACTGGTCGACGAGTACCACGACCAGGAGGTCATCGAAGGATCGCGGTTAGACGAATACTGCCTCGAGCGCGCGAAGCTAGAGCTGGTGCGCGAGATTTTGCTGGAGCACGGCGAGACCTCCGAAGCCGATCACCTGCTGGTAGAGATCCACGCCCTCGACCACAAGATCGAAGCCAGCGAGGAAGTGCTCGCCAGGCTTAACCGACTGACGGGGATCTTCCAGGGGAGTCTTGACAGGATTCGGGAGGGCTCGCACACACCGTGATGACCGAGAACTCGACTCTGATCACCCTCGTCTGTTCCCGAGACGAGGTCGTCAACCACATCGTCGAACACAGCCGCCTCGCCGACTGGAACGGGAGCTGGGCGATCCAGTTCGACCCGGCGACGGGCCAGCACGAGTGGTGCTGGATCGGCCGATTTCCGCCGATTGGGAGCACCGCGGAGCGGGAGCCGCGGCCCGGCTGGCGACTGCTGGTGCTGCCGCGGGTGAATGCCACCAAGCTGATGGTGGATGCGCGCAAAGACCGGATCGAAGAATGGATCTGGCAGGCATCTGCCGAGGGAACGCTCGACGGCTGGCTCGAAGCCGGCGAGGCCACCGCGGCAGGAGTGAAGTTCAAGTTCGTCTAATTACGCGCTGGCTACGCCTTGCCGGTCACCGTCTTGACCGCCAGGAGCAGGACCACCGAACCGGCGATCGCGACCAGCAGGTGGGTCAAGCTGAAAAGGCCGCCGACGCGCTGGTGCGTCAGGATGGTGTAGAGGACGCCGCCGACAATCGAGCCAGCCCAGCCGATGACGATATCGCCCAGGATACCGTGCTTGCTCTCGGTGATTGCGCTCGCGGCCCAGCCGGCAATCAGCCCGACGACCAGCCACGGCACCAGCGCGAGCACCGTGCCCAGGGTAATCAGGAAGAACGCGGCGAACACCACCGCGATGATGACGAGGGCGATGATCAGACACATGGGAGAACTCCTCCGGATGTAGTAGCCGTTCATAGGAAGAGACGCTTTCACCACCCGATTTGTTTCATCGGGCCACGGCCGGTGTCGCCGATCGTCGCCGTGTTGCGATCTCCTCAGGAACAGGAGTTGTTTGCCACGTACGGCAAGTAGATTTTGAAGCCACCTTGTGTGGCCTGCGCCGGCTCGAGCGTGGCAGCAGCGTTCGACGCCGTACAGCCGGTGATCTCGATGCCGGTGTAATAGCTGTTCAGGATGTCAGTATACGCCACGTGGGCGTTTCCCTGCCCTGCCGCCCCCCACTGACACATCCCCACGCCGTGACCGTAGTAGCCACAGGTGCTGAGGTCCGACGAGCCGTTCCACGTACAGGGCCGGGCGCGGCAGTAGCTGACGTAGTTCCAGCCGGCGCTCGCGCAAATGTACTGGTTGTCGGAGTTCCTGCCGCTGTAGGCGATGGCGTCTTCGCTGTTCCTGGTCGTGACACCGTTGCACTCCGCGAAAAAGAAGGCGAAGATGACCGCGCCGTTCACCGTCATGACCTGGCCGGCGGTCGCGTCGACCGCGGCATTGGTGCTGGGCCAGAGGTTGTTGGGATTGTATACCTGGCAGGCGGTGGTGGCGCAGATGTAACCGTACGCGAGAAAGTGCGCCACCCCGTAGCTGCGCGCGGCGACTGACTGCGCCTGGAGGGTCGCCGCTGGCCAGCTCGGCGGCACCTCATTGGGAACGACCCCTTTGACGTAGTCCTCGAGGGGAATCCACTGCGACGAATTGTTTGGCGGAACGTTCGTTACGTAAATCTGCGACGGCAGACCGCTGGACGCGATGCTCAGGGCCTGGGCGCTCAGCGCTGCCCTGGATGGGAGTGGCGACTGAATCTGGGTGACCATGCGCTGATAGAGCACCTGCTGCTGGTCGGGCGTCGGATTTTGCGGAACGAGGTCGAGGTCGAGCGGCGCATAGCCAGTGGACGAGACGATCTGGTTGAGGCGAATCACGCCGACGAGACTGTCTTTCGCAACGCGGACGGTGTAGGTGCCCGGCGGGACCGGCAACACGTAGGCGCCCGTCTGATCGGTGGTGGCTCGCGCGCCGCCGGGATCGGCCTGGACGAGAGCGCCGGCCACTGGTTGAAGCGTCGCAAGATCGATCGCCTGCCCGGCGAAGCCGGTGCCCGACGACAGCGCGAGAGAGCCGGCCGCGGCCCCCGGCAGCATCGCCAGCCCGGCGACCCCGGCGAGGCCAGCCGTGCGCAGGAGGGTTCGGCGGGAAAACTTGTTGGACTTTCGATCTGACTCAGTCATTGGAAATCAGCCTGCTCTGCGTTTCGGGGAGACGCTGGGGAGTGACCGGGGGAACGGTGGCCCGCGGGTCACTACTGCCCCAGCCACTCCCCAGCACCTCCCTCGCAGGAACGCTAACAGTGACTGAACCTGACGTCAATGCTGAATTCCGTAAAGTCGCGGTTGGAATGAAGGGGTGGGCTGGACTTGCTGCGCAAATCCAGCCCACCCCTTCATTCCAACCGTGGACTAACCGGAGGGCGCAACCGCCGCTGGAATGGATTTGACGCTGCCCCGATCACCTGTCTGAGAAATGCTTGACATAAAGCCTCCCGCTTGATAGACTAGACGCCAGATAGGCAAATGTCGGCTCTGCGGGGCAGTCGAGGCCGGAGCTGGTTCGCCTTCTAGCGCGCTGGAGCGCTATCCTTAATGGGAAGGGGGTGGATGACATGGAAGAGCGTCGTGAGATGACCGTGCGCGAAGCCGGTAAGAAGGGCGGAGAGACGGTCAAGCGCAAGTACGGCCCTGGCTACTACGCCGAGATCGGCAAGAAGGGTGGCGAGGCCGTGGCTGAGGAGCGAGGCCGCGAGTTCTACGTCGAGATCGGCAAGAAGGGCGGCGAGGCGGTGATGCGCCTCCACGGTCCCGAGTTCTACTCGGAGATCGGCAAGAAGGGCGGCCAGTCGGTCAAAGCCAAGCACGGCCCGGATTACTACGCGCGCATCGGTCGCAAGGGCGGTTCTGCGAAGAAGAAGCAGGACTAAGAGTTTCTATCAAAGCCTGGGTTTCAGCGCGCTCCGCGCGCTGAAACCCAGGCTTTGATCGTGTTTCTAACCGACGCCGGACTCGCCACGGGCCCCTGGAGACCAGGGTAAGCGTCGCGAATCTGTCGATCGGGAGACCGGGTCAGCGCTGACCCGGTCTCCCGCCTTCCCTACCACGGGGATGATCGCTTCCCGAGACCTGGACTCCCCCTCTGTGCCGCCCTCCGGTCGCGTATCCGCGGTTTTGGTGTTGCCCAGACGGCCGATGCCGATCATCTCGTGCCACCACTCCTTCCCTCGATGGCGCCTTTCACCTCCTGTCTCCTGACTTCTAACTTCTGACTCCTGCCTTCTCCTGGCCCCGTTCTGGCATAGCACTTGCGTTCGGTCGTGGTGTCGCCACGTCGGCGGCGCCCGTCGCCAACGCCCACCTCGGTTGACGTCGGGCCTGTCCCGCTGTGGTAGCGGACGGTTGCTACCAGGATCTGGCCGATGCTTCGACGAGTCGTGATCTTCTGCGCGGCAGCATTGCTTTTGATCGCCATCGCCGGCACTGTGCAGCTCGGCCAGGTGGACCCGACGGTGGCCCTCTCACTCGCTCTACTGGCCGGTCCTCCCGCGATCCCGACGCCGACGCCCGCGGCATCCGACGAACCATCGCCGCGGGGTGGCCTGGGGAACAGTCGAAAGGACGTCGAGGCGGCCTTCGGTCTGCCGACCGGCCTCCAGGGGACGATGATCGCCTACCGCGATGGACAGTACGCCGCCACGTACGCAGACGGTCGCGCCACGGCTATCCTGGTCAGCTTCGCCGATTCCCCGCGGACGCTCGCCGTTGCGAGAAAGGCGACGCACGCCTACATCCCGGACGACAGCCGGTTCATCGGTACGCTCAGCGCCGGCCCGTCGCGCATCGCCGACGTCTACCAGAGCGCGCGTCTGGGTGCCCGCGTGGCGCCGATTGGCGGGACTCCGCGCGGACAATTCGCCGTGGTGTACGAAACGACCGGGCCCGACGCGGTGAAGGACGTGCTGTTCATCGTCGGCCAGATCCCGCAATCGTCGTAGGAGGCGTGGCGCGATGCCACCGGCTTCGCCGCGCCGAGACCCTGGCGGCGGTCTTGAGGGCGCATCGCGCGTTTGACGCCAAGCTCGCCAGATGCTATCATGGCCAACGGCAAGCGGGGAAGCAGGCCGCGCAACGGGCTGGCGCGTAGTTCGGTTCGATGGTGGCCACGGCGGATTGGCCCGCTGGGAGCGCACGTTGCAGTTTCGCGATTACTGGCTGGTCTTCAGCAAGCGCTGGTGGTTGGTCGTCCTCGTCGCCTTCGCGGCGTGTGTGGCCAGCTACGGGTACGCGAAGCTTCAGACGCCGATGTACCGCGCCGACGTCCAGTTGCTGGTGACCCCCTCACGGCTCGACTACGGCCTCACTCTCGTCATCGACAACACGCTCACCCAGTATCAGTTGCAGCTCCTCACTCGGACGCTCGCCACGCAGGTAGACCAGGACCTCAAGCTGGACCTGCCGGTCGAAAAACTGCTCTCGCGGGTCCACGTGAGCGCGGATACGAACGGTTACCTGCTCGACATCACCGTGGATGACCCCGATCCGAACAACGCCCAGGCCATCGCCCGGGACTGGGCCGAGAAGTTCATCGAACAGCAGCAGGCCGCCATGGCCCAGGCGGACCCCACGGACCGCACCAACATCCAAGAGCTCGATCCGCCGTTGCCGGGCGTGCTGGTCTTCCCCAAGACGAAGCAATACGTGCTGGCGGCCGGTGTCCTCGGGCTGGTGGTTGGCACGGCGCTCGCCTTCTTGCTCGAATACCTCGACGATACCTTGAGAACGCCCGAAGACGTGGAGCGCTTCGTCGGGCTGCCCCTGGTCGGATCGATTCCCACCGCCACCGAGATCACGCTGCCGCATCCAAACGGGAGAGCGAAGGTTGGCGTGACGGAAGGACACCAATGATGGCCGACGTCGCCTCACCCTTAGTGACGGTCGTGCAGCCACGTTCGCCCGTCTCCGAAGCCTATCGGTCCCTCCGCACGAACATTCAGTTCTACGCCGTCGATCGATCGATCCAGACGCTCCTGATTACCAGCGCCAGCCCCGAGGATGGCAAGTCGACCACCCTGGCCAACCTGGCGGTGACCTTTGCCGAGACCGGCCGATCGGTCGTCGCCGTCGACTGCGACTTGCGACGCCCGTCGCTGCACAAGCTCTTCGGCCTGCCGAACGAAGGCGGACTCACCGCGCTGATCCGTGAAGAGCGGGCGTTGGGCGACGTCATTCTGTCGACCGACGTACCGCACCTCGGCATCCTGCCAAGTGGACCGCTGCCCCCGAACCCATCCGAGCTGCTCGGCTCCCAGCGCATGGAGCGCGTCGTCGAGTCGCTCCGGAGCGCCGCCGACGTCGTTCTCTTCGACTCACCGCCGACGATCTCCGTCACCGACGCTGCGGTGTTGGGCGCGAAGATGGATGGAGTTTTGCTCGTGGTCAGTGTCGGCAAGACCAAGCGCGATCACGTGATGCGGGCGAAGCAGCTGCTCGAGCGCGTCAATGCCAAGGTGCTTGGCGTCGTGCTGAACAACGTCAAGTTTGATGGCAGCCTCTATCGCTACTACGGCTGAGTGCCGCGGTGATCGACCTGCACACCCACATCCTGCCCGGCGTGGACGATGGGGCCGAAACCCTCGAGGACGCGCTGGCGATGGCGCGTGTCGCCCACGACGACGGGATCAGCACCATCGTCGCGACGCCCCACCGCAACCCCTGGTCGTATCGCGCGGACCGGGCCGACGCCGAGCGCCGCCTGGAGGACGTGCGTCAGGCCTGTCGGGCGAATGGCATCGAGATCCGTCTGCTGCTTGGCGGGGAGGCCTACATCGCGCCGGACCTGGCCGACCAGGTCCGTGGCGGCCTGGCGTTGACGATCAATGGCGGCCGCTTCTTGCTGGTCGAGTGGCCCTACGACCAGTACCCCGGCTATAGCGAGCAGGTCATCTTCGATCTGCAAGTGCGCGGGATCGTGCCGATTGTCGCGCACGCCGAGCGATACCGGATCGTCCAGCGCGACCCCAGCTATCTGGCCAGGCTGATCGAGCGCGGCGTGCTGGTGCAGGTCACCGCGAGCAGCCTCCTCGGCGAGTTCGGCCCGGAGATTCAGAAGGTGACCGAAACGCTGGTGACGTGCGGCCTGGCGCACCTGATCGCCTCGGATTCGCACGCGGTCGATCGACGGCCGCCGGTCCTCAGCGCGGCGCGTGACCGGGCGGCGGCGCTGATTGGCGAGGTACGCGCCCGGGCGATGGTCACGGACGTTCCGCGGCACGTCATCGACGACGAGCTCGTCGAGCTTCCTCCCCCGACGTTGCGCAAACCGCAACCATTCTGGGCGTTCTGGAGGTCATGACCATGAAGGGCCTCATCCTGAGCGGCGGGAAAGGGACACGCCTGCGCCCCATCACCTACACCGGTGCCAAGCAGCTCGTGCCGGTCGCGAACAAGCCGGTCTTGTTTTACGCCATCGAGGACCTGGTCGAGGCCGGCATCTCCGACATCGGCATCGTCATCGGCGACACCGGCGATCAGATCCGCGCGGCGGTGGGCGATGGGACCGCGTTCGGCGCGACCGTGACCTACATTCCGCAGGAGGCGCCGCTGGGCCTGGCGCACGGCGTGAAGATCGCCGCGGATTTTCTCGGCGAGGACCGCTTCGTCCTCTTTCTCGGCGACAACTTCATCCGCGACGGCATCGTGCCGCTGGTCGACGAGTTTCGCTCCGGCCAGGCGAACTGCCAGATCCTCCTCTACCACGTGCAAAACCCCGAGGCATTCGGCGTGGCCGACGTGCGCGGCAGCCGCGTGCTGCGGGTCGTCGAAAAGCCGAAGGACCCGCCCAGCGACCTGGCGATCGTCGGCATCTACATGTTCGATCACCACGTCTTCGAGGCGATTCAGCAGATTCGCCCGTCGGCGCGCGGCGAGCTCGAGATCACCGATACGATTCAACTGCTGATCGACCAGGGATTGCACGTCGTGCCCAAGATCATCGGCGGCTGGTGGATCGATACCGGGAAGCACGCCGACATGCTGGAAGCCAACCGCCTGATTCTGGAAGTGCAGGAGCCGGCGATGCTCGGCACCGCCGACGCGGACTCCCAGATTCTTGGCCGAGTCGTCGTTCAGCGCGGTGCCGAGATTCGGAACAGCGTGATCCGCGGTCCGGCGATCATCGGGGAAGAGACGCGGATCGTCGATTCCTACGTCGGTCCGTTCTCGTCGATCTACCACCACTGCCTGGTGCAGGGAAGCGAGATCGAGCACAGCATCATCCTGGAGCACAGCCGCATCGTCGACGTGCCGCACCGGATCGAGGAGAGCCTGATCGGGCGCAACGTCGAGATCGCGCGGTCGCCGATCAAGCCCCGCGCCTACAAGCTGATGCTCGGCGACTACAGCAAAGTCGGCATCCTGTGAGGACGAAGAGGGACGTGACCGCACTCACCTTGTTGGTCACCGGCGGCGCCGGTTTCATCGGCTCGAACTTTGTCCGGCTCTGGCTCGAACGGCATCCGGCCGATCGCGTGCTGAACCTGGACGCGCTGACCTACGCGGGGAACCTGGCCAATCTGGCCGATCTGACCGACGACCAGCGCGAGCGCTACAGCTTCGTCCACGGCGACATTCGCAACCAGGAGCTCGTCGAGTACTTGCTCGGCGAGCATCACGTCGACGTGATCGTCAACTTCGCGGCCGAGTCGCACAACAGCCGCGCGGTGCTCGACCCGGCGGCCTTCCTGCGCAGCAACGTCCTGGGCGCCCAGGCGCTGCTCGAGGCCTGCCGCGTCAAGGGCATCGCCCGCTTCCACCACGTCTCGACCTGCGAAGTGTACGGCGACCTCGACCTGGAGAGCCCGGACTCGTTCCGCGAGGATAGCCCCTACCGCCCGCGAACGCCCTACAACGCCTCGAAGGCCGCGACCGATCACGTCGTGCGCGCCTATTATGAGACGTTCAAGGTGCCGGTGACGCTGTCGATGTGTGCGAACAACTACGGACCGTACCAGTTCCCCGAGAAGGTCATCCCGCTGTTCACGACGAACGCTCTGCTGGGCAAGCCGCTGCCGCTCTACCGTCACAGCCAGAACCGCCGCGAGTGGGTCCACGCCGTCGACCACTGTCTGGGCATCGAGCGGGTCCTCGAGCGCGGTGTCGTCGGCGAGACCTACCACATCGGGACCGGCGTCGAGCAGAGTGTCGAACAGATCGCCGACGCGATTCTCGACACGCTTGGCCTGTCCGCGTCGCTCAAGACCTACGTCGAGGACCGCCCCGGCCACGACCGCCGCTACCTGCTGGACTCCACGCGCATCCGCCGCGAGCTCGCCTGGCAGCCGACGATCGACTTCGCGCAGGGATTGCCCGAGACGGTGCGCTGGTACCAGGAGCACCCGGCGTGGTGGCAGCCGCTGCTGGAGAAAGCAGCAGTGCAGGAAACGGGCTGGAAGGCAGGCAGTCGAGGGTTGGAGTAGACGTGCGCCATGCTCACCACGCCATCGGCCGACGTTCAGCGGATGCTGACGCTGCTCCGCGCGCGGATTCGACGGGTGCTGGGCGACAAGCTCAGCGGGCTCTATCTGACCGGCTCGCTGGTGACCGGCGATTTCGACGACGACGTCAGCGACATCGATCTGGTCGCCGTGACCTCCACCAGCCTGGGACCAACGGAGATCAACGCTCTCGGGGCGATGCATCGCGCGATCGCCGTCGCAGAGAAGCGCTGGGACAATCGGATCGAAGTCGTCTACCTCACGACCGACGCGCTCCGGACCTATCGGACGCGAACCAGCACGATTGCCGTCACCAGCCCGGGCGAGCCATTCCATACCAGGGACGCCGGGAAGGATTGGCTGATCAACTGGTACGTGGTCCGCGAAAAAGGCGTGACGCTCTTTGGCCCCTCGCCGAAGACGCTGATCGATCCGATTTCGCCAGTCGAGCTGGTCCAGGCTGTCCAGGACAGCGCACGAGCGTGGCGTGACTGGATCAAAGAAACCGAGCCGCGACACCGTAACGCTCAAGTGTACGCAATTCTAACGATGTGCCGGGCGCTCAATACCTTCAACACAGGAGGTTATCTCTCAAAGAGACAGGCAGCGCTCTGGGCCCAGCAGCACCTGCCCGCATGGGCGTCGATCATTCGGCGCGCGCTCGTATCCTGGCGAGATGATTGGTACAGGGACGACGTGGATCACGGTGCGACGCTCTCGGAGACGGTCCGCTTCGTCAACGCCGTCGTCGATCAGATTGTCAGGTGACGCGATCGCCCTTTGCGCTCGCGCAAAGAGCGACCCGTGCTTCTGACGTACGCTAACATCCTCGGAGTAAAGGGACCGGTCCGGCGCGGCACAACCTCTTCAGCAGTCTCGCACGCCGTAGATGTAGCCGAGGAGCGAGCCGAAGATGAGGTGTAAGGAGAGGCTCGCCAGGGCCGGGCGGGCAGAGCCGGTCCTCCGCGCGAAGATTCCCGCGCCCATAAACGGCATCGCGATCAGCATCGCCATCACCAGCCAGACGCCCGTCGCGAAGGTGAGGCCCGCGGCGACGTTGCCCCGGACGGGACCGTACCCCTTCGTCAGCCACCGCAGACTCGGGTAGAGCCGCGTCGCGTAGAGGAGCCCGAGCAGCGCGCTGTCGATCAGGTGGAAGATGATGCCGACGATCCACCAGCCTTGCTTCCCGCCGGAGACGTAGCGCAGCGCGTTGTGGGCAAAGGCGAGCTCGCTGACGCCAAACACGGCTCCGAGCCAGTAGCCGGCCAGCGCCATGACGTAGCCGGCGGTGACGCCCGCGAACGCGGCGCGGGCCAGGTGGCAGTCGTTCTCTCTTGCCCGGTTGGCGATCATCCCGACACCTCCAACAAAGACGTTGATTGCTCGACGTGGATCCCGCCGGTCGTCTGGAGGACCTCCACCCGCGAGTCGGTGCCCTGGCCGTGGAACCGCAGGTCGGCCGTGCCGCCGGCGAAGGGGATGCCCCGCACGGTCAGCTCGTCGAGCCACTCGGGGAGCGTTGGCTGGACGAGCAAGCGATGGTGCGCGAGATCGGGTTCGAGGCCGAGGATCGCCCGTAGCAGCAACGGTATGCTCCCCGCCGACCAGGCCTGGGGAACGTTCGCGTCGGGATAGAGCACCGGCCACGCGGTTTCGCACCGGTCCAGGCCAGCCCACAGCTCCGGGAGGCGCCCATGGGCAAAGAAGCCGCTCGCGGCGAAGATGCCCTCGGCGATGCGGTTCACCTTCTGCCAGTGACCGTAGCGTTTCAGCCCGAGCGCGATCAAGGAGTTGTCGAAGGGCCAGATCGACCCGCGCTGGTAGGCCACCGGGTCGTAGGCGCCGTTGTGGCGGGAGAGCGTCCGCACGCCCCAGCCGCAGAACATGTCGGGCGCCATTAGCCGCTCGGCGACAAGGGCCGCCCGGTCGGGCGGAACGATCCGGGTCCAGAGAAGCTGGCCCGGGTTGGAGGCGATGGTGCGAATCGGCTGCTTGTCCGGATCGAGGCCAAAGGCGTAGTACTGGTCGTCGGGCAGCCAGTAGCGATCGTTGAAGGTCTGGCTCAGGTCGGCGGCGCGTTTTTCGGTGGCATCCGCCTGCGCCGCGTGTCCGAGGGCCCGGTAGATCGCGGCGGCGCCACGGAGCGCGGCGTAGTAGTAGCCCTGCACCTCGACGATCGCGATCGGGTCCGGCACGATCGTCCCGTCGGGATAGACGACGGCTTTCCCCGAGTCTTTCCAGGCCTGGTTGTGGTAGTCGTGGGGCGAACGCATCCAGTACTCGACGAAGCCGTCGCCGTCGATGTCGCCGTATTCCGCCGCCCAGCGCAGGCAGCCCTCCATCGGCGCGAGGAAGTGTTCGAGCAAGGTGTGATCGCCGGTGAAGCAGTAGGTTTCCCAGAGCAGGATCACGTAGAGGAGCGATGCATCGACTGTCCCGTAGAACGGATTGAAGGGAATCTTCCCCATCAGACTGAGCTGGCTGACACGCAGCTCGTGGGGAATCTTGCCGGGCTCCTCGTCGTTCCAGTGATTGACGCGCGTGCCCTGGAGCTGCGCCAGCCGGGTGAGGACGGCCCGCGGAAATGGGCAGCCGATGGGCAGGCACTGCAGCGCCGTGTTCAGCGCGTCGCGGCCGAAGATGGTGTTGTACCAGGGCACCCCGGCGGCGGGGTACCACTCGTCGCCGACCTTTTGCAGGCGCAGCGATGCCAGGTCCTGGACCGCCTGATCGTAGGCGCGCTGGACGACCGGGTTTGGCGTGGCGAGACGGGCCAGGTGCTCGGACCACTGGCGGAGTTCGACACGGGCCTGGTCCAGTCTTGCGGCGAACCCGCGCGGTGGCTGCCCGGGGAGGATGGACGCGCCACTTGCACCGGTGAGACTCCCCACGGCCGACGCGGAGAATCGCCCGAGCGGGTGGCCGGTCATCAGCGCCGCGGTCTCGAGCCGCCAGGTCTGATCGTGCGCCAGGTGAATCGGGAAGATCAGGAGGTTCGGCGAGTAGCGCGGCTCGCTGTCGGCGGCGACGATCCGATACTGGAGGCAGCGGTAAAACCAGTCATCGCGGAGGGAACAGACGACACACCTGGCCTGGGCGTCGTAGCGGGTGTGGACCACGCGCGGCGGCGCAAACTGGAGACCACGCACTTCGAACATCGTCTCGAAGGAGCAGTCGAGGTTGATCAGCAACCGGAAGCTGATCGGCTGGCGGGCGAAGCTGGTGATCTCGATGCACTCGTGCAGCCCCTCGTCGAGCACGCGAGTGATGCGGAGGACGAGGGCAAGGCGATCGACGATCGCCGGGCCCGCCCGGAACGTCGGGTTGGTGTAGCTGAGAATGGCGCTGTTGAAAGCAGCCTGCTCGGCCGTGAGAGACTCCGGTGTGAACTCGTCAATGGACATCTGGTAGGTGGAAAGGTAGCGCATGTCGTGATCGAAGAGGCCGGTCCGCCCGCCGCCGACCCATCCCTCGCGGTTGGTGACCAGCATGGCGCTGCCGCGATGGATCGTCAGTTGCAGGGGCTGAATCTGGATACTGGGGGTCGCGGTCGAGAGCGCTTCGGTTGCCACGCTCCGGCCAGGGCAACATCCGTACCACGACCGGAGCCGAGATTCAGGAGAGGTGCCCCACTGCCGCGAGGCGGTCGAGCAAGAGATGGAAGTAGACGAGACCGGCGTAGGGCTGCCACGCGGCGAGCGTGCGGTGTACCGCCGCGTAATCCAGGGGCGCCGTCAGCCCGAGCCAGCGTTGCAGGTTGTTTCGAGCGCCCACGTCGTCGCCAGGAAAAACGTTCAGGCGCCCAAGGCCCCGCAGGAGGGCGTATTCAGCCGTCCAGCGCCCGATGCCCCGCAGCGCGCGCAAGCGCCGCACCGCCATCGCGTCGTCCAGCTCTCCGAGCCGGTCCAGGTCCAACGACCCCGTCGCCACTTCCTGCGCCAGGTCCAGGAGCGCTTGCGCCTTTTGACGGCTCAAGCCCAGGCTGCGCAGCGCCGGCGGGTCGGCATTGGCCAGTCGCCGCGCATCGGGCAGGGCGCGCGCCCGAGTTCCTGCCGTGCCTTGCCCGTGGGCTTCGGCCAGGCGGTTGAGGAGGCGAATACCCTGGGTGAGCGTAATCTGCTGGCAGGCGATCGCGTTGACCAGCGCCTCGAACACGGTGGGAAAACGCGGCGGTTTGAGCCCACGAAAGCGCTGGGCGAGCGCGTCGAGCAGCGGGTCTTGCGCCGCGACGCGGTAGAAGCCGGACAGATCGACCTGGAGCCCGAGGAGCTGATCCAGAGCTCCCGTCACCACGCGCTCCAGGTGAGACGCGGACCCGCTCCCGTCCGCGACGATGCGCAGCCGTGGCCGGTCGGGTGGCTCAACCTGCCGGACCGCCACGCTGATCGGTGCATCCCCGACGACGAGCACGCGGCTGTAGGTGTCTCCCTCCCACGCGTCGATCGTGTTCTCCGGGCGGCGGCGGATCGCCCACGCCGTCAGATCCAAACGGAACGGCGGGACCGGCGCGACAAAGAAGGTGACGGAGCTCAAACGCGCACGCCTCGGCAATCGGGTGGATGACGTCGAGCCCGCTGCTCGGGTTGAAGCTGTCGGGCCTGGCCAATTGTAGCAGGTTGGGGCGGTTTGGCTGTTGCTCGACGGTCGTCTCTGAGCGATAATAGCCGGGCGGCTTCACCGTGGGCCACGCCGCGTTGTCACACGCAACTCCAGGCTTCGGAGGGGAAAGACCATGCGCGAGAACCGACTGCGGACACTGTTGAGCGAGGGCAAGCCGAGTCTGGGGACCCGGCTCCAAAGCACCTGGCCGACCATCACGGAGCTCGTCGGCCGCAGCGAGAAGTTCGACTACGTCGAGTTTCTGGCCGAGTACGCCCCGTACGACCTCTACGCCCTGGATAACCTCGGGCGGGCCATCGACCTGTTTCCCAACTTCACCGGCCTGATCAAGATGGAGCGGTCGGCCCAGCACCATCTCGCGGTTCGGGCGATGGCGGCTGGCATCCAGAACCTCCTCTTCACCGACGTGCGGACCGCCGCGGACGCCGAGGACTGCGTGCGAATCGTTCGTCCCGAGACGCCAGGGAGCGTGGGCACGCACGGCATGGCCGGCGGCCGCGCGGCCTCCGGCGGTCCGGCTGCGCTCGTCCAGGAGTATGGCAACGCCGTCATCGTCCTGATGATCGAGAAGAAGGACGCGGTCGAGAACCTCGAGGCGATCCTGGCGGTGCCCGGCATCGACATGGTGCAGTTCGGTCCGTCCGACTACTCGATGAGCATCGGTCAGGCGGGGCAGCGCGCGAGCGCGCAGATCGTCGAAGCGCGGGAACACACCATCAAGACAGCGCTCAAGCTGGGCGTCCAGCCGCGCGGCGAGCTGACCGACGCGAGCGAGGCCGAGTACTACCTGAAGCTGGGCGTCAAGCACTTTTGCATGGCGGCCGACACCACCGTCCTGTCGCGCTACTACGCGGCACAGGGCGCAGCGATGCGGGAGGCCCTCGGCGGAGCGTGAGCGGTCGAACCGTGCAACAACGCTTGGACAACGATGTCCACCAGGCGAGAGGAGAGTTTCCACTGAGCGTTGATCTGGCTTCGTCCATACGTCGGGGAGGTGTCCCTTTGTGAGTCAGTCGCCCATCGCGCCGGAAGAGCGCTATCGAACGATTGTCGAGGCGCTCGGGACCAATTCGGACGTCACCCGCTCGTCGGATCTCCCCGCATCGAAGAGGTTCGGCTCATCAGAACTGCGGATCAACAATAAGATCTTCGCGATCCTCGTCAAGGGCAGGCTCGTGGTCAAACTTCCGAAGCCGCGGGTGGAAGCGCTCATCGCCGCTGGAGAAGGGGAACGCTTTGATCCCGGCCATGGCCGCCTCATGAAGGAGTGGATCAGCCTGGAACCGACGTCTGAAGAGGGCTGGCTGCCTCTGGCGAGAGAAGCGATGGAGTTTGTCGCCTCAAAACGTTGATCTGATCAGCTTGACGCGATGGACGCG
>Ga0307374_10006688_pt1 | contig 18015 bp, 19 predicted proteins | sample OX3MG_FD_202532 | JGI IMG/M metagenome (GOLD analysis project Ga0307374, IMG submission 202532) | Soil microbial communities from Risofladan, Vaasa, Finland - OX-3 | ecosystem: Environmental > Terrestrial > Soil > Coastal area > Acid sulfate soil | place: Finland: Risofladan, Vaasa | collected... | reverse complement strand
TCGCGCAGCGCCTTGCGCAGCTCGTCCATCAGCGCGGGCGAGTCGCTATGCCCGTGGCTCGAGACGGCGTGCTCGCGTGCCGCCTTGAGCACCTCGGCCTCCGACCCCGAGATGGCAAGCGTGCAGTGCTGCTCGCTGGGAAAGAGCCGGCAGTCGATGACCTTACGCGTTGCTACTGCCATGGTGTCCTCCTGTAGGAAGTGATTATGGGCGTGCCTCGTAAACCAGGTTGAACGGCGTCTCCGCCGCACGGCGGAAGCGCGTGAAGCCGCCGTCGCGCACGACGTCGGCGATGCGCCGCTCGCCGGCCTGGGCGCCCAGCCCCAGACCGACCTCTTGCGCCAGCGAAGACGGCGTGCACAGCATGGTCGAGGCCGCGTAGAACATGCGCCCGATCGGGTTGAGATTCTCCTCCGGCCGGTCGTAAGCGAAGGGCTCGACGATCATCCACGTGCCCTCGGGACTCAGCGTCTCCAAGACGTGACGGGCCGCGCCGACCGGGTCGCCCATGTCGTGCAGGCAGTCGAAGAAGGCGACGAAGTCGTAGCCCTCTCCCGGATACTCCCTGGCCGTCGCCACGCCGAACTCGACGCGGTCCTCCACGCCGGCCGCCGCCGCGCGCTCGCGCGCGCCCCGGATCGAGCCCTCGTGGTAGTCGAATCCGCGAAAGACGGAGGCCGGATAGGCCTGGGCCATCAGGATCGTGGAGGCTCCCAGGCCGCAGCCGACGTCGGCCACGCGCGCGCCGGCCTGCAGACGCTTCTCCACGCCCTCGAGCGCCGGGATCCACTCCGAGACGAGATGCGCGTTGTACGACGGCCGGAAGAAGCGCTCGGTGCCCTCGTAGAGCCGCCCGTCGTGATCGTGCCAGCCCACGCCCTCGCCGGTGCGGAACGCCTGCGCGATCCGCGGCTCGTCCGCGAAGACCGCCTCGATGATCTGGAAGAGACCTTGCGCGAAGAGCGGACTCGACTCATCGGCCAACATGAGCGCTTGCTCCGGCGGCAGCTCGTAGCGCCCCGTCGCCGGATCGTAGGTGAGGTAGCCGCCCGCGGCTTGATTCTGCAACCACTCGCGCACGTAGCGTTCGTGCGTGCCGGTGGCTTGGGCCAACTCGCTCGACGTCATCGCTCCGCCGCGGTGGAGCGCGCGATAGAGACCCAGCTTGTCGCCGATCACCACCAGCGACGCGCTCATCGCGGCGCCGGCATCGGCGATGGCTCGCTCGATGAACGCGTTCAGCCTCGCTTCGTCGATCGCCCGCATGGTCTGATTCGCCATCGCCGCCTCCTCCGTGCTAGAGGGTTCCATTTCGTGATGCAGGAAGCGTACCGCCCCAGCGTGGGCGCGATCAATACGCCGATTGGCGTAAGGCCAGAGGTCCAATGGGAGTCCTCTCCGGCGCAGATTACGAAGCGCTTCTCCAGGTGATCGAGGAGCTCCACGACGCGGGATGGCGCCTGGACGGCCCGCATGCCGTGCTCGCCCGCATCGCCGCGCTGATTCCCTGCGACGTGATCTCCATTGCGTACGTCGATGCATCGCACGTCCCTCGGTGCACGCGCGCGCGCTCCCTGCGCACCGAGATCGCCCTGCGCTTCGAGCTGGCGGCGGTCGCCTCGCCCGCCGCTCGCGGCGTCGTGGTGCTCGCGCTCGGCCGCTCGTCGACCGACTTCAGCGAGCGCGACCGGGCATTGGCGGAGCGCCTCGTGCCGCACCTGCGCCAGGCGCTCGGATCGCTGCGCCCCGACGCGTTGCCCGCAAGCGGCGTCCGCGTGTGGCCAACGGGCGACCTGACGCCGCGAGAGCACGAGATCGTGCGCTGCGTGGCCGACGGCGCCACGAACCGCATCATCGCCTTACGACTGGGCATCTCCCCGCGCACGGTGCAGAAGCACCTCGAGCACGTCTACGAGAAGCTCGGGGTCGAGACGCGCACAGCGGCGGCGATGCGCCTGGGACGCGCCGGCTCCAACGCCTAGTACGGCGTCCCTTTGCCCGTCTTCTTCCAGAGCGCCTCGTCGTACTCGGCCCAGCGGTCGAAGCCCGACGCCTGCGCCGCCACCTGCGCGCTCCACGCGGCGGCCTGATTCTCCATGGCGCCAAGGGCCTGAGGGTCCGTGATGGCCGCCGCCGCGATGGTGGAGACCTGGCCGTAGAGGCGGATGACGTCGTCGTCGCTCGCATGCGGCGAATGCGCCGAGTTGGTCAGCAATACCGCGATCGACTGCGTGGCCGGGTCCACCCAGATGTCGCAGCCCGTGGAGCCCTCGTGCCCGAAGCCTCCGTAACCGAAGATCTCTCCACGGTTCGACGAGTACGTGGTCGCCTCGTCCCAGCCCAGGCTGCGCACGTCGCCGATGCGCTGGCTCTGACGACCGAGGTAGTAGGGGCGCAGCATCGCGGCCACCGTCGCGGGGGAAAGGACTCGCGCACCGTTGAGCTCGCCGCCGTTCAGCAGCATCTGCGCGTAGGCCGCCACGGCGTCGGCCGTCCCGAAGAGACCGGCATGGCCCTCCGCGCCGATGGGGCCGTAGCCGTCGATCACGAAGCGCCCGCGGATATAGCGATGATCCTTGCCGGGCGCCTCGGGGCTGACGCGGCTGAGCAGATCGGCAGGCGGGTCGAAGAGCAGCGAGTCGCCCAGGCCCAACGGGTCGGCGATCTCCTTGGCGAAGAACTCCTTGATAGGCATCCCGGAAACCAGCCGAACGATGCGCGCAAGCTCGATGTAGCAGGTGTTGCAGTACTCGAAGCGCGTGCCGGGGGCGAAATGGAGTGGCATGGCATCGACGATCGCCTCTCCCCGGGCGAGAGGAAGCACCGACTGCTCCTCGTTGAGCGCGCTCGGAAGGCCGGCGCTGTGCGTGAGCAGCTCCTCGATCGTCACCTGCTCCTTGCCGTGCTGGGCGAAGGCCGGATCGTCATGGGAGACGCGATCCCAGAGGCGGATCTTGCCCTGCTCGATCAGCTTCATGATCGCCGTCGCGGTGCCGATGGGCTTGGTCATCGAGGCGAGATCGTAGACGGTGTCGATGGAGTTCGCCTGCGGCGCCGGATAGAGGGCGCGCTCGCCGAACGCCTTGCGGTAGACCACCTTGCCCTCGCGCGCGATCAGCACCACCGCGCCGGGCATGTCGCCTTTCTTGATGTCTCTCTCGACGATGGGGGCGATGCGCGCGAGCACGGCGCTCGACATCCCCACCGACTCCGGCGTCGCCGACGGAAGGACCGTGTCGGCGCGCGCGGGGAGATGCGCGCAAACGAGTGCGAGAACGAGCCATGCCAACGGCAGTCCGCAGCGGCGTGCGCCGCGCCCCATCAGGCGTTCCGTCCTTCGCTCTCGCCGTCGGTGCCGAGCTCTTGGAGGATATCCGCGAGCGCCTCGTCGATGCCCCGCGCCTTCATGCGGGCGAGCTCATAGAGCTCGGCGAAGATGGTGCCGGCGTCGAACATGAACTCGTCGACGGTGTGAGGAGTGACCTCTTCGATGACGCGCCCCGTCTCGTTCAGGATATGGACGGCGTAGTACTGCGAGTTTCGATCATCGACCCGGGAGATCTGGATCGAATGGCGCGCGAACGAGACCCGAAAGGCGTCCTCCGCCGCGGTCTCGGTCCAGGCGAGCTTGCCGGCTCTGCTGCTGTCCCGCAGTCTGATGACGAGTTGGCCCATTCTGTCCATTGCCATCCGATCGGCCTCTGCGTCTGCTCCTCGCGGTCTCAAGGTACCCAATCGCTCCTCCTCGCGTCCGCCGGAGCGCCTATGGCGCAGGGGGAGGAAGCTCGAGCCGATCGACGCGCACGCGGCCCACGGAGAGCTCCCCGACCTCCATCACGCCGATCCGCGCTCGCCCGATCAAGAGGCGCCCCACCACCAACGCGCCCACGGCGAAGGCGCCCACCGCGAGCGCGCCGCCCGCCAGCGCCCCCGCGGCGAACGCCCCAATGGCTCTCGCCCCGCCGGGCCGCTCATCCATCGGACCCGCGCTCCACTTCGCTCAAAACCGCACGCGGTACGTGCCTACCCGCGGCGGCCGGCCGGGAAAGACGAACGACGAAAACATCAACGCCGAAGCCGCGACCTGGAGACCCGCGCAGCCGAGCAGAACCGCATGCCGTCGGCTCTCGTCGGCCAACAGCAAGGCGAGAGCCACGGAGGCGGCGCCGACCGCAAGGAGCACGCCAAGCGCAGCGACTCCGCCGCCGGCCCACCTCCACCGCGCGTCGCTCAACGCTGCGTCGCGATCGGGAATCAGGTAGAACGTCAGGACGATCCAGCAGGCGGACGAGCTCAGGAGCATCAGCGCAGCGCTGAGCCGCAGCGAGTTCGCCATCCACGTGGATGCAGGATCCCAGGCAAGCAGGAAGAGCAATGCGTTGCACGCTGTAACGGCCGCGATGGGCATGCGCAGCACGGCAAGCTTCTTTCCACTCATTCGCGCCATGGAGCCACCCCCTCCGCGCTCGCGACGCTAGAACGCGCTGATCCCCGTCAACGCCTGACCGAGGATGAGCGCGTGCACGTCGTGCGTCCCCTCGTACGTGTAGACCGACTCCAGGTTCGCCATGTGGCGCATGGGGACGTACTCCGCCAAAATGCCGTTCGCTCCCATCATGCGGCGGGCCTTGCGCGCCACCTCGGCCGCCATCTCGCAGTTGTTGCGCTTGGCCAGACTGACCTGCTGGGGGCGCATCGTCCCGGCGTCCTTGAGCTTGCCCAGCTGGAACGCCAGCAGCTGCGCCTTGGTGATCTCCGTGAGCATCTCCGCCAGGCGCTCCTGCTGGATCTGCTTGCCCCCGATGGGGCCGCCGAACATCACGCGCGACTTGCTGTAGTCGACCGCCTGCTCGAAGCAAGCCATCGCCGCTCCGATCACCCCCCAGGCGATCCCGTAGCGCGCCTGCGTCAGGCACATCAGCGGCGACTTCAAGCCGCCGCTCTTGGGGAGCATGGCCTCCAGCGGCAGCTCCACGTCCGTGAACGCCAGCTCACTGGTGTCGCTCGCGCGCAGGGAGTGCTTCCCTTTCTGGTCGCGCGCCGTGAAGCCCGGCGTTCCGCGCTCTACCAGGAAGCCGCGAATCGAGTCCTCGTCGCCGTCGTCGGTCTTGGCCCACACCACGGCCACGTCGGCCCGCGAGCCGTTGGTGATCCACATCTTGCTGCCGTTGAGCACCCAGCGGTCGCCATGGCGGCGCGCGCGCGTGAGCATCCCCGCGGGATTCGATCCGTAATCCGGCTCCGTGAGCCCGAAGCACCCGGTCTTCTCAGCCTTGGCCAGCGCCGGGAGCCACCGGCGCTTCTGCTCCTCGCTGCCGAACGCATGGATCGGGTACATCACCAGCGCCCCCTGAACGCTGGCAAACGAGCGCAGGCCCGAGTCGCCGCGCTCCAGCTCCTGCATGATCAGCCCGTACGCCACGTTGTCCAGGCCGGCGCAGCCGTACTCCTCCGGCAGGTTGGCGCCGAAGACGCCCAGCTCGCCGAGCGCGGGCACGAGCTCACCCGGAAAACGGCCGTCGAGCCACGCCTCCTCGATGATCGGAAGGACGCGCTGGTCGACGAAGGCGCGCACGGTGTCGCGCACCTGCCGCTGCTCCGTCGTGAGCGAAGCGTCGATGTCGTAGAAGTCGGTACCCGCGTATGCCATGGCCGCCTGCTTCGACGGCATGGTGCGCCCCCCTCGCACGACGGGAGCGCGACTTCTCCCGTACGGCGGGGCGATGCCGGCAGGTCAACGCCCCTCTGGGCGAGGATGCCACGCCATGCGACTGAGGACATACGAAGCCACGGAAGCCGCCGGCGCCGCGCCGCAACTCGGCATGGAGCGCAACGGCCGCATCGTTCCCCTGCACGGGGTGAGCGACGTTGCCGCCTTCTTCTCGCTGCCGGCCGAGACGCGGACGCGGCTCGCGCGCGATGCGGAGACCGCGCTCGCCAAGGACCTGGGTGCGCCGGCGGCAAGCGTGAAGACGCTGCTTCCGGTGCTCGACCCGCGCAAGGTGATCTGCGTGGGGCTGAATTACCGCGACCACGCCGCCGAACAGAACCTCGAGATCCCCAAGGCGCCGGCGCTCTTCCCGAAGTACGCGTCGTCGCTGGTGGCGCACGGAGAGCCGATCGAGCTGCCCCGCGAGAGCGCGAAGGTGGACTACGAGGCGGAGCTGGTGCTGGTCATCGGCAGCCGCGCCGACCACGTCTCGCTCGACGACGCGTGGAGCGTGGTCGGCGGCCTCACCATCGGCAACGACGTCTCCGTTCGCGACTACCAGGGCGCCACCACGCAGTGGATGAACGGCAAGATCTTCGACCGCACCACGCCCGTGGGCCCCGTGGTCGTCACGCCGGACGAGTTCCCCGACCCCGCGGACCTCGAGATCTGGCTCGAGATCGGCGGCGAAGTGCTGCAGCGCTCGCGCACCTCGCAGTTCGTCTTCGACGTTCCGCAGATGATCGAGTACGTGACGCGCATGACGACGCTCGAGCCCGGCGACCTCATCTTCACGGGAACGCCGGGAGGCGTCGGCTTCCTGCGCAAGCCCAGGCGCTACCTCCAAGACGGTGAGACGGTCACCGTCTACGTCGAGGGGATCGGCACGCTCGTCAATCCCGTCAAGGCTCCGGAAGGCGGCGCCGCTCCCGATCTCCTGCCCAAGCCGCGCCGCGAGGAGCGGACTGCCTGAGCGTGGAGGGAGCCAAGCGGCTGGGGCATGCCTCTCGAGGGGCGCTCCGACATCGGCCCGTAGGCAGGATGCCGAGAGGGCCGATGCGGCGCGAACAGGAGGCCCACAGGATGTGGGCCGACGAGTGGCCCCGAGGGAGGCGTGCCCCGGCCGTTTGGCTACTTAGACTCGTGCCGCGGGTCGCTTGAGCACGCCCTGCGCGATGCGCAGGAAGTCGTCCTCGTCGAGCAGGCCCTTGCGCTCGAGGGAGGTGGCCTTCACCTCTTCGAGGATCGCCATCATCTCGTCGTTGGTCGCCGGCCCGAGGCCGAGCTTGTCGAGCCAGATCAGGACCGAGTCCAGGCCGCTGCCCTTGCCGAGAACGATCTCCGGGGCCGACTGGCCGACCATCTCCGGCCGGAAGGGAAAGGCCTCGGTGAGGCGCTCCGTGCCGACGTTCTTCACCCATGTGGCGATGATGCCCGACTCGACCTGGAAGAGGCGGTCGCCGACGATGCCGCGCTGCGGCGGAACCGCCACGCCCGAGAGGTCGCGCACGAGGTGCGAGAGGCCCGTGAGCTTGGTGTAATCGATGCCGGTGTCGAGCCCGAACATGGTCTTGAGGGTCATCACCGTGTCTTCGAGCGGGGTGTTGCCCGCCCGCTCGCCGATGCCCGTGACGGAGACCTGGACGACGCTCACCCCGTTGGCCACGGCCATCACCGTGTTGGCGACGCCGAGGCTGAAGTCCATGTGGAAGTGCGCCTCCATCGGCTTGTCGGGGATCCGCTCGCGCACCTTGCGGGCCATGTAGGCCGCGGCCGGCGGCGAGAGCACGCCGAAGGTGTCGACGAGCGCGATGGCGTCCATGTGCCCCTCGCGCGCGATCACCTCGATCATGTCGAGGAACGTGGTGATGTCGGCGCGCGTGGAGTCGATCGGGAAGAACGTGACGTAGAGCCCGTTCTCGTGCGCGAAGCGGGTCGACTCGATGGTCAGCTCCAGCGCCCGCTTGTACTCCCACTTGTAGGCGTACTCGATGATGTGCTCGCTCGACGGGATCTCCATCACGATCCCCTCGACGCCGGTGTCGAGCGCGCGCTTCACGTCGTCGACCATGCACCGCGAGAAGGCGAATATCTTGGAGGGCAGGCCAAGCTTCACGATGCGCTTGACGGCCTCCGTGTCCGACGGAGAGACGGCCGGGAGGCCGGCTTCGATCCGCTGGACGCCGGCCTCCGCCAGGCGCTCCGCGATGCGCACCTTCTCGTCGGCGGTGAACTCGACGCCGGCCTGCTGCTCGCCGTCGCGCAGCGTGACCTCGTGAACCTCAACCTTGGGGGGCGGCGCAAACGCCTGCGTGACCTCCGGTTGGTAGTTCCATGGACTGACGAAGTAGTCGTGTGTCTTCCAAGGCTGCTCAGCCATCTCAGTCTCCTGTCAGAAGTGGGGCTTCACCCCAGCCCGATGCCGAAGCCGCCTCGCTCGCCTCGTTCATATTCTGAGAAAGACAACTGCGAGAGGCTATTTGCGCTGGTAAAGGCCGATTAATTCGGCTTGGCCCAGCACATGCCCTCGCATCGCGGCAACGACTCCCGCGTAGCTCGGCCGCGCCCCGACGCCCAGCCGGTCGACGTCGAGCGCGTAGAGGGTGATGTGGTAGTGGTGCGCCGGGTCACCCACCGGCGGACACGGGCCGCCATACCCGGGCGTGCCGAAACTCGTGACGCCCTCGTGCCGCGGCTGCTCTCCGGCGGCCAAGGCGCGGGTCTCGCCCGCGATGTCGTAGGCGACCCAATGCACCCAGCCTCCCTGCACGTGGGCGTCGGGATCGACGATCGTCAGCACGAACGAGCGCGTGCCGTGAGGAGCGTTGGCCCAGCGCAGCGGCAGGGAGACGTTCTCTCCTCCGCACGTTCCTCGCGAGTGCGCGTGCGCTCGCGGAATCGCCGCTCCGTCCTGGAACGCGGGACTCGTCAAGGAGAAGGCCAGCATAGCCATTGCCAACATGATGGTTAGAGCCCCAGTGACTCCGCGTTCTCCGAGAGCGCCTGAATCAGAAAGGCGATGTGCTCGTCGAGCGGCACGCCCATCTCCTCCGCCGCTTGGTAGACTTCCTCGCGGTTGACGCTGGCGGCGAAACGCTTGTCTTTGAGTTTCTTCTTGACCGAGTCGACGGTCACTTCGCGGACCGTCTTGCCCGGGCGCACGTACGCCACGGCCGTGATGAAACCCGTCAGCTCGTCGCAGGCGAAGAGCGCCTTGGCCAGCGTGGTGTCGCGCGGCACGTTCAGGTAGGTGGCGTGCCCGCGAATCGCCTTCACCACGTCGGGCGGGTAGCCCAGTTCCTCCAGGCGGCGGCAGCCGAGCTCCGGGTGCTCCTCGGCGCTCGGATGGATCTCCCAATCGTAGTCGTGGAGCATCCCGGTGATGCCCCATCGCTCCTCGTCGCCTCCGAGCCTGCGTGCGTAGGCGCGCATCGTGGTCTCCACCGCCAGCGCGTGCTTACGCAGGCCCTCGCTCGCGACGTTGTCGCAAACGAGGGCCCATGCCGCTGCCCGGTCGAGCGTCTCGATCACCGCGCGCGCTCCGCCGCGGCGACGACGGCCCGCGAGGCGATCACGTCGGCCATCGCGGTCCGGTACTCGGCGCTCGCGTAGACGTCGGCGCGCGCCTCCACGCCGCGCGCGACCGAGGCGCAGACGGACTCCATCTTCTTGTGGTCGGAGACCGCGATGCCGCCGAGCGCCGGCTCCACGTGCGCGGCACGGAACGCCTTGCTCCCCACGCCCGTGAGCGCCAGGCGCCCCGACGCGATCGTGCCCCCCGTGACGGAGAGCGCGCACGCCGCCCCGACCACGGGGTAGTGCGAGGCAGGATGCGGCAGCTTGACGTACGCCGACGCCGGCGACGCCTTGGGCAGGATCACGGAGGTGAGGATCTCGTCGGGCGCCAGCGCCGTGGTGAACATGTCGACGAAGAAGTCGCTCGCGCTCACCGTGCGCTTGCCGGCCGGCCCCGCGATCTCGAACTGTGCCTCCAGCGCGAGGAGCGCCGCCGGATAGTCGGCGGCCGCGTCGGCATGCGCGCAGGATCCGCCGATGGTCCCGCGATGACGGACCTGCACGTCGCCGATGGCGCCCGCCGCGTCCGAGAGCGCCGGGGCGTAGGAGGCGACGCCGGCGCTGGCGGCCACGTCGTCGTGCGTGGTCAGCGCGCCGATCTCCAGGCCGCGTGCGGTCTTGGCGACACCGCGCAAGCCGGCGATGCGCCCGATGTCGATGAGCATGCCGGGACGCGCCAGGCGCAACTTCATCATCGGGATGAGGGAGTGGCCGCCGGCGAGGAGCTTGGCGTCATCACCGTGCTGCCGGAGCAGCGCGATCGCCTGGTCCACCGAATCGGCAGCCGCGTAGTCGAAGCTGGCTGGTATCACCGTCTCCCCGCCTTTCCGTTTCCTTCGTGAGCGTTGAGGGCGCGCCACACGCGCTCGGGCTTGCACGGCATGTCGAGATGCACCACGCCGAAGGGCGCCAGCGCGTCCACCACGGCGTTGACCACCGCCGGCGTCGAGCCGATCGTGCCCGCCTCGCCGACGCCCTTGACACCCATCGGGTTGACGTCGGTGGGCGTGACGGTGTGGCCGGTCTGATAGTGCGGCACCTGGTCGGCGTGCGGAGCGGCGTACTGCAGCAGCGACCCGGTGGCAAGCTGGCCGTTCTCGTCGTAGACGACCTCCTCGAAGAGCGCCTGCGCGAGCCCTTGGGCAATGCCGCCGTGCACCTGCCCTTCGACGATCAGCGGGTTGATGATGTTGCCGCAATCGTCGACGGCGACGTACTTGACCACCTCTACTGCTCCCGTTGCCCGCTCGATCTCCACCACGCAGACGTGGGTGCCGAACGGATAGACGAAGTTCGGCGGCTCGAAACGGCGCGTCGCCTCCAAGCCCGGCTCCATGTCGGGCGGGAGATTGATGCCGCGAAAGGCCGCGAAGGCGACCTCGCCGATCGACGTCGACTTCTGCGGATTGCCCTTGACGGTGATCTTGCCGTTCTTGAACTCGAGGTCGGCGACGTTGGCCTCCATCGTGTGAGCCGCGATCTTCATCGCCTTCTCGCGCACGGTATCGAGCGCGCGATAGAGCGCCGCGCCGTCGACGGCCGTGCTGCGCGAGCCGAACGTGCCGATGCCATACTGCACGATCGCGGAGTCTCCGTGCAGCACCAGCACGTCGTCGATCGGAACGCCGAGACGATCGGAGACCATCTGCGCGAAGGTCGTCTCCTCACCCTGGCCGTGGGGCGAGGCACCCGTCATCACGGTCACGCGCCCCGTCGGCTCGACGCGAACGGTAGCGCTGCCCCAGCCCGGGGCCGGCAGAGCCGAGGATGGCCCCATGCCGCAGACCTCGACGTACGAGGAGATCCCGATGCCGAAGATCCGCCCCTCGGCGCGCGCGCGCTCCTGCTCCTTGCGCAGTTCGGCGTAGCCCGCGAGCTGCAGCGCCTTGTCGAACGCGGCATGATAGTCGCCGGTGTCGTAGGTGAGGCCCAGCGCCGTGGTGTACGGGAACTTCTCCTTGGGGATGAAGTTGCGCCGCCGCACCTCGGCGGGATCCATGCCGAGCTTACGCGCCACCAGATCGACGGCGCGCTCGATGAGGTACGTCGCCTCGGGACGCCCGGCGCCGCGGTAGGCGTCGGTCGAGGCCTCGGTGGTGAAGATGCCGGTGAGCTTGCAGTGGACGTTCTCGATCGTATAGGGGCCGGGCGCCATCAGCACCGTGAACGTGGGAATCCCCGGCGTCAGGAGCTGATAGTAGGCCCCCATGTTCGCGAGGATCTCGACCTTCAAGCCGGTGATCTTTCCGTGCTTGTCGGCGGCAACGTGAATGTAGTCGATCTGATCGCGGCCGTGGACGGCGATCATGAAGCTCTCGCTGCGCGTCTCGACGTATTTCACGGGCATGCCGAGCGCGCGCGAGGCGAAGGAGCAGGCGATCTCCTCCGCATAGACCTCGAGCTTGCTGCCGAACCCGCCGCCGACCTCCGGCGCGATGGTCCGCACCTTGTGCTCGGGGATGCCGACGAGGCCGGCGATCTGCGTGCGCAGCAGATGCGGGATCTGCGTCGAGGACCACAGCGTGAGCTGTTGCGGTCCCTTCTCCCAATGCGCCACCATGCCGCGCGGCTCCATCGAGAGCGGCGCCAGACGCTGGTTCACCAGGCGCTCCGAGACGGTGACGGCGGCATTCTCGAAGGCCGACTCGACGTCGCCGCCGGAGGCTTCCATGGTGTAGGCGACGTTGGTGCCGAACTCTTCGTGGACGTAGGGCGCGCCCTTGACGGCCTGCTCGAGATCGACGACGGCCGGGAGCTCCTGGTAGTCGATCTCGACGAGATCGACGGCGTCCCGCGCTGCGGCGGCGGCATTGGCTACGATCATGACCACCGGCTCGCCGACGTGCGCGACCTTGCCGCGCGCCAACGGCGGGTGCTTGGGCACCTTCATGTCCGGCAGCTGCGCCGCCACGGGGACGTCGCCGACGCCGGCGAGATCGTCCGAGGTGTAGACGGCGAAGACTCCGGGGCTGGCTTTGGCGGCGCGCGTGTCGATGCTGCGGATCTTCGCATGGGCGAACGGCGACCGCGCGAACGCCGCGTAGGTCATGCCGGCGAGCTTGACGTCGTCGACGTAGGTTGCGCCGCCGGTGATGAGGCGAGGGTCCTCGCGCCGCGTGATGCGCGCACCCATCATGCTGGTGAAGGCCATGGTGACCTCCTCGTATCAGCGGGCCGCGATTTCGACGCGCTCGCTTTGGCGCATCGACTTCGCGGCGTGCTGCACGGCTTTGACGATGTTCTGGTAGCCGGTGCAGCGGCAGAGGTTGCCCGAGATCGCCTCGCGGATCTCCGACTCGGTGGGATCGGAGTTGCCCTCCAACAGGTCACACGCCGAAAGGATCATGCCCGGCGTGCAGTAGCCGCACTGCAAGCCGTGCTCCTCCCAAAACGCCTCCTGGACGGGATGGAGCCTCTCCGTGGTGCCGATGCCTTCGATGGTGGTGACTTTGCCGCCGTCGACCTGCGCCGCAAGCAGGGTGCACGACTTCGCGGACTTGCCGTCGACGAGGACCGTACAGGCTCCGCACGACGACGTGTCGCAACCGACGTGCGTGCCGGTCAGTCCGAGCGTCTCGCGCAGAAAGTAGACGAGGAGGGTGCGGGGCTCGACTTCACCCTTCCACTCCTTGCCGTTCACGGTCACCGAAATCGAACGTTTCATGGTGACGCCTCCAGCGATCGATGAGGGAAGGGCGCCTTTCAACGCGAACCGAGACCCGTCCCTGCGTCATCTAAGGAGACTTCATCCGTGAACGAGCCGGCCTCGATCGAGGAGATGCTCGCGCGCCTTCGCCAAGTGGAATATCTGCCCGACACCGGACTCGCCACGGCGCTGCACCTTGCCGTCCGCTTGCGGCATCCGCTGTTGTTGGAAGGGGAGGCCGGCGTCGGCAAGACCGAAGCCGCCAAGGCCCTGGCACGCGTACTCGACCTACCGCTCATCCGCTTGCAATGCTACGAAGGACTCGACGTCCACGACGCCGTCTACGAGTGGAACTACGGCCGCCAGCTCTTGGCGATCCGGCGCAGCGAGGCGGGCGGCGAAGCCGCCCCCGACCTCTACGGCGAGGAGTTCCTGATCCGCCGGCCGTTGCTGCAAGCGCTCGACGGCGGCGTGCTGCTGGTGGACGAGCTCGACCGAGCGGACGACGAGTTCGAGGCCTACCTGCTCGAGTTTCTCGGCGAGTTCTCCGTGACGATTCCCGAGCGCGGGGTCTTGCGCGCGGCCTCGCCTCCCGTGGTGATCCTCACCTCGAACCGGACGCGCGAGCTGCACGACGCGCTGAAGCGCCGCTGCTACTATCACTGGATCGAGTACCCATCGCCCGAGCGCGAGCTGGAGATCCTGCGCACCCGGCTCCCGGCGCTGGGCGAAGCGCTCACCCGCGACGTCGCCACGGCCGTGGCGCGCCTGCGCGGGTTGGAGCTGCGCAAGCCGCCGGGCATCGCAGAGTCGCTCGACTGGGCCCAGGCGCTCGACGCGCTCGGCATCGAGCGGCTCGACGCCGAAGCGGCCGAGCGGACGCTCGGCATGGTGCTCAAGTATCGCGAAGACGCGGAGTTGGTGATCGGGCGCGGTCTCGCCGCCGCGGTCGGAGCGTAGATCGGCATGTCCGACCGCGGGCTGGCGGCGGTGGTCGGCTTCGCCCGCGCGTTGCGGGAGGCCGGCGTGCGCGTGCCCGCGGGAGCGGCCCGCCTCTGCGCCCAAGCGCTGGGCGCCCTCGACGCCACCCGGCCGCGCTCGCTCTACTGGGCGACTCGGCTGAGCATGCTGCGCCGCCACGACGACCTCCCCGCCTTCGAGCGCATCTTCCAGGCCTATTGGGCGAGCGCGCACGAGCTGGTCCTGGCCGAGGCGCAGGAGCCGGAGCGCACGGCCCTCCAGGTGGTGCCGCTCGGCGAGGGCGCTCCCGAGGAGGCCGATGACGAGGACGAAGAGCCTCTGCCCGCCTCGTTGGCCTCCTCGCTGGAGCGCTTGCGGGAGACGGACTTCGCCGAGTACACGGACGAAGAGCATCGTCTCGCGGCGCGCCTGGTCGAGGGGCTGCGGATCACGATGCCCGTGCGCCGCTCGCGCCGCACGCGGCCGGCTCCGCATGGGCGCCACGTCGATCTCCCCCGCACGCTGCGGCGCAGCCTGCGCACGGCCGGAGATCCCGTGCACCTGGTCTATGCGCGGCGGCGCACCCGCGCGCGCCCGCTCGTTCTGCTCTGCGACGTCTCCGGCTCGATGAGCGCCTATAGCCGGGCGCTCGTGCAATTCTTGCGCGCGGCGGTGGAGTCGCGCGCGCGGGTGCGCGTGTTCGCCTTCGGCACCCGGCTGGCGGAGCTGACGCATCCGCTTTCCAAAGCCACGCGCGACGAGGCGCTGCGCGCCGCCGCCGCGCGCTTCGACGACTGGGGCGGAGGAACGCGCATCGGCGCCTCGCTCCAAGCCTTCGTGCGCGAATACGCGCAGCGCGGCGTCGCGCGCGGGGGCGTGGTGGTGATCCTCTCCGACGGCTGGGAGCGCGAGGACCCGGCGCTGGTGGGAGAGCAGATGCACCGCTTGCGCCTGCTCTGCCACCGCATCATCTGGGTAAACCCGAACAAGAAGGACCCCAGGTTCGAGCCGCTCGCCGCGGGGATGGCCAGCGCCCTGCCGTACGTCGACGCCCTGGTCGCGGGTCACCACCTGCGCGCCCTCGAAGACCTGCTGGCGCTGGTGAGACGCTTGGGAGACGAGGAGTCGAGACGGTGAAGGACATCTTCGAGCAAGTCGATCGGTGGCGGCGCGACGGCCGCAGCGTCGTCGTGGCGACCGTGGTGCAGGTGGTGCGCTCCGCCCCCCGGGGCCCCGGGGCCGCGATGGCCGTGAACGAGCTGGGCGAGGTCGCCGGGTCGGTTTCGGGCGGCTGCGTGGAAGGGGCTCTGGTCGAGGAGGCGGAGCGCGTGCTGGCCGACGGCAAGCCGCGCCTGGTGAGCTACGGCATCTCCGACGAGCAGGGCATCTCCGTGGGCCTCACCTGCGGCGGCACGATCCATCTCTTCCTCCAACCGCTCTTCGCGGAGTTCCCCGCCCTGGCGGAGGCGCTGCGCCGTGACGACCCGATCGCGCTGTGCGTGGAGATCGAAGGCCCGGACGCCGGGGCGACGATGCTGGTGAGCCGCGACGGCGAGGCGCAAGGGGTGCTCGGCAATCCCGACCTCGCCCACCGCGTGCTCGAGGACGCGCGCTCGTGCATCGCGCGCGGCACCACCGTCGTACGCGAGTACGGTCTGCGCGGTGAGCCGCTCGAGAGCGGCGTGCGCGCCTTCATCGACGCTTTCGTCCCGCGGCCCGACCTCTACATCTTCGGCGCCGTCGACTTCAGCCGCGCCCTCGTCACGCTGGGCAAGTATCTCGGCTATCGCGTGAGCGTGGTCGACGCGCGGCGCACCTTTGCCACGCGCCAGCGCTTTCCGGACGCGGACGAGGTGGTGGCGGCTTGGCCGGACGAATTCCTGGCCAAGGCGCGCGTCGACGAGCGCACGGCCATCTGCGTGCTCACGCACGACCCGAAGTTCGACGTCCCCGTCCTCAAGCTCGCGCTGCGCACGCGGGCGGGCTACATCGGCGCGATGGGGAGCCGCGGCACCCACGAGCGGCGCATGGCCGCGCTGCGCGCGGAGGGCGTCACCGAAGCGGAGCTGGAGCGCGTGCGCGCGCCGATCGGCCTGGACATCGGATCGACCACGCCGGAGGAGACCGCCGTCGCGATCGCCGCCGAGATCATCGCGCTGCGCACGGCACATCCCGGCGGCTTCCTCCACGGCGGCGCGGGGCCGATTCACCGCCAGCGCGAGCACGTCTCGTAGCGCCGGGCGATCAGGTATAATCGCCCCATGGAGATCACCAACACGGCTCGCGTCGAGGCGCCGCTGACGAAGGTCTGGGAGGTGCTGCGCGACATCCCGCGCACGGCCCGTTGCCTTCCCGGCGTGACGCTCAAGGAGCAGATCGACGCGAACACCTACGCGGCCGACGCCACGGTCAAGGTCGGACCCGTCCAGCTCACCTATCGCGCGACCCTGCGCGTGGAAGCGATCGACGAGGCCGCGCACGCCGCCGTCATGAGCGTCGAGGCCACGGACACCAAAGGACGCGGCAACGCCGCCGCGACCGTGCGCACCTCGGCCGCCGCCGACGGCGATGCCACGGCGATCACCGTGGTCGCCGACGCGCGCATCGCCGGCGTCCTCGCGCAGTTCGGAGGACCGATGATACAGAGCGTCGCGGGACGCCTCCTGGGACAGTTCGCCGCCAACGTGCGCGACGAGGTCGCGCGCGGGACCGGCGCGGCATGAGCGACGGCAGCGATCGCGTCGCCGTCGGGGTCGACCTCGGCGGCTCTCACGTCATGGCCGCCGTGGTCGACGAGCACGGCAAGATCGGCACGCGCCGCGAGATCGACCTCACGGATCTCCAGCCCGCCAACGTCGTCACGGCCCTGGTCGGCTGCGTTCGGCAGGCCCTTGCCGACGCCAAGGGGCGCACGGTGGCCGGCATCGGCATCGGCTCGCCGGGCCGCATCGACGTCCGCACGGGCACCGTGCGCTACTCGCCCAACTTCGCCTGGCGCGACGTGACGCTCGGCGCGATGGTCTCCAAAGAGCTCCAGACCAACGTGCAGGTGATCAACGACGCGCGCGCGGCGACGCTGGGCGAGCACACGTTCGGCGCCGGGCGCGGCACGCGCAACTTCGTCATGCTCACGCTGGGCACGGGCATCGGCGGCGGCATCGTGATGGACGGCAAGCTGGTCTTCGGCGATGGCTGGACCACCGGCGAAGTGGGGCACCATCAGATCCGCGCGCACCATGGATTCGTGTGCAGCTGCGGCAAGACCGGCTGCTTCGAGGCGCACGCCTCCGGCACCGGACTGCTGCGCCATCTGCTGGACGTGGCGCCGTCCTTCCCGCGCAGCACGCTCTCGCACAAGGCGCGCAAGCTGGGTTCGAAGGCCGTCCGCGAGGCAGCGCAGGCGGGCGACCGGCACGCGCTCGAGGCGTGGAGCCGCTGGATCGGCGACCTCGCGATCGGCCTCGCGAATCTCGTCTCCATCCTCAACCCCGAGCGCATCGCGTTGGGCGGCGGCGTCTCGAAGGCCGACGAGTTCATGCTCGCGCCGCTGGTCCCGCGCGTGCGCGCGCTCACGACGATGGCCGATCCCGAGGGCTTCCAGATCGTGGCGGCGGAGCTGGCCAACGACGCCGGCGCCATCGGCGCGGCCACGTACGTCCTCCGGGGCACGTGACTCCGGGCACGGCGGCCGGATCGCCGTTTCTGCTCGGGGTCAACTACTGGCCGCGCGCGAGCGCGATGGCCTGGTGGAGCCGCTTCGATCGCGCGGCGTTCGACGACGACTGCGCGCGCATCGCGGAGCTGGGCATGCGTCTGGTGCGCCTCTTCCCCCTGTGGGAGGAGGTGCAGCCCGAGCGCGATCGCGTCGACGAGCGTGCCCTCGCGCTGGTGGACCACGCGCTCGACGCCTGCGCCGCGCACGGTCTGCTGGCCATGCCCACGCTCTTCACCGGCCACATGTCGGGCGTCAATTGGCTCCCCGCATGGGCTCTCGACCCCGCGACCCCCGGCGGACGCTTTCGCACGATCTCGGGCGGTAGGCAACGCGCCTGCGGCGCAGGCGACCTCTACGCCGACGAGAGGCTGCTGCGGGCGCAGCTGCTGCTCGCGCGCCGCCTGGCGG
>Ga0307374_10006686_pt1 | contig 18021 bp, 18 predicted proteins | sample OX3MG_FD_202532 | JGI IMG/M metagenome (GOLD analysis project Ga0307374, IMG submission 202532) | Soil microbial communities from Risofladan, Vaasa, Finland - OX-3 | ecosystem: Environmental > Terrestrial > Soil > Coastal area > Acid sulfate soil | place: Finland: Risofladan, Vaasa | collected... | reverse complement strand
CAGGCCAGTCCGGCCCGGGGTACCCGCCGGTCCCGGGGCCACGCGGCGGCCCTGATCCCGGCCGGTCACGGCCTGGCCGCGATGGCCACCATCCTGCTGGCGGTGCTTACGGCGGTAGGCACGTAAGCAGCCGCCGGCAGGGCCGCCGGGAGGGCTGTGCTGCCGTGGGCCGGCCCCGCGTTCGTTCCCGCCGGCCTGAATCCGCGCGGCCGGTGTCAGCTCACTTCGTCCAGCTTGCCGGTGGCGACGTCGAAGACGAAGCCGCGGATGGCGTCCTTGTGCGGGATGAACGGGCTGGCTTTGATCCGGGCGATGGACTGGCGGACGTCCTCGCCGAGGTCAGGGAAGGCTTCGGCGGACCAGGTGGGCTTGATGCCGGTGTCGTCCTGGATGGCGCGCTTGAAGGTGTCGTCGCTGAAGGTGAGCATGCCGCAGTCGGTGTGGTGGATGAGGATGATCTCGCGGGTGCCCAGCAGGCGCTGGCTGATGGCCAGGGAGCGGATCTGGTCGTCGGTGATCACACCGCCGGCGTTGCGGATGACGTGTGTCTCGCCCTCGTTCAGGCCCAGGATCGCGTAGACGTTGAGCCGGGCGTCCATGCAGGCGACGACGGCGACATTGCTGGCTGGTGGCATCGGCAGCGGGCCGGAGAAGGTCTGCGCGTAGCGGGCGTTGTTGGCCAGGTAGTCGTTGGTGACGCTCATGGGGGCTCCTTCGCCGTGTCGTGAGGGCTGGGTTGATCATCAAACCCGGCCCTTGTATCCCCGCTCCGGCCATACGGCACACGCCGCCATGATCGGTTCCTATCGCCGGAAACCGCCGGGGGCGCGAGGTGAAAGCCGTGACCGACGTCTGAGCCCTGGCATGACCAGGCATCGGCGGGCTGGTACGTCACAGGCCCTGGTACATCACAGGTGCAGCGGGATGGCGTGCACCGCTGGGATGGCCCCGTAGCCGGATGGCAGCAGGACCCATCCGCCACCCAGGCGGTAGATCACCTGATGGCGGTAGTAGGCGATGAGGGCCTGCGGGTCGTGGCGCAGGCGGCTGGCGTAGCGCCGCACCGCGTCGACGTAACGCCAGCTGGGGTTGTAGGCGTACAGGGCGGAGCCGATATCGCGGGCCCCGCCGCGTGCGGCCAGGAGCCGGGCGGCGGCCAGGATCGCGTTGCGCGGGCGGTGAATGTCACCGTGGCCGTAGATAGCCCAGGTTGCCGGCATGAACTGCATGGGTCCTTGCGCGCCGGCGCTGCTGGGGCCGGCGATCCGGCCGAAGTCGGTTTCCACGAAGTTGATGGCCGCCAGGTAGGACCACCCGACTCCGGTGGCGGCCTGCGCGGCCCGGTAGTCGGCTCGCAGCGCCGCCGGGCTCTGCGCCGGGACGATCCGCCAGGGAGGAAGCTGGGCGCCTGGCGGGGTCAGCGCCACCAGGTCCGCGGTGGCGGCGATGTCGGCGGTGGCCGCGGCGCGCTCCGCCGGCGCCACCCGTGCGGTCACCGCGGCGCCCCATCCGGGGTGGGCCGCCAGCCGCAGGCAGGCCAGCTGCACGATCAGCGCCTGCCTGGCCAGGGCCGCCGGGGCGGCCGCACCGGCGGCCAGCACCGTCTCGGCGGTGGTGAGCTGGCCAGCGAGCCGCGCCGGGCCACCGCCGATCACCGGCATGCTGGCTGGCACGGTGCTGGCTGGCACGGTGCTGGCTGGCACGGTGCTGGCCGTCGCCGTCTGGCCGGGGGACGGCCGGGACGGCTGACGGGTGGCGTGCCCGGCACTCGTCCCGCTGGGCAGCGGCGGATGCCCTCCGCCGCCGACCGCCGCGCACCCGGCCACCAGCGAGGCCACCATCAGGCAGGCCACCGCCAGACTGGCCAGCGGTACGGCGGCGCGGGTGATGACGCTCCCCAGCCTGGCTGCCGCTAGCCCTGGCGGTGGCGCCTGGACAGCAGCGACACAACGGTGAAGACGGCGACTGCGATCAGCCCGATGATGAAGAACGTCTTGAGCATGGCGAAGATCCAGCCAATGGCCATGAAGACGAGCCATATGGCGAGAATCGCGCCGATGATTGTCAATGTCATCCGGCCCATACGTCCAGGATATCCCCCGCGGGCGGGCGGTCTTGCTGACCGGGGGAACCCCACGGCGCTGACGGCTGGGTGGTCTGCGGCGGCTGACTCGTTTCCAGCGTTCGCCTCTGGGGGGCTTGACAGTCGGTAGGATAACCGTTATCTATATAGCTAGCCGTTAGGGAGAGAGGAGAGCCGTGCAGCAGGAAGTGGTGCTGGCGATGCTGGCCAAGGAGCCGTCGCACGGCTACCAGATCCGCGCGCGGCTGCAGCAGGCGCTCGGCCCGGCGGGGGACGCGACGAACGCCGGGCAGATCTACGTCACCTTGTCACGGCTGGAGAAGGCGGGCCTGGTGACCTGCGAGCGGGCGGCCGGCCTGCCGGACCGGCCGGACCGCAAGGTGCACGCGCTGACCGCGGCCGGCCAGCAGCGGGTCACCGCCTGGATCGCGGATGTGAGCTGGCCCGGCCCAGGGCTGGCGGAGTTTCATCTCAAGCTGATCGCGGCCGCGTCGGCCAGGCTCGCCGACCCGCTGGCGGTCATCGACGCACAGCGCCGGGAACTGCTGCGCCGGCTGCGGGATGCCCAGCGCGCGGCGATGGCCGAGCCGGACCGTTCAGACGCGGCGCTGCTGCTGGAGGGCATCGTGCTCAGGCTTCAGGCGGATCTGCGCTGGCTGGAGGCGTGCGAGCGGAACTGGACCGGCCGGGAGGACGCAGGATGAACGAGACAGACGGCACCTGGGTGCTGAGCGCCCGCGGGCTGCGCAAGGAGTATGGCAAGGACGCGGGACTGGTCCGGGCGGTCGACGGGGTGGACCTGGACGTCGCGCCGGGCGAGACGCTGGCGGTGATGGGGCCGAGCGGGTGCGGGAAGTCGACGCTGCTGCACCTGTTTGGCGGGCTGGACCGGCCCACGGCCGGGGAGATCTGGCTGGCCGGGCAGCGCGTGGACCGGCTCACCGAAAGGGCGCTGGCCCGGATGCGGCGTGACGCGGTCGGGTTCGTGTTCCAGGCCTTTCACCTGATGGACGAGCTGACCACGGTGGAGAACGTCGAGCTGCCCGCGCTGCTGGCCGGGCGCTCGCCGCGTGCGGCCCGGCGGCTGGCCTTGGAACTGCTGGAACGGGTCGGGCTGGCCGACCGCGCCACGTTCCTGCCCACGGCGCTGTCCGGGGGCCAGCGCCAGCGGGCTGCCATCGCCCGGGCGCTCGCCAACGAGCCCGCAGTGGTCCTGGCCGACGAGCCGACCGGCAACCTCGACAGTGCGGCGACCCTGGAGTTGCTCCGTCTCTTCGAGAGCCTGCACGCGGCCGGGCAGACCCTGATCATCGTCACCCACGACTCCCGGATCGCGGCCACCGCCGACCGGATGATCTCGATGCGCGACGGGGCCTTCATCGATGAGACGAGGCTCACGGGCGGAACGAGAGGGAACCTCGCTGACCTCGCCGGGCTGGGAGGCTGACCGATGGGGAAGGCCCTCCTCGTCTGCCGCCTCGCGGTGAAAGACATCCGTCACCGGCCAGCCCAGGCGTTCCTCCTGCTGCTCGCGATCGCGGCCGGGTCAGCGACGCTGGCGCTCGGGCTCGGGCTCCGGGGTACGACGGACAACCCGTACGCGAGGACCCGGGTGGCGACGAGCGGGCCGGACGTCGTAGCGACGGTCATCCCGGGCGGCTCGGCGCCTGCGCCGCCGACGTCGGTCAGGCCGGGCGACCCGGGCGGCCCTGGGTCGGCCGACGTGAGCGGGCTGCTGCCACTCGAGCACGCCCGGGGCGTGGTCGCGCACAGCGGGCCGTTCCCAGTGACGTGGGCGCTCCTGCGGATGGGGCACGCGACGGGAAGCGCCGAGGTGGAAGGGCGGAGCGCCGTGCCCTCGGCCGTCGACCGGCCGAAGCTGTTGCAGGGCACCTGGGTCCGGCCCGGCGGGGTGGTTGTCGAGGCAGCGTTCGCGAACGCGTTCGGTCTTCATGTTGGTGATCGGCTGAGCCTGGGCGGGAGCTCCTTCAAGGTGGTCGGGACGGCGGTCACCGCCGCCATCCCCGACTACCCGGACGTCTGCACCGCCCTCGGCTGCTTTTTGGCAAACAGGGTCAGCGCCTACAACCCCGGCCTCATCTGGGCGACCGAAGCCGATGCCGGGCACATCGCGCGGGCAGCATCATCCACCCCCTTGGCATACTTCCTGAACCTGAAGCTCGCCGATCCCGCCGGGGCAGTCGCGTTCACCGACCGCTACAACGCCAGCGCCTCACCGACGGCGCCGTTCCTGTACTCCTGGCAGAGCATCCGCGACGGGGACGCGCAGGTGATCGCCAAGGTGCAGCAGGTCCTCGTCACGGGTAGCTGGCTGCTCGCCCTCCTCGCCATCGCGAGCGTCGTGGTGCTCGTCGGCGGCCGCATGGCCGAGCAAACGCGCCGGGTGGGCCTGCTGAAGGCCGTCGGGGGGACGCCGGGGCTCGTCGCCGTCGTGCTCCTCTTCGAGCACACGATCGTCGGCCTGTGTGCCGCCGGGGTGGGGCTGCTGGCCGGCTGGCTGGCGGCGCCGTTGCTCGACAGCACGGGGGGAGGCCTTCTCGGCGCCGCGGGCGCCCCGGCGCTCACCGCCTCCACGGTCGTCCTGGTGGTCGCGCTGGCGCTGGCGGTGACGATCGTGGCAACGTTCGTGCCCGCCATTCGTGCCGCGCGCCAGAGCACCGTCGCCGCGCTCGAGGACTCAGCCCGGGCACCGCGGCGCCGGGCAGCGATGATCAGGCTCTCAACGCACCTGCCGACGCCGCTCCTCATCGGCGTCCGGCTGGCTGTCCGCCGGCCAAGGCGACTGCTGCTGAGCGTGTTCAGCGTCGCCATCACTGCGAGCGTACTCGTCGCCGTGCTGGTGTCGCATGCGACGGATGGCAGCTTCATCGGTGCCCGGGTGAACCAGGCGACCACCATCATCTTGGTCATGCTCATCATCCTTGCCGCCGTCAACACCGTCTTCGTCGCCTGGACGACGGCACTCGACACACGGCACCCGGCCGCTCTGGCCCGCGCACTCGGGGCAACGCCAGCGCAGATCACGGTCGGCCTGTCCGTGGCGCAACTGCTCCCGGCCCTGGCCGGGGTGCTGCTCGGCATCCCCGGCGGGATCGGCTTCTACGACGCCCCCAGGAACGGCGCGGGCCCGACGACGATCGTGCCTGCCCTCTGGCTTGCCGTGATGATCGCCGGGACGCTGCTGGCCGTCGCCGTGCTCACCGCGATCCCCGCCCGCATCAGCGCCCGCCGGCCCGTGACCGAAGTACTGCAGGCTGAGACCAGCTGACCCAGATCCCGTGGCGGGCACTGTTCGCCAGCGCCGAGGAGTGGGACGTGCTTGGCCGACATCTCACGGCGCCGGTGACGCTGGGCTGTCCTCAGGGCCGGCCACGCCGCCATTGCGGCTTGCGCTTGCCCAGGAACGCCTGTGCCCCTTCCTGCGCGTCCGGCAGCTGGCTGGTCGCGGCCATCACCTCGACCGCGTAGGCGTAGGCCTTCGGCTGGTCGAGATCGATCTGGGCATAGAGCGCCTGCTTGCCGATGCCTTTGCTCTCCGCCGATCCCCTGGTGACGCGCTCGAGCAGGTCGTGCACCGCGGAGTCGAGCTGCTCGGCGGGCACCACCCGGTTGACCAGCCCCCAGTCCAGCGCGGTCCGGGCGTCGATGACGTCGCCCGACAGGGCCATCTCCGCCGCCCGTTTCCGGCCCACGTTGCGGGCGATCGCCACCATCGGGGTGTGGCAGAACCAGCCGCCCTTGCCGCCGGGCGCGGCGAAGCCGGCGTCCTCGCTGGCCACGGCCAGGTCAGCGGAAGCGACCAGCTGGCAGCCGGCCGCCGTGGCCAGGCCATGCACCCGTGCCACCACCGGCTGCGGTACCTGCTGGATGAGTGTCATCAGCTCGGTGCAGATCATCAGCAGCGTGCGGACCGCGGACAGGTCGGCGCCGGCCACATCGGCCAGGTCGTGCCCGGCGGAGAACACCGGGCCGTTGCCGGCCAGGATGATTCCCAGCGCGTCGCTGTCCCCGATGCCGGTCAGCGCGGTGATCAGCTCGCGCATGTGCGGCAGCGAGAGGGCGTTGCGCCGCTGCGGCCGGTTCATGGTGACGGTGGTGAAATCGCCGGAGCGCTCCACGCAGATGTGCTCGAACCCCATAGCGGCCTCCTCCTCCTGACCGCAGCTTATGCGCGGTGTCCCCGGGCCGGCAGGGGCAGGCAACCTCAGGCAGGCCTGGTGGCCGAGATCGGCGTGGTGGCACCCATCCGGTGCAGCCGGGCGCGGGCCTCGGCAGCGTCGGGATGGCGCAGGGCGGACAGGATGTCCAGCGCCGACTGCCAGGCGTCACGGGCCGCGGCCGGGCTGCCGCCGGCGTCCTGCACATCGCCGAGGCTGATCAGCGTCTTGGCCCGGGCGAGGTGCTCACCGAGTTCGAAGCGCAGGTCAAGGGCCTGCTGGTAGCAGGCGGCGGCCGCGGCGTGCTCCCCCATCTGGTGATGGGCGTAGCCGAGGCTGTCCCAGGCGTTGGACTCGCCGTGCCGGTTCCCGCATTCGCGGTGCAGGGCGAGTGCCTGGCGGCAGTGACTGAGCGCCTGCTGGTAGTCGCCGAGCATCGCCTGATACCAGCCGACGGAGTTGAGGGCGAGCGCCTGGTAGGCGCGGTTGCGGGCGGCCCGGGCCAGGGCGAGCGCCTGCCGGCAGTGGCTCAGCGCGTCGGCGTTGCGGCCCTGCTCACCGCAGGCGGCCGCCAGCGAGATGCGTGCGTTGGCCTCCCCGGTGCGGTCACCAAGCTCGTGGTACAGGCTGACTGCCTGCTCCAGGTGGGACTCCGCCTGCTCGGCGGACCTGACCCGGTCCAGCGCGCAGCCGAGCCGGTGATGGGCGTCGGCCAGCGCGGCCTGGTCGCCGAGCCGTTCCGCGGCGGCCAGCGCGTCCTGGGCGGCCATCACCCACTCCCGCCAGCGCGCCAAGGTGTCCAGGAAGCGTGCCATCGCCCAGGGCAGCTGCCAGGCGTGCACGTCGAAGCCGGCGCCGCCGGCCTGGCTGGTCACCGCGAGCAGCACCTGGCACTCGGCTTCGAACCAGGCCACCGCCTGCCCCGCGTCCGCGAGCTGCTCAGGGGTCACCCCCGGCTGCGCCACGGCCAGCTCGATCGGGTGGCGGGTCGGATCGACGAGCAGCGCGGCGGCGTGGACCGTATGCAGGTAGTGGTCGAGCATCCGGTGCACGGCCGCCCGCCGCTCCGCATCGCTGTCGCAGACGGCCGCCTGCTCGGCGGCATAGGCGCGCAGCAGGTCATGGAACATGAACCGGCCGGGTGCGTGCTCGGCCACCAGGTGCGCCCGGTTCAGCTCCCCGAGCGCCTGCCAGGCTTCCGCCTGGCTGGCACCGGCCGCGCTGGCGGCGGCCGGGGCGGAGATGTCCGGGCCGGGGTGCAGCCCGAGCAGCCGGAACATGCGCCCGGCCGGGGCGGTGAGCTGCTGGCAGGACCACGAGAACACGGTCCGCACGTTGGTCATGGCGTCGCCCGCGTCCAGCCGGTCCAGCCTGGCGTCGGCGTCCTTGAGCTGTCCCACCAAGGTGGCGAGCGCGAAGCCCGGCCGGGCGGCGGCGCGGGCAGCGGCGATGCTCAGCGCCAGCGGCAGCCGGGCACAGACCTCGATCAGCTCGGCGGTGGCGGCCGGGTCGGCCCGGATCCGGTCCGGGCCGAGCAGGCGGCCCAGCATCTCCCGTGCCTCATCGGCGCTGAGCAGGTCCAGGGCCAGCCGGTGTGCCCCCTCGCTGGCTACCAGGCTGGTGAGCTGGCGGCGGCTGGTGACGATGACCAGGCAGGTGGGGCTGCCCGGCAGCAGCGGGCGGACCTGCTCGGCATCGCGTGCGTTGTCCAGCACCACCAGCACCCGCTTGCCTGCCAGCAGGCTGCGGTACAGGGCGGCCTGGGCGTCGAGGCTGGCTGGTATCTGCTGTGGCTCCACCGCGAAGGCGTCAAGGAACCCCCGGATCGCCGCGGTGGGCGTGACCGGCGTCCCGGACGGGTCGAACCCGCGCAGGTTCAGGTAGAGCTGGCCGTCGGGGAACCGGTGCGCCACCTGGTGCGCGAAGTGGACGGCCAGCGCGGTCTTGCCGATCCCGGGCGGCCCGTCGATCGCCGAGATCACCACCGGCCCGCTGGCCATCCGCGGGTCGGCCGTCCCCGGCCCGGCAGTCCCGGTTCCGGCGGCCATGCCGGCGCTCGCGAGCAGCCCACTCAGCGCCGCCAGCTCGTCGGCCCTGCCGGTGAAGTGCCGGATCGCCGTCGGCAGCTGCGCCGGCCCCTCTCTGCGGGAGGGCGCCGCCTGGCCCGCGCGCCGGGCGGCCGCGGACCGGGAGCCTGGTTCGGGGAGGCTGCCGTGGCGGCTCGCGGCGGCCGGGTCGGGAGGGGGCCGGCGGCTGAATGCCGGGATCAGCCCCGGATCTGCGTTCAGTATCTGGGTGTGAAGGCGCTTGAGCTCGGGGCCGGGTTCCACGCCGAGCTCGGCGTCAAGCACGCGCCACACGTGCTGGTAGGCGGCGAGCGCGTCGGCCTGGCGGCCAGCCATGTAATAGGCGGCCATCAGCTGGGTGTGGAACCGTTCCCGCAGCGGATGGGCCAGCACGAGCTGCCTGAGCTCCGGCACGAGCTCACCGTGCCGGCCCAGGTGCAGGTCCGCCTCGATGCGCGAGGCCAGCACATGCAGATGCTGCTCGGACAGGGACGGGGTCTCGCGGGCCTGCAGCACCGGGGAAGGCACATCGGCCAGGGGCTCGCCGCGCCACAGCCCCAGCGCCTCCCGCAGGGCATCCGCCGCCTGCTCCCACCGGCCGGCCGCTGCTGCCGTCTGGCCGGTGCTCGCGAGCCGCCCGGACCTGCGCACGTCGAGCTCGTCGTCGCCGATCTCGATCACGTAGCCGGACGGGCGGGTGAGGATGAGCCCAGAGCCGGCCGGGCCGAGTGTCGCGCGCAGCCGCTGCATGCCGCTGTGCAGGGCGCCGCGGGCGCCAGCCGGGGGCCGCCCGTCCCACAGCGCGTCGCCGAGCTCGTCGGCGGGCACCACGTGGCCAGCCTTCAGCAGGAGTGCGGCGAGCAGCACGCGCTGGCGCGGTGCCGACACGATCAAGCGCGTCCCACCGTCGCGTACCAGCAACGGCCCGAGCAGGCCAAACTCCACGGCCCGCCACCTCCCCACCGGGATTGCTGCGCTACCGCTGGCCGGGTGACCGCGGCCACGGCGCGCAGCGGGCTGCGGGGGCGGTCGCTGCGTGCCGTGCACAGTTGGTGAGATGCGGCGTCGATTTTGACAGCGTTTGGTGAGCCGCCCTTGTGAAACTAAGGACAGTCGCCGCCTTTCCTCGACGTGGATCCAGCTTACTCATGGAGGGCGTTTGACCACATAACGCTCATATACAGGTGCGGGCCAAAGCTCGCAGCTGGTCATGGCCTGGACGCGCCGCAGCCACCCCATGCGGCGGCGCGAGGGCCGCACGCCCCCGTCGCTCTCTGGAACCCCACGGCGGCATTTCCGGATTGGATGAGGTGACCGGAAGATGTTGTTGCAGGTCAAGGTACTGGGCTCCATCGAAGTCATCAACGAGGATCACCCTCTCCGGCTCGCCGGGCAGGGTCAGCGGGCGGTGCTCGGCACCCTCGCGCTCGACTTCGGGCGCGTGGTGTCGGTCGGCCGGCTGGCGCAAGCCATCTGGCAGAACGCCCCGCCGGCCTCGGCCCGTACCAAGATTCAGGCCCACGTCTCCGCGCTGCGGCAGGCCGTGGGCCAGGCCGCCCGGGGCGGCTGCGGGCCGCTGCTGACAGTCGGCTCGGGTTACGCGCTATGCAGCGACAGCGTCCGGCTGGATCTGGCCGAGTTCGACGCACTCGCCGGCATGGGCCGCGAGGCGCTGGCCCTCGGCGAGCCGGGCCCGGCATCCGGGCTGTTCGCTGAGGCGCTCGCCATCTGGCGCGGGCCGGCGTTCGCCGACGCCGTCTCGCCCCTGCTCCGGGCGGCCGCTGGCCCGCTGGAAGAGCGGCGCGTGCTGACAGTCGAGGCGAAAGCCGAGGCCGACCTCACCCTGGGGCGGCCGGAGGTCGTGATAGCCGAGCTGTCCGCCTGGCTGGTCGCCATGCCGTTGCGGGAGCTGCTGCGGGGCCAGGTCATGCTGGCGCTGTACCGGCTGGGCTGCCGGGCGGATGCGCTCAGCGTCTACCGGGAAGGGCACCGGACGATGATCGCCGAGGTCGGCCTGGAGCCCGGCCCGCAGCTGCGCAGCCTCCATCAGCGGCTGCTCGCCGACGATCCCGCCCTGCTCCGCCCCGGCGGTGCCCGTTCCCCGGGCCTGCCCTGGGCAACGGAGACCTTACCGCTGGAGGAGTACCCGCGGATTCACCGGGCATCGGCGTGAGTGCTGGCCGGCCGCGTCAGGCCGGCCAGCACTGGTAACCCCTACCGCACGACCAGGCAGAACGGATGCCCGGCCGGATCGTGGTAGACGCGCCAGCCGACGGTCCAAGACCACTTCCCGGATCCACCCGATCGGCGCGTCATCGCTCATCCGTCCATGGTCGCCCCTCCGGGCGGGTCAGGCGGGGCGAAGGCGCTTGGCCATCTCCTGCTCCCAGTGCACCCCGTCCGGCATCAGCTCGCCAGGCTCGCCGGTGAAGCTGAAGCCGTTGCGCAGGTAGAGCGCGGCAGCGGCGTCGTTTCCCTCCGCCACGGCGAGCCGCAGCACCCCGATGGGCACCTGCCGGGCCCACCGCTCCACCGCCGCCACGAGCTGGTCGCCGAGTCCGCGGCCGCGCGCCGCCGGAGCTACCCACATGGAGATGAGCTCGGCCTCGCCGTTGCCAACCGGGATGCCGCTGGCCAGGCCCACCGGCTGCCCGTGGAGCACGGCCACGACGTTGTAGGAGCCGGGAATGCTCAGCCGGGTGCGCCACCGTTCTTCCCGGTCGCCCTTGCCCTGCCAGTCGGCCAGCCGCGAGCCGAACGCATACGGCGCCTCCGCCAGGGCGGCGAGCCGCAGCTCCCGCCACATCTGCCAGTCGTCGGGCGTCAGCATCTGCAACTCGGTCATGCCAGCTAGCGTGCCGCATCCGCGGCGGTGCGCACGACCTCAGGACGACGGGAAGAAGACGTCCCAGTCCTTGGACCGTCGGCTGGCGAAGACCGAGTCCACATAGTCCTTGTGGACCTGCGATATAGAGCGCAGGCACTTGGCGGATGTCATGGCCCTGTTCAGGGAGCGGGCGCCGGGACAGGAACTGGAACGGCAGTAACGACCGATTCAAGCCCGCGGAAATCTGCGGGATTGGTGGTGAACAGAGGAAGCTTGTTCGCTGCCGCGATGCTGGCGATCATCAGGTCAGCCACGCGGCCGCGGGGCTTGCGGCCCATGGCGATCACCTCGGCGGCGATGATCCCGTACAGCCGGGCGGCCTCAGCATCGAATGGCAGCGGGCTGAAGGTCGCCTCGACTCGCTGCAGACGAAGGACCCGCCGGGCGCGTTCAACGGCATCCACGGCCGAGTGCACCCCTGCCGACAGCTCGGCGAGACTGACCGTGCTTGTGAGGAGCTCGGCGGGCAGTTGGTCGACCGCCAGCCGTTCCAGGTGGATCAGGATGTTCGTGTCGCCGAGCCCGCGCAGGTAGCGGGCGGTCACTCGCCGTCCTCGGGCTCGTGGACGCGTTCGTAGGCGTCGAAGTATGCCTCAGCGTCGGCGTAGCGATCCTGATCGGCGCGGAACGCCTCCACGCTCATCGGAGGCAGGTCCTGGAACATCGTCATGAGCTCCGTGACCGGAACCGACTGGCGGCGCACGGGGGTTGCCTGGTGAACATAGGCATCGATGGCAGCCAGCGCGACTTGCTGCATGGAACGATGTTCGGCCTCCGCCTTCCGCCGGAGCCCGTCCGTCTGTTCATCACTGAGCCTGAGCGTCATAGCCATAGTCTTATGATACCGCCTGGTATCAGCAATGCTCAGCCGTCATCTGGCCCGTCTCGTACACGACGCCGTCATCAGCCTCGGCCGCGGTGATCTCACGGATCAGCATGGCGACGGCGGCGGTGTCATTGGATATGGCCTTGGCGAGTAGGTCAATGTCGCGGGTGGGGCGCCGCTGGCCGGACGCTGACAGCAGCATTCCGCCCTTGAGCACCAGCCGGTCGCGATGCACCGAGACCGACACCCGGTACAAGAAGCGCTCCAGCACGTACAGCGTGAGCAGCTCGTCGGCCGGGCGACCCTCGCGCCGCGCACGGGCCAGCAGATCGAGGTATACGCGGCCGGAAGTGGTCGCGCGGCTGGGTCGGGTCACGACTGCAGTATCCGCAGTGCCAGCGACAGTGAACCCCACGCCCGCAGCGGGCGGGCCACCTCGGCCATCCGCGCAAGGCTCGGGCGCGCCTGCAGATAGCGGCGCAGCGCCGCGAATGCCAAATCCTCACCGATCAGGTGCCGGAGCCGGAATGCGTCCACCACCGTGCGGTCGCGGTCGCTGACCCAGAACCGCTCGCCGGTCTCAGCGGTCACCTCCAGACGGCCTATGCCGAAGGTGTCGGCATGAAAGACGTGCACCTGGGTCGGCGGGTAGTCGATGACCGGCCGGTGCGACCCGGACGGCACCGCCAGATGCACCTGAGCGGGTATCTCGTCGCTGAGATCCCAGTAGGCAAGCGCCGAGTTCAGGCTGTGGGGTTCCAAGATTGGGCATAGGTGGCTGACCTGCGGATTCGTCTGCGGCAGCGGTCTTGCGGCTGGAAGCATCGCGGGCTTGTGACGATACGGATGCTCTACCTGATCTTCGTCCGCCTGGCCGGCTGGATGGTGCTGCTCGCCCGTTCTTCGGCCTCGAAGGACGCCGAGCTACTGGTGCTGCGCCAGGAGGTCGCGGTGCTGCGGCGGCAGAACCCGAAACCGAGGCTGGACTGGGCAGACAGGATGGTGATCGCCGCCCTGGCCAGGCTGCTGCCCAGACCGCTGCGGATGAGCCGGCTGGTGACGCCGGAGACGCTGCTGCGCTGGCACCGGCGGCTGGTCCGCTGGCGGTGGACCTATCCCCACCGGGGCGGCAGGCCGCCGGTCGATGCCAGGCTTGCGGTGCTGATCGAGCAGATGGCACGGGAGAACCCGGGCTGGGGCTACAAGCGGATCCAGGGCGAGCTGCTCGGTCTTGGCATCCGTGTCGGAGCCTCGACGGTGCGGCGGGTGCTGAAGCGGTTGCGGATCCCGCCCGCGCCGCAACGCACCCGGTCCACCTGGCGGCAGTTCCTCCGCACTCAGGCCTCGACCATGCTGGCGTGCGATTTCTTCCACGTCGACTGCGCAGTTACCTTGCGCCGCGTCTACGTGTTCTTCGTGATCGAGGTCAGCACCCGTCATGTGCACATCCTCGGCGTGACCACGCGCCCGGACGGCGTATGGACGGTGCAGCAGGCCCGGAACCTGCTGATGGACCTGGGGGAGCGCGCCGCCCGGTTCCGGTTCCTGGTCCGGGACCGGGCGGCGCAGTTCACCAGGGCATTCGATGCTGTGCTGGCCGGTGCGGGGATCGAGGTGGTGAAGATCCCGCCGCGCAGCCCGAGGACGAATGCTTATGCCGAGCGCTGGGTGCGCACAGTCAGGGCCGAGGTCACCGACCGGATGCTCATAGCCGGGTCACGGCACCTGCGCGCGGTCCTGGATGAGTATGCCGCGCACTACAACAGCCATCGCCCGCACCGGGCCAGGAATCTGCGGCCACCGGACTGCGACGACATCACCACGGTCGCGGTCACCGACCTGACGACGGCGAAGACACGGCGGCGGAAGGTCTTGGGCGGCCTGATCCACGAGTACGAACGGGCAGCATGACAGCCACCGGCCCAGCCATGACGTTGCAGGTCAGAGATCGTGACAAGGTTATGGAACCCCACACGCGGCGGAGCAGCCTCAGCCACGGGTTCCCGTGTATCGAGGCTTCACGGTAGTGCAGCGTGCCCGCGTCAATCGCGTCGTAGATCTCATCCTGGGTCAGCCCGAACTCCAGGCGGGCGGTCTTGTCGCCGAGCGTTGCGCCCTTGCGCTGCCATTCTTTCATTCCGATAGTCCATGGCTGATCCTGGTGGCGGCCGCGGCCGAGTCCGGCCGGACGTAGTACCGGTCGTCGGCCATGGTAAGTCCGCTGCCGCCGCCCCTGCGCATTCCCGGCTTCAGTCCCAGCAGAAGCTGCAGAACGCCGCGCCAAGCCAGCCACGCGGTCGGCGCGCCAGAGTGACGAACTCGAAGCCGGGGATGTCCCAGCCGGTCGCTTGGGACGGACATCTCGTAGCTCGCGTCCTCCCTCGTTCCCTGCAAGTTTGCTCATAGCGTACATTTCCGCACCGGAACGGCAGCGTGGCGTGAGACCCGCCGACTCGCAGGCGGACCGGGCGACACGCACGGCCGTTCCTGCCGAAAGGGGCGGGCCCGGCCCGCGGCCTCGCTATCGTAATGTCCCGTGCTGGAAGGCGATGCGATCTTCGTACCGGACAAGATCCCGCGGCAAGGCAAGCTCGCGCTCTGGGGCACCGGCTCGGGACCCGACAAGATTGAGCTTGTTTTCGCCGGCGGGACGTACGGGGTCCGCAAGCGGCTGGTCCCGGCGACACTGGTGCCCGTGGCCGAGGCGCTGCCGTTGCTGCTGGCGGTCGATCCGAACGAGACCGGCCCGGCCGGCCGGACACCGACGCGCAGCCTCGGGGTGTGGGCCGCCGCCGCCGCCGCCGGGGTCGGACTGGTGGCCCGCGGGCGGCTGCTGCCCAGTGTCGGCGTGGATGACGTCGACGCCTGGAGGGTAGGGCCGCTCGATCCGGCCGACATGACGTGGCTGCGTGAGCTTGCCGCCGCGTTCCCGCCGGCCGCGCATGCCCTGGGGGTTCCGGGTTCGCGTCCGATGCGGATGCGCTCGGCCGAATCGCTGATCCGCGCGCTGTGGGATGCGATCGCCGACACCGTCGTGCGGACCGCGGCTGCGCCGCGCACGGCCGGCTCGCCAGCGTTCGCCGCTCTGGAGCCCACCCCGGTTGGCGATCTGGCGGACTGGCTGGCGGATACCACCGGCGGGCTGGCTGCCGGCGCGCGCCTGGGCCTCCGGGTCGAGGCCGTCCCGCCATCGCCGAGGAACGTCGACTGGGACGGCGAGGAAGCCGAGGAGGCCGGCAGGGACGGCGAGGAGGCGGACGCGCCGCCCGCTTTCAGGCTGGTGCTCCAGCTGCGCAGCACCGCCGACCCGAGCCTGATCGTGGACGCCACGGACCTGTGGGATCAGCCGGAGAGCGTGCTGGCCAGGTTCGGCACGCAGGCCGAGACCGACCTGCTGCTTGCGCTGCGCCGCGGCGCAGCGGTGTGGCCGCCGCTGGCGCCCGCGCTCGGTCAGGCCAGCCCGTCGGCGCTTGAGCTTGATGACGACGGGATGACCGCCCTGCTCGGGCCGACAGCCGAGGAGCTCGCGGGCGCGGGCATCGAGGTGCTGTGGCCGTCCAGCCTGCTCGGCGACGGGCTGAAGCTGCAGGCGGCCGTCACGCCGGCCCCCGAGAAGCTGACCGAGGCGGGGCTCGGCCTGGACGCGCTGCTGTCGTTCCGATGGCAGCTCACCCTGGACGGGGAGCTGCTCGACCCCGACGAGATCACCGAGCTGGCTGAGGCGAAGCGCCCGCTGATCAGGTTGCGGGGCCGCTGGGTAACGCTGGATCCGGTCCTGCTGGCGAAGTTGCGCCGCCCGCCGCGAACGACGATGCGCGCGATCGAGGCGCTCGGCGCGGTGCTGTCGGGTTCGGCCGAGATCGACGGCGAGGCGGTCACGATCGTCGCCGAGGGGCCGATCGCTGATCTCGCTGAGCGCGTTGCCAGCATCGCCGCGTCCCCTGCGCAACTGGGCCCGCCCCCTGGCCTGGTGGCGACGCTGCGGCCGTACCAGCAGCGGGGGGTGGCGTGGCTGGCCGCCATGTGCGACATCGGATTCGGCGGCTGCCTCGCCGACGATATGGGGCTCGGCAAGACGATCCAGGTGATCGCCCTTCATCTGCACCGGCGGGCGGCGGATGCGGGGCCGACGCTGGTGGTGTGCCCGGCGTCGCTGCTCGGCACGTGGGAGCGGGAGGTGCTCAGGTTCGCCCCGGGGATCCCGGTGCGCCGCTACCACGGCGGCGGACGGCACCTGCGCGGCGTGGCCCGCGACGAGATCGTGCTGGTCACCTACGGCGTGGTGCTGCGGGACTCGGCGGAACTCGCGGGCTTGGGCTGGGGCCTCGTGGTCGCCGACGAGGCCCAGCATGCGAAGAACCCGTTCTCGCGCACCGCCAGGGAGCTTCGGGTGCTGCCCGCCCAGGCCCGGATCGCGCTGACCGGCACGCCGGTCGAGAACCGGCTGTCGGAGCTGTGGTCAATACTCGACTGGACGACGCCGGGCCTGCTCGGTCACCTGGAGACATTCACCCGCCGGGTGGCGGTCCCGGTCGAGCGGCACCGGGACGCCGAGACGACCGCCAGGTTCGCGACGCTGGTCCGGCCGTTCCTGCTGCGGCGCAAGAAGTCTGACCCGGGCATCGCCCCGGAACTGCCGCCCAAGACCGAGACGGACCGGATCGTGCCGCTGTCCGCCGAGCAGGTCACCCTGTACGAGGCCGTGGTCCGCGAGACCATGGAGGCGATCGCCACGAAGCAGGGCATCGAGCGGGCCGGGCTGGTTTTCAAGCTGCTGACCTCGCTGAAGCAGATCTGCAACCACCCGGCGCATTATCTCAAGCAGCCCGGGCCGCTGGCGGGCCGGTCCGGCAAGCTCGCCGCCTTCGACGAGCTGCTGGACGTGATCCTGGCCGGCGGCGAGTCCATGCTGGTGTTCACCCAGTACACCCAGATGGCGACGCTGCTGCAGGAGCACCTGGACGGCCGGGGTATCGGCTCGCTGTTCCTGCATGGCGGGATTCCGGTGCGGCGCAGGGAGGAGATGGTGGATGAATTCCAGGCCGGGCGGGTGCCCGTGTTCCTGCTCTCACTGAAGGCCGGCGGAACCGGCCTCACCCTCACCCGGGCCACCCACGTGCTGCACTACGACCGCTGGTGGAACCCGGCGGTGGAAGACCAGGCCACCGACCGGGCTTACCGAATCGGCCAGGACCGGCCGGTGCAGGTCCACCGGCTGATCGCGGAGGGAACTCTGGAGGACAAGATAGCCTCCCTGCTGGAGAAGAAACGCGAGCTTGCGGACGCTGTCATTGGCTCCGGTGAGGGATGGATCGCCGAGCTGTCCAATGACGAGCTCACCGAGCTTGTGTCGCTTCGGGCCGCGAGATGAGCGGGGCACGCGGCACGCCCGAGCCTGGCTCCGGGCACACCTGGTGGGGGCGAGCCTGGGTAGACGCGCTGGAGCAGCGGGCCCAGCTTGACCCGAACCGGTTGCCCCGCGGCAAGGACTATGCCCGGACCGGGGCCGTCGGGGAGCTGGCCCTGGGGCCGGGCGAGGCGCGGGCCCAGGTTCAGGGACGCAAGAGGCAGCCTTACGACATCCGGATCCGGGTACGGCGGTTCGCCGACGACGAGTGGGGCCGGGTGCTCGACTCCATCTCTGCCCAGCTCGGCCGGGCCGCAGCGATGCTCGATGGGGACCTGCCGCCTGATATCGCCGATGACGTGGCCGCCGTCGGCCTTGACCTGCTGCCTGGGGCTGGTGAGATCGGGCCGCGCTGTAGCTGCCCGGACGACGCTGACCCGTGCAAGCACGCTGCGGCGGTCTGCTACCTGGTGGCCGACGCCCTGGACGCGGACCCGTTCCTGGTTCTGCTGCTGCGGGGCCGGACCCGGGGGGAGGTGCTTGCTGGCCTGCGGCTGCGGCGCCGCGGCGTGGATCTCCTCCAGGCGACGGCGCCCGGATCCGAAGCGGCGGCCAGCAGGCAGGCCGGCGGCGC
>Ga0307374_10006684_pt1 | contig 18026 bp, 17 predicted proteins | sample OX3MG_FD_202532 | JGI IMG/M metagenome (GOLD analysis project Ga0307374, IMG submission 202532) | Soil microbial communities from Risofladan, Vaasa, Finland - OX-3 | ecosystem: Environmental > Terrestrial > Soil > Coastal area > Acid sulfate soil | place: Finland: Risofladan, Vaasa | collected... | reverse complement strand
GCCCGGGCCCCCCCGTTTTCGGGTGCCGCCGCCCAGCTCAGCGCCGGGGCGCCCGCCGATGTCCGCGCGGGCGGCGGCGCGGGCTGCAAACTGAGGCATGCGCGCATTTTTGAGGCTCTCGGCCGCGATCCTGGTGGCGATCGCGATCGGCGTCGTCCTCGTCCGCACCCCCCCGGCGCGACCGGCAGCGACACCCGCCCCGGCACCCTCCACGACGACGACGACCCTCCCGAAGGCGAGCCCCCCCGGGCCGCGCTGCCCCCTCACCGACGCCCCCGCGCCGGGGGTGACCAAGGTCCCCGCCCGCCCGGCAGTCGCGGTGAAGGTCGGCAACGAGCCCGACGGCGCCCGACCCCAGAGCGGCCTCAACGAGGCGGACATCGTCTTCGACACGGCGGCCGAGGGCTTCATCATGCGCTACGTCGCCGTCTTCCAGTGCGAGAACGCAGCGAGCATCGGCCCGACCCGCTCGGTGCGCTGGGTCGACTGGAACATGATCGCCCCCGAGCTCAGCCACCCGATCCTCGCCTTCGCGGGCGGTATCGACCCCAACGTGAACGGCCTCGCCGCCGAGCCGTACCTCACCGGCGCCAACCTCCTCGAGGGGGGGCAGGCCGCGGGGACGCGCATCTCCTCGCGGGTGGCGCCCGACAACCTCTACACGAGCACGGCCGCCCTCTATGGCCTCTTCCCCTCGCTACACAACGTCCCGCAGCCGATCTTCGACTTCGGCGCCAAGGTGCCGAGCGACTGGGCGCCCGCCGCCTCGGTGGAGATCGACTTCTCCGGGGGGACCGACGTCGTCTGGAAGTGGAGCCCGAGCGAGCACCAGTGGCTGCACACCTACTCCGGCGCCCCCGACATCGATGTCCTCACGGGCAAGCAGGTGACCACCACCGACGTGGTGATCGAGGAGGTGCCGTACTCGGTCGGCCCCTACAGCGAGCACGGCTGCTGCAGCGGCGACATCGAGAGCAACCTCCTCGGGAGCGGACGCGGCTACGTGCTGCGCGGCGGACGCGCCTTCAGCGTCACCTGGCACCGCCCGAGCGTCAGCGCGAAGACCACCTTCACCGACGCCACGGGCGCCGAGGTGACGCTCGCACCGGGGCGCATCTGGGTGGAGCTCGAGCTCACCGCGCAGGGCGCGCCGGTCGTCACGCCCTGACCTCCGCCCGCGGCGTTGCTCCCGGGCTCGTGTAGGGAAGAGAACAGAAGGACCGAGAGGGGGAGTGGCGATGCGCAAGGACAAGGGCGACGTCGACGCCCGCAACTGGTTCGGCTTCCCGGCACTGTGGGCGGCGCTCACGCCCTGCAGCGGAAGCGGGCGAACGAGCTCGGCGACGACCTGCCGATCGAGAACGAGCCCGCCGAGGCCTCGGCCAGCTACGACCAGTGATTCGCCGCGGCGCACACGCCCGCGCCGAAACTGCGCGACGCCGACTACACGGGCGACTGAGACGGGTCCGGCCCGCTCCGGGAGTGCGCTCAGGCGCCCTCGCCGCTCGGGCCGGCGGGCTGCCAGGAGGAGAGATCGTTGCAACGGGGCAACGTGCCGTTCGCGGCGCGGAACTCCGCGAGCAGCTCCTCCGCCCGTGCCTCGGCGCGCTCGGCGGGGGTCACCTCGACCTTCACCCACGTCGCGCTCGAGGTGCAATCGCTGCTCTTCGCGTGCGCGAGCAGCGTGGCGCGCAGGCTCTCGGTGGCGGCCCCGATGAAGGTCACGATGTTGTACTGCGAGAGCGCGTAGACGCCCGGCTCCTCGGGGGCGTCCTGCGACCCGAGCTGCTCCTTGAACGCGGATCCCTTGCCGGCAATGGACATCGTGCTCCTCCCGACCCTCGAACCTGAGGGTCGACGACCCTCGACGACGAAGCGCACCGAGGTGCCGCTGTCGCCACTTCTTAGCCGCGCGCGCCCCGGCCGTCACGTTGTCGCTCCCGGCCCCGGTGAGGACGGCGGAGTGCGGCCTGGCGCGGGCTGCCGTGCGATGCGCGAGGTCAGGAGGGGTGCCCGTGGCGACGCCCCTCCCCTCCCGTCAGGAGGCCTCTGCGGGAGGCGGCGCCGCGGCGGCGGCAGCGGCGGCGCTGCTCGCGGCCTGCGCGGCCGCCGAGGCGCTCTCGGCGGCCTGCTCGGCGGCGGCGGCGGCGGAGGCCGCCGCAGTGTCCTCCGGAGCCGCCGAGGCAGCGGCGCGCGCCTCGGAGGCCGAGGCCGCCGCGGTCCCCGCCGCGGCGGCGGCCGAGTCCGCAGCTGCCGAGGCGGCCGCGGGGGTGGGTGCCGCGGCGGCGGCGTCGGCGGCGGCGGCCGCTTCCTCCGCGGCGCCCGCGGCGGCGCTCACCGCGGGGGCGATCACGCCGCCGGCCGCGGCGGCGGCCGAGTTCGCCGCCCCGGCGGCGGCGTTCGCGGTCTGGGCGGCGGCGTGGGCCGCTGCTGCGGCGTCAGGTGGGACTGCTGCGTCAGTCATCGGTTTCGACCTCCGGATTGGTGGTGTGCATTTGACAGTGCGCGTACGGTAGCTATCTGCGGCGCTCTGCGCTAGGGGTCGATGCACTGCGCGTGCGAGAGCACTGCCGGGGGCGGCGGCTGGGTATGGACCCGACATCGCAAAGGACCGCCTCCCGGGGCTCGCGAGGCGCCTGCTGCGTCAGGCCGGCAAGGACAGGGTCACGACGAACGCCGCCAGCCTGGCGTTCCACTGGTTCCTCGCCGTCGTCCCGGGCGCGATCGCGCTGATCGGCGCCGCCGACCTCTCGGGCCTCCCGCAAAAGCGCCTGCAGTCCCTGCTGCACGGGATCTCCGTGCTGCTACCCGCCACCACGGCGAAGGTCTTCGAGCAGGCGCTCACCTCGCCCGGGCCACGCAGCTCGAGCGTGCTCGCGCTCGTCTTCGGCGGCCTCGTCTCGCTGTGGGCGAACATCGAGGCGGCCGTCGCCCTGCAGTTCGCGCTCGACATGGCGTACGAGACGTCGGGCGACCGAGGTTTCCTCGCCCGGCGCCTGCGGGCCCTCGCGCTCGTCGGCGTCACCCTCGTCTTCGGCGGCGGGGCCTTCCTCTTGCTCATCGTCGGCGGGCCGCTCGGCTCGCTCCTCGCGCCCGCGGGCGGCTCGTGGTTCCACTTCCTGTGGACGGCACTGCGCTGGGTCGTCGGCGTGGCCTGCGTGGTCGTATTGATCTCGCTGTACGACTACCTCGCGCCGAACCGGGAGGAGCGGCGCTGGCGGCTGCTCAGCGTCGGTGGGGCGGTGAGCACCGCCCTCTGGCTGGGGATCGCCGCCTGCTACTCGGTGTACCTCGACCGCGTCGGGCACACCTCGCGCGCCTACGGCACTTTCGCCGGTGTCATCACCCTGCTCGTCTGGCTCTTCCTCACCGCCGTCGCGATCCTCCTCGGCGCGGAGCTCAATAGGGAGCTCGAACGCTCCCGGCGCTAGCTTCGACCCCCGAAGCAATGCGGGGAGTGCTGGGTGCACGGTGATGACGACGACACGACGAGCGCCGCGGCCGGCGCGCGCCCGTCGTCGACGGTGAGCGCAGCGCGCACCGCGGGGGCCGACAGCGGCCGCGCTCGCGAGCGCCGGGGCCCGTGAGCGAGCCCGGGGCCCTCACCGCGCCGCTCGACGCCGCCTCCCGGGAGGGCGTCGCGCGCCACCTCCCCCGCCTCACCGCGGCGCGTGCCTTCGCCGCGCTCGCCGTCTTCGCCTTCCACGCGAGCCAGCTCTTCCACCTCGCGCTCGGGCCGCTCTCGAGCTTCGGCTACGCGGGCGTCAGCTTCTTCTTCATCCTCTCCGGCTTCGTGCTCACCTGGGGGAGCGGCGCAGCGATCCGCGCGCCGCGCTTCTACGGCCGACGCTTCTCTCGGATCTACCCGGCGTACGCGGTGGTCCTCGTCCTCACCGGGGTGCTCGGTTTCAGCCAGGCGCCCACCCACGAGCTCTCGACGACCCTCTGCGCGGTGCTCCTCGTCCAGGCGTGGCTCCCCAACACCGGCATCTACGCGATCAACCCGCCGGCCTGGTCGCTCAGCGTGGAGGCGGCGTTCTACGCGGCGATGCCGTTCCTCCACGCCGGGCTGCTGAGGCTCGGGCGAGCGCGTCGCTGGTCGGTCGTCCTCGGGTGGTTCCTCGCCTTCGCGACCTTCGTCGCCGTCGCCGCGCACGCGGGCGGCGGCTGGACCTCGACGGCGCTCGCCAACCCGCTCGGCCGCGCCGCGGAGTTCCTCCTCGGGATGCTCGCCGCGTTCGAGCTGCGCGCCGGGCACCGCCTGCGCGTCCTGCCCGCGCTCGCGGTCGCGCTCGGCTCGCTCGCCCTCTGCGCCCTCGCCGGTGGGCCGGTGCCGCTGCCGACGGTCGAGCTCGACCCGCTCTTCGCCGTGGTCATCGTCGTGCTCGCCCAGGCCGACCTCGCGGCGCGCCCCGGCTGGTTCCTCACCGGGCCGACGCTCGCCTACCTCGGGGCCATCTCCTACGAGTTCTACCTGGTGCACCAGTTCGTCCTCGATCGCGTCTCGACGCTGCGGGTCGGCAGGTTCGGGGCCGTCGCCCTCTCGCTCGCGATCGCCCTCCTCGCCTCGTCGCTCCTCTTCGAGCTCGTGCAGCGCCCGCTCGAGGGCTCGCTGCGGCCACCGCGCCGCGCCCTCGCCGGGGCGTTCGGGCTCGTCGGTGCGAGCGCCGCCGTGCTCGTCGCTTTCACGATCCCGAGAGCCGAGCTGCCCGTCCGCACCGCGACCGTCGCGGTTGCGGGGGCGATCAGCGTGCAGGGGGCGCCCGTGGAGCACGTGCACGGCAGCGAGGTCGTCGACTTCTCCGCCGAGGCGGCCTCGGCCAGCGGGACCTTCGCCCTCACGGGCCCGGCGGTGAGCGAGCAGCTCGACGAGGAGACGGTGGGGGCGACCTCGTTCTACCGACTGCGGAGCGGCAGCGCGCCCAGCGCGCCCTGGAGGGCGGTGCCCCTCGTCGCGGGCCTCCCCGGCCGCCCCGACGACGACCCGGCGCACCTCGCCCCCCGGGTGCGCGCCCTCGGCAGCACGGTCGTCGTGGGCCGCCCCCTCGAGGGCACGCGCCGCGGCACGAGGCTGCGGATCACCGTGCAGCTCTCCCGTCTGAGCGGTGGCGAGCTGCGCCAGCTCTCCTTCGCGACCCTCGACGGCGCGCGCACGACGGGGCTCACGATGTGGATGGTCGTCGACGCCGACCACCTCGTCCGCCAGCTGCAGTACCGCGACGAGCTCGCCGACGGGCGCGGGCGGCTGGCGACGGTCACCGCGACCTACACCTTCTCGCACTTCAACGACCCCGCGCCGGTCGTGCGGCCCCCCGCGAGCGCGAGTGACGGGCGGGCCGCCTCCGGCCACGCGCCGGTGATCCCGCTCTTCAACTGAGACGGCTGGCGCCCCGAGCATCGGCCCCGCCCAGACGGCAGGCCGGGGTGCCGCCCGGGAGCCGGTGCCGGTAGCGCACGACGACGCGGTAGACGACGGCCGCCAGCAAGCTGGAGGGCGGGTGGAGGACAAACCAGCCGAGTAGGGCGCGGCCACCGCCACCCGCCTGCAGCGCCCTTCCGACCGCCCGGTGGCCGCGCTCGAGGGCGCCCTCGCGGGTCACCCACCAGGCCGCCTGCGCCGCGTCGTGCGCGCTGAGGCCGAGCGCGCTGAGCGCCTCCTCGCCGAGGAGCTGCCACGGCGCGGCGTGCGCCTCGTCGCGGAAGCGCCGTTCGACAAAGCGGGCCGCCGTCGTGCAGAAGCCGCACTCGCCGTCGAAGACGAGGAGCGGCCCCCGCGGCCCCATGGCCGGGCCGGTCACCGCCGCGACCGCCCCGCAGACGGGTGCGGCCGCCGGCGTGCGCGGATCAGCCGCCGGCCTCGCGCTCGAGGACGATGATCGGGATCCGGCGCTCGGTCTTGTCCTGATAGATCCTGAAGTTCGGCGTCGCCACGCAGCGCTCGGCGAAGAGCCGCTCGCGCTCCTCGCCCCCCGGCTCGATCGCCCTCGCCCCGAACTTCTCCGAGCCGACCTCGACCGTCACCCGCGGCTCGGCGACCAGGTTGTGGTACCAGGCGGGATGCTGCGGGGCACCCCCCGCCGCGGCCGTCACCACGTAGCGGTCGCCGTCCATCGTGTAGATGAGCGGGGAGGTGCGCTCGGCGCCGGTGCGGGCACCGGTCGTCGTCAGCAGCAACAGCGGGCGGCCCTCGAAGTCCCCGGTGACCCGGCCGCCGTTCGCCCGGAACTCCTCGGCCGTCGCGGCGTTGTACTCGAGCGGGTCTGGGATCTCGGCGCGCCGCGGCATGTGCTCCTCCTCGTCCTCGGTTTGCAGTCGACGGTACTCCCCGGGCCCCGTCACGCGGCCCGCCGCCGGCCCGCGGCGGGCCCGCGGCGCCGCGACGCCTCTCCCGGCGGTACCGTGCCCGGCGGGGGTGAGCACGCTGGGCGAGCTGCGGACGGGACAGGACATCGGGGCGCTCGCTGCGCAGCGCCTCCTCATCGGCGGCTTCGGGGCGCGCCTCGGCGGCGACGTCCGCGACAGGACGGCCGCGATCTACGAACCGCGCCACCCGCGCGAGCTCGCCCACCGAGTACTCCGCGACCTCCCCTACGGTCCCCACCGGCTCCAGCGACTCGACCTGCACCTCCCCGAGGAGGGTGTCGAGCAAGGGTCCGTCCTCTGCTACGTGCACGGCGGGGGCTACGTCGGCGGCGACAAGGGCGCCCCGGGGCGCCCCTTCTACGACAACATCGGCCGCTGGGGAGCGGGCGAGGGCTTCGTCGTCGCCAACCTCAACTACCGCCTCGCCCCCGACGACGCCTACCCCGCGGGCGGCGAGGACGTCGCCCTCGCGCTGCACTTCGTCCAGCAGCACGTGGCCGAGCACGGCGCGGACCCGGCCCGCGTCGTCATGATGGGCCACTCGGCGGGGAGCTCCCACGTCGCGACGATGGTCGCGAACCCCGAGCTGTGGCCGGCCGGCACCGCGGCGCCGGCCGGGGCCGTGCTCTCCTCGGGGACCTACGACCCCCTCCTCGGCGGCGACGAGCGCCTCGCCCTGTACTTCGGCGACCGCGAGGCGATGGCGGCGCGCTCGGCCATCCCGGGTCTGTGCGCGACCGACGTCCCCCTCCTCGTGAGCACGACGGAGTTCGACCCGCCGGATCTGCAGGTGCAGGCGCTCTCCCTCTTCACGGCCTTCTTCGAAGCGCACGGGCGACTCCCCCAGCACGTCTTCGCCGACGGGCACAACCACTTCTCGGTGGTCCAGCAGATCGGCACCGCGGACACCTGGTTCAGCGAGCGTCTCGCCCGCTTCATCGTCTCCCCTGCCTCCCCCGGCACCGCGTAGGCGCCCCGCGGCGGGCCGGCGCTCGGCGAGCGCCGCCGGGGCCCTCCGGCATCGTCGGGCTCCGCGAGCGGGAGGAGGCCGATCGGTACTGTCAGGTGATGAGCCAACCGGCACCCTCGACGGACGCAGCGAGCCCATGGGAGCCGCTCGACGCCGCCTACCGCGCCGCGCAGCTCGGCCCGGCCAGCAGCAGGTGGGCCTCGCTCTTGGAGCAGACGATCCTCACCGCTCCCGAACGGCGGCGCCTCCTCGGCGCCGTCGGGGCGCGTGCCGGGTGGCGGGTGCTCGACGTCGGCACCGGCTACGGGCCGATCCCCGTCGAACTCGCCCACCTCGCGGCGCTCGAGGCGATCGGGGTGGACACCGACGAAGAGCTGCTCACGGCCGCGGCCAGCGTCGCCGACGCCCTCGCGGAGAGCGACTTCTTCGCGACGGGCGCCACGGTCTCATTCGCCCCCGGTGACGCCTACGCGCTGCCCTTCGACGCCGGCGAGTTCGACCTCGTCACCGCCCGGCTCGTCTTCCAGCATCTCGCCGACCCCCGCCTCGCCGCGGCCGAGGTCGCGCGCTGCCTCCGCCCCGGTGGCCTCGCCCTCGTCTACGACGTCGACGACGGCCTCTCCGCGAGCTGGCCACCGGCCTCGCCCGAGGTCGCGCTCCTCGATCGCGCCTACGACGCCTACCAGTTGGCGAGCGGTGGTGACCGCGAGGTCGGCCGCAAGCTCTCGAGCTACCTCGCCGACGCCGGCCTCACCGTCCGCCAGGTCCTCGTGCTCCCGCAGGCGGCCCACGAGGATGCCGGCTCCGCCGATGCGGCGCGGTCGGTCAACGAGGCCCGCCACCTCGCGGCGCGCGACGCGATGATCGCCGCCGGGCTCATCGACCGGCCGACCTTCGACCGCTGCCTCGCGGCGAGCGTGCAGGCGGCCGCGGTCGCCCGCTGCCGGATCGAGAGCCAGGTCGTGGTGCTCGCCGGCAAGCCCTGAGCAGGTAGCTCAGCCGGCGCTCGCCAGCCCGCCACCGGTGTCCGCGGTGCCCGTGGAGAGCTCGGCCGTCACCGAGTACAGGCGCGCGCAGTTGTCCCAGAGGACCTTCTGCTTGTCCTCGTCGGCGAGGGGCAGCTCGAGGAAGGTTTCGACGGCCTCGGGGTAGCGCGAGTCGCCGTGCGGGTAGTCGGTCGAGAAGACGAGCTGGTCGGAGCCGAAGTCCTCGATCATGTGCCGCACCGGGAACTCATCGGGCTCCACCGAGACGAAGCACTGACGCCGGAAGTAGTCGCTCGGTCGCATCGTGAGCTCGGTCATCGAGACGTCGCCCTCGAGCTCGTAGCCCTCGTCCATCCGCCACAAAAGCCACGGTGCCCAGGAGCAGTTGGCCTCGAGGAAGGCGACCTTGAGGCGCGGGTGGCGCTCGAGGACCCCCCCGCAGAGGAAGCTCGCGAGGGCGAGCATCTGCTCGAAGGGCTGTCCGTAGATGCGCCGCATGCCGGTGTTCGGGGCGTAGCTCGCGCCGGCGCGCCGGACGCCGCCGCTCACCGCCTCGTGGAAGCCGAGCGGGATGCCGAGCTCGTCGAGCGCCTCCCACAGCGGCTCGTAATAGGGGTCGTGCCAGCTGCGGCCGTTCACCAGGTTGGAGCGCAGGAAGACGGCGCGGAAACCGAGCTCGCGCACGGCCCTCTCGGACTCCGCGACTGCGTCGGCGATGTCGAAGACCGAGATCATCCCGGCACCGAGCAGGCGGCTCGTGTCGGGCTGGCAGAGGTCGAACATCCAGTCGTTGTAGGCGCGCGCGATCGCCGCCGCGAACCGCGGCTCGCGGTTCGGGTCGTCGAGGGCGTGCAGGCCGCGGCTCGGGAAGAGCACCGCCACGTCGATGCCCTCGATGTCCATCGCCTCGAGCTGGCACTCGCTCGTCCAGCCGCGCCTCGCATGGTCGGCGTAGAGCTTCTGGTTGCGCTCGAAGTTGTGGCCACGCAGGTGCCGCTCCTCGGCGGAACGGTCGCCGGTGAAGGCAAGACGGAGGTCGCGCACGTTCTCCGAGGTGAGGCCGCGCGGCGCGAACTGCCGAAACTTCGGGTCGATGTAGCGCTCCCAAAGGTCGGGGGGCTCCATCACGTGCATGTCGCTGTCCATTACCAAGAAGCCGCCCTTGGCCATCTCTGTCCTTCCCCTTCCGTCTGACAACGAGCTCCGCTTCCCCGCCGGAATGCCGGCACGGTTACGGCACCGGTACCGCCACGGAGACCTCGAAGGGGACCTGGGTGGGTCCGACGCCCTCGGTGCGGGTGTTGGTCGCCATGTGGTAGCGGCCCTGCAGCTTGCGTCCGACGAGGCGCTCGCTGCGGATGATCACCGCCACCGAGCGCGAGGGGCCGGGGATCTCCGAGTGCGGGTCGAAGGGTGGCACGAGGTCGACCTGTCCCACCCCGCCGACGTCGGCGGAGCGCAGGCGGATCTCGGCGTGCCCCTCGACGCTCTCGTCGTCGAGGCGGTCGAAGCGCTGGAGGGTCTCGGTCCCCTCGACGAGGCCGTAGAGGACCCATGCGGTCGCGTGGTCGTGGGCGTCGTGGCTGGAGGTGCCGGCACGGGGGCCGGGACGGACGACCGCGTTGACGACGAAGCCGAAGACGGGGTCCTCGTAGAGGAGGAGGTTCTTGTGGCCCTCGGTGGACGGCCAGTCGCGGGCGTGCTGCTGCAGCGTCGGCTCGACGACGAGGGCCTCGAGGACCGGCTTGGCGGCGAGCATCTTGCGCTCGTCGTCGCCCCCCTCCGCCCAGATCGCCCGCAGCTCGCTAAGAAACCCGCTGAAGGCGGGAAGCAACGATTCCACGGGACCTGCCCCCTCTCGCAGTCGACCCGGCAGGATCCGGGGCGCACACCGCTCGTCCGCCGCGACGGACCGCAGGATCGGGCCGCACGTCGGGAGCGTCGCTCATTATCGGCGCCTCTCCGGGTGAACGCCAGGGGGCGCCGTAGCGACGGGCCGGCCCCGGCGCGCGTCGGGGATGGCCAGCGACACCCTCTCCTTCCAACTTTGGCGCATGTCGACCCATGGCCCGTTCTCCGACCACGGCGGACGTCTTCAATGCAATCGCGGAAGCGTACCGCCGCGACATCCTCGACACGCTGATCGCCGGTGAGAAGGCGGTCGGGGCGATCGTGGCCGACCTCTCGCTGTCCCAGCCCCAGGTGTCGAAGCACCTTCGGGTACTGAGTGAGGTGGGGTTCGTCCGGTGCCGTGCGGAGGGGCGCCGCCGCCTGTACCGCCTGGAACCGCAGCACCTTCGGCCGTTGCGCGACTGGCTGGTCAAGTACGAGCAGGCCTGGAACGACCAGATGGATCGGTTGGACGGCTACCTACAGGAGCTACAACAAAGAGGACCTCAGTGACACCCAAGCGCCACGGACGGGTCGTCATCAAATTCCCGGGCGAGCTCGACATTCTCCTCACGCGCGAGTTCGAAGCCCCGATCGCACTCGTCTTCGACGTGATGACGAAGCCGGAGCATGTGCGCCCACTGGTTCGCTCCGTTTGAGGACGGCGATCTCGGTCTGCTCGGGCTGCGACGTGCGGCGAGAGCGCCTCGTCGACGAGGAACCTCACCCGGTGGGGCGAAGCGGGAGCTCCCGTTCCTCGACGGCGGCCGCTGCGTAGCGAAGCGCTTCCGCAATGTCCTCGGAAGAGAGCTGCGGGAAGTCGGCGAGCAGCTGCTCGCTCGTGATTCCCTCAGCAAGCGCGCTGATCAGCGTGGCGACCGGGATTCGCGTGCCGTGGATGCACGGAACGCCCCCCATGACCCGATGATCAACGCTGATCCGCTGGAAGGACATGGGTCGATGGTACAGGCAGAGACGAACCAAACGCCGCCTACAGGTCGACTCGCCGCCACTCGCCCGCGTCAGATTCGCGTCAGAACTCCGAGGGGCGAGCGGCTGGTGCGACCGACGGTCCCCCTCCACCCACTCAAGGGCGGCGCACCCTTCCGACACGCTTGACACGCTTCCAGCTCTGCGCGAGATGCAGTGGGATGCACGATGGATCACACGTGTATTAAGCGGTTTGGGACGGTGCTCGACGGGCGTCGAATACCTCCGCAGTCCAGGCCTAGTTCGTGATCGGTCGCGTGCCGAGATCACTGAACGGGCGCCAGAGATAGCCGTCAGGATCAGCGAGCACGAACTGACGGTTGCCGGCCTCGATTGGTCCCTTTACCTGCCGCCGCCCGCCGGTCTCGGCGACATCAACCCGGTACCAGCGTTCCTCGATCGGCACGACGACGTTCACGTCCGCCGCGACTGCTCGGGCATAAACGTCATCGACGTCCGCGACCAGGAGCTGGACGTTCACGCCGCGACCAAACGGAAGATCGAGCGGCGCGGTGTGAAAGCGCCGCCCGGGACCGGCCGCCTCCTGAATCATCAGCTCCGCGCCATCGCGCTCGAGATACGCGAAACGCTCCTCGGGACGGTCGAGCAGCATTCGGAACTCGAGCACTTCCAGGTAGAAACGCAAGGATGTGACGAGCGAGGTGACATCAAGCTCCGGGACGAGCATCGATCGCGCACCTTTAGTGAGGAGATGCGCAGGGTCCCAGCGTTCACGGACGCGCCGGGTAATGGAGCCAATCCAAGAGCTGGCTGTGCAATACGGCGTTCGAGTACAGACCACCGCCCTGATCACTTGCGGATCCACCGCTTCGATCGGTGAAGCGGCCTCCGGCCTCCTCGACGAGGAGCACCCACGGCGCGTGATCCCAGATGTAAAAGCCCTCGGCCAGGAAGGCATCGATCTCGCCACGCACCAGCTCAACGAGTGGAAGTGGGCTTACCGCCGCGCGAACAGCACTCGGTGGGAGGCGAGCTCTGGACGCGTCGTCCGGGGCGTCAACGCGGCATCAGCGAAGTTCGACGTCGTGCTGACCTCGAGGCGCCGCATCTCGCTCTCCTCACGAGGCCAGGACGACTCGAATGCGCCTCCATCTCGGCTGGCCCACCAGCAGCGCCCGAGCGCCGGAGAGGTCACAGGCGCGACCTCCGTAGAGCCTCGGACCAGCAGCGCAATGTGGATTCGCCAGTTTGGATCACCCCGACTGAAGAACCGAGTGCCATCGATCGGGTCGAGGATCCAGACCCGTTCAGACGAACCCAGCTGACCGAGTTCCTCACCGAGCAATGCGTCGTCGGGCCGCGCCTCAGACAACTTCTCCCGAAGCAAGCGCTCGACGGCCCGGTCGGCCTCGGTCACCGGGGTGCCGTCGGCCTTCAGCGTTGTTGACACGCCAGCCTCGAAATGCGAGAGCGCGAGTTTCGCTGCCTCGTCCGATGCTTCGAACGCGAGTTGTAGGTCGTCAACGCCGTTCATTGCCGCGGACGGTAGCAACTTGGCCCCGCACCACAGGCCTGAGCCGCCAGCCGGCGATCGGGGACGCGGCGGCGGTGCCGCTGGGACATTCCGTCCACGGCATCGTGCTGACGAAGCGGACGTGGCTTCCTACAGAGGGCGGTAGCGAAGCTGAACGACGCCGCTGCTGAATCGGCGCTCGTCGAGCAACTCGAGCTGAGAGCGCGTGCCGGTCGGCAGTGCCGGCTTGCGCCCACCGAGGACGACCGGCCTGATGAACAGGTGGCACTCGTCGACCAGCCCAGCCTTGAAAGCCTGTGAAGCGAGGTTCGGACCTCCCACGATGAGATCGCGGGCGGCCGCGGCCTTCAGGTCGCGTACCGCGCCGGGATCGAAGTGGCGCTCGAGACGGGTGTTGGCGGTTGGCACGGCGGCCAGGGTTGTGGAGTAGACGACCTTGTCCGCCGATTTCCAGACGTTCGCGAAGTCGCTCGAGAGCTCCGACTGTGCAGCCAGGGCAGCGTCGGTTTCCCATACGGCCATCGTGTCGTACAAGCGCCGCCCGTAGAGGTGCGTGCCCACGGACCGCAGGAGGTCAGTGATGAACACGAATACGTCGTCGTCCGGCGCAGCCCAGTCGATGGCGCCGCGTTCGTCCTCGGTGTAGCCGTCGAGGGACACGTTCGACACGTAGATCAGCTTGGCCATTGCCGCTCCTGCACACCGTCGACACCATCTCGACGACCCTGCTGTCCGAACTTAGTGGCGGGGCATTGCGAGGTTTGAGGTGAGGTGGGGCGCGTCGTCGAGGTCCTGGCCCGTCGAACACAGTGGCCTCGGGGCTAAAGCTCTCGCCTGCCCCTAGCCGAGGGCTAGAAGCGATCTTTGACCGTCCCATGGGCGCCGCTCGGTGCGCCACGTCACTGATCAGGGGCACCCGGTGAGTCACGAGGTGGGACTGTTCCGGCCTCTCAGCGACGCACCTTCAGCTGCACAAAGGGTGATGGCCGCGACAAATGCGATGGCGGCCCCCACAACACCGAGATAGGCGCCAGCTCCTCGATGTGTGAACTGCGTGGGCGAAAGAGAGACGTAGACAATCAGCGCGAGCGCAAGATCGACAGCCGTCATCAAGAGGCTGGGAACAGCGACAGCGGAATCAGGCCGATGGGTCTCGAAGTGCCCAATCGCGATCAGGACGATGAGAGCGAGTGCAACGAGGAGCGCCATCAGCGTGGCGACTTTGACGAGGACATCCCCCCGCTGGAACGCCGAAACACCGCCACCAAATTCGATGCTCTGGTCTATCCAGGGCAGGAACAGCGAGATTGCCAGGAGAGACGTCATTGCGAGCGTCGTTGCCTCAAGCGTCGTTCGAATGAGGGACCGCACGGATCAGACGCTACTGAGCGGAGCCCGAGGCGCAGCGGCGCCACCAGCCGGTGGTCTGAGACACCCTCAACATCTGCGCGCTATGGGAGACGATGAACAAAATGGTGAGATGTTCGCGAGATACCTACACCTCGCGAACACCTCACCCATTCCGCACCGCCTCCAATTCGGAAGCGCCCGCGCGGACTACGAGTGATTAACGCAGGTTCCACCGTCACTATTGGAATTTGTTGCATTCGCGCATGTCGTGTTGGACCAGGTGATCTTCTGTAGGTTGGCGCCCTGTGAATTGGCACCCTGCAAGGTTGCGTCCGTGAGGTTTGCGCCTTGCAAATTGGAGTCTTGAAGATTCGCGTAGGACAGATCAGCACCCGTGAGGTTGGCGTTCTGGAGATTTGAACCTGCGAGGTTGTCACCAGTAAAGGAGGCGTTCTCGAAGTTTCCCTTCTGAAGGTTGTCGCCCTTCAAGGTGGCCCCGGCAAAGTTGGTGCCATTCGCACTCACACCTTGCATGTTGACGCCTTGCAGGTTCGCACCGCTGAAGTTGCTGCCGGTCAAGTCGGCCTTTTGGAGATTCGCTCCCTGCAGGTCACAACCAGAGTAGTCACCGGCACGCGTGGCGCCCTGGAGATTGGCCCCGGCAAAGCTCTTTCCACCAGCACAGACAGAGACAGCAGGGAGCATCAAGGTGTCGTAAATCGGCTGATTGTTGAAGTCCTGGCCGACGGCAGTGCACACGGTGCCCTTGCAGCTAACGCCGTAGAAGTAGCCGCCTCCGCCAGTTGAGCCGGAGACCTCGGTCACTGCGCCCCAGACACCACCGGTCTCGGTGGCGTAGATCGGCTGATTGTCGAAGTCCGCGCCGACGGCGGTGCAGTCGCTGGCGTCGGTGCAGCTCACGCCGTAGAAGGCGCCACCTGTGCCGAGGGAACTGGAGACCTCAGTCGGGGCGCCCCAGACACCGTTGGTCTCTGTGGCGTAAAACGGCAGATTGTTGGCGTCGACGCCGACGGCGGTGCAGTTAGTGGTCCCGGTGCAGCTCACGCCTTCGAAGACACTTGGGGCGAGGGTCCCAGGGAGATCGGTCGGAGCGCCCCAGACACCGCTGGTCTCGGTAGCGTAGAACGGCATTCCGTTGGCATCCTTGCCAGCGGCGGTGCAGTCGGTGGCGGCGCTGCAGCTCACGCCCCAGAATTCGCTCTGCATGGGGGCGGAGAACTCGGTCGGGGCGCCCCAGACACCGTTGGTCTCTGTGGCGTAGAACGGCATTTGGAGGGCGTCGTAGCCGACGGCGGTGCAGTCGGTGGCGGCGCTGCAGCTGACGGCGTCATACCGACCGGTGCCGATCACGATGGTGCCGCTTGACCAGGTCCCCGCCGACTCAGTGGCGTAGAACGCGCCATTGCTGGGGCCATTAGCGCCAACGGCGGCGCAGTCGGTGGCGTCGGCGCAGCTCACGCTGTTAAACGAACCGCTGCGGGTGCTGCCCGACACGTCGGTCGGTATGCCCCAGGCTCCCGACGACTCAGTGGCGTAGAACGGCTGGCCGTTGCCGTCCTGCCCGACGGCGGTGCAGTTCGTGGCCCCGGTACAGCTCACGCCCTGGAAGCCGCCTCCGCCGCTTGGGATGCTGACTTCGGTCGGTGTTCCGAAGGCAAGGTTGGCCGAAGCCGCGCCGGCGGCAGGGCCGGTCGGAGCGGTGCCAGCCGACGCCACACCGGCATCGACGAGTGACGCACCGATTGGCGCGAGCACGAGGGTACACATGGACAACAAGACAAAGAGTCGACGCCGCATTATAAGAATCCGTCCAATCATCAAAGCGAGCTTCACGATGAAGCTCTAACTGATCGGACGCATCACGTCTGGCGCCAAAACCGCTGATGAGAGTCTGCTACATCGCTGACCCTTGCGCGGCGAATAGCACGAGAGATTTCAGTTTTACACCACGCTGTGTGAGGGCGTGACCACACAGCGTCGAGAATTTGCGCGATCTCCCTATAAGTGCACGATGTGTGTAGGAACTCGCCAAAACAATCCGTCGCATGAGCACGAGACTCAATCGTTCGCATCTTCTGTCATTTTCGGTGCGGGATGCTGAGAAAGGACCGGATTCGTTCCTGATGAAGCGTCAATAGTGTGCCGGAATTGGGTAACAGCGAGCGTGTGGCATAAGTGCCGGTCGGGGATGGCTGGGTGCATCCCCGATGCGCCGTTCCGGGAGCGGTCAGCGCCTATCCCGCAATTAAGGGCTCCTTGGCAGCGTCGGTCCCTCGATGTCCATTGTCGGCAGGGGCTCCGGCGCCGGCACTGCCCCCGCCGCTCCCAGGCCTGCCTGCGTCGGCCCGTTCGCGAGAACTCCGCTTAGAGCCGACTGGCCGCTCGTGCTCCGCGTTCGGAGACCTCGGGCTCGGTCGCTTTCGGCACACGTGGCAGCGGGACTCCCGGCGCGAGGTCCTCTCCTGTGTCGGCGCTCCTATCCCGGCGCGCTCGCGAATGCCCGCCGAGGCGAGAGTGTCAGGTGAGTTCGCGGCTCCAGCAGACCTCCTCGGGGTGAGCTTCGAGCCAGGCATCGCGTCGTGACTGCGCATCGGAGAGGCGCTGCAACTCCCGAGCCGCCTGTTCGGCATCAGAGAGTCGGTGGCGCGCGGCCTCAGCCCTCTCAAATACCAGCGCACTCCCTGCCCTTTTCTTGGTTGGCGCCCCCGGCAGGATTCGAACCTGCGACCCGCTGCTTAGAAGATCGTGCAGGCGGTTATACACAAGCAGGGCTAATCCACATAAGTCCATTTCAAGGCCGCTTTTTGTTAACCGCTAGTGACCGCTGGTGACCCTCAAAACGCGTACAAATGTGGTCTGTTTGTGGTCTGTTTCCAACAACTCGCAGGTTCCGTGCACATAAGTGGTGCGATCACTACTCGGCAGGCCTCACCGGCAGTGAGCGCACGCGCACCCGAGTCGGCGTCACGGTCACGACGGCGCCTGTCTCCCGGCGGTAGGTGATGGTCCGGGGGCGCGTTTCGGTGACGTGCGTTAGGTGGCACGCCCCCGCGGCCCTACGGCACGTACCAAGGGGTTTCCCGCGAGAGTCAGCGGGTCGTTCACCAACCAGATACCCAGGTAACCTTTGCCACAGGACACTCGTTTGAGAGGCAAGGCCATGGGGGTTCGCGTGCCGGTGCAACTGGCTCAACGGTCCAGCCGATTGGTCCTGGCCGCACTTGCGATAGCGCTGCCGATGCTGTTGGTGCCGGTTTCGTCGGCGGACGCCTCAACTTCGACCTACTCCTTCGCGATCAACGGGTCGACGCCGTTTCTCGGTGGGAACTTCCACGTGATCCCCTCCACCGGATCGACGGCCACCGGAACCGTCACCGTCATCGTTGACGGCACGGGCTCCGAACAGACGATGACCGTGTCTGGCACCTATAGCGGCCTCGAGGGAACGGCGACCTCGATCATCGTCGGGTTGCCAGACGGCAACTCCGGCCTCGGCTCGCTCGAAGGGTTCGCAAACAACATCACCACGACGGGGGGCTCGAGCGGCACCTTCGGACCGGAGACGAGCTACATCGATCTCGGCTCCGAGGTCGCGTCTGGTGCACTGACCTTTGCGATCGAGTCCACCGCCTTTCCCAATGGTGAGATCGGTGGGTCAAACCCGGCCGCACCGTCGCTCGGTTCCGTCATGAGCCAGACCTTCTTCGTCGGCAGCCCGGGGAGTGAGCAGGTCTCGGCGACCGGAAACCCCGAGCCAACGCTCGCGATCAGCGGAGCCTTGCCGAGCGGCATCACCTTCACCCCGAACGTTGGCGATCTCACCAGCAGGGGTGGGGCGTTCTCCGGCACACCCGCCGCTGGCACGGCCGGCACGTACCCGGTCACGATCACTGCCTCGAACGGCATCGCACCCAATGCAGTGCAGCAGATCACGCTCGTGGTGGACGACACGCCCACCATC
>Ga0307374_10006683_pt1 | contig 18027 bp, 19 predicted proteins | sample OX3MG_FD_202532 | JGI IMG/M metagenome (GOLD analysis project Ga0307374, IMG submission 202532) | Soil microbial communities from Risofladan, Vaasa, Finland - OX-3 | ecosystem: Environmental > Terrestrial > Soil > Coastal area > Acid sulfate soil | place: Finland: Risofladan, Vaasa | collected... | reverse complement strand
CTCCACGACCTTCGCTTCGCGTTCGGGGGTGTCGTTGTCAGGTTTCATCGTCATCAGGGCATAGTCCAGTTGAAGCTTAAGGACGCCGAGACGGGGCCAAACCTTCCCGACGCGTCTGAGCTCGCCACCGCTGAGCTTTCACACATGGGCCGCGACCCGCGGCGAGGTGCCCGCCAGGTTCGACGCGTCCGCCTGCGTCCCTGCTGTGATCCAGTAGCGACCCGGCTTGAGCCGCAAGGTGCCACGGAACCGGCCGGCGGCTGCCTCGACGGTCTTGCGCAACACGACCCGCTGTTTGCCGCCCGCATCGATTGCCTCCAGCACCACGTGGGGCTTCGGCGGTGTGACGGTTCCTGTAACGACGACCCCGGCGCGATCTGCGGAGCTCAGCTTCAACGCCAGCACCGGCGTGACGCCGATGGCCACCAGCGCGGACGCCCCCGCCGGAGCCTCGGCGTGGAGCGCCCGTACGAGCAGGTTGGTCCGCGGGGAAAGCAGCGCGACCCAGAGGCCGTTCGGGTGGGTGACCGCCCTGGCGACTGGTGCCTCGTGGGTGCTGGTGCGGCTGCTGCTGACCTCCTGGAGCACGACCGGCGCGGCGCGCATCGGGGTACCCGCGAAGCTGCGCAGGTAGCCGTGCATCGGCAGTACGTCGCCGGCCCTCAGACGCACGGACGCAAGCTGCTGATACCGGGCCGGCTGGATCTTGGTGCCGGGAGCGATCGCGTAGGGCGGCCGTGAAGACTCCGATCTCGGCGGCGGCCCCGCTTCGAGCGTGAGCTGGACCTGGCGACTGGTGAGCAGCGCCACCGCGTGGCGCAGCGCTGGCATGCCGTTGAAGTACATGTCATCTCCGGGGCAATCGGTCGTGCAGCCGTCACGGTGGCCGGCGATCCGTGGCAGCGAGACGAGCTGTCCGGGCCGGAAGCGCGTGTAGAAGGCGTCGGATGGATCGACCTCAACGGTCACCCGGCCGCTGATCGGGACACCGTGCAATGCGAGCTTCCACGCGACGAGATGCGCGAGCGCGTGTCGCGAAGTGCTCGTCGGCAGGGTGGAATCGAAGTCGCCGAGCAGCACTACCCCGAACGATTCGAGGTTGTAGCCCCCGGCCTGGGCGCCGACGACCGGCTGGTCGATCCCGCCGGCCCGCGCCTCCCAGATGCGACCGTAGGCGTCGACCGCGAAGTTGTAGCCGATGTCGTTCCAGCCCCTGACATGGGTGTGGAAGTAGTAGATCGAGCGCAGGATCGCCGGCACCTCGCCGCTGCTGTAGCCGTTGGCCGTGACCGAGTGGTGCACGAACGCGAGGCGCACGTCCCCGTAGAGGGGCGGGAAGCGCGGCTCGAGCCCGCCGGCCCAGGCGCGGCGGGCGATGATCGGCGGTTGGCCAGGCCCGGCCGGGAGGTGCGGTTCCGCGAGCGGGAACGCCCCAGCGGCTGCTGGCGCCCCGTCGACCGCCCCGGCCGCGGCCCCGTCAACCGCCCCGTCAACCGCCCCGGCCGCCGCCCCGTCAACCGCCCCGGCCGCCGCCCCGTCAACCGCCCCGATCGCCGCCCCGCCGACCACGGCGGCGCTCACGAAATGCACCCGCAGCCCCTCGACGGCCACATCGCTGCGCAGCTGCACGGCGTCAGCACGACCTGTCCAGACGGGCTCGCCTACCAGCGCGTAGGCGGCCGTCTCACCGCCGTCGCTGTCATGCCCAAGCACCGATGCGCGCACCCACGGCGTCCAGCCGCCCCCGATTGTCCGTGCGCGCAGCTCAATCAACGCCTGGTGCGGCGCCTGCCAGTCGATGCCCGCCAGCACGAACGTTTCTGATGCCCGCAGCGGGTGACCCTCACCAATCAGTTGCCCGATCCAACGGGTCGAAACCGAATCCGGCGGGGTTCCACCGGGCGCGGTCATGTCACCTTGCCCCGGGTCACGAATCTGAGGCCGCCGGGCACCGTTGTGGCGGTGACCGATTGCACGTGAACCGCCGGATCGTCGTAGAGCGTCACCGTCGCGAACGCCCCGAGCAGCCCGGATGGCGCGACCACGAGCTTGCCGTCGCGTGCTGCGATGACGACGTCCACGCCGGCCTGAACGCCGAGCATGCTGGCGGTCCCGTGTAGAAGAACCTGGCCATTGCTGTCACGAACAGGCGTTAGCGATCGAACGACCGGCAGCGCCGCTTGCAGGTCCGAAAGCTCCAACGTGCCGACGCCGACGAGTTCGTCCCCGCGCTTGGTGAACGTCACCGCGTGGAGCGTCAGCAGACCGGTGTGGACGACTCCGATCGAGACGTCCACCTCGCCGATCCCGTCAGCCTGGCGCAACAGGCGCTCGATATGACCAGGTGCCGCGCTGTAGTCGGCCATCGTCGCCGACACCCTGTCAGCGTGCTGCCAGAGGAGCTGGACCCAGGGGAACGCGGACAGATGCGCACTCAGCACCTTGCCATCCTTCGCCAGCCGCTGGCGCAGCACGCTGGTCGCGATCGAGGGGGCGACGAACTGGCCGCCCACAAGCACGATTGCGATGATTGCCGCGATCGTGATCGCCACGCGGCGAGCGCTACGTGGTTTGAGCGTGGTGAGAATCAGACCGATTCTGGCGTGCCGCCCCCGTCGTCACCGGATGGCGAGGATGGCGGCGAGTACTGAAACTCCTCCTCGGAGCCGAAGAGAGCGTCGAGCACTTTGTTGCGCGCGTCCTCCGACAACACCAGCGCGCCGGCGCCACCGACGATGAACAGGAACAGGAGCTTCCTGGCGCGATGCTTCTTCCGCTTCTTCGGCTTGTCGCGGCTCTCGGACTTCTTCGGCTTGTCCTGGCTCTCGGCCTTCCTGCCTCTGCACTTTCCCATCTGCTCTCCCGTCACTCGTGGCGAAACCTGGTCCCGAGGATAACCCTAGGCCCCGGTGCAGCGGGCTGCAGTTGACAAAGCTGGACGCTCAGATGAGGTAGCGGGCGCCTTCAGCAGCGAGTTCGACGGGCCCACCGAAGGCGGACTCAGCAGCAGCACGCACCAGTCCGGCGTCGAGCTCGTCCGAGTAGTGCGTCAGCAGCAGCCGGCCAGGGCCGGCGCGCCGCGCGAGCTCGCCGGCTTCAGCAGCGGTCAGGTGCCCACGGAAAGCACCGCCGAGATACGGTCCCGGACCCTCGGTGGCCTCCAGCATCAGCAGATCCGTGTTGCCCGCCAGTTCGACAATCGCGTCGTTGGGGCCGCAGTCTGCGCCGAACGTGAGTCGCCGGCCATCATCGCTTGAGAGGTCGCAGGCCCAGGCGGGGACATAGTGCGGCACCTCGCAGAAGCTCACACTGAACGGCCCGATGGTCAGCGTGCGCTCGGGGTCGTACTCAGTCAGCGCAAACGCGGACGCGATCTGGTGCTCGGCTTCGAATGCCGCTCCGAGCGTTGCGAAGGCCCGCTCGGACTCAGGTGGCGCCCACAGTTCAGGACGCTTGCCGTCACGACGATGGTCGTAGGTCAACGCGAGGCTGAACGTAAACAGATCCAGCACGTGGTCGGCGTGCATGTGCGTGATCAGGACCGCGTCAACCTCGGCCGGATCGCACACACCCCGAAGCTTCCCGAGCACGCCGCTGCCGCACTCCAGCAGCAGTGTGAAACCGGCGTGACGTATCAGGTAGCCACTGTTCGCCCCGTTCGCGTCCGGCATTGCGGGCGACTTGCCGAGCACCGTCATCTCCACGGTGCGTGACACTAGATGATCGTCGCCAGGCCCAGCGTGGGATCCGTCACTCAGGCGCTGCAAGCGGATCGCTCACAGGCAATGCGAGCTACTGGCGCGCGAACTGTTCGCTCGCCGACGGGAACGCCCAGGCGACCTGGAGCCGGCGTTCCTGACGAAAGTTGAAGCGCATCTGACTCGGCGGCCGCAGTCCCTCCGGACGGGCTGGCCGGAACGTCGGGCACGGGCCGCTGTCGGTCACCGCGCAGAGCATGTTCTGCTTGAAGAAGCAGCCCTCGCACGAGACCTTCCCACCCTGTGCACGCGCATTCGCCATCCGACCGGACACCCTTCGCTCTCGGAACCCTGCCGGGAGACCCCGCTCTCGGCGACAGCCATCAAAGCGCGTTAACCCCCCCGGCGCGAGTCGCATTCCCGGAAAACGCAACACTTTCGTAACTTCTTAATTTCCCTGCTAATAGCGGGTATTACTTGGTCCGCGGGTTGAATGCACCGCATTTTCCGTAGCTTTCGGGCAGATGCGAATACTCGTCACCGGGATCACGGGTGCGATCGGCAGCCGGCTCGCCCCCCGCCTGCTCGCCGCCGGGTACGAGGTCCACGCGCTGACGCGGAACCGTGACGCGGCCCGACTCGCGCAGGTACCGACGGGCGTCCGTCTAATGACCGGTGACGCCGTCTCAGGGATCGGCCTACCGCAGGCGCTGGGCGGCGTCGATGTCGCCTACTACCTGATCCATTCGATGGAGCCTCGCGCGGAAGAGCGCTTCGGTGTGCGCGAGCGACGTGCAGCCGAGAACTTCGCCGCGGCGGCCGTCACGGCTCGTGTCGGCCGGATCGTCTACCTCGGCGGAATCGTCCCTGAGCCGAGCGCCGCCCTTACCGCGGGGACGTCCGCGCACCTCGCCAGCCGGCTCGCGGTAGAGCGCACCCTGCTCGAGGCGGTCCCCGACTCGGTGGCGCTACGGGCATCGATCGTGATCGGCGACCGTTCGCGTTCCTTCCGCTTCCTCGTCCGGCTTGTGGAGCGCATGCCGATCCTGCTGATCCCGGCCTGGCGAGACCACCGCACGGCGCCGATCGACGAGCGCGACGTGCTCACCTGCCTCACGCGGGCCGCCACCGCGCCCAAGGCCGGGGGCCGCTCGCTGGACCTGGCCGGCCCTGACGTCGTCACCTACGGCATGTTGATTGCCCGGATCCGCGACCAACTGATGCTCGACCGGCCGGTGCTGAACATCCCGCGACTCACGCTCACAGCGATCGCCAGCAGGGTTTCAGCCGTGATCGCGGGCGAGGAGCACGCGCTGATCGGACCGCTGATGGCCGGGCTTGGCACCGACCTGCTGCCGCGCAAGGAACTCGCGACGGAGTTGCTCGGGGTGCGCCGGCACACGCTCGACGCGGCGATCGAACACGCGCTGCGCGAGTGGGAGCTGATTGAGCCCTTACGCGCACGCTAGGGCGGCGCGCCGGTGTCGCGTTTAGTTGATTTAGGGCCGCGAGGGGCCCTCGAATCAGCGAAACGCAACACTGGAAGGTAGGTTGCACCCGGAGTGCAGCAAAAATGAGCACCGTTCACGTTCAGATAGAGATCGACGCGCCCCCGCAGGCCGTGTGGGACACGGTCATGGACCCGCACAAGCTCGGCGAGTGGGTGACGATCCACCGCTCGGTCAAGGTCAGGTCGCCGAACCCGTCTGAGGAAGGTGCGCGTATGGACCAGGTGCTGCACATCCTCGGCGTGTCGTTCAAGGTGCATTGGACATTGGAGTCAGTGATCGTCCCACGCGAGGCTGAATGGCAGGGTCGTGGTCCGGTGCTGTCACGCGCGCTGATCCGTTACCGGCTGACGGGACAGCCAGAGGGGCCCACCACCTTCGACTATGTCAACGAGTTCCATCCACCGGGTGGTCCTCTGGGAAGCGTCGCCTCGCGCGTGCTGATCGGACACGTCCCTGAGCGCGAAGCTCATGATTCACTGACACGACTGAAGCATCTGGTCGAAGCCAGTAACAGTCGCTATGTTTAGGCACTTACGCGCTCACCGGCTTAACTGAAATCAAAGGAGTACACACATGGCGGGCTTTATCGACTCGGCCGTGCAGGACATCAACAGTCGCCTGAAGGAACTGAAGGAAGAAGAGGCCAGGCTTCTGGCAGCCCGCGCAGCACTCGCCGGCACCCCCAAGCGCAGCCCCGGCCGCGCAGCGCCCAGCGCCGGCGCCCGTCGCCGTGGCCCTGGCCGCCCGCGGGGGCGACGTGGCGGCAACACGCGCTCAGCTCAGGCGCTCGAGCTCGTGCGCAACAAGCCGGGCATCACGATCCCCGAACTCGCCTCGACCATGAAGATCGAGCCCAATTACCTCTACCGCGTGATGCCGAAGCTGACAGCTGACGGCCTGGTCAAGCGCGACGGCCAGGGCTGGCACCCGGCCGCAAAGTAGGCCTAAGCGCTGGCACTGCCCCAACTCAAGGGGCGCAGAGCTTCCCGGATCGGGTCGGGTGGACAGTGTCCACCCGACCCGATCCGCTCTTACTGAAAGTGGACCAGTAAGGACGTCTGGTCAGATCAGGCCCAGGCCCGTGATCGCCGCGCGCTCCTCCGCCAGCTCGGCCACGGATGCATCGATCCGCGTACGCGAGAACTCGCTCAGCTCGAGCCCCTGGACGATCTTGTACTCACCGCCAGAGGTCGTTACCGGGAAGCTCGAGATCAGCCCCTCCTGCACACCGTAGGAACCATCTGAGGGGATCGCCATCGACACCCAGTCACCCTCGGGGGTGCCCAGCACCCAGTCGTGCACGTGGTTGATCGCGGCGCTCGCCGCCGACGCCGCACTCGACGCACCGCGTGCATCGATGATCGCCGCACCACGCTTCTGCACGGTGGGGATGAAGTCGCTTTCCAGCCACGCCTGATCGTTTATCTTGGCCGCCGCGTTCTCACCGGCGAGCTTCGCGTGGAAGATATCGGGGTACTGGGTGGCGGAGTGGTTGCCCCAGATCGTGACATTGGTGATGTCCGTCACCGCTGTGCCGGTCCGCTTCGCGAGCTGCGCGATCGCGCGGTTGTGATCAAGCCTGGTCATGGCGGTGAACCGCTCCGCAGGAATGTCAGGCGCGTTCTGCTGGGCGATCAGGGCGTTGGTGTTGGCGGGGTTACCCACTACCAGCACCCGGATGTCAGAGGCCGCGTGCGCGTTCAGTGCCTGGCCCTGCGGCTTGAAGATGCCACCGTTGGCCTCGAGCAGGTCACCGCGCTCCATGCCGGCGCTGCGCGGCCGCGCGCCGATCAGTAACGCGAGGTTGGCGCCGTCGAACGCCGCGTTCGGGTCATCGCTGATGTCAATCCCCGTGAGTAGTGGATAGGCACCGTCGTCCAGCTCCATCGCTGTGCCCTGGGCCGCCTTCACGGCGGCGGGAATCTCCAGCAGCGAGAGCTGTACGGGGGTATCGGGTCCGAGCAGTGCACCACTCGCGATCCGAAAAAGAATTGCGTAGCCGATCTGGCCGGCGGCGCCGGTCACAGCCACTTTCACAGGTGTCTGACTCACTATTTCATCTCCTGGCAGGGTGTCTGCCCGCTCGGCACCGTCGGCGTTCAGGGAAGGCTCTCGACGGCCCAGCGAGGCTCGGCGGCGATGCTACGCCAATCAGTCCAGCCCGACGCCGTACGCGTCACCCAGCTTCGCCTTCAGATATTCGATGAACGGCGCCACCTCGACCGGTCCGTCGACGACCTGCGCCAGCAGTTCGGGGTCGCTGTAACGCGAGCCGTGCCGGTGCACCTTCTCCCGCAGCCACTCCCGCAGGCTCTGCAACTCGCCGGCGGCCAGCTGGTCGTCGAGGTCCGATATATCGGACCTCACGCGCTGCCACAGCTGACCGGCGATCAGGTTGCCGATCGCGTAGGTCGGGAAGTAGCCGATCAGCCCGGCGGACCAGTGCACGTCCTGCAGTACCCCCTCCGCGTCCGATCCGACCTTCACGCCCAGGTACTCCTGCATGCGCGCGTTCCACGCCGCCGGCAGGTCGTCCACTTCGAGCTCACGCGCGAGCAGCAGGCGCTCGAGCTCGAACCGCAACACGATGTGCAGCCCGTATGTCGCCTCGTCGGCCTCAATCCGGATCGTCGAGGGCTGCACGGCGTTCACCGCCCTGAACAGCGCATCCGGCTGCAGTCCGCTCAGCGCGCCGCCCGAGCGTGCGGCCACGGCAGGCGCCAGCACGGAGCTGAAGGCACGGCCGCGGCCGACCATGTTCTCCCAGAGCCGGCTCTGGGACTCGTGGATCGCGCTCGAACGGATCAGGCCGAGCGGCGTACGCTGCAGCTCGGGCTCGACCCCCGCCTCGTAGAGCCCGTGCCCGCACTCATGCATCGCGGCATAGAGCCCGGCCGGGAAGTAGTCCTCGTGGTAGCGCGTCGTCAGCCGAACGTCGGTTACCGAGAAGCTCGTCTCGAACGGGTGGATCGTGTCGTCCAGCCTCCATCCGGCATCGTTGAAGCCCATCCAGCGCAGCACTTGGTCGACGAGCTGGCGTTGCCCAGCGACGGGATAGTCGACGTGCAGCGGCGAGACGTCGACATCGCGCTCGCGCAACATGTCGATCAGTGGCATCAGCCGATCGCGCATCTCGTAGAGCAACTGCGTGGCGTGGGCGGTCCGCATGCCCGGGGCGAAGTCATCGAGCACAACGTCGTATGGGTCGTCGTAGCTGTCGAAGCAGTCGATGTACTCGCGCGCGAGTTGGAAGTTGCGCTCGAGCGCTGGCGCGAACCGGCTGAAGTCGCCCGCAGCACGCGCGGCCACCCACGTCTCATAGCCCTGAGAGGCGGCCTTCGCACGAGCCACCGCCAGCTCGACCGGGACACGGCGATCCTTCTCGTACTGGCGCCGCGTCTCGGACACGATGCGCGCGTCGACCGAATCCGGCGCGATTCCGTCGAGCTCCGCCTCCGCCGCCGCCACCAGCTCACCGGTGCGCTCTGAGGTGAGGCGCTCGTGCGCGATTCGCTCCAGTGTCGCGAGTTGCTCGGCGCGCAGCGGCGCGCCGAGTGGCGGCATCAACGTGTCCTTGTCCCACTGCAGGACCGAGCAGGCGCGCCGCAGATCAGTGATCCCAGCCGTCCACTCTCGCAGCTCCGCAATGTCTTTCGCCATCGGTACCCCAAGTCGCGTTGGTTGCCTGTGCCACCATTGCAGCATGTTCCGGCGGCCGCGCTCAATCAAGCTGATGACTATTGCCGGGATCCGGATCGGAGTCGACGGTACCTGGTTCTTCATGCTGTTCCTGCTGATCTTCCTGTTGTCAGGGTCTTTCAGGGACGCGCTTCACTCCTCCAACGACGTTGCGTACCTGACGACGGTCGTCACCGTGCTGCTCTTCTTCGGGTCGCTGATCGTGCACGAGCTCGGGCACGCGATCGCTGCGCGACGCGAGGGCATCCACGTGCAGCGCATCGAGCTGTTCCTGTTCGGCGGCACCACCTACATGGACCGTGACTCGCAGACCCCGGGCGAGGAGTTCCGGATCGCGGCAGCGGGCCCACTCGGCACGCTGCTGTTCGTCGCGGTCTGCTTCGCGATCGATCTGGCGCTCCTCGGGCCGCATCGCCTGCTCCACGCCATCGAGCTCGACGGGACCGTGCGCATGACGCCAGTGCTACTGGCGCTCAGCTGGCTGCTGCCGATGAACATCCTGATCTTCATCTTCAACATCGTGCCGGCCTACCCGCTGGACGGCGGGCGCATCGCGCGCGCATTGATCTGGCGCGTCACGGGCGACAAGCTTCGCGGCACGCGCGCGGCTGCCCGCATCGGCGAGGGCTTTGCGGTCCTGCTTGGAGCCTTCGGGCTCTTCATCATGGCGAGCGACCCGAGCTTTGTCGGAGGCGATCCGGGCTTCGCGGGAATCTGGCTGCTGCTGCTGGCCTTCATGATCTGGCAGTCGGCGCGGATGGCGCTGAACGGTACAGCCGCAGCATCACGCGTGCAGGGCGTGCGGGTCGCCGACATCATGGATCACGAGCCTGTGGTCGTGCGCGGCACCAGCACCGTCGAGCAGGCTCTCGACGAATCGTTCCTGCGCTACCAGACCGAGTGGTTGCCGGTGGTCGACGGCGACGGCCGCTTCATCGGCATCGCCCGCCGTGAACGGGCCCACGAGTTGGTTGACGCCGGCCACGGCGACGCGACGGTCGGCTCGATCCTCGAGCCGGGCGACACCAGCAAGTTGCAGATCGGCGAGAGTAGACCGCTGACTGACGTGCTGACGTTGGAGGCGCTCGGTCGCCTGGGCGCGGTGATCGCCGTCGACGATTACGGCACGCTCAGCGGCGTTGTCACGATCGACCAGGTGCGGCGAGTGCTTCAGACCGCGCTGGCGACGCCCGCCGCCCGCTGAGCTTCCGACGCGAGCACGAGCTCGACGATCTGCACCGCGTTGGTGGCGGCACCCTTGCGCAGATTGTCCGCCACTACGAACATCGCCAGGCCGTTCGGGTGCGAGTCGTCGCGCCGCACGCGCCCGACGTAGACCTCGTCACGCCCCTGGCTCCGAAGCGGAGTCGGCACGTGCTCGACGATCAGGCCCGGCGCCTTCGACAGCAGCTCGAGTGCTCGCTCAACCGACAGATGCTCGCGCGTCTGGATGTTGACGGCCTCGGAGTGCCCGACCCGCACCGGCACGCGCACGCACGTGACGGCGATGCCGATCTGCTCGTCCTCGAGGATCTTGCGCGTCTCGAACATCATCTTGCGCTCCTCGTCGGTGTGGTCGTCGCCGCCTGAGAAGTTGCCGGCCGCCCCGATCACGTTGAACGCGATCTGGTCGGCGAAGACGGTCGGCTCTGGCACCGGCACACCGTCGAGCGATGCGCGGGCCTGTGCGTCGAGTTCCTCGATCGCCCTGCGGCCCGTCCCCGACACCGACTGATAGGTCGAAACGACGAGTCGCTCGATCCCCACCTCGCGGTGGATCGGTGCCAGCGCGACCATCAGCTGCATCGTCGAACAGTTCGGATTGGCGATCAGGCCACGGTGGCCCTGCAGCGCGTGCGCGTTGACTTCGGAGACGACCAGTGGCACGTCCGGGTCGCGGCGGAAGGCGGAGGAGTTGTCGATCACGGTCGCGCCCGCTTCGACGAACCGCGGCGCCCACTGCTTCGAGGTGCCGGCGCCTGCTGAGAACAGCGCGATGTCGATACCGCTGAGGTCGGCGCTCTCATCGAGGGCGCGCACCGTCCGCCCGTCGATCACGCGCCCAGCCGATCGGCTCGTCGCGAACAGGACGACCTCATTGACCTGGTCGAGCCCGCGCTCCTTCAGACACTGGAGCATCACCGTGCCGACAGCGCCGGTCGCCCCGACGACCGCGATCCGATGCCCGCCCCCGCTGGGGCGGGCCGCAGCGACTCCGGCGGCATCGCTCACCGCGACTCCTGCCCGAGCGGGAGCTCCTCGTGCACGTCCGAGTCCCCGAGCCCGAAGGCGGTGTGCAGTGCCTCCACGGCGCGCGGAACGGCGTCGGCACGGATCACGCATGAGATCTTGATCGGTGAGGTCGAGATCATCTCGAGGTTGATGCCCTCGTCCGCGAGCGTACGGAAGACCTTGGCCGACACACCCGGGTGGGACTTCATTCCCGCGCCCACGATCGACACCTTGCCGATCCGCCGATCCGTCTCGACCTTCAGGCCCTGATCGGCGATCACCGGTAGAAGAGCCGCCTCGGCGGACCGCAGATCGTCACTGGCGAGCGTGAACGACACCTCGGCGTGAACGCCTTCGGTACGCGGTTCGTTCTGGATGATCGTGTCGAGGTTGCAGCCGGCTGCGGCCAGCGCCTCGAAGATCTCCGCGGCCGCACCGGGCCGGTCGGGCACGCCGACCAGCGTGATCCGTGCTTCCTCGGTCGAGTGCGTCACTGCGGTGATCAGCGGATGCTCCATGGTCTCGTCTTCTCCAATCACAAAGGTACCCGGCCCATCCTCGAAGCTCGAGCGGCAGTGGATGCGCACGCCGTGCGTGCGGGCGTACTCGACCGCCCGCAACTGCAGCACCTTGGCGCCCGACGACGCCATTTCCAGCATCTCCTCGAAGCTCACGAACGGGAGCTTGCGGGCGTTCGGCACGAGGCGCGGGTCGGCGCTGAAGACGCCGCTGACGTCAGTGTAGATCTCACACACCTCGGCATGGAGCGCCGCCGCCACCGCCACCGCTGTCGTGTCTGAGCCACCGCGCCCGAGCGTGGTCACGTCGCGACTGGTGGAGACGCCCTGGAAGCCGGCGACGAGCACGATCATGTCGGACTCGAGCGCCTCGACGATGCGGTCGCCGCGGACGTCGAGGATGCGCGCCCGAGTGTGTGAAGTGTCGGTCACGATCCCGGCCTGCGATCCGGTCAGAGAGATCGCCTTGTGACCGAGGTCGTTGATCGCCATCGCGCAGAGCGCGCAGGAGATCCGCTCACCGGTGGACAGCAGCATGTCCATCTCGCGCGGGTCCGGGCTGGGCGAGACCTCCTCGGCCGCCCGGATCAGCTCGTCGGTGGTGTGGCCGCGCGCGGACAGCACTGCCACGACACGCTTGCCCTGCTCACGCTGGGCGACGATGCGGTGCGCGGCGCGCTTGATCCGCTCGGCGTCGGCGACGGAGGTGCCGCCGAACTTCATGACGATCGTGGGCGCGGTCAGCATCGCCTCTGAGGTTACGTACTCGCGTTCACGAACGCGCGTGTCGCGACGCGCGGAAGGAAAGGCACCGTAGGGGCGCCTTTCCTTCCCCGCGTCGGGAGTTCAGACCGCGCGGCGGCCCGAGAACGCGCGTCCGAGCGTCAGCTCGTCGGCGTACTCGAGGTCGGCGCCGACCGGCAGCCCTGAGGCGAGTCGCGTGACCGCGACGTCGGGCGCGAGCGCGCGTATGCCGGCGGCGATGTGCAGTGCCGTCGCCTCGCCGGTCGTCGTCGGGTTGGTGGCGATCACGACCTCGCGTGCCTGCCCCTCACGCACACGCGCGTACAGCTGTTCGATCTTGAGGTCCTCGGCATCGATCCCGTCGATCGGGGAGAGCGCGCCTCCGAGCACGTGATAGCGCCCGCGGAACTCGTGGGTGCGCTCGATCGAGATCACGTCAACCGGCTCCTCGACCACGCAGATCACGTCCGCGTCGCGGCGCTCGTCCTCGCAGATCCGGCAGCGCGGACCCTCCGCCAGGTTGAAGCAGACCTCACAGAAGCCGATCTTGAGCTTGACCTCGCGGATCGCCTCGGCCAGCGCGAACGCGTCCTCCTCGCTCGCGCGCAGCAGGTGGAACGCGAGCCGCTGCGCGGTCCGGCCGCCTACGCCCGGCAGCTTCGACAGCTCTGTGATCAGCCGCTGGAGCGGTGGCGCGTACGTGTTCAAAGACGAACCTTAAGACGCGTCAGGGTCAGAAGCCTGGCAGTCCCAGTGCGCCGAGGCCCCCCGGCCCGGCGAGGTCGCCGAGCCCGCCGGTGGCGGCGCCGAGCTTCTTCGCAGCCAACTCCTGGGCTGCCTGCAGTCCCTGGTTGACGGCAGCCAGCACGAGGTCGGAAAGCATCTCGGCGTCATCCGGATCGATCGCCTCCGGCGCGATCTTCAGCGATTTGAAGACGAGCTCGCCGGTCACCTCGACGGTCACCGCCCCGCCACCGGCGGCCGCCTCGACGGTCTCGTGCTTGAGCTCCTCCTGAGCTTTGGCCAGGTCGGCCTGCATCTTCTGGACCTGCTGGAACATCTGTTGCATGTTGGGCTGGGGCATCAGCTCTCCCGCTCCTGGTCGTCTTGCAAGATCTCCTCGGCGCCAAACTCTTCCACGAACTTGCGAACCAGCTCATCGTCGCTCATGGGTGTCGCCTCTGCCTCCGAGTCTCCCGCGGTCGCTTCGGGTGTCGCGTCGGACAGTTCGTAGCGCAACGTCCGCGCCACGCCGGTGACGTTACGGACCGCGTCGGCGGTCGCCCGGCGATAATCGTCCTGCTCGGCCTTGCGCTTGTAGAAGGCCGCCTCGGCGGGAAAGCTCAACACCAGTTCGCGGTCCGTGACTGCTGTCGGCCTCGCGCCCTCGAGTAGCACGCCCAGCATCGCGTTGCCGCCACGCACCAGCTCGACCACCGCCGGCCACATGCGTCGCATGTCGTCGACATCTGCGTCTGCTGAGTGCGCGATTGATCCCGGGGCCGGCGAGTCTTCTGAAGCGGCAAGATCGATTGCCGCTTCAGAAGGCTCGACCGGCGCGGGAACAGCAGCCTCGACAGCTGATGAGGCCGAAAAAACCTCCACTGGGGCCGGCGTGGTCGAGCTGGCAGCGGGCTCACTCGAAGGCTCCTCCGGCTCGGCCGTGGGAGCGGGTGATGATGCGGGCGTGACCTCATCGGTCGCGACGACACTCGCGCCCTGCGCCGGTGTCGTTGCGGCTGATGCGGTCACAGGCCGCTGAGAACCCCTCTCCAACCGCTCAAGACGTGCAAGGAGAGCTGACATCGACGGGTCCATCTCAGGAGCTGCGGCCTTGATCAGCACCAGCTCAAGTTGGATCCGCGGCTGGGCTCCGTTCGCCGTTGCCTCGAGCGCCGCCGAGACCAACTCGAGCAGCCGCACGGCATCGGTCTGAGACAGCGTCGAGGCCTGCTGCACGAGTCGCTGGTCGCGCTCGGGCGTCACGCGCAACTCGGCCGGGAGCTCACCCAGGATCTGCACGGTGAGAAGCTCGCGCCCATGGACCTCGAGGTCACGCAGCACCTGGCCCGGATCGCGCCCTGAGGACGCCAGCTGGGCGGCGGCCTGCAGGCCGGCCGCCGGATCGGACGCCGCGATCGCGTCGACCGCGGCGAACAGCTGCTCGGCATCGGCCACGCCGAGCACGGCCATGACGTCGTCGGGGGTGATCGCCTGATCGCCCGCGTAGCTCACGAGCTGCTCGAGCGTGCCGAGCGCGTCGCGGAACGACCCGGTCGCGTGGCGTGCGATGAGCGCCGTGGCACCGCCCTCGATCCGGATCGACTCGGCCTCGGCGACACGCCGCACAACGGTCGCGACCTGCTCGGCCGACGGCCGCCCGAAGTCGAAACGGTGGCAGCGATCAACGACCGTCGGCAGCACCTTCTGCGCCTCCGTCGTCGCGAGCACGAATACGGTCCGCGGCGGTGGCTCCTCCAGGGTCTTCAAAAAAGCGTTCCACGCCGAGGTGGAGAGCATGTGCGCCTCATCGAGGATGTAGACCTTGTGACGGCCCGATACCGGCGCGTAGGCGACCTTCTCACGTAGATCGCGGATGTCGTCGACCGAGTTGTTCGAGGCCGCATCCATCTCGATCACATCGAGTGACGTCGCGCTCGCGATCGACACACACGAGTCGCAGACCCCGCACGGCGAGACCGTCGGCCCGTTCACGCAGTTCAGGCAGGCGGCGAGGATCTTGGCCATGCTCGTCTTGCCGGTACCGCGCGAGCCGACGAACAGGTACGCGTGATGGATCTGGTCACGCTCGAGCGCGTGCGACAGCGTGCGGACGACGTGCTCCTGGCCAACCACGTCGGCGAACGTCCGCGGTCGGTGACGTCGGTAGAGCGAGGGACCTGCTGACACCTGGCCGAGTCTAGGTCAGGCCGCGGCCCAAACCCGCCCCAAGGTGGATGGACCCTTTAGTCGTGGGAGGCAAGAAACGCGCTGACGAGCTCGAGAAAACGCCCTGGGCTCTCCAGGTGCGTGGAGTGGCTGGTCCCCTCAACCAGCTCCCAGGTGGCGTCCCGAAGGCCCTCCACGACCGGCCTGACAACGGTTGGCGTCGCCTCATCGTGCTCGCCTGAGATCACCAGCACGGGCACCTCGATCTCTCCGAGACGGGGTGTCACATCCCAGTCGCGGAGCGTTCCGACCACGTGAAACTCGCTCGGTCCATTCATCGTGTGGTACACGGTCGGATCCGCCTCGAGTTGCGCAAACGTCCGCTGGAGCGCCTCAGGGAACGGCACGATCCGGCACAGGTGCCGCTCGTAGAAGACCGTCATCGCCTGCTGGTACTCCTCGCTGTCCGTCGTCCCGGCGCGCTCGTGCTCGGTGAGCGCCGCCTGGACCTGTTCAGGCAGCAGCGTCCGTAGGCGGTTCGCTTCCGCGACCCACAGCGCGATCGAAGCCGGTGAGTTGGCGATCACCATCGACCGTAACCCGGCGGGCTGGCGGAGCGCGTGCTCCATCGCGAGCATCCCACCCCAGGATTGCCCGAGCAGGTGGTATCGCGCGGCGATCTCCAGATGGTCGAGCAGCGCGTCGAGTTCACGGCAGAACAGCTCAGTAGTCCAGAATTCCGGCGGCGCGTCGGGCAGATGCTGGGAGCGACCACACCCGAGCTGGTCGTAGAACACGCACGCTCGGCCGGTCGTTTCGGCGAGCGCCGACAGCGGCTCCAGATAGTCATGCGCCGCACCGGGACCGCCGTGAAGCAGCACCAACGGTGCCAGCCTGTTGTCGCTGAGATCGCCGACGACGCGATACCACGTCTGGCCCGCGTCCCAATCGAGGACCGCTTCGATCACCAGCTCAACCTACCTCGGCCGGCCGCGCGAGGTCAACCCGTCGATCCGGGGCACTGCCGCGAGCGCTCCGCCTGTCGTGGCATCAAGACATCATTATTAATGATGCTATGATGCCGCAATGCGTACGACGGTGACACTCGACCCAGACACCAGGCTGCTGGTGGAGCGTCTGATGCGAGAGCGCGAGCTGTCCTTCAAGGAGGCAATCAACGAAGCGATCCGAGCCGGTGTCGGCGAGCGTCCGGATGTGCCGCGCAGCTACACGACCCCGAGGGAGCTGGGCGCCGCGAGCGTCGACCTGACACGCGCCCTGGCCATTGCCGCGCAGTTGGATGACGAAGCTATTACCCGCGAACTGGCGGAGGGCCGCTGACACGGATGGTGATCGTCGATGCCAACGTGCTGATCTACGCCGTGAACCCAGCTGGCCGTCAACACGAGCTAGCGCGACGATGGCTCGATCAGGCGCTCGGCGGCAGCGAGACTGTCGGCCTCGCCTGGGTGGCGCTGCTGGCCTTCATCCGCCTGACCACGAGCCCGTCGATCTTTCCGCATCCGCTCACCGCCCACGAGGCGGGCGACCAGGTCGAGCAATGGCTTCAGGCACCGTCGGCCGTGGTCGCGTCACCTAGGGCAAGACACGTCAGCCTGCTGCGGGGGCTGCTGCAGGAGACCGGCACGGCGGGGAACCTGACCATGGACGCTCATCTCGCGGCGCTTGCGCTGGAGCACGGCGCCGACGTCGTCTCGTTCGACCGCGATTTCGCACGCTTCGCAGGTATTCGTCATCGGCTTCCGGGCTGACAGCGCGCGATTTGTTCCGACCCACCCACCCCTGAACCACCGAGCGCGCAGAGGAAAATGGATCGTGCACCCTCCTCCGTGGTGTCGGCCCGCGGGTCGGTCGCTCTGGGTGACTCCGATCCGGTGAACCCTATGCGCCTGGAGGGGGCCGCTTAAGGCTGCTTCCTTCCGGACCTGACCTGGTTCACGGGTCTCCATCGCGTTGGGACCGGACCATCACCGCCACACCAAAGGACCTCACCGCGGGTGTCCACCCCTCGGAAGGGGATTCAGCCCCGCTGGAGCGGATTGCGAGTTACAGGGCACCGCTAGCACCCCGCCTAGCACGATCCACTGAGGATCGTAGAGCGTGCGCGGCGGAACTTGCAGAGCGAGCCCCCGATGTTTAGTTCGCCGCGATGCTGTCGATACTGTGCCCATCATGAGCATTGGCGTCGTTGGTCTCGGATATGTGGGTTTGCCGCTCGTCGTCGCGTTCGCGGAGGCGGGCGAGGAGGTGATCGCGGTCGACATCGACCCGCGCAAGGTCGACGCGATCAACGCAGGCGAGTCCTACATCGAGGACATCCCGTCCAAGGTGCTGCAGGCCGTGCTGCCGAAGGTGCACGCGACGTCGCATTACGCGCCGCTGGCTCGCACCGAGGCCGTGATCATCTGTGTGCCGACGCCGCTGACCGACAATCGCGAGCCCGACCTGAGACCGCTCGAGGCTTCAGCGGAGGCGCTTGCACATGTGGTGCAGGAGGGCCAGTTGGTCGTGCTCGAGTCGACCACTTATCCGGGCACGACCCGGGAGTTGCTCGTGCCTGTGCTCGAGGAGCACTCGACGCTGAGCGTCGGCGAGACCCTCAACGTCGCCTTCTCACCGGAGCGGGTCGATCCGGGGCGCGTGGACTTCACGCTCAAGAACACGCCGAAGGTGGTCGGCGGCGTCACCAACGTCTGCACCGACCGCGCCGTCGAG
>Ga0307374_10006680_pt1 | contig 18036 bp, 16 predicted proteins | sample OX3MG_FD_202532 | JGI IMG/M metagenome (GOLD analysis project Ga0307374, IMG submission 202532) | Soil microbial communities from Risofladan, Vaasa, Finland - OX-3 | ecosystem: Environmental > Terrestrial > Soil > Coastal area > Acid sulfate soil | place: Finland: Risofladan, Vaasa | collected... | reverse complement strand
GCGCGGAAGGCGGCAGCGAAAAGGACGCGGAAGCGATTAGGGGCGCGTTCGTCTACGAGGGATTCGACGGATAGCTAAACCTGATCCGATTAGATTGAATCGGATCAGGGTCTAGATTCTTCGACGGGGCATGATCTTATCCGAAAACCGGTTTCCACTTTTCGGGATCATGCGCTAGCGGATGCGAATGGGCCGGCGGCTATAGCAACACGGGCTCGCCCAACGCCAATGCGCCGGATGCAACGTGGCGCGCAATTCGAGGATATCGGCGCGGCCCTGGACGATGATCGGAGCCTTATAGCCATCGTCGATTTCGGGGTCGGCCTCCAGAAACGCGACCCGGTTTTCGATGGCGTAGATGGCGGCGTGGGTGGTGCGCCAGTGGTCGCTATGACCATGCCGCCAGGTTTCATGCGCCGACGCTGGCCAAGCACTGAGGACGGCAACCAGCGCCAGCCCCGTCAACACGGCAGCTTTGCACGTCATGGCCTTGCTCCCTTGCGGCGGCGAGATGATAACTGCTGCGGCCGACCAAAAGAAAGGGCGGCGACGCGAGTACACCCGGATTTTGACGCGGCCCTCGACGCCCGGTCGCGCCGCGCTTTCAGCCAGGAGCCAATGACGTATGAGCGACCGCTATTACGAGGATTTTGCCGTCGGAGAGATAAAACGGCCGCGCGGCCGTGTGCGGGTGGAAAAGGACGCCATTATCGCCTTCGCCCAAAAGTTCGACCCACAACCTTTCCATCTGGACGACGAGAGCGGACGCAAGTCGATCTTCGGACGGATGGTGGCGAGCGGCTGGCACACGGCGGCGCTGACCATGAGTCTCGTCGCCGCGAGCGAGTACCGGGCGGTCACCGGCACGATCGGAATGGGTTTTGATGCAATGCTTTGGCCGATCCCAGTTTATCCCGGCGACGAGTTGCGGATCGAAACCGAGGTGCTGGAAATGCGACCGTCGAAGACCCGGCCCGACCGTGGCGTGATGAAGTTTCGGACCCGCACGCTCAATCAAAACGATGAAGTCGTGCAGGAGCTAATTGCCAATGCGATGGTGCCACGCCGGCCGGCTGCAACGGTGAGATAAGCGGCGGCGCCTCGTGCCGAAAGCGCCGGACATGCGCGCACCGGCTGGGAGCGAACCAAGGAACCCGATCAATGCCTGTCGCAGCGCTTTCCGGCTGGACCACCGAACAGAAGCACGTGGTCGCCGCCAGTTTCCTTGGCTGGACGCTCGACGCGTTCGACTTCTTCCTGATGGTGTTCGTTCTCAAGGACATCGCGGCTGAATTTCAGACCGACGTTACCGTCGTCACAATTGCCATTTTGCTGACCTTGGCGACGCGGCCGATCGGAGCGTACCTGTTCGGCCGGGCGGCGGATCGCTGGGGGCGGCGGCCGACGCTGATCGTCGATGTGCTGCTCTATTCCGTCATCGAGTTTGCCTCCGGCTTTGCGCCGAGCCTGACGTCGTTACTGATCTTGCGGGCGATCTACGGGATCGCGATGGGCGGCGAATGGGGCGTCGGCGCATCGCTGACCATGGAATCCGTTCCGGCGCATGCGCGCGGTTTTGTATCGGGGCTGCTGCAGTCCGGTTATCCCGCAGGCTATTTTCTCGCCTCGATCGTCTATGCACTCCTGTTTCAGTATATCGGCTGGCGCGGAATGTTCATGGTCGGTGTCTTGCCGGCGCTGCTGGTGCTTTACATCCGCCGCAACGTCCCGGAATCACCGGCCTGGAAACCGTCACCGACGAATAGCAACACGGCGAAAAGCAACACCTGGATCGTGCTGCAAAAGCACTGGCGGCTCGGCATCTACGCCGTCGTGTTGATGACCGCGTTCAACTTCTTCAGTCACGGCACGCAAGACCTCTATCCCACGTTCCTGCAAGCGCAGCACAAGTTTTCGCCGCATCAGGTCGGCTTGATCGCCGTCATCTATAATATCGGCGCCATCATCGGCGGCATCTCATTCGGCGCGCTGTCCGAGCATTTCGGGCGCCGCCGGATGATCGTTGTAGCCGCAATCCTGTCGCTGATCGTGCTGCCGCTGTGGGCGTTTGCCGCGACCGCCGTCTGGCTCGCGGTCGGCGCATTTCTGATGCAGATGATGGTCCAGGGAGCGTGGGGCGTGGTGCCGGTGCATTTGAATGAATTGTCGCCTGACGACGCGCGCGGCACGTTCCCGGGATTCGTCTATCAGCTCGGCAATCTAATCGCTTCGGTGAACGCCACCCTGCAAGCCGGGATCGCCGCCCATTACGGCGGCAACTATGCTTTTGCGCTGGCGGTGGTGGCCGGCGTGGTAGCGGTGGCGATTGCAATACTGACGGCGTTGGGAACCGAGGCCAAGGGCATGGCGTTCGGAACCGGCCTTCGTCCGAATGGCGGCGCAACAGCTCTGCCTAAAGTCGGCTGACGCGAATCACTATTCCGGTTTATGACTTTGCGCCGACGAGGCCAGATCGGAAGATCGAAATCGTTAGATCAAATAACCGGTCCGTGATGAACGAAAAACCTCAACGTATTATCGAGACAGCGCGCAGCGGCTACGAGCTGTTGAACGATCCGCTGCTCAACAAGGGCACCGCCTTCACCGAGGCCGAACGCGACGAGTTCAATTTGCACGGCCTGCTGCCGCCTTACGTCACCAATCTCGATCTTCAGGTCGACCGGCGGCTCGAGGCCTTTCGCACCATCGACCTAGACCTCTATAAGTATGTGTTCCTGCGCGGCACGCAGGATACCAACGAGACGCTATTCTACGCATTGCTGGCGCGGCACATCGAAGAGATGATGCCGATTGTCTACACGCCGACCGTCGGGCTCGGCTGCCAGCAATTCAGCCGCATCTTCCGCAAACCGCGCGGATTGTTCTTGAGCTTTCCGCTCAAAGACCGCATCGCCGCCATTTTCAGCAATCCGCGCTTCGACGGCATCCAGGCCATCGTCGTCAGCGACGGCGAGCGCATTCTCGGGCTCGGCGATCAGGGCGCCGGCGGCATGGGTATCCCGATCGGCAAACTCTCGCTCTATACCGCATGCGCCGGCCTGCATCCTTCGACCACCTTGCCGATCCTGCTCGACGTCGGCACCGACAATCGCGAGCTGCTGGACGATCCGCTCTATATCGGCTGGCGGCACGAACGCGTGCGCGGCGCCGCCTACGACGATTTCGTCGCAACTTTCGTTGCGGCGGTGCGGGCGCGTTGGCCGCATGTGCTGCTGCATTGGGAAGACTTCGCCATCGGCAACGCCAACCGGCTGCTGGCGCAATATCGCGACCAGCTATGCAGCTTCAACGACGACATTCAGGGAACCGCGGCTATCGGCGTCGGCACGATCTTGAGCGCGATCAACGTCACCGGCGTGCCGCTGGCCGAGCAGCGCGTCGCGGTGGTCGGCGCCGGCTCGGCGGGCACCGGTATCAGCTCGCTTTTGCTGCGCGCCATGATCGAAGCGGGTCTCGCCGAACGCGACGCGCGGGACCGCTTCTATCTTATCGATCGCGACGGCTTGCTGCTCGACGACATGGCCGGGTTGCGATCGTTTCAAGCACCGTTTGCACAAAGCCGCCAGCGGATCGCCGGCTGGAAACTCAAATCCCCCGATCGGGTCGAGCTTGCCGATGTTGCCGCCAACGCCCAGCCGACCGTCCTGATCGGCACGTCCGGACAGGCCAACGCCTTCACCGAAGCGGCCGTGCGTGCGATGGCCGCGCAGATCAGCCGTCCGGTCATTTTTCCGCTCTCGAATCCGACCGAACGATGCGAGGCGACGCCGCAGGATCTCCTCGACTGGACCGACGGCAGGGCCGTGATCGGTACCGGCAGCCCCTTCCCGCCGGTGTTGCGCGACGGCAAGCCGTTTCGCATCGATCAGACCAATAATGCGTACGTGTATCCGGGGATCGGCCTCGGCGTGATCGCGGTCGAGGCACCGCGGATTTCCGACCGAATGTTTCTTGCGGCGGCACGCACGATCGCGGAGATGTCGCCGGCCAAGCGCAACCCGCGCGCCAATCTGTTACCGCCGCTTACCGAATTGCGCGCCGTCTCGCTGCGGGTGGCCATCGCGGTGGCGACGCAAGCCGTCCGCGAAGGCCTGACCGCTGCGATCGCGGAAACCGATATTGCGGCGGCGGTGCAATCACTGATGTGGGAGCCGGCCTACGCGGTCTATCGCCGGCGGGCGCGGCAATAGCGAGCGACGGCCATGAATGAAGGCCAGGCCATCCGAGCGGCTTTGGATCGGCACTGGGCGACCTCAGACGCCAGTGATTTCGAGGCCGAGCACGAGATTTACCACGACGATGCAGTGCTCGATTACCCGCAGTCCGGAGAACGCATCCGCGGCCGGCGCAATATTCAAGCGTCACGCTCTGCGCAGCCGAACAAGAAGCACTTTACGGTGCGGCGCATACTCGGTGCCGGCGACCTATGGGTCACTGAATACGTCCTTACCTACGACGGCGTGCCGTCGTACACGGTGAGTATCATGGAGTTCAGAGACGGCAAGGTTGCCCGCGAGACCCAGTACTTCGGCGATGCCTTCGAGCCGGGGCCCTCGCGCGCGCAATGGGTCGAGCGGATGCGCTGAAATGTTCGCTATGAAACGAGGCCACCAAGTACGCGACGAATTTGATTGCCTTGAATCCTGCCTAATGCCCGGCCATGTGCCGACCGATTTCGGTGAGGTTGGCTTCGCTGGCGCGCGTTTCGTACACGAGCTCGCCGTGGAACATCACCACCAGCCGGTCGGCGAGTTCGAGGAGCTCATCGAGGTCTTCGCTGACCAGCAGTACGGCAGCGCCACGATTGCGCGCCGCCATGATCTCGGCATGGATCTGCGCGACGGCCGCGAAATCAAGACCGAAGCACGGATTGGCGGCGACGAGGATGTCGACCTCGCGGCCCAGTTCGCGCGCCAGCACGGTGCGCTGGACGTTGCCGCCGGACAATTCTCCGACGGCGGTGGCGTCGGAGCGGGTCTTGATCTTGTAAAGCGCGATCTTACGCACCGCCTCTTCATGGAATTTGGCGCGGTTGAGCCACCAGCGCCCGGTGGCGAATGGCTGACGGTCGAACTCGCGGAAAGCCAGATTGTCAGCCACGCTCATGCGCGCAACGCAGGCGTTCTTGAGCGGCTCCTCGGGCAGCACCGAGAGATGATTGTGCCGCATCTGTTCACGGGTAGCGCGATAACGCTCGCCCTCGAGATAGATCGTACCGCTCTCCGCCTCGCGCTGGCCGGCCAACACTTCGATCAGCTGGCGCTGGCCGTTACCCGAAACGCCGGCGACGCCGACGATCTCGCCGCCGCGGATCGTAAGCGAAACATCGCGCACGGCCGGCTGGCCGCCGTCGTCGAGCGCATTGAGCTTCTCGATATTGAGCCGCGGCGCGCCGTATTCGCCGGTACGCGGCGGTTGCACCGTCAGTTCCTCCGCGCCGATCATGGCCCGCGCCATGGCGTCGGGGGTCAATTCCTTGACCGTGCCGTGCCCGGCCAGCTTGCCGCGCCGCAGAATGGTGACCTCGTCGGCGAAAGCCATAACTTCGCGGAATTTGTGGGTGATCATCAGAATCGTCAGTTCGCCGCCGGCCACCATCCCGCGCAACATGCCGAGCACCTCGTCGGCTTCGCCCGGAGTGAGCACGGAGGTCGGTTCGTCGAGGATGAGAAATCGCCGCCGCAGATAAAGCTGTTTGAGGATTTCGCATTTCTGCCGTTCGCCGGCGGAGATGGCCGAGACCTTGGCGTTGAGCGGCACGCGGAACGGCATGCGCGATAGGAATTCTTCCAACAGCTTGCGCTCGCGGGCCCAATCGACCACCGCCGGTACATGATCGCGCGCCAGCACGAAATTTTCCGCCACCGTCATCGCCGGCACCGACGTGAAATGCTGATAGACCATGCCAAGCCCGAAGGCGTGGGCGGCGCGCGGGTTCCCGATGATCTCCTGCCGGTCGTCGATCATCAACTCGCCGTCATCGGCCTGGTAATAGCCCATGATGCATTTGACCAGCGTCGACTTGCCGGCGCCGTTTTCGCCGAGCAGCGCGTGAAACGTGCCCGGTTTTACCTTCAGCGAAACCTGATCGAGCGCCGCAAACTCACCGAAGCGCTTGGTCATATTGATCGCTTCGACGCCGAACGTTTTTTTGGTCGCAGTCGGCGATGGAAGCCCGCCCGGCGGTATCAATTTGGCCATTTCACTCACGCAATGACCTCGATGAATTTTGCCGAATCCGACACGGCACCGAACACGCCGCCCTGCATCTTGGTCATCTTGATGGCGTGGTCGTGGTTGCCTTTATCGGTCGCGCCGCAGCAATCCTCCAGCAGCAGACATTCGAAGCCGCGATCGTTTGCCTCGCGCATGGTGGTGTGGACGCAGACATCGGTGGTGATGCCGGTCAGCACGATGTTTTCGATGCCACGCAGCCGCAACAGCAATTCGAGGTCGGTGGCGCAGAATGAGCCCTTGCCCGGCTTGTCGATAATCGGCTCGCCCTCGCGCGGGGCAAGTTCGCCGATGATCTGCCAACCCGGCTCGCCGCGCACCAGGATGCGGCCGCAGGGGCCGGGATCGCCGATGCCGGCGCCGATCTGCCGCGAGCGCCAGCGCTTATTGGCGGGCAAGTCAGTCAGATCGGGCCGATGACCTTCGCGGGTGTGAATAACGTGAAAGCCCTTGGCGCGGGCAGCGGCGAGCGTCCGCTTGATCGGCTCGATCGGCGCGCGGGTCAGCGACAGATCGTAGCCCATCTTATCGACATAACCGCCAACGCCGCAGAAGTCGGTCTGCATGTCGATGATGATGAGCGCGGTGTTTTGCGGCCGCAGATCGCCGTTATAGGGCCACATGTAGGGATCGGCGGCGACGTATCGCGCCGTCGCATTGCTTTCTTTGCGCGCCGGTTGGGGCATGGCTCACCTCGTAATCGACAGCTCGGCCGGCGCGCCGATCAAGGTGCGCTTGGGCGAGCAGGTCGCGATCATGATCAACAGCGTCAGAATATACGGCGCGGCGTTGAACAGGTGATAGCCGTGGCTATAGCCGACCGATTGCAACGCCGGACCGAGCGCGGCGGCGCCGCCGAACAGGATCGAGGCGCCCAGGCACAACATCGGGTTCCAGCGCGCAAAGATGACGAGCGCCACCGCGGTAATTCCCTGACCGCTCGATAGTCCTTCGTTCCAGCTGCCGGGATAGTAAAGCGACAGAAACGAGCCACCGATCCCGGCCAGGAAACCGCCGAACATGGTGGCTCGCAAACGGATCAGATTGACCGAATAGCCCATAGACAGGGCGGCGTCGGCACTTTCGCCGGCGGTGCGTATGATCAGGCCCCAGCGGGTGGTCCGCAGCGCCCAAACCAGCACCGGCGCCAGCGCCACGCCGATGAGAAACAGCACGTTGATTCGCAACGCGGCGTGCAGCTGCGGAATATCGGTCCACCAGCCGAGATCGATCGAGGGCAGCCGCGGGGCGGTCGGTTCGATCAGCGGCTTGCCGAGAAAGAAGGCGAGCCCCACGCCGAACAGCATCAAGGCAATACCGACGGCGATGTCGTTGACCCGCGGCAGGCCGCAAATGCCGGCGTGCAAGGCGCCCATCCCCACCCCGGTTATGCCTGCGGCGAGCACGCCCAGCCAGGGCGAGCCGGTGAGGTAGGAGATGCCATAGCCTGCCATGGCGCCCATCACTAGCGTACCTTCAAGGCCAAGATTGATCCGGCCGCTGCGCTCGGTAATGCACTCGCCCAAGCTGACGAACAGAAATGGCGTCGAGACGCGCACTGCGCCGCCGAGCACCGCGACCGGAATAGTCCACAAGCCAATGTCGCCGGGGCCGGTCATCTAGGACGCCTTCCCCTTGAAGATGCTCCAGCGTCCGTAAAGCGTGTCGCTCGCAAGCACCATGACAAAAATCATGCCTTGCAGCACCAGGACGGATGCGTCCGGCAAATCCAGTCGCCGCTGCAACAACCCGCCGCTCGCGTTGATGCCACCGAGCAGGATCGCGACCGGGATGACTGCAAGCGGGTTCTGCCGCGCCAGGAACGCAACCAGGATACCGGCGAAACCGTAGCCGGCCGCCAGATTGGCATTGGCGCGTCCCTGCACCGCTGCGACCTCGAACATCCCGGCAAGCCCGGCGGCCGCGCCGGCGAGAAAACAGATGATGAGAATGAGCTTGCCGACGCTGAGTCCAACGACCTTGGCGGCGCGGATATTGCCGCCGGCAACGCGCGCGGCAAAGCCGAAGACGGTGTGATAGATCAGAATATAGGAGAGCACGGCGGCGATGATGCCGAACACGAAACCCCAATGCACATCCGTGCCCGGAATGCTGCCGATCATATTGGCGGCGCCGATTTCACGGGTCGACGGCTTATTGAGGCTGGTCGGATCGCGCATCGGACCCTCGACCAGGAAGTTCAAGATCGCCAGCGCGATGTAGACGAGCAGGAGGCTGGAAATGGTCTCGTTGACGCCGCGGTAATGGCGCAATGCGCCGGACAGCATGATCCACAGCCCGCCGCCGGCCATGCCGGCAATCGCCATGGCGACATCGACCGCCAGCGGCGGCGCCCACGGCAGCACCAGCGCGGCACCGGTTGCAGCCAGCGCGCCGATCAGCAGAGCCCCCTCGCCGCCGATAATCACCATGCCGAGCTGCGCCGGCAATGCCGTACACAAAGCGGTCAAAATCAACGGAGCAGCGCGGGTCAGCGTATTCTGACAGGAAAACCACGTGCCGAACGCGCCTTGATACATATAGAAGTAGAGATCGAGGGGAGACTTGCCGAACAGCGCGACAAAAATTCCGAACAGCACCATCGAACCAAAAAGGGCGAGCGCAGGGATAACAACATATTCCGCCGCGCCGCCGAATTTCTGGCCGAAAGGGGGTAGGCGAAGAAGCTCGCCTACCCCGAATGCCGCAAGTGGTTTGCCGACATCAGCCTTCACGAAGTCGCTCCGACCACGCCTTCGACCAGATAGTCCATCTTTTCAAGCTCGGGATCCGTCTGGCCGCGCGACACGTTGGCCGCGATGACGACCTTGCCTTTGTTGTCGGCGATCGGCCCTTTGAAGATGACGTAGTTGCCGGCCGTCAGCTTGGCTTTGACGTCGTCCGCTTGCTTGCGCGCCGCTTCCGGAACCATAGCGCCGTAGGGCGAGACTTTGACGATCTCTTCCTTCAGACCGCCGCGGTAGAAGTTCGGGATCGTTTCGCCGGAGGTGAACATCTTGGCGAAACGGGGATAGAGCACTTCCCAGTTCCACTCGGCGCCGGTGAGGTAAGCCTTCGGCGCGAGCACGGCCTGGTTGACGTGATAGCCTGTCACCATGGCGCCGCGGCGCGCCGCGTTCTCGACCACGGTCTTTGGACCGTCGACGTGGCAAGTGATGACGTCGACGCCCTGGTCAATCAAGCTGTTGGTGGCTTCGGCCTCTTTGACCGGCATCGACCAGTCGCCGGTGAAGATCACTTGCGTGGTGATGTTCGGATTGGCGAGCTTGGCGCCGAGCGTCCAGGCATTGATGTTACGCAACACTTGCGGGATCGGCTTGGCGGCGACGAAGCCGAGCTTGCCGGATTTCGACATGTGACCGGCGATCACGCCGGCGACGTACTGCGACTCGTCGATATAGCCGAAATAACTACCGGCGTTCTTCGGATCCTTTTCAGACCAAAGACCACCGCAATGCTCAAAGCGAAGTTTCGGAAACTTCACCGCCATCTTAAGCATGTGCGGGTTGTAGTAACCGAACGAGGTCGGGAACAAGAGGGTTGCCCCGTCGAGATTGATCATCGACTCCATGGTCTTTTCGACGGCATCGGTCTCGGGGACTTTCTCCTCTTCGACCACCTTGATGCCAGCCATTTTTTTCAACGCGGCGGCGCCGGCGGCGTGCGCTTGGTTGTAGCCATAGTCGTCGCGCGACCCGACATAGATGAAACCGATTGTCGTGGTTGCGGCGCGTGCGCTGCCGAGCGGCAGCGTGGCGCCAAGACCCAACGCTGCCGTTCCCAGTAGAAGGTGGCGACGCGAGATGTTGTCGAAGTTCATGTGGATGCTCCCCTGTAAATATGCGCGGGCGCTCACGGCGCCGCTGGTGGCCGGCCATCAGGACGATGGGCGTTCTTCGATTGCCGGCAAAAGCTTTCGCAAGGCTCATGCCAGCCCGCCAGCGGCCCGCGTAGAGGCTGCAAGTCAATGAACAGGCTGAATAACTGACCTAGGGGGACGCCAAACCACCAGCCGCCGCAGATCGCGCCAGGCTCTCTGATGAAAAAATAGGCACTGGTAAAATGCCAAATGTGCAGTTCAGCACGGCGGCTTTTGCACCCGATTCGTCAGCATGCGGCGCACGCCGGCAAACACATTGTCGAAGGCCGGACGGCGATAATCCCATTTCGGGTCGTCCGACAGCGGCACCATGACCATGGTGGCGTTGGCTTCGAACACCAGAATGTCGCCATCGCGGCTGACGGCAAAATCGACCCCGCAATAATCAAGATCGAGCGCGGTATTGATGCGTTCGAGCGCCGCCATCCCGCGCGCCCCGACGACGCCGGCCATGTCCGACAAAAACGCTGCGTCATGCGCGCGGTTGTCCGCCGATGCCGCCATGTCGGCGCGGAAATAATGAACTTTCCAACGCCGCGAGATCGCCAGATGCAACGGATAGATTTTGCGGTCGATGATCATGACGCGAAGCTTGCGGAAAAAGCCGTCGCCGTCGCGGGCATCGAGTTCCTCGATCAGGCATAAATCGTCGCCGGGGAATTCCGCCGCCGCGGCGAGCGCGGCCGGATTTTCGACGCGGATGAAATGTCGACCGGTATGGAAGCCCGGCGCGCGAACCAGAAACGGAAATGCAAATCCGCGTTCGGCGGCGATCGCGGCGCCGTCCGGCCCGGTCAACGACCGTTTCGGCAACGTAGCCATGCGCGGAACGACGACATTGGGCAACCCGCGCAGGCGCTCGGCATTGGCGCTCCGTCCGGTTTTCAGCACCGCGCGCGGATGATTGATGACCGGCCGATCGGTCCGCCCGACAATCGCCTCGGCAACCTCCAGGCCTTCGCGGCATAAATCCGCGTCGCCAATGCTGTTGAAGACGAGATCGTGCGGCGGCAACGCGACCGCTGGATCGGCATACTCGGCCACCAGCGACGTGATCTGGAATTGTCGATTGTCGAGAATCGAGCGTACCGGAATATTGCCGCCCGCTGCGGAAACCAGCAACAGCACCGAAACCGGATCGCCGTCGCCGCGATACGGCAACGCCGTCAAGAAATTATTCGCGAACGCCTTATCGCGGTGTTTGCGCGCGCCCACCGCATCGCCCAGTTCGGCAAGGACGTTACCCAGCCCGCGATGGGCGTGGACATGATCGGGATCGACCCGCAAGGCGGCTTCAAAATGGCTGCGCGCCTCGTCGAATTCGCCCACCGCGAGCAAAAGATTGGCGAGGTTGATGCGCCCGCGCGGATTGTCCGGATGATGCTGGACGGCGGCGCCGAACAGCGAGCGCGCGGCCGACTTATATCCGGCGTCGAGAACGAGCGTACCGAAATCGTTGAGCGCCCCGAAATCGGTCGGCGTGCGGCGCAGCAATTCGAAGTAATCGCGCTTGGCCTCCTCGAAGCGGTCGTCTTCGCGGAACAGGCCGGCGCGCGCAAACAGAAGGTCCGCGGACTCCGGATCTTGCGCGAGCGCGCGCTCGACCTCGGCCAAACGGAGCCTGCGCGACGTCGCGGTCGGACGATCGGTCACGGCAATCCGCGCTCCATTGGGCGGCTTAAAACGAATCGGATCGGCCAATATTAGAGCAAAATTTACCACAACGGCGAATGATGCGGCGGCACGCGGCCCGCAAGGCAAAACGCCATCATGGAAGCCAACAGACACGGCACATCCGGCATCGTCCTTGGCGATCCGGTCCCATGGTTCAGCGCCCCGCTGATCGGCGAAGGTTCGTTCTCGCTCTCGGTCGCCGCCGGCCGCTGGATCGTGCTGTCCTTCCTCGGCAAGCCGAAAAATGCGCGGATCGAGCGGGAATTGGCCGAGCTGTTTCGCTCGGCGGCGCTGTTCCATGAAGATCACATCACCTTCTACGGGGTGCTCACGGCGCCGCCGGACGATCCAGCGCCGTATTTGAAACGCAGCGGTGCAGCAACGGCGTTTCTCGCCGATTACGACGGCGCCATCGGCCGTGCCTTCGGCGCCGCCGATATGCCGCGCACCGTAGTGCTTGACCCGATGCTGCGGGCGGTGGCGAACATCCCCTGGGATCACGCCGGCGGCCACGCCGAGACCGTCCGCAACGTACTACAAAGCCTGCCGGCAGTGGACGATGCCGCGGGCGTTCCGCTCACCGCGCCGGTTCTGGTCCTGCCACGGGTGTTCGACTTTGCGCTCTGTGACACGCTGGCGCGCTTCTACGATCAAATCGGCGGCAAGGATTCCGGTTTCCTGTTCGATGTCGAGGGCAAGACCACCAAGGTGGTGGATCATCGGCTCAAACGACGCAACGATCTCAATGTCGCCCACCCGCAACTGCGCGAGGCGATCCGGGATCAAGTCGTCCGCCGCCTGGTGCCGGCCGTCGAGCGGTTTTTTCAGTTCCAGACGACACGCATGGATCGTTACATCGTGGCCTGCTACGACAGCGCCGTCGGGGGACATTTTTACCGGCACCGCGACAACGTCAATGTCGGCGCGCAGCATCGGCGCTTCGCCGTCTCCATCAACCTCAACAAGGATTTCGACGGCTGCGACCTGGTGCTGCCGGAGTTCGGGCGCCGAACGTATCGCGCGCCGCACGGCGGTGCGCTGGTCTTTTCCTGCGGTGCGCTACATCAAGTGACGCCGGTGACGCGCGGGCGGCGCTACGCGTTCCTGGCGTTTTTATACGGCGAGGCCGACGCCGCATTGCGCGAGACCAACAATGCGCGGATGCATCAATCGGCGGCGCAATATGCCGTCGAGTCCGATCGGCTCTATCCCGAGGCCGAGCAGGTTCGCGAACGGGCGGCCGTCTGACCGGCGATTCCGGGCCGGTTCAGCCTAATACGCCAACGCCAAATCGGAAGCTAAAGCTTGTACCGGCGCATCGGCACCTTGCTGCGGCTCCGCCGGCAACTGAAGAACGGTCGCACATTGGCCGGGCCGCAGCCGAGTCAGAAACACGGTCGCACCGTTGGCAAATTCCAGGGCGTCGTGATGAACGCAGGATCGATGCATATCCAGTTGCCGAAACCGGGCTAGCTTGCCAGCGGTCTTGCCGCGCAGAAATGACAACCATCGAAAGCGGCTTCGTATTTCGGTATCGAAAACAAGCTCGGTACCCGGACGCAGGCAAACTGCCACATTTGGTTCGCTAATCGCCGCGAAACCTCTGGTGGTGGTGCCACGAAATGTTGTTGTCACCAGCCTGTCGCCGACTTTTGCCGGCTGAGAGGCCACACTATCCAGACTATAGTCACACATGATGACTTTTCCTTTCCGCGGTGACGATCTGCTGCGGCGATTGCCGCGGCAGGCTGTTTGCCGTTAGACGCGTTTTGAAATGTGCCACCAGCACTCCGCCGAGGTTGACCGGGGCGGACAACAGACGAGGTCGCGGTGGGTTTATATCGCTTGCCTTCGGCAGAATCCGGACGAGGCATGGGGCTCGCATGCTTGGAAGCCAGGAGAGAAACGCTCCGTCGGCCGGGCTCGTTGAACAAGCGACCAAAGAAAAACCCACCTTGCGGTGGGTTCATCAGACGACCCCACCGCGATCTTTCGCGGTAGGAGTCATCAGCCGATCGGCGATTTTGGGCGACTCCATGCCCTAGCTCAACCCTAACAAAACCGCGGGTCCGGTCAAGCGCGATTGCTATTATTTCACAGGCAAGCTCTGCACTGAACGCGTAACCGGATCGTGTCCCTCGCAGCGTATCGCCCGATATGGAGAACGATCATGTCAGCCGCGCCAACAGCGACCGCCATCCGCTACACCAACCGATCGCGGCGATCAAAGCCGCACGAACCAAATCATCCGCCTCTTCGCCTCCGGCGATAAACGACGCCTGATGGCGCGCCAGTCGCATGGACAAGTCTTCCAGCATGGTTTTTTGTTTCGCAAAGTCGACATGCGTGCCGCGGTCGAACGCGGCGAGCAGATGCCGCCGGCAGCGCCTTGCGTCCGCCGTGTCGAACTCTTGACCCAAACACTCGCTGCAAAGAAACTTCTGCCACAGCGGTTCCGTCCGTTTTGCAAAGGCTCGCAGCTCGCCGTCGTCCCTTCCCCTCTTCAATCGCGATTGTGGGCAAGCTCCGGCGGTAGCGCCCTTCACGCTCAGCGCGCAAACAAAGCAAGGGCCGGTCGCCTGCAAACGACGCTGGGCGAGAAGCGGTCGGGCGCTGGCTCGATCGCCGATGCCGCGAACGGCCCGATCGATCAATTCGCCATAAAGAATGGTCGGGCCGAGCAGATAGTCGCCGCGGAAAGACATTTCGATTCCGATATGTATCCACGCGTGGCGCTCGCAAAAGCCGCAACCCCGCACCAGCGCAAACCACGTTTCCTCGTTCATGAGGCTGCCCTGAATGAAGGACCAAAAGAAATTGATCTCGCCATCCGTCGGGCCAAGCGGTTCAGCTTCAGCCATCCCGGGCGCTTTGTATTCGCCGAACGTCTTGCGCATTTCGCACACCAGACGGCTTTTGCGAAACCACCGATCAGCCGGACTCGGCAGACCTATTACCCGGCCGGACCCGGCGAGCCGGAATGCGCAATCGTTCCGGATGCTTGCAGTTCCCGCAGCAGATCGACGTAAAGCTGACGTTTGAAAGAAACGACGAGGTCCGGCAGGTGCTCGATCGGCACCCATTTCCAAACCGTGAATTCCGGATGCTCCGTTGCTACGTTAATATCGGAATCCGAACCGAGGAAGCGCATCACGAACCACTTCTGCTGTTGGCCACACCAACGACCGCTCCAGCGCTTCGCAAGTTCCGGGGGCAAATTGTAGCGCAGCCAAGCTTTGCTCTCGGCAACGATTTGCGCCTTGTCGGTTCCAATTTCCTCTTTCAATTCTCGAAATGCCGCCTCACGCGGTTCTTCATCGCCGTCGATTCCGCCCTGCGGCATCTGCCAACCGCCACCCTCGCTCTCGAGCCTTCGTCCAACGAAAACCTCGTGCTCACGATTGAGCAACATAATACCTACGCCCCGCCGATATTTATCGTCGGGATCCGTGGCGGGATCATCGCTTGACTTCTCTGCCCCTCCCGCAGCCAAATCGCCGGCAACGCGCGCGAGCAAATCTCTGATATGACGCTGGTCGATCCCGTCGGACTTCATCACCAACCAGACGATCGGATCGGCGAGCATCTCTTCCAAGCTCGGCTCGCGTGATTTGAAATGTTCGTTCGGCATCTGCGCTAAACGCTCCAAGGCTCTACACCGACGATTTTGGCAACAAAAAACCCACCTCGCGGTGGGTTCATATTATGCTCCCACCGTGATCATGCACGGTAGGAGTCATTAGCCTTTCGGCGGTCAGGGGCGACTCCATGCCCAACGGGCAGGTTATCAAAAGACGAATTTCCGTCAAGGCCAGGAGCAGATATATCCATCCAGCCAATCGTGCCGTTGCGTTGAACCGTTAGCGGCAGAAGCGCGGAGCCCGCAACAATGACCGATCCTCGCCAGCGCCGCCTCGCACTGCGATTCATCGTTCTCATCGGTATTCTGAGCTTCTTTGCGGATTTCACTTACGAGGGGTCGCGCAGTATTGTCGGCCCGTATCTGGCAAGCTTGCAAGCGAGCGGTGCAGTCGTCGGCGTTGTGACCGGGCTCGGGGAATTGTTGGGCTTTGGCTTGCGGCTTTTTTCCGGACGTTGGGCCGACAGTACCGGCCGCTACTGGCCGATCACGATCCTCGGCTATGTAGTGCAGATGGCATCAGTGCCGGCGTTGGCATTGACAGGAAGCTGGCCGACTGCCGCCGCATTGATCGTTCTTGAGCGCGTCGGCAAGGCCATCCGCAATCCGCCGCGGGATGTGATGCTTTCGCATGCGGGTAAGCAAATCGGCGGTTATGGTTGGGCATTCGGCCTGCACGAGGCGCTCGACCAGTTCGGCGCCATGTTCGGTCCGCTCGCCATTTCTGCGGTTCTGCTACGTAACGGCGATTATCACGAAGCTTTCGCGGTCTTGTTGATTCCCGCCATCATCAACTTGAGCCTCGTTTTGTTGGCACGCCATCTCTATCCAAAGCCGCATGACATGGAGAGAATGCCGGCGGCGACGGTCCGCGCCAATCTGCCAAGCATATTCTGGATTTATTTGCTCGGAGCCGCCATGATTGCAGCGGGCTTTGCCGATTATCCGCTGATCGCTTACCACTTTGCACGCAGCGGGACGGTTCCGGGGACCTGGATAGCCGTTTTTTATTCGATCGATGGCCGTGAGCGGCACCGGCTCCCTCGTCCTGGGAAGCCTGTTCGATCGTTACGGATTTGCTGTTTTGGTCGCGCTGACCGTCGCGTCAGCCCTATTTGCGCCGCTGGTATTTCTCGGCGGCTTTTGGCCGGCAATGGTGGGCGCAGCGATTTGGGGTTTGGGAATGGGCGTGCATGAGTCGATTATTCCGGCAGCGTTGACGCCAATGGTATCGCCGCGATGGCGGGCGTCGGCGTTCGGCACATTTACCGCCGGCTACGGACTCTTCTGGTTTATCGGCAGCGTCGCAATCGGATTCCTTTATGACATTTCTGTCCCGGCCGTCGTCGCGTTCTGCATGGTCATGCAGCTTGCGGCGGTTCCGATTTTGATCCTCGTCGGCCGTCTGAATGACGTGCAACGGGGCAACTGACAACTCGATGGCACACCGCGACCCGCACTCGGTGAGAACCGGTGCTGCACCAAGCCTCATGCCGCGACCGTTAGCGCGAACATGCAGGAACGTTGAGCTGCTCCAAATTCGCCTCGTCATTCTCAAGCCTGCTGCGTAGCGTAGCGAGCAAAGTGACGGCAGCGGCGATGCGATCGATCTCGGCTTTAGTCGCAATTTCACGGTTATCCCGGCGCGTCAAAGCATCCACTATAATATTGCGGGTTGCGTCGATGACTTGGTCCAGCCGCTCCTGGAATTGCATTGCCGCGTTGCGATAGGTTTCGTCGAGGCCGCGGACGATCGCCCAACGGAGATTTTCGCCGTTACGAACGATCGCTTCTCCAGCCTGGCGAACGGCGCGCGCCCGCAAGCGGCGGCGGCGCATCTTGGCGGGCAAGAGCGGATCGAGCCACCTGCCTAAATCGGGAATCAGCGAGGCATTTTCGCCTTCGGTCACCCAATAGGGATCTTCCGCCAGCATAAAACCCTCGTGCTCCCAGGCGTCCGCCAGCGGTAAATCAAACATCAGCGCGGCGGTACGCTGGATGCCGCCAACGAGGGTATCGACACGATTTTGCCAGGTTTGAAGGCTCGCTTCGGCATGTCTGGAAAACTCGCTGACCAGTGAATCCCGCGCCGCTTCAAATTCCTCGATCAAGACACGCTTAAATGCCTGTGAAACCGCTCCCTCAACGTCGTTCGTTGCACGACCCGAAACCGCCTGATCGATTACCCGCGCAACTTTCGTCCTCGCCTCCTTGCGCAACTGGTCGACGCGGACGTCGAGCGCGTCGCGCAATCGGCGGTGTTCGCTGCCAAAGAGGTCACCAATGAGCCGGCGCTGCTCGCCGACGGAGTGGAGCGATTCCTGAAACAAGCGGGATTTTTCGGCGAGTACTTCAACCGGCATTTCCAAAGCGCGCCGGCGCAAAGCAAGCTCCTGCGACGCCTGCGCAATGGTCGTGGCGGCCTTCTGCCGCACCGACTCGTCCAGCAAGCGGCACTTCTCCACCGCCAGCACGCGCAGGACGTGGTCTTCGAGGTCAGCAACTCCGCTCGCCTCAAGCGCATTGCGATCGCCGCGGCACTTGGCCTCCAAGGCCGCGCGCGCCG